>Ga0163144_10028102_pt1 | contig 10865 bp, 5 predicted proteins | sample OliLak19BULKMAT1_FD_123175 | JGI IMG/M metagenome (GOLD analysis project Ga0163144, IMG submission 123175) | Freshwater microbial mat bacterial communities from Lake Vanda, McMurdo Dry Valleys, Antarctica - Oligotrophic Lake LV.19.BULKMAT1 | ecosystem: Environmental > Aquatic > Freshwater > Lake... | reverse complement strand
GTCTGAAGATTCCTTTCGTTTAATGACTAAAGAATCTCCATAACCCTCAGTTGCATCAAGACTTATTTTTTGCAGCTCCTAAAAAGGGTTAACGGCGTAGAGTGGCACTATGGCTTAGCGGACGAAAAGCGCGGGCCGGTCGCCGTGGAGGAATTGCAGCGCCTCTTTCGCGACGGCGTGATTACCTCGCAAACGCGGGTCTGGCGTGCGGGAATGGGGGATTGGCAACCAATTCATGCGGTGGCCGAATTATCAGCGAAGGTGCAAGGGAGCAGCGGCGCGGGTCCAGTCGGCGGCAAGCCGCGCCGTCGGAAAATGTCTCCGCTGGATTGGATTATCGGCGGCGTGGTCTCGCTGGCGTTGCTCGGCATTGGATATGGAATCGTTTATCTCGTTAACAACTCCGCTTCCAACGCCAACAGTGCTTTTAACGGATTCAAAAACTCAGTCGGTTTGGTCGTTTGCGGTTACAAATACTCAATGGATAACGATAAATATGAAGAGTTAATTTGTGAAGGTACCGCATTTGTCGTCACGGAAAGCGGCTATCTGCTCACAAATAAGCACGTCGTCGAGGATGTCTGGAAACTGATTGAAGACCCCCGGATGCTCGCCAGAACGGAAAAAGAATTATCCGCGACCAATAAAAAAGAAGTTCTTCTTAAGCCCACGGTCTGGGTCTTTATTAACGCCTCCAAGAGCGCCGCCAAGATTGTACATGTCAGCGAGAAATATGACCTGGCCATCTTAAAAATCGAGAGCGATGAACCGCTCCGCAGATTGGCATTGTCTGCCCAAGCCGATCCGCAGCCGTTAACCGAGATTGTCGCCGCCGGTTTTCCCGGCGTGAACCGCGACCCGCTGACGTTGGAAGAGAGTATCAAACAATTTCTCGCGGTCAAAGCGAGACAAAAAAACATCGAGAAATATTATGAAGAGCGCCACTTTCAAGTGGATGTCACGACGGGAACCATTAATCAAGTTCTCCACCCTCGCGGTGAAGTCAAACTCATCAAACATCAAGCCAAAATTCATAAGGGCAACTCTGGCGGCCCGTTGGCGACCAAACATGGCATCGTTCTGGGAATCAATACTTATACGGGGATAAAAAAGGAAGACGACATATTTCTTGCCCAAGACATCCTCCAGATGAGGCGCGAGATCGACAAGCATGTTCCTGGGGTGACCTGGAGATAGACTTCGCTACTTATCCAATAGCATCCGTTTCCTATTCGTTCCACGAGTGAATATCCAATGGCCGGCTTTTACGTCCGCATCCGAGGCCGTGTCCAAGGTCCGTATCAACCCTCGCAAGTGCGTGTCTTGGTTCAGAAAGGACAATTAGGCCGATTTCATGAAATCTCTTCCGACAACGTCACTTGGAATAAGGTGGCCGATTATCCCGAACTGTTGACCGCTCCTGCTCCCGTTGAGGCGGAGCGGCCGCCGGTTGACGATTCTACCCAGAGCGCAAACGCCTCCCACGACTATCCGCACGATGATGTGCTTCGCCGCAGTTACGACTCGTCTTCTGCCTCTGCTGCGGGAATTGATTCGGATCCCGAGCCGGCGGGCGGATATTTTTATGGACTGCAGGGCGTGAAGCATGGACCCGTCTCGAGGCAGCAACTGCGGCAGCTTTATCTGACGATGCAGTTAGCGCCCGCAACGCCCGTGTGGCGCGAGGGGCTGGCCGAATGGCTGACGCTGGCGACGCTCCCGGAATTTGTGGGGCTTGGGGCAAATCCCTCCGCGATCCCGCAACAGCAGCATCAACCCGGTTATATCGCCAATTCCCCGGCAACGGAAAACGCGAACTCACAGCTAATCAGCAGCTTGCTCGCAAGTCGGATCTGGGTGTTGTTTATCGTGATTTTCGGCTACGTCAGCCTGGTTTTACACACCGTCGTCGTGGTCATTAACTTGGCTGGAATAAGTCGCCTCGGTTCTCCGATTTTTGTCCCCTTCTTGTTATATGTCCTCTTAGCTATGCCGGTGCTGATTTGTGCGATTGCCTGCCATTTATTTTGGTGGGACTTAAGCAGTCTTAACGCTCACAAAACTGAAGGCAACCTCATCAAAGCGACGCGGAGTTCCGCGCGCTGTTGGAGAATCTTTGGCTCGATTGCCGTAGTGGGACTATTGTTAATCGTCTTAGGCTTTCTCTTTTTCTTGGCCGCGCTGCTCGATTTGGCGACAATGCCAAGCCGTTTCTTTTGAAATAATTTTGAACGTTCTTAAAAGGCTTGTAGAGAATGATATCTGCAAACGCCGCGGTTATCGATTCCAATCGCTCAGCCGCGATCCTTGATCCCCAGCGCTATTCCCTTTCACGCTCAACCCATACGCCAAAGCGCGATTAAAAATCACGGGGGCAAACGCGCTGCTTTAACTTTGGCTCAGAAAAGCACCGTCAATCCAAGGATCAGTTGATCGGCCGAGGTGGTGCTGGTGATGCTGGTGCCGGGGACGGGACCGGCCGGAACAACATAGGGACCGGTCAGAGATTCTTCAAAACCGTGCGTATAAGAAATATTGGCCGAAACGTTCTCGCGTAACAGATACGATGCCCCCACGCTCCCGAAGTGCTTCATGATCAACGGCGTGCCAAGATTGAATTGCGTTTGCGAAGCGGGGATCGGGTTATCGATATACATGTAACCGCAGCGGAGGCTCAAGCAATCGTTCCATTGATATTGTAAGCCGTTTGAAACGTTTATCACGCTGTTCCAACCGAGACCCGCCACCGACCCGTCGGGATTGTAACCTGAGCCGTTAAATCCGGCGGCATTGTCATAGTCGTGCCAGCGGATATCGACGGCGTATAAGAGTCGCTCAAAGCCGGTATAAGAAGCGCCGACCGAAGTGATCGAAGGGAGATTCAATTGCGTTTCATTGAACACGGGATTTCCCAATTGATCGTTCGAGTTAAAGCGGAGCGGCTCGAACCACTGGGTGCTTTTGTAACTGGCCCCGAACCGCCAGCAATAATCGGTGAGGTAATAGACGCCGGCTTCAAACCCGCCCCCCCAGGCAAAGCGGGTTCCCGAGCCTGGGCCATAGGTGGGCACATTGCCGACGAAATTTGGAGGCGCAAAGAGGAACGGGTCGGCTTGAACGGCGGCTAAATTAATCGTCGGAGCAAAACCGACGGAAAGCTTATCGGAAAAAGCGTACGAGACCGCCGGAACGACTTGATATATCTCGGCCTTGGAAAAAACGCGCCCCACCCCGGCGCCATTGGGGGGTTGCGGCGTGAGGATCGGGTTGGCCGTCGCCGGGTTTGCCAATGAGCTGGCGGGATAATTCGTGCCAAAGCCGCCGATGCCAAACACGCCGAAGCCAATGGCCCAGGGTGAGCAATCGTCTTTGAGCACAAACGACATTGTGGGGATCGGCATAACTCCCGGCTCGCCGACGGTTGAACCCGCCAGACCGAAGGCCTGGGACGATAACTCGGTGGTCGGCAAGACAAAGCCCAATCCGATTTCCATTTCCGATTGTTGCAGCCCGCTCATGGTGGCTGGATTCCAAGCCAGCGCGCCGGCCGAATCGAGCGGCGCCGCAACGGCGGCTCCCGCCATGCTCTGATTCACCGGCCCTACGCCGGTGAGATAAATCCCTTGCGACCTCAGTGCCGAAGGCAGGCTGAGAATCAAGCAGATAAACGCGAACCCGGACGTGAAAAATCGCCGCAGCGACTTATGTGTGTGCCCGCTATCCGCTTGAATTGAAGCGTGGATCATGTGAAAACCCGCCTAATGGTTTACCGCGGCGCCGTCGGAAATGCGGCCGTGCTAGCATGACAAGTTGGGGCTGTCTTCATCCAGAGCAACGCTTGGCGTTTTCCATCGGGCCGATAATCGGAGTTTGAAAATCGGCTTACCGGACGGTTCCCGCGGAAGCGCAAACGGAACGAATCTGCTCCAGTCCCCTGGCGACTGGTATCGGATGGGCTGCTGAGATGCGCCCAGCGAATCGATGGCAACGGATGAAAGAGCGTTGCGAGTCGTTCCGGTTTTAACGGTTCCGTAAATTAGGAAAATTGGAATGCGGCAAGGCTGAATAGAGAAGGTTTTTGCATTGGATTAGCGTCGAGCTTAGGATTCGACCAGAACCGGTCGCGCTGCCTCTTTTGCCGAGGCAAACGGCTGCGCCAAAGGGGGGGTGTCGTGATCTTGTTGCAGAACCCGCGCGGTCCGGATAAACTCCTCCTCACGCCTTAAGAACGCGTCGACGATATCCGGATCGAAGTGCGTACCAACGCTTTCGAGGATAATTTTGCGGGTTTCCTCGTGGCTCATCTTCGCTTTATATACCCGCCGCGACGTGAGCGCGTCGTAAACGTCAGCCAGCGCCGTCACACGTCCGCACAGAGGGATATCTTGACCGCGCAATCCAAAAGGATATCCCGTGCCGTCGAAGCGTTCATGGTGCGTAAATGCGATGTCGCGGGCCATCGTGAGATATTGCACTTCGGGATGGGCTTGGGTCACCGCCTGTAAGGTTTCGCCCCCGATGGTCGTATGCCGCTTCATGATTTCAAATTCTTCCGGCGTTAAACGGCCGGGCTTTAAGAGCACGTTATCGGGAATGCCGATCTTGCCGATGTCGTGCAAGGGAGCCGTTAAGTACAACAGTTGAACGTACTCGCCATCGATGAGATCGCGATATTGTTTCCAGCCGCTGAGTTCCTGCGCCAATATCCGGCAATATTCCCGGATCCGCTCCAAATGCATTCCGGTATCGACATCGCGCGACTCAGTCAGCTTTGCCACCGTGAAGAGCATCGCGTCGCGGCTCTCCAGGGATAACATTCGTTGACCAGTTCGCAGGCGGATCCGCAACTCCTCAGGATGATAAGGTTTACTTAAGAAGTCATCGGCCCCCGCCCGCAAGCCCTCGACTACCCGCTCGATACTCCCGTATGAAGTGACGAGAATGATATAGATGTAGCTATTCCAAGATCGTTGCCGCACTTGACGGCATAATTCGTCGCCGCTCATTTCAGGCATTTCCCAGTCTGAGATTACCAAGCGGTATTCGCCGCTACGGAGTAATTCAAACGCTTCAATCCCATTGTTGACAGTGGTGACTTGATAGCCGAAGAATGTGAGCGTATCCCTCAGGAACGCTGCGGAAACGCGATCATCTTCAGCCACTAAAACGCGCATCTCGATTGGAACTCCGCAAAGCGACGGGAAATCATTGGGAAAGATTTATTGAGGCGTGGCTACCGCGGTGATGAAGCGCTGCCATTCACGTTGCAATTCAGCCAGACAGTGCGTCGTTTTTTCGCTTGCGCCGTCGAGCACCGCAGTGCGCAGTTCTGTCACGCGGGCTTGCAATCCATGTGCGGCTACGTTCGCGCAGGCACCGTGAAAGCGATGGGCGATTTGACTGACAGCTTGCATATTTCCGTTGGAGCAAGCGCGTTCGATTTCGGCTAGCTCCTCGCCGCCATGTCCCTGAAATAACGCCAACATGCTCTCGGCAAAATCGAGATTATTCAAGCAGCGGTTTAAGAGCGCTTCGTAATCGATGACGGAGGCAAGGTCGTGAAGAGTTTTCAATGACATTTTCCACCTAAGTCACGCGACGGGGACGTCGACTCATTTAGCTTGTGTTTCACAAACGAGCAATTCTCATTGAGAGCTGTCGATTTTGCTTCAAGACGCGCGCCGCAGTGGGGAAACTGCCTGAAAGCCCTCGCTTTAAGAAACTGTAGGTCAACGCGAACGCCAGTCAAATCGGCTGAATGCGTAATAACAGAATCCAACCGCATAATCCAACTTTCAGGCACCCGCAATTCTCAGTCAGACGGATAAGATTATTTTGCACTCTGAAAAACATGAACCTGCGTTACGCTGTCAGTTGGGTCGCAAGTCGCTTTCGAGCATTCAGATGCGGTCGGCCGTTGCCGAAGCCGGGGATAAGAGGGGTTCTGCCGATGAAAAGGATGCTGCCGCTAATTCCAGAGAGCCAAACAACTCTTCGGTTTGGATCGGTTTAGTGATGTATGAATCCATGCCGGCCTCAAGGCAGCGCTCGCGGAAACCGACCAAGGCGTGTGCCGAAAGTCCGATGATCGGAATCCGCGTGCCGGCTGCTTGCTCCCACTCGCGGATCAGGCGCGTCGCCGCGAGTCCGTCGATCTCCGGCATCTCCAAATCCATGAAGATGATGTCGAAGTTCTCTTGCTTGTATTTATCAAACGCCTCTTGCCCGTCGCCTGCCAATTGCACGCGGTGTCCCTTGAGGCCCAGCAGCCCCGCCGCGACTTGTTGATTGAACGGGCTGTCGTCGGCGACGAGGATATGCAGCGGGCGGTTGATTGCCGGCTTCTTGGGCGCAAGTTCCTTGCCGGCCGCATCGGACGAGGCATTCAAACCGGAGCAGAGGCTGTGGGCAAGTTCGGTCCGTTTGATCGGCTTGACCAGACAATTCGTCAGCCCCAATTGGCGACAGACTTCGACCAATTCCACTTTACCCGCGGGAATCAGAAAAATGAGCGACATGCCGAGATTTTCACTCATCGTTTTTAAGCGTTCGACTTCCGCGACCTCCAGCGACTGGGTCGCTCCCACATCGACAACGGCCCACGCCGGTTGTGCGTCGTGGGCATAATTCTGGTTAGGTAAGCACGCGGTAGCTATTTCAAGATTGTCAACATGCCGCACCTCTAAGCCGCAACTGCCCAACATTTCGCCATAAATTCGTAGAGCGCTGTCGTTGGCGCTAATTAATAGCGCGGTCCGCGATTCTCCCGCCGGTTGCTCGTTAGGGCATTCCGCCGCCTCTCCAAACTCTGTCGGAATCGTGAAATGGAATGTACTCCCTTTGCCTAGTTCGCTCTCCACCCATATTCGGCCCCGCATCAATTGGATGAGCTGCGTGGAAATGCTCAATCCCAAGCCCGTACCTCCGAACCGACGAGTTGTCGAGCTATCGGTCTGCCGGAAGGCTTCAAACACAGTCTCGAGTTTATCAGCGGGAATGCCGATCCCGGTGTCGCGAACCGTACCGTGAATGATTCCCTGATTACCCGCTCGTGATTCCAACTCAAGGTCGACGACGATCTCCCCTTGGGCGGTAAATTTCACGGCATTGCCGACGAGATTGACGATGATTTGCCGCACGCGGTTGGGGTCGCCAAGGGCTGCGGACGAAATCTTCGGGTCCACTCGGCAAATCAAGTCCAAACCTTTTTTCGCCGCATTGACGGCCAGCAACCGGGCGGCTTGCACCACAATGTCCTGGAAGGAAAACTCAATCCGTTCCAATTCCATCCGACCGGCTTCGATTTTCGACAAATCAAGGATGTCGTTTAGCAACATCAACAGTGCGTTCGCCGACTCTTTGACAATATTGACGTAGCTGAGTTGTTGATCATTGAGCGGCGTGTTGAGTACCAATTCGGTCATCCCCAGAACGCCGTTCATGGGGGTGCGAATTTCGTGGCTCATCGTGGCTAAGAAGCGGCTCTTGGCTTCGTTTGCACTTTCGGCGGCCTGTTTGGCGGCGAGTAGCAAGGTCTCGGCTTGGCGCAATTCTTGCGCGGTCCGTTCCAGTTCCCGGTTTGAAACGGCCAACTCTTGAGCGCGGCTTTCTGCCGCCGCGGTCCGATCGGCGACGCGCTGTTCCAGCGATTCATTCAATTGTTGCAGCTTGGCAAAGCCTTCGGCGTTTTCCAGCGCGGCGCCGGCGATCGTGGCGATAAAATCAGCAAGCCGTTCTTCATCCGCCCCGAAGAGATCGCGCACCTGTTCGTGTGTGACGTACAAGCAAGCCACGATGCTGCCGCGCACGCGAATGGGAACGCAGAGCACTGACCGGTCGCCCGCTTCCGCGGCGCTTGATCCCGCGTGCGGCGTTCGTTCGTCGGTGCAGGCTACCGCTCGTCCAGCCTCTAAGGCGCGGATAATAATATTTTCGTTTAACGTCACAGCGGATCGTTCCGACGAGGTGAGCGGCGTAAATCGCTCCGAGAGACGCTCCGCATCCATGTTGATTTGCAAAACCAGACACTTTTCACCTCGCAATAACCGCAACGCGGCGGCTCGTGCCGCTTCGTGAATAGCCGCAGCGGCCAAAGCCGAAGCGATCTTTCTTCCCGAATCAAGCACGGTGTCGAAGCGATCGGCCAGCGACAGATTTCCGGCGGCATTCGACGAAGTCCGGCCGGCGTTGAACCCGATGGCGTTTAACGCCGCCAAAATTGTTTGGGCTTCTTGCCGCCAAGCGTCGGCGTTGGGCCAGCCGACTTCGCTACCGACGCGCGCCATGGCAGTCAGCGTTTGCGCTTCTTGGTGGCGCTGCCGCAATTGCCTTGCGACGCTGAGACTGCGCTGGAACAGGTTGCGCGATTTCGCCAATCGTCCGCGCATCACAAGCACTAACGCATAATCCCGTAAGGATTGGGCTAAGTCGTTGCGGCAAAGCCAACTGGCGCGCAACGCACGGCGGACGGCCTTTTGGCAGGAGCGAATCATCGCCTCACGCCGCACGGGCGTATATTCGTGGACTCGTTCAGCTTCGAGCCGCCGTGCCGTCGCCGCCCACGCCACAGCGGGAATCGTATAGGCGTTTTTCACCCCCGCTGCGCTGGCGAGATTAGCCCCCTGCTCAAAGACCTCAGCGGCGTGTTGGAGTTTGCCGTTGGCGAAGTGCCTCAAACCTTCGGCGATGAGGACCTGTGTCGTCCCCTGGGCGTCGGTCCGTTTGCGTTTTAACTCCAACTCCAAAATCGCTTCCGGAAGCTGTCCTTCGGTCGCGCGTGCCCAAACATCCAATATGATCCCCGAAGCTTGCTCATCACCCAACTCAACGCCCGATTGATGATTGAGTTTGGCCTCATCTATCGCGCCGCGTAAATCGCCCAGATGATAGAGTGAGGCGGCGATTTGATACCGCGCCATATGGACTTGCCAATAGTCCCCCATGCGTTCCAGCAGCCGCACCGCCATGCGGCATTTTTCCACGCATTCATCAAAGCGCGACGCCGCATAGAGCGTCACGCCGTAAAAAACTAACGATTGCCCTTGCCCCCACGGATCCCCCAAACTCTTTCTCAGTTCGATGGAACGCTCGGCATAGGTAACCCCTCGGTTAAATGCCCCCACCAACGTCATCGCCGGGCCGTGTTCGGAATAGGCTTGGGCCAATTCGCGGCTGGGCAAATAACGCTCTCCCAGATTTAAGCCGCGCAGATGCGCCCAAAGCGCGAGCAATTTACTGCGCGAATACCAACAACCATGCGCCAAATTGCTTAAGAGCCGCAGTGCCAATCGTTCCGACTCATCGGGGGGACGGGATACACGCTGCAAAAAAAATGAGGGCAACGCCGTATGCAGCAACTGCACCAATCCTTCCCACAGGAAGACCAGCAGTGCGAGCCAGGTCCAAGCCGGCACGAAGCGGTTCAATAATCTAAGGCCGGCGTGAAAATCGTCGATCGCGGTTGACATATCTCCGCGTTTAAACGCCAACTCGCCCAGTTTTCCCCGAATTACGGCCTTGGCATAGGCATTATCCGCCAGTGCTACGGCCGATTTAAACAATTCTCCGGCCGAGTCGTAACGTCCCCGGAGCATCAGCGTATCGCCGAGCCCTTCCACGATCCGGAACCGCATCACCTCTGTTTGTGCGCCCCGCAAGGCGATTCGATATTGTTGCTCGGCGATTTCTAACGCATGTTGCGCGCGGGCGCGCTCGGCGGCCTGCAGCGCGAACGGTAACGCCGATTCGCTATCACCGGCCGCATCATAGTGATAGGCCAATTCCGAGACGCTTTCCGCCGCGTGTTCGAGCAGATAGCCGGCCGCCTTGCGGTGCAGCGCTCGCCGACGCTTGGCGTCCATTCGCTCGAACGCCGCGGTGCGGATTTTGTCGTGCATGAAAACGCACTGCCCGCCGTTGGGGCGAAGCCAAACAAGCTGACGGCGGCGTGCTTCGTCGAGCGCGGCGATGGTCTCGGCAGTCGATTGATCGTTCAACCGCGAAGCCATCCGCAAATCAAATTCCTTGCCAAGCACCGCCCCGGTGGAGAGCAACTCGACCGTCTCGGCAGGCAGGAGCTCGAGCCGCCGCGCCAAAAACGATCCCGCCCGACTCGACGAACCGACGTCACTGAGTGCTTCCGGATCAATTCCCCAACCGTCTTCTTGCCCAAATAAGGCTCCGCTCTCTAACATCCCGCGGAGCACGGCCGATGCCATGAAGGGGCTTCCTTCAGCCAACCGTTCAACCATCTCGGTAACGATGTTCGGCAGCGGCCCGGCCATCGACTCGACGAGTTGCCGAACTTCGGCCGTAGTCAACGGAGGCAAGCTCATTTGCGTCACGTTGTCGATCTTCCGTAACAGGTTGTCCTGATTCACCTCCTCGGAGCGAAACGAGGCCACTGCCATGAGATGCCGTTGGCCGGATCGGGAATTTGCGTCGTCGGTATGCCAGCGGCGAATCAGTTTTTGCGTGAGTTCATCCGCCCATTGACAGTCATCGAAAATGACCAGCACCGGTTGCTCGGGCGTTCCCAGCGCGTCGAGAAATCTCGTCAATGCTTGAATCGTGCGAGCCTCTCCGGTTTCCTCCGGTGCGGGCGCGGCAAGGGCTTGTTCGGGAAATAACTTGGCCAGTGCCGGTAACGCGGCGGTGATCGCGTCGCGGTAATCACCTAGCCGTTGTTGCAAAGTTGCGATCAGCTTCGGCCGCGTACCGCTGGCGGCCAAGACGCCTTCCACGATGCCATCCAGCAGGTGAAACGGTTGTTGGGCCACATCGTTGGTCCCTTGGCCGCGGAGAACCCAAACCCCCCCGCGCGCCGCGCGCCGCGCGGTTTCATCCAGCAGCCTCGACTTGCCGCC
>Ga0163144_10028100_pt1 | contig 10865 bp, 12 predicted proteins | sample OliLak19BULKMAT1_FD_123175 | JGI IMG/M metagenome (GOLD analysis project Ga0163144, IMG submission 123175) | Freshwater microbial mat bacterial communities from Lake Vanda, McMurdo Dry Valleys, Antarctica - Oligotrophic Lake LV.19.BULKMAT1 | ecosystem: Environmental > Aquatic > Freshwater >... | reverse complement strand
GCCGCCGGCCGCAAGCCCGCCGCCCGTACCGCCCTGGATCATGGAGAAGGAGGATCCGCCGTAATTGAAGTTCGCGCCGTTGTCCTGCAATCCGGCGGTGATTCCCCGGGTGATATCGCCGCTGACGCTGACGCCGACGACCAGGCCGCCGGGCAGGTTCGCGTTCATGTTCTGCCAGCTGATGCCGCTGTCGGTCGATTTGTATACCCCGCCGTCGTTTCCTTCATAGATCACCGCTGGACTGCTAGCGGAAAAGGAGATGCTGTGATGGTCGTTGTGAATCAAAATGTTGGGCGCGTGATCGAAGCTCGCGAAGTTGGTGAAGGACGCGCCCCGGCTGCTCGAGCTCGACAAGTCCACACCGCCGGCAAAAATGCGATCCTCATTCGAGGGGTCGACGGCCATGAGCTGGTCGAAAAAGCATTGGCCGCCGCAGAAACCGCGCGCCGCCGTCAGCTCGGTCCAGGTCGCCCCCACGTCGGACGAACGCCATATCTGGCCCGACTTCTCACCGGCCCCGTAGATCGTGCCGGTGAACTTTCCATCGCCGTTGGAGAAGTAGACCGTCGAGCCGGCAAGCGAGATCACGCCCTTGCCGTTGGCGCCCGCGCCCGATTGAGCGTTGGCACGGGCCTGGGCCCAGGTCTCCCCGCCGTCGATGCTAAGGAACAGACCGGATACGTTGGCGTACCAGACTGTGGACGGGTTGGTCGTATCGAGCGCGACGTCGAAGCCGGCCTCGGAGCCGAGCGCCGCCGTCTTGAGCGTCCAGGTCTGACCGCCGTTGAGAGACTTATAGAGGCCCGGGACGACGGGATTCTGGTTCGTGTCGGAGCGCGCCGCGGCGTAGAGCACCGCGTTTTCGACGGAGCCGCCGGTCCTCGGGTCCAAAGCCAATTTCGAGATGGCCATGCCGCCCAGCTCGCTCAGGCCGTACTGCCCCCAGGTCGCCCCTGAATCGGTGGACCGGTAGACGCCGACGCCCAGCAACGAGACGCCGCGATCGGCGTAGTTCGGGTCCCCGCTTCCGGCATAGACGATGTTAGGGCTGGTGGTGTCGATGATGATCGAGCCGACCACCTGGCTGGGAAGATTGTCGCTGATGTAATTCCAATTCACGCCGCCGTCCGTGGATTTGACGATCCCGCCGAAGGTGCCGGCATAGACGATGTCGGCGTTCGCGGGGTGGACCGCCAGCGCGGCGGCCCGCAAAGACGCGTCGCCGAATCCATAAACTTGGGGAACTTGCTTCAGCGGGCGCGGGCCGACGAAGGTCCAGGGCCGAACGACGGGCGGGGTATAGACGCCTCCGCCCTGGGGAGAGTAGCCGCCGGCGCTCGACTGAAGCGGACTATAAGGGAGAGTCTGCAGGACCCCCATCGCGGACGCGCGCGCGTACGGCAGAAACGCCGTGTCCTGCGAAACGCGAGGATCGTAGAACCAATGTTTGCGCAGGATGGGACGCGGAGCGAGGGGCGGCCCGCCGGAGGTGTCTTTGCCCGTTCGAGGAAGCGCGTGCAGCGCCGCGGGCAAGAACAGCAACGCGGCGACCACGACGACGATTGGGATTCGGGGCATACTGCAAAAGCATCTTACAATATTGACGGGACGTGACAACGAACGACGGCCCGGCGTCAGAACTGCGACAGCGGGATGACGGTCTCGCCGAGCTTGCCCGGCGAGTATTGGTCGTTCTTGACCGCGCGCTTGCCGCGGCGGATGCGCAGGCCCAGGACGTTGACCTTCTTGGCCTCGAGCATGTCTTGGTCGCTGTCGCCGAAGAAGGCCACGAAATGGCCCTCCTGCATGTGCAGGTGCTTGGCGGTGGGATCGGGGGTGAAGATGAACGAGCGCGGCGACAGCTTGCGCCACTCCTTCTTCAGCGCGTCGCCGTCCGTGCCCTGGCGCTCGGCCATGATCATGACCCGGAAGCCGAGGCCGCGCAGGGCGCAGGCGAGGGCGAAAGGGACGTACTTGACCGACTCGAGGTCGTAGGCGTTGTTGAGCGCGGCCCAGAAGGCCGGGCCCTCGCGCTGGACGGCGGCGGCGGACGCCTTCTCATAGGCCTTCACCGAGTTCACGAGCGTGTCGTCGTAGTCGAAGGCGACCGACAGGCGGCCGATGGTGATGAGGCTGAAGAACAGGCCCCAGACGCTCATCATGGCGAGGAGCTTCTTGGCCGTCGTCCAGCCTTGTTCCACTTTCGCGCGCGCGTCCTTGAACACCATGTCAGTTCTCCTTCAATTTGAGTCGGCCGAGCGGCGGCGCCGTGATGACGCCCTGCTTGCGGGCGCACTCGCCCATAAAATCACGGGCGAGCCCGCTCGCCGGCTCCGACGAGACGAAGCGGTTAAATGAGAAGCCGCCGCCGCTCAGCAGAAAATCCATCGTGGCGATCGAATAGATTCTCGCGGGCTCGAGAGGCTTCCCCCCCACCGCGATGCTCGCGATGCGCTCGCCGGCGGGCTTCGGCCGGTAGTACTCGACCTCGGCCCCCGAGATCTGCGCGATCTTGCCCATGCCGACGCCGTGGTCGAAGAGATCGTGGAGGTCCGCTCCGCGGATCGTGAGCTTGACCATATAATTGTCGAACGGCATCACGTTGAAGAGCTGCCGCAGCGTCACGGGTCCGGCGGGCAGCTCGGCGCGGATGCCGCCGCCGTTGATCAGCGCCGTCTCGACGCCGAGCGACTCGCGGAAGCAGTCCGTCATCCAGTCGCCGAGCGCGTTCTCGCGCTCGGGCTCTCGCCCCAGCGTGGCGGCCGCCGTGGCGACGACGGTCTCGAAGATGCGGCCCACGGCCTCGGCGTGGCGGTCGACGATGGCCTTCACGGCGGGATCCTCGCCGACGCGGTCGGGCCAGAGCTCGAGCAGCTCGTCGGACGACGCGACGACCTTCTTCGATTTCGGATCGATCTCGAGCGTCGTGCGGCCCGCCTTCAGCAGATAGTGCCCGGCCTGCACGATCAAGGTCCCGTTGTCGACGCGGATCGCCCGGTTCAGGAACGTGTGGGTATGGCCGCCGACGATGAGGTCGATGCCCGACACCTCGATCGCGAGCCGCTGATCGCCTTCATACTCCTGGGTCTCGCCCTTGAGGCCCAGGTGCGTGACCGCGATGATCACGGTCGCGCCCTGTTTCTTGAGCGCCTTGACCGCCGCGCGCGCCGCGTCGATCTCGGAGCGGAACTCGAGGCCCTCGATCGCATTGTTCTTGACGAGCCGGCGCATCTGGGGAGTCGTGAGGCCGAAGATGCCGACCTTGACGCCCGCGACCTCCTTGACGATCCACGGGCGGGCCCACGGCACGAGCTTGCCGTCGGGGCCGAAGGTGTTGGCGGAGAGCACGGGCATCTTCATCTTGGCGCTCAGCGCCCGCAGCGACTCCCAGCCGTCGTCGTACTCGTGGTTGCCGATGACGATCGCGTCGTAGCCGATCGCGTTGAACACGTCGGCGACGGCCTCGCCTTTCGTCAGCGAGCCCTCGGGCGTCCCCTGCCACCAGTCGCCGCCGTCGAGGATCAGCTTCGGCCCGGCGTCCTTGCCGATGAGCGCCGCGAGCGCGGGCGCGCCTCCCGCCATGCGGTTCGGCTGAAACTTGTCCGGGCGGGCCATGATCCAGCCGTGCACGTCGTTGGTGTGATAGACGCGGATCTTGATCGGCTCGTCGGCGAGCGCGCGCGTTCCCGCGAGCAACGCCGCGAGCAGGAGAAAGCGCCGGAGCTTCATTCGGCGAGCCCCCCGGCGAGCGCATCGCACGCCTGCTGCATCGCCTCGGCGGCGTTGGACAGCCGCGTTGAGACGGCCTCGCGCTTGAGCGCGTTGGTGATGGACGGGTCTTCCTGCGCGTCCGCGCGCGTGAGGCGGCGCAGGCGCTCCGCTTCGCCGGCCCATTTCTTGGCGAGGATCAGCGCTTCCGCCCGGTGCTTGCCGCGGGACGCGGCGGCGGCCGCGAGCGACTTCGCGGCCTCGCGCACGGCGTCGGCGATCTTGAGCAGCCCGTCGTCGGGTTCTACTCCGTAACGCACGGCCTCGGACACGGCCTGAGCCGTGTGCTCGACGGCCTCGCGCAGCGCGAAAGAGACGTCGGCGGCGTCCGTCTTGGCGAAGCCGCGGAAGGATTTGTTCGCGAGCACGGCGGCGTCGCGCCAGCCCATCGCGCGCAGGCGCGCGGTGCGCGCGGCCGACAACGCCGACGGCGCGGGACGGCGGAACCAGTCCGCGGCCGCGGCGGCCGCCGCCGCGAGCGTTTCCGTTTGGCCTTTCAGGCTCTCGGGCGCGCTTCGTTTCACAGAGTCAGTCTATTAAATTTTTTCGAGGGTCGACAGCAGGCAGCGCACGCCGTCACGGTTCCACTCGGGGATCGTCTCGTCGACGAGACGGAGCCCGGCGCGCTCGAAGCGCTCCCGGAAGGAGCGGCGATGCGCGAGCTCGGAGTCGCCCGCGAAGGCGTGCGACATAACGAGACGGCCGCCGGGCTTGAGCCACCCCGCGATCCTCGGGAAGAGCCCGCTGAAGGCGCCCGCGACGCCGGGGCGATCCAGATAATAGAGGACCTCGGCGACCACGATCGCGTCGAAAGGCGCGTCGGCGCCCGGCTCCCACGTCAGCAGGTCCGCCTCCACGAAACGGGCGGACGGCGCGCGCCGGCGGGCGCGCTCGAGGGCGACCGGGGAGATATCGAGCGCGAGGAGCTCTTGGGCGCGGGGAGCCAAAGCGGCCGTCAGGTGGCCTTCCGCACAGGCCGCCTCGAGGACGCGGCCGAGCGGCGCGGGCCCCAGAGCGGCGTCGAGGGCCGCCAGCCGGCTCATTTCGTACGGGTTCGTCGAGTATGAGAACGGGTCCTCGCGGCGGCGGAACTGGCGGTTGAGCTTGCGCCGCGTCTTGAAGGCCTGCCAGGACGTCGCCAGGCGCGCCCAGAAGGTCAACGCGACCTCTTGGACCCGAGGAGGTCCTTGAGCCGCTCCGCGTCGCGGAAGGACGAGCGGTGCGACAAGGCGACGAAGGTCGGGACATCGGCGCTCGCGGAGGCGATTGTGGCCATATTGTCCACACCAAGGACGCCCATGCGCGCGATGAACGGCCGCATGTAGAGGAACGCCCCCTTACGGGGAGGCGGCTGGCGCAGCGGATCGAAGGCCCGGATCAGGCCGAGCTCGGCGGCGACCTTGTCGCCGAGGGAGGCCCACTCAGCCCCCTTCGGGTGCCAGACGATCGTCAGCTTGCCGCGCGCGATGCCCTTGAAGAACCGGTACATGTCGCGCAGACGGTCGGAGCCCGGCTGAAAGGACGGCGGGGTCTCGAATACCACGATCTTCGCCCCGAGCGCCTCAGCGGACGCCTTTGTGGCCATCCAGGCCTCATGAACCTCCAAGCTCTCGCGAAAGGACCCACACAGCTGCTGGCGGTTCTTCGGAAGCTTGCGCGCCGACGCGGGAAAGCCGCGGTCCTCGGGGCCGTGCGTAATGGTCCGCAACGACTGCAAGGCGGCTTCGCCGCCATGCGGTATATCCGAACGCCAGGCGGCCAACGTCTCAAGCTTGGGAAGACCTTTCCCGGTGTCGGTCTCGACGAAGGACAGGGACCGCCAGTAGCGGTCCCTGCCGATGGGATAGCCGGCGCAGCCGACCGTGATCATTTGAAGAGGTCGAGCTCGGGTTCGCGACGGGGGCGCCGCACCGTCTCCGGGAGCCGCCTGGACCAGCGCAGGCAGTACCAGGCTAAGGCGAGGCAGCACAGGCCGTAGACGAGCTCGAAGGCCGCGAAACGGGCCCACTGCGCCTTCGTGACGAACGCCCAGGGCGTGGGGGCGTAGAGATTGGCCTCGGGCTCGCCGCCCAGCAGGTCGTAGACTCCCTTGAAAGCGGCCAGCCCGCCCCACCCGGCGAAAATCGCCGCGGTGAGACGGGCCAGTCCACGTACCTTGATGGTCTCTTGGGAGACCATGAGAATCAGCGCTTAGAGAACTGGAAGCGCTTGCGGGCCTTCGGCTGACCGGGCTTCTTGCGCTCGACCATGCGGGGGTCGCGGGTCAGGAAGCCGGCGGCGCGGAGAGCCTTCTTGTGCTTCTCGTCGAGCTTGACGAGCGCGCGCGAGATCGCGTGACGGGCGGCTCCGGCCTGGCCGGAGATGCCGCCGCCGTTGACCTTGAGGATGTAGTCGTGGTTCTTGGCGGCCTCAATGATCGTGATCGGCTCGGTGACGTCCCGAATCTGATGCGGAAGTCCGTGGAAGTACGCCTCGACGGTCTTCTTGTTGACGGTGACTTTACCGTCTCCCTTCGGCAGCAGGCGGCACTGCGCGATGGACGTCTTGCGGCGGCCGGTGGCCCAAATCGCTTCGTTCTTAGTAGCCATAATGTCCCTTACTTAGCCTTCGGCGGGTTGACGGCCGAGTGCGGGTGCTTGTCACCGACGTAGATCTTCAGGCGAACCATCTGCTTGCGCGCGAGGCGGTTCTTGGGAAGCATGCGGCGCACGGCGAGCATCATGATCCGACGGGGATCCCGCTCCATCTGGCGCTTCATCGGCATGACCCGGGCGCCGCCGGCGAAGCCGGAGTGCGAGAAGTAGAACTTCTGGTCGATCTTATTGCCGGTCAGCTTGACCTGCTTGCAGTTCGTCACGACGACGAAATCGCCGCAGTCCACGTAATCGGTGTAGGTGACCTTGCCTTTTCCACGAAGTAGATCGGCGGCCTTCGTCGCGATGCGTCCGAGCACGAGGCCCTTCGCGTCGATATGATGCCATTTGCGGCTGATAGCCGCCTGGCGGGGAGGATGCATGTAGCTGTTCTGAGGCATAGTAAGGAATGTTAACAAATTCCACGACGGGGAACAAGCGTCTATTAACGAGCGGCCGGAGGCCGTCGCGTGCCGAAAGTCTCGCCGTTGGGCGACTTCCAGTACGTCTCAAGCTTCAGCTTGGCCCGGGTGTAAACGTTGACCCCGACAGGCGTCAACCGGCCGTCTCCGTCGAAAAGCCGGCGCCCGTCCCAATCCGTCAGCTTCAGGGCCCACTTGGCGCCGGCGCCCTTGTCCTCGAAATACTCGATCGCGTCCTGCGTGAGGTGAAAGACGTACTTCTCATAGCCTTCCTTCGTGAGCAGCCGGCGGGCGGCGGGCGTGGCGCCGCGGCCCGCGGCGGTCCAGGGACGCGTGCCGCCGAACTTCTTACGGAGGTAGGACAAGGCGTCAGCCTCGGCCATGCGGATCTGGCCGAGGAGCTGCGCGTCGGAAGGCGCCCAGGCGGTCTGATCCGGCGCCAGGATGCGGCGGGCCCACATCTCGTCGAGCACGACGGCCCGGTCCTCGACGACGACGGCGGGCTCCGTCGCCGGGGGCGCATGCCCGCCCAAGTCGGCCGCCTGCGCCGCAACGGCCAGCAGCAGGAGGCTTAAGATCATTGAGCGGCGAGGATGCGGGGCAGGACCACGCCGACCTGGTCCATGTACTTGCCCTTGCGGTCGGAGTACGACGTCTCGCAGAGCTGGTCGCCTCCGAAGAAAAGCAGCTGGGCGATGCCCTCGTTCGAGTAGATCTTGGCGGGCAGCGGGGTCGTGTTCGAGATCTCGATGGTGAGGTACCCTTCCCAGCCGGGCTCGAGCGGCGTCACGTTGATGATAATACCGCAGCGCGCGTAGGTGGATTTGCCCAGGCAGACCGCGAGCACGTCGCGCGGGATCGCGAAGCGCTCGAGCGAGCGGGCGAGCGCGAAGGAGTTCGGGGGCACGACGCACTCCGGGGCCTTGATGTCGACGAAGGCCTTCGAATCGAAATTCTTGGGGTCGACGACGGTGCCATGCACGTTCGTGAAGACCTTATACTCGTCGGCGACGCGCATGTCGTAGCCGTAGGACGAAAGCCCGAACGAGATCTTGCCCTTGCCGTCCTGACGCTCGACGAACGGGTCGATCATCTTCTTCGTCTGGGACATCTCGCGGATCCATTTGTCGGACTTGATCATCGGGCTCCTCCGTCGGGCTACAACGATTATATGAAACTTTTCATGCCCCTCAATCGTCTGGTAGAGGGAGCATTCCGCGCGGAATGCTCGGCGATTGAAAGGCCTTGTGCTCCAGGAACGGACCGCCCTCGTGGCGCTGCTGGCGCACCTCGCGGAGTTTGACGAACGTAAACTCTACGCCGAATTAATGTACCCATCGCTGTTCGCTTATTGCGTTCGCGAGCTCCGCTACTCGGAGCAGGCGACGGCGAAGCGCGTTTACACCGCGCGGGCCGTACGGAAGTATCCCATAGTCCTTCAAATGATCGAGAAGACGGAATTGACCATGGCCGGGGTGATGATCCTCGCGCCGCACTTGACGCCCGAGAACCACGCCGATCTGCTGTCGCGCGCGCGCGGCATGAGCAGCCGGGACATCGAGGGTCTGGTCGCCCTGATCGCGCCGCGTCGTGAGGTCCGGGAATGCATTCGGTTGTCCGCCGCAACCCCCGCGATCATTCGCGCGGACAATGGCTCGGCCTCCGAGGCGCCGTCCCCTGACGAGCCCGCGCATACGCGCGCTCCGGCCCCCCATAGAGAATCCCGGCAGGACATCGATCTCTTCGCGCCGGGCCGCGCGCACTTCGGCTTCAACGCGAGCACCACGTTTCTCGCCAAATACGAGCGGGCCCGGGAGATCTTACGACACAAATATCCGTCGGGGACCCTCGAAGAAATCATGACGGAGGCTCTGGAAGCCCTGCTCGACGAAAAGGACCCCGACAGACGGCAATCCTCGAGGAAGCCGGCTCCGCCGGGCACGGGTCCGAGCGCGCGTTGGATCCCCAGGGCGGTCAAGGATGAGGTCTGGGCTCGCGATAAAGGCCGGTGCGTATTCCCCGGACCGGCCGGCGGGTTCTGCGGAGAGCGCGGCGGGCTTGAATTCGATCACGTGAAGCCTTTCGCGCTCGGCGGCCGGTCGGACGATCCTACGAACATCCGCCTGCTATGCCGCGCCCATAATCAACTGACGGCTCGCCGCGTGTTCGGAGAGCATTCCGCGCGGAATGCTTGACCGGCGGCTTTACTCGTTTACGATACGTTCTGCGGCGACCTGACCGGAAAGACACGCCGACTCGATCGTCGCGGGAAAGCCCGTGCGCGTCCAATCGCCCGCGAAGCAGAAGCCGGGCATGCCGGAGCCGGGCTCGGGGCGCTTGGCCTCGGAGCCGGGGGTCGGCGACAGAGTGGCGAAGGGTTCCTTCACGACTTTCTGATGCGTGATCTTGGCGCCCGCGAAGTCCGGAAGACAGGCGGCAAGATCGCGCGTCGCCGTTTGGAGAATCTTCTCGGGCGAATAGCCGATCTGCTTGTGCGCGCCCGAGATCACGACCGCGATCGTCTGCCCGGGCTCCTTCACGCCGTGGATCCGCGTCTTGTTGAACACCCAGTGCGTCTCCGTGTGCAGCATCCCCAGGAACCGCTCCGCCATCACGGGCCGATCGAGCTTCATGGTCACACCGACGATCGGGGCGGGAGCCAGCGTCTCCCACGGTCCGCGCAGCGCGGACGGCAAGGTCAGCTTCCTTAAGTCCCACGGAGGCAAGGTCGAGACGACATGGTCGGCTTCGAAGCGGGACTCCATGTCCGTCTGGATGCCGCGCACGCGTCCGTCTCGCTCGATCAGGCTCGCCGCCTTAGCGTTCGAGATCACGCGCCCGCCGCGCGCCTCGACATAGTCCCGCGCCGCGTCGGTATACAGGTCGGAAAGGCCGGTCTTGGCGAGCGCGAAGCGCGAGGACTCGCGACCGCCCGTGAAGAACATCGTGCGCAGCGCCTGCACGAAGCCCGCGGCCGAGGCGACCTCGGGAGAGTCGTTGAGGATGCCGATGGCGGCGGGATCGAAGAAGCGGGTTTGGAAGTTCGCCGAGAGCCCTAACGACGTCAGCCACGCCCGAACCGTCAAGGCCTCCACGGCGGCGGGAATCGGTCCGGTCTTCATGGACCTGAGCGCCGAGTCGAAGGCCAGCAAGGAGGCCTTTTCCCCGAGCGACACCCCTTTCAAGCCAAGCAGCCCGACGGCCAGATGCAGCGGCGCGGGCAGCCATGACGGGCAGGAGAGCCGGTCGCGCTTGCCGCCCGCCTCCGCATAATCGACCGTCACGTCCTCGTAGATATCGAGCTTGGACTCGGTGCCGATCGCCTTCAGGAACTTCCGCGTGGCGAAGTAGCAGCCCATGAACAGGTGCTGGCCGTTGTCGATCTCGAGGCCGTTCTCGTTGAACGAGTAGGCGCGGCCGCCGAGGTGCGGCTTCTTGTCGAGCACAAGCACCCGCTGGCCCTTCTCGGCGAGCGCGACGGCGCACGAAAGGCCCGCGAAGCCGCCGCCCAGAACGATGACGTCGGGCTTCTCAGAACCCATGGCAGTAGAGCCACGCCCGCACGGCGAGCGCCAGCTTGCGCCAGCCCGGAAGGCTCGTCTTCTGGAATAGGACGCGGAACTCGCTCCTCTGGATCTCGTCGAGAAGGCCTTCGTAGACGTGGGCCATCGCCTCGGCCGGAAGCAGGCCCGGCAGATCGCGCTTGTCGACGAGCCCGCGCGCCTTCGCGTAATAGGCCTTCGCGCGCGCGTATTGAACGCCCATCATGCGGTTAAACGCGTGATCCTGCTCGCGGTGGAGCAGGCGGTCCTCCGAATAACCGGCGGTCCGGATGTCGGCCAGCGGCAGGTACACGCGGCCGATCTCCAGGTCGGCGCCGACGTCGCGGATGATATTGGTGAGCTGGAAGGCGTAGCCGAACGTCGTCGCGAACTCGTACATCTTCTCCTTCGGCGTGTGCGTCCAGCCGAAGATGTGCACGCACATGATCCCGACGGAGGAGGCCACGCCGCGCATGTAGCTTTCGAGCTCCGCGATCGTC
>Ga0163144_10028099_pt1 | contig 10865 bp, 4 predicted proteins | sample OliLak19BULKMAT1_FD_123175 | JGI IMG/M metagenome (GOLD analysis project Ga0163144, IMG submission 123175) | Freshwater microbial mat bacterial communities from Lake Vanda, McMurdo Dry Valleys, Antarctica - Oligotrophic Lake LV.19.BULKMAT1 | ecosystem: Environmental > Aquatic > Freshwater > Lake... | reverse complement strand
TGCCGGATCGGCGCACGGCCGACAAAGGAGGCCCCATGACCCGCTCTTCGCTTCTCTCCCGTAACCGCTCGCGCTCTGGACCGGCCACCCTGCTGCTCGCCGCCACCGTGGCGCTCGCTGCCGCGCTGCTCGGCTGCAAGTCGACGATCGATGCCGGCACGTGCTTCCACAAGGGCCAGAGCTACGACCCCGGCGACGGCGTTCCTTCCGGCGACAACTGCAACACCTGCGCATGCCAGGACGACGGCAGCGTGGCCTGCACGCTCATGCTCTGCGCCGAAGCGTGCACCTACGGCGGCGCCAGCTACCTGACCGGCGAGAGCTTTCCCTCCACGGACGGCTGCAACACGTGCACGTGCCAGGAAGGTGGCAACGTCGCCTGCACCGAGAAGGGGTGCGCGACCTGCGTCCACGACGGGCAGGGTTACGGGGCCGGTGAGAGCTTCCCGGCGGGCGACGGCTGCAATACCTGCACGTGCCTGCAGGACGGCAACGTTGCTTGCACCGGCGCGGCCTGCGCCGTCGGTTGTAGCCACGAAGGCTACGTGCACGGCTTCAACACCGAGTGGGCGTCGCAGGACGGCTGCGAGGAGTGCTTCTGCAGCGAGACGACGGGCTTGAATTGCTCCGCCAGCGAGACCTGCACCTCGTGCGTGTACGGCGGCAGCGTCTACTCGGAAGGCGAGCAGTACCCGGCGCTCGACGGCTGCAACACGTGCACGTGCGCCGGGGGCTCGACCGGGTGCACGAAGATCGGGTGCGACTGCCACCCGGATCAGGAGTGGTGGCGCGAGTACGTCGGCGAGAGCCCGATGGAGTGCGAGCTGATCGACTTCGGCTGCCCGGAGTCGACCACCTACTTCTCGAACGACTGCGGCTGCGGCTGCGCGCAAGATCCGTCGTGCCCGCAGGTATGGAACTGCGAGCCGCCGTTGCAGTGCGACGTCGAGGCCATCCAGGCGATGTGCCCGTACTCCGAGCTCGGCCTGTGAGCGGCGCCCGCCTTTGATCAGGCGGGGTGACGGGGGGGACTTCCGCTGCGGCTGACCGTCGTGCCGAGCTCGGCTATGTGTCGGGTCGTGTCCACCACCCCGAGCCCGGTCATCCCCACCGCCCGCCACCTCTCTCAGGTCCGCTACGAGATCCGCGGTCCCCTCGCCCGCCGCGCCCAGGAGATCGAGCGCCAGGGGCACGAGGTCGTGAAGCTGAACATCGGCAATCCCGGTGCGTTCGGCTTCCGCATGCCCGCCACGATGCGGCTCGCGATGATCGAGAACCTCGCGCAGGCCGAGGGCTACGGCCACCAGAAGGGCATCTTCCCGGCGCGCGAGGCCGTGGTGATGGAGACGCAGAACCGCGGCATCAAGGGGGTGACCGCCGAGGACGTGCTCATCGGCAACGGGGTCTCGGAGCTGATCCTGATGACGATGGAGGCGCTGCTGGAGCCGGGCGACGAGGTGCTGTTGCCATCGCCCGATTACCCGTTGTGGACGGCCTCCGTCGTCATCACCGGGGCGAAGCCCGTGTACTACCCGTGCCGCGAGGCGAACGGATTCGTGCCGGACCCCGAGGAGGTCGCCTCGCTCGTCACGCCGCGGACCCGCGCCCTGGTGCTCATCAACCCGAACAACCCGAGCGGCGCGGTGTACCCCGAGGAGATCGTGCGGCGGCTGGTGCGCATCGCGGAGGAGCGGCGCATCGTGCTGTTCTCGGACGAGATCTACGACAAGATCTTGTACGAGGGGGCCGAGCACGTGCCCGCCGCCCGGCTCTGCGAGGGCACGCTGTGCGGCACGTTCGGCGGACTGTCGAAGGTGTATCGGGCGTGCGGCGTGCGGACCGGGTGGCTCTACTTCAGCGGGCAGAAGACCCAGGCGCAGAAGTACTTCGATACGCTGGAGATGCTGGCGTCGCTGCGGCTGTGCGCGAACGTGCCGGGGCAATGGGCGGTGCAGACGGCGCTCGGCGGGGTGCAGAGCATCTACGAGCTCACGGCCGCGGACGGGCGGCTGGGGCGGCAGCGAGCGGCGGTGCTGCGGGCCATTGCGAGCTCGAAGCACCTGGACGTGGTGCCGCCGATGGGTGCCATGTACGCATTGCCGGCGGTGCGGACGGCGGAGCTACCGGGCTTCGACGATCACACGTTCGCAATGGCGCTGCTGGAGAAGAAGCACGTGCTGGTGGTGCCCGGCTCCAGCTTCAACGTGCCTTATACCGATCACTTCCGCCTGACGCTGCTGCCCGACGAGGACACGCTCCACGAGGTGTTCGGGCGGATCGAGGAGCTGCTCGACGAGTGGGCGCGCACCGGCGCGCCGCCGCCCGCCGGGGGATGACGCGCAGGGCCAGTCAGGCCCCGCGCGCGAGGCGCGGTTCTGCGTGAGCAGGATATCCACCTTGCACCCCATCGCGCGAATGGCCGACCGGGGCAGGTCAGGACAATGGGGCAGATTGGGACAATCGAGAATCCCTTGAGACCGCCCGTAACAGCCTGAAGCTCGAGGCTGCGAGCCTCAACGCAGCCTCAAAGCAGCCTCAAAGCAGCCTCAAAGCAGCCTCAAAGCAGCCTCAACGCAGCCTCAAAGCAGCCTCAACGCAGGCCACACATCCGGCGCGCAAAGGTCTCTGGCAAAAGTCGCCGCTCAGAGCGTCGCGCTTTGGCGATAAGGCTCTTGCAATTCACCGCGCGGTTCGCCTACCGTAGCAAGATCGTCCACCACCTCAAATTCCGACTCTCCAGCGCGAGGACCACCTTGCATGAAGAACGGGTTTGCGAACCACCCCTGCCCCTTGGAACTATGAACCACCGCCGCCTTCCCCGACCCATCCTCACCGTTCTACTCGCAACCAATGCCCTCTTGGCTGCCAGCTCGGCTGGGGCGGCGCCGGAAACGTGCGTGACCATTCGCCGCGGCGAGCTGGGAAACGTCACGGACACCTTCCTCAGCGGTGATTCCCCGAACTACGCGCCCGGCACCACGCAGAACATCTACTTTGGGCTGTCCTCGGGGGGAAACGTCAACCGCGCGATGTTCGGCTTCGACCTGACCCCGCTCCCCCCGGGGGCGACGATCACGCAGGCGAAATTCGGCCTCTACATCTCGTATAACGAGTCCACGAACCCCGTGAGCGTCCACCGGGTGGTGACCCCGTGGTCCGAGGCGTCGGCGACAGCGGCCAATTTCGACGCGACGAGCAACATCGACCCGGTGGCCAGCGCGACGTTCTCGGGCTGGGGGCTGAAATCCATCAACATCACGTCGCTGGTCTCCGCGTGGATGAGCGGCGCGCAGCCCAACTACGGCATCCTGCTGCAAGAGGCGCCGACCGGCAGCCATCACTGCTACAGCAGCGAGTCGAGCGCCAGCGTGCGCCCCTTCCTGCAGGTCTGCTATCTGGCCGCGGCCGATGCCGACGGTGACGGCCTGGTGGACGGCTCGGACAACTGCCCGGCTGTCGCGAATGCCAATCAGGCCAATGGGGACGGCGACGCGGCGGGCGACGCGTGCGATACCGACGACGATAACGACGGCGTGGCCGACCTGACCGACAACTGCGCGACCATCGCGAACGCCAATCAGGCGGACACCGACGGCGACGGCGCGGGCAACGCCTGCGACGGCGACGACGACGGTGACGGCGTGGCCGACGGCTCGGACAACTGCGCGCTCCTGACGAACGCGAACCAGGCCGACCTCGACGGCGACGGCGCGGGCGACGCGTGCGACGCGGATGACGACGGCGACGGCGCGCTCGACGCCGCGGACAACTGCCCGGTGCTCGCGAACCCGGACCAGACCGACAGCGATATCGACACGGTGGGCGACGCCTGCGACGACGACGACGACGGCGACACCGCCGCCGATGGAACGGACAACTGCCCGCTGACTGCCAACGCCGACCAGGCGGACAGCGACGGCGACGGACAGGGCGACGCCTGCGACGGCGACGACGACGGCGACGGCGTGAGCGACGACACCGACAACTGCATGTTCGCGGTGAACGCGGAGCAGACCGACCTCGATGCCGACGGCGCGGGCGACGCCTGCGACGTGGACGACGACGCCGACGGCGCGCTGGACGCGGCCGACAACTGCCCCCTGACCGCGAACACCGACCAGGTCGACAGCGACGGCGACAACCTCGGGGACGCGTGCGACTCGGACGACGACAACGACGGTGTGCTCGACGCCGTGGACAACTGCGGGCTGCTCGCAAACCCGGATCAGGCGGACACCGACAGCGACGGCGCGGGCAACGCGTGCGACGGCGACGACGACGGCGACGGCGACGACGACGGCGAGGACAACTGCGGGCTGCTCGCCAACGCGGATCAGGCGGACACCGACGGCGACGGCGCGGGCAACGCGTGCGATCCGGATGACGACAACGACGGCGCCGCGGACGGCGACGACAACTGCCAGCTCGCGGCGAACACGACCCAGGCGGACCTCGACGGCGACGGCGCAGGCGACGTTTGCGACGACGACCTCGACGGCGACGACGTGGACAACGCGGTCGACAACTGCCCCGCGGTGCCGAACGATCAGGCCGACGGCGACGGCGACGGCGTCGGCAACGCCTGCGACAGCGACCTCGACAGCGACGGTGTCGCGAACGACTCGGACAATTGCCCGCAGGTGGCGAACCTGGATCAGGCCGATCTCGACGGCGACGGTTCGGGCGACGCGTGCGACGCGGACGTCGACGGCGACGGCGTCGGCAACGGCGTCGACAACTGCGCGGGCTTGCCCAACGCAGGCCAGGTGGACAGCGATGCCGACAGCCTCGGCGACGCGTGCGACGCGGACGACGACGGCGACGGCGACGCGGACGGCGAGGACAACTGCCCCCTCGTGGCGAACTCCGATCAGCTCGACGGGGACGAGGACGGCGTCGGCGACGCGTGCGAAGCGGACGACGACGACGACGGCGTGGCCGACGGCGCCGACACTTGCCCGGCCACACTGCCCAATGACGTGGTCGATCCGTCGACCGGCTGCTCGCTCAACCAGCTCTGCCCCTGCGAGGGTCCGCAGGGCCAGGACGTCGAGTGGAAGAACCACGGTCAATACGTCTCGTGCGTCACCAAGGCGGCGAAGACGTTCGAGCAGAAGGGCCTGATCACGACCTCGCAGAAGAGCAGCTACGTGTCCGCCGCGGCGCAGTCCGATTGCGGAACCAATGCCTGCGCGGGCAATCCGTTGAAGAACAAGTCGAGCTCGCCCAACAGCCCCGCGCTGTCCGTCAGCGTGCTCTCGTTCGCGACGTCGGGCCCCGAGGCTCCGGCCACGGCGCGCCTGTTTGCCGGCACCACCGAGGTGGTCCCGAACGCCGCCGGCCAGTTCGTGATCCCGCTCCGCGACAGCCTGGGCAAGGTCATCAAGGACGCGCTCGCGCCCAACCAGCTCAAGGCGAGCAACCTCCCGCGAGGCGCCTACGTGGTGCTGCGCGGCGGCGACGGCACGGTGGTCCAGGGCCTCATGGGCTTCATGAAGAAGAGCAAGGTCGCCATGGAGCTCACGTCGGCGTTCGTCGGCGCCCAATCCGGCGGCGTCCGCAACCTGAGCTTCGAGGGCCAGGGCAACGGCGTCGCTGTGCTCGGCATGGCCGGCCAGGACGAATTTTGGCGCGAGATCGGTCAGCTTCGCATGAAGACGACCGTGACGGTGGCGGCCGACCTCGTGAAGGTCAACGTCTGCCAGTAGGCCAGTCGGCCAGTTGGCCAGTCAGCCAGTCGGCCAGTCGGCCAGTCGGCCAGTAAGCCAGTAAGCCAGTAAGCCAGTAAGCCAGTAAGCCAGTAAGCCAGTAAGCCAGTAAGCCAGTAAGCCAGTAGGCCAGTTGGCCAGTCGGCCGCGTCAACAGCCCCGCTCCCGCGGCTCTCGACCTCTCCTTTGATGAGAGCGCGGGAGCACGGGAGCGCTGGTGTCCCCATCACAGATGAGAGAGTGGGCCCGTGAATGGTGGAGCAGCCATTCACGCGATGAACCGTCCGGGCGAAGCGCCGGCGTTTCCGCGATTCAAAGTCTCGCTCGAGATTGATTGAAGGGTGTGCCGGCGCCGGGCAAACGACCGGGCGCCTGGCGTATCCGAGGCTCGTCAGGAGAGGTTCACTTCCTGGGCGGGACGGCCTCGACGGGAGCAGCCTTGACCGGAGCAGCCTTGACCGGAGCAACCTTTTCCGGGGCTGTCTGCTCCGCAGCCGGCGCCGCAGTCTCGCTCTTCGCGAACCCGCCGCCGAGGTCGACGGGCTGGGTCTTGTCGCCCGGGCCGGAGGCCACGCGCGACGGCGAGCCGCGGAGCTCGTCGATCAGGTGGTACTCGTTGCCATAGTGCCTGGACAGCCAGACCTCGCAGCCGCGAGCGTTCTCGTCGAAGTGCTGGTGGGTGACCGACATCTTCAAGCAGACCTCGTAGGCCGCCTTCGCTTGCTGCTTCTGCGGCTCGCTCACGCGGTCGAGCTCCTCGTAATAGCGCATCCGGATCTCTTCCCAGGTCAGATCGGGGATGGTCGGGTGCGGCCCGTTCTGCTTCCACTCCTTGGGAATGGGCGCCGCGCGGAACTCGGCGACGAAGCGGCTCCACATCTGCCCGGCCCGCGCCGCGCCCGCCACGGTCCATTGCGGCGGCGGGGCCGGCGTCAGAGTGGCAATCTTGCGGTATTCCTTGTCGGCCTCGTCAATGGCGGCGCGCTTCTTCTTCACCCAGTCGAGCACCCTGGACTTGACGTGCCGCATCACGTCCGCCTGCTCGCCGGAGCCCTTGTATTCGGGGAACCGGATCTCGTCGACGTCGGCCCGCTTCTGCTCGGCGAAGAAGAAGAGCGCCTCGCCCACCGCCGTGAGGGTCTTGCCCGTGGCGCGGGTCCGCTCGGCCTCGTCGGGATAGGCGTCGGCGAGCTTCTTCATGGCCGCCTCGGGGTTGGACCAGGCGGCCCTCACCTTGGTCAGCTCGACCTGGGCCTGCGACACGTTCCGCAGCTTGTCGTAGGCCCGCCCGAGCAGGGCGTGGGCCTGCACCTGCACGTCGAGCGGGGCGTGACGGTCGATGTTCGCCATGGCGTCGGCCAGGCGCTTGCGAGCGTTGGCCCAGTCGCCCTTCTCGGCGTGGTGGGCGCCGATCGCGAATGAAACGCGGGCGGCGAGGGCGGGCTTCTGGGCGCCGTAGCTCTTCGTGAACAGCTCGGCATTGGCCATGGCCTGCTTTTCCTGGCCCAGGCCGAGCCGCAGCACGATGGCGTCCTGCAAGGCCTCGGGCGCCTTCGGCAGGGTGGGGTTCTCGGCGGCGAACCGCTCGTAATAGGTCGCCGCGTCGTCGTAGCTGGCGATGGCCTGGTAGTTGGCGCCAATCTCGTACACGGCCTTTCGCGCCGGCTCGGTGCGCTGGAGGTTGTACTGGGGGTCGAGCAAGAGCTTGCGGACCCCGATGGCCTTCGCCAGCAGCCGGGCCGCCTGGTACGACTGCGCCGCATTGTACAGGATCTCTTCGCTGCGCTCGCAGCCCGCGGTCTTGTCCTTGCAGGCCGCCTCGCCGTACTTCTTCCATAGCGCGATGTAGGCGTCCGCGGCCTGCTCGTGGGCCTTCATGGCCGCCGCTCCCGTCATCTTCCGGGCGCGCTCGGTGAGCTTCTCCTGCGGGCGCCGCTCGAGGTCCCGCGCCACCCGCGTCAGGACGACACAATCGGCCGCATTGCCCTTCTCCTTGCCGCCCGTGCAAAACGATTGCACGAACTTGGGGGCGTCCTTCGCCATTTCGTCGAGGCACGCCGGGCGCCCCGGCTCCAGCGTGCTGGCCAGGATGTTCATCGATTCGAGGTAGAGCTGCGCCGCGGGCAAGGCGGCCTCGTTGTCGGCGTGGCCGAGCGCGATCTCACGGAAGGCCATCCCCGCCTCTTCCCAGTGCTGCGCCTCGAAGTACATGCGAGCCCGCGCAAACTTGATGTCGATGTATTGCTCGCGCTCCTCCTTTTCGGCCGTCGCCGCGGGGGGCTGGATGTAACAGAGGTACCGATCGAACGCCCCGAGCATGCTCTTCTGCGGCGGCGTCAGCTCCCTGGGTGCGAGCTTCTTCGCGGCTCCCGGCGGCTCGGCGGCGCCGCCGGGCATGCGGCCGGTGCCGGCGCGATCGGAGCCGCCCTTGTGCTGCTCCAGGTAGGTCTTGTGATAGCAGAGGACCGCCGTGTAGGCGGACGGCGCGGCGTCCGGGCCGGTGGGGTCCTCGGCCACCACCGCGTCGAAGGCGGGGCCACATTGGGCCCAGTCTTTTTGCACGTAGAGGAGGTCGCCGCGGAGATAGGCAATCTTCTGACGAGTGGGCCAGTCTTCTTTCAGGATCTTGGGGAGCTCGAGGGTGGCAAACTGCGCCTTGTCGAACGTCTGAAGCACGGTGTCGTAGAGCTGCGCGGCGAGCTGCATTGTCTTCTTGTCGCCGGTGCCGCGGACGCCGCCCGAGCCGACCGCCTCGAGGTGCCACGCCATGGCCGTCTCGGCCAGCAGCTCGGCCGTCGTGTTGGTACACGCCGTCTTCAGCTCCGCCGAGGGGCTCTGGCTCGCCTGCTTCTTGAAGGCGCTCGCCTGCTTGTCGAGCGCCGCGACGATGTCGTCCTTGTTGCCGGACTTGTCGGCCAGCACGGCCTCGGTGATGTGGCCCTGATAGAGGCACTGTTTCGGGCCGCGGTCGCGCGTCACCAGATCTTCGTAGAGCTCGATACCGTCCTTGTAGTGTCCGGTGTCGAGGTAGGCGTGGCCGAGGTCGTCCATCATGCCGAAGGTGCCAGTGTTGGCGATGCCCGTGTCGCCCGAGAGGGGATGAAAGAAGTCGTAGGCTTTCTTCGCCTGGCCGCTCAGGGCGTACAGCGCGACCAGATCGCGGCGCGCGGCCACGGCGAGCGACGAGGCGTTGGGCAGGCTGGGATATTGCTGGCCGACCTCGATGGCCTTCTTGAACGAGGTCAGCGCCTTGCCGAAGTCGCTCTGATTCCAGTACACGTAGCCGAGCTTGTAGTGGGCATAGCCAAAGACCTTGTTGTCCGGCAAGGGGTACTTGACGACCTCGCTGTAGGCCTGCGAGGCGAGCGGCCACTTGGTCGGGTCGCCCTGCGCTTCATTGAAGTAGAGCTCGCCGAACGCGAGATACGCGCCCGCCACGTACCTGGAAGAGGGCTTCTTCTGGATGAGCTGGAGATAGACCTTGCGGGCCTTGTCGAGCTCTGCGGCCTGCTCGTGCTCGTAGGCCAGGTAATAGAGCACCTCGTCGACGCATCCGGTGCTCTTCGCGGGATCCGCGGCGTTCGGGCTCTGGCAGAAGTCCGGGTGGTCGGCTTGGAGCTTGTCGTAATACCGGATGGCGGCCTGGCGCGAGCTGCGCAGCACCTTGTCGACCTTGTCGCGCTCCTCGGTGAGCTTCTTCGCTTCCGCGGGCGATTTGCGCTGCGCCGTGTCGATCTTGACGCCGATCTCGGTGCGCGAGCGGAAGCTCGCCGCCTCCAGCTCGACGTAGCTCTCGGCCAGGCGACGGAGCAATGGGGGCCTGTCGCCGGCGCCGCGAGGAGTGCTCTGGAAGAGGGTCTCCAGGCCCTGAATCTCGGTGATGAGGAGCTGGTAGCCGCGCGCCGCGGCGCCGGCGCGGCGGCCGTCACGCGGGCCCTGGCCGGGGACGGGATCGGGCGATCTGGGCGGAGCCGCATTGCTCCGGGGCGGTTTGGGCGGAGGCAGGCCCTTGATGCTCACCTCCGGTTTCTTCGCGGTCGTGGGCCTGGGTAGGCCCGCCCCACATTGCGAGAGGGCGTCGCTGCTCGCTTGCGAGATGCACACTTCGTCGGCGGAGGCGGGGCCCGAGGCGAGCAGGGCGGCGGCGAGGGCGAATGCGCCCAACGCCCCGAGCTTGCACGCGTGCGACCCCACTGCGGGCGCGCGGCCCGCGATGGACTGGCTCATGATCAATCACCCTTCTTCGGTTGCGGGAGCTTCCACGCGAGCAGGTCCGGTGACGGCAGCCGCGCGAGCGCGACGGCGTCATCGAGTCCGCGCGGCGGGCCCGAAGTGGAAAGTGGTCGAGGCGCGACCGCGCCTTCGTGGCACTAGGATGACCGGCGACCGATTTCTTTGGGTGGACTGGAATATTGAGCCCGGTGGCGCGTCGAAGGCGACTTTGTACCCAATGGCCGCCGTGCAGCAGGGTCCATCGCCGGCCGCGGAGTGGGCTGTCGCCACGCAATGGGGTGACGCTGCGCACTGCGCTGTCGCCACGCAATGCGGTGGCGCCGCGGATTGGGAGGTTGCTTCGAGGTGGGATTGGCCGACCGAGGCGTCGCCGAGGGTTGTGGCTGCGTGGTCAGGTGGTGCGCGACGAGACGGAGCTGGTGCTGTTCGCTTGACGGGACGTGCCCTGGCGACTCGACGGCGCGCCCAACGACTCCTGCTGGCCCGACGAGCCTTGCTGGCTCTCGTCGCCGGCGGAGAGCGCCTTGGTGACCCCATTTCCGGCGTCCTTGGCAATGTCCTCGACCTTGCCGAGCGCCTCGTGCGCCAGGCCCTGGGCCTTCTGCATCACCTGGTCACGCGCCTTGCCCATCCACTCGTCCTCTTTGCGAGTGATGGGAATGGCGAGGCCGACGGCGGTGCCCACCGCGAGCACGACGGCGCCCGCCGCGAGCGGATTGGAGTAATACATGGTCTCCGCGCGATTCTCGATGCGGCGGCCCTGCTCCTCGACGTTGTGCGCGAGGGTGCTCACGGCCTCGCCCGCCTGGTGCGCCTTCTCGCTGATCGTCCGCTGGGCCTGATGGGCCATGTCGCCGACCCGGGCCTGCGCCTGCTGCGCCATGTCGCCCGCGCGGTGCGCGACGTCGCCGACCCGGGTTTGCG
>Ga0163144_10028098_pt1 | contig 10865 bp, 11 predicted proteins | sample OliLak19BULKMAT1_FD_123175 | JGI IMG/M metagenome (GOLD analysis project Ga0163144, IMG submission 123175) | Freshwater microbial mat bacterial communities from Lake Vanda, McMurdo Dry Valleys, Antarctica - Oligotrophic Lake LV.19.BULKMAT1 | ecosystem: Environmental > Aquatic > Freshwater >... | reverse complement strand
TGCATCCCCCGCCTCGACCGCCAGCTTCAGCCGCGTCGTCAGTACGCCGTTGCGGTCGTGGATCTGGTCCAGCACCTTGAACTCGGTCTGCCAGCGCTCGGGCGTCACGTCGCATATGACATAGCCGCGCTGGCTGTTGCGGAATTTTAGCTGCGGATTGGCGGACAGGAAGGCGGCCTGATCGGCGCGCTGGTCCTGGCCGTCACCGCCGGAGCTGATCGAGGTGGTCACGAACTCGGTGGCGATCGGCGCGCCCTCCGGGTTGCGCCCGTCGATGTGCAGTTCGCCGGCGTAGTTCTGGTGCTCGTCGCCGGTCAGGACCACGACATTGTCGATGGCCCGGTCCCTGATGTGGCTCAGCAGGCGGGCCCGCGGGACCCGGTAACCGGCCCAGCTGTCGGGGTTGACGCCGCTGGCCTCGCCGGGATTGCGGTCCAGATCCATGACCATGATCTGTTGCGCCAGAACTTTCCAGGTCGCCTCGGACCGGTTCAGATTGTTCAGCAGCCAGGCCTCCTGGGCCTCGCCCAGCACCTGAGCGGTCCGGTCGTTGATCCCTTCGCACGCGCTGTTGAACCGGTCTTCGCAGGGCTGGTCGGTCCGGAACTGGCGGGTGTCGAGCAGGTTGAGATCGAGCAGGTCGCCATAGACCGCCCGGCGATAAAGCTGCATCGCCGAGCCGCGCGGGAACGACGAGCGCCTGAAGGGCATGTGCTCGTAATAGGCCTGCATGGCTGCCGCCTGGCGCAGGGCGAAGATCTGCGGATCGGTGCCGTCCTGGTCCAGGTCGCTGACCCAGTTGTTGTCGATCTCGTGGTCGTCCCAGACCGTGAACCAGGCGGCCGAGGCGTGGCTGGCCTGCAGGTCGGTGTCCATCTTGTACTGGGCGTAGCGCTGGCGGTATTCGGTCACGGTATAGACCTCGCCGCCCAGGTGCACGCGGGCGTTTTCCCGAGGTCCGTCTGCACCGTTGAAGACCCGGTTGCCCCGTCCTTCATAGATGTAGTCACCATAGCAATAAATAAAGTCGAGGTCTTCGGCTGCGATCTTGCGATGGGCTGTATAGTAGCCTTGCTCGTAGGCCTGACAGCCGACGATGCCGAAGCGGGCATGGGCCAGGGCGCTGCCGACGACCGGTGTGGTCTTCGCGCGTCCCACGCCGGAGCGTTCGCGGCCGGCGGTGAACCGGTAGAAATAGGGGCGGCCAGGCTCCAGTCCCCCGACCTCGACGTGGACGGCGTGGCCCAGTTCCGGTCGGGCGATGGTCTCGCCGCTGCGTACGATCGTGGCGAAGCCCGCATCGGCTGCGACCTCCCAGCTCACCGCCATCGGCTGGGACGGCATGCCGTGGTCAGGCTCCAGCGGGCGGGGTGCCAGCCGGGTCCAGATCACGAACCCATCCGGCAAGGGGTCGCCTGCCGCGACGCCCAGCTGAAACGGATTGTCCTCGAAAACCGCCTGGGCGAGGGCCGGACGTCCCACACCGATGGCGGCGGTTCCCGCCCCCAGACCCAACAAAAGTCCTCGGCGGGACAGGGTATCAAGGCTGCGCATGGGGGCTCCTCCGGCTGGCCTCCCGACCTAAACCGGAACTGTGACAGTCGTCATGCGATTGCGCGCTCGCAGACGAAGCCGGAGCGGGATGCGGCTACGCAGGGTGATCTGCTGGGTCGGAACGGGCTCGGGCCCGAAGGTTTCAATGATATCCGTCTGACCCATGATCGTCGCCAGAGCGATCATCGCCTCCTGCAGGGCGAACGCCGCGCCGATGCAGATGCGCGGTCCGGCGCTGAAAGGGATGTAGACGTAGCGATCGATCGCCTTGCGGTTTTCCGGCAGAAAACGCTCGGGCCGGAACGCATCCGGATCGTCCCACAGCAGTTTGTGGCGGTGCAGGATCCAGGGCGACACCACCACCGCTGTGCCCTTGGGGACCGGCTGGCCGTTGATGACGTCCGGCGCGAGCGCCCGGCGCGCCATGGTTGGCGCCGGCGGGAACAGGCGCATTGTTTCTTCAAGAACGGCCCGGGTCCAGGGCAGCCGCTCGGCCCAGTCGGGCGCGGCGGGATCGAAGCCGTCGGCCTCGGCCTGCAGCCGTGCCGCGATATCGGGGGTGCGCGACAGCAGATGCAGGGCCCAGCCCAGCGCCCGCGCCGTGGTCTCGTGCCCCGCCAGGATGAAGGTCAGGATGTTGGCCGCGACCTCTCGATCGGACAGGCCGGCCCGGGCCTCGTCTTCCTCGTCGCGGGCCGAAAGCAGGGCGGTCAGCAGATCGTCCGGGGCGGCCTGACCCGAGGCCAGCTTCGCCCGCCGCCCGGTCACCAGCGAGGCCACGCGGGCTTCAAAGAATTTCGCCGAGTCGCCACTCATCATCCGTCCGACGCGGGGAATCCATTTCGGCGCGCCCAGCACGTCCAGCGGATCGATGCGGGCACCGACCGACAAATAGCGGTTCAGCGCCGCCTCGAAATCGGCGGCATCATCCTCCAGTTCATCCGAGAACAGGGTCGCCGACAGGATTTCGAACGTCAGCGTCGACATCTGGCTGTCGACCTCAAGCCACGACGGGCTTTCGGTCAGCTTCCAGCTCGCGACCCGTTTGGCGCAGACCTCGACCATACGGCGGGTCAGGGCGGCGGTGCGCGCGGGCGTGAACAGGGGGGCGAGGATGCGCCGGGCGCGGCGCCAGTCCGTCCCTTCGGCCAGCAGCAGCCCCTTGGCCAGAAGGGGACCCAGCACGATGCGCTGCAGCCGCCCCTTCTCATAGTTGGAGGCATTGTCGGTCAGGACGTGGTGGACCCCGGCGGGATTGCTAACCACCATCACTGCGCCGAATCGCCCCTGTCCGAACAGTTGCGGCTCGGCAAAGTGCCGCTCGGACCAGATCAGCAGCGGGTCGCGCCAGCTCTGGTACAGGAAGGGGATCAGCGACAGAGGTCTCCGGCGCCGGGGCGGAACCCACGGACGAAAGGCCTTTGATCGAGGGATGGGTGCAACCGAGAGATCGTCAGCCATGCCATCGATTTAGACGCTGGATGCGACGGGCGTAAGGCGTCCCGACGATCCGTTGGACGTCAGTTTTCGATCCAGTCGGGCATCCAGCCTTCGTGGATTTCCCGAAGGTGTTTCATCGGGATGCTGAACAGGTCGCCCCCCTGATGACCGGAGGCGAAGGCGTCCCCCTTCGCATGGCCGACGACCGAGGCGTGCAGCCCCGCCTCGCGCGCTGCGGCCAGCACCTCCTGGGGGTTGGGGACCGCGACCAGATAGCGGGCCTGATCCTCCCCGAACAGGAATACGTGCGCGTGGGTGGCGCTGGAGGCATCCAGAATCACGCCGGTGTCGGATGCCAGCGCCATGTCCGCCGCCGCCCCGATCAGGCCGCCGTCCGACAGGTCGTGGACGCAGGTCAGCCGCCCGGCCTCGATCATCTCGCGGACGAAATCGCCCGTCTTGCGCTCCAGCGTCAGATCGACCGGCGGCGGTGCCCCGTCTTCGCGACCCAGGACCTCGCGCAGGTAAAGCGACGCGCCCAGTTCCCCGACCGTGTTGCCGATCAGCACCAGGGTGTCGCCCTCGGCCATGGTCGAGAACCCCGTGACGACGTCGTAGTTGGGTAACAGGCCCACGCCGCCGACCGTCGGCGTCGGCGGAATGGCGACGCCGTTGGTCTCATTGTAGAGGCTGACGTTCCCGCTCACGACCGGGAAGTCCAGCGCGCGGCAGGCTTCGGCCATGCCGTCGATGGCGCGGACGATCTGGCCCATGATCTCGGGCCGCTGCGGATTGCCGAAATTCAGGTTGTCGGTGATGGCGATGGGGCGTGATCCCACGGCCGTCAGGTTGCGCCATGCCTCGGCGACGCATTGCTTGCCGCCCTCATAGGGGTCGTTCTGGACGTAGCGCGGGGTGCAGTCCGAGGTCACGGCCAGACCCTTGTCGGTCCCGTGCACCCGCACCACGCCGGCGTCTGCACCGGTGGCCGAATCCTGCAGCGTGTCGGCCATGACGTGGCGGTCGTACTGCTCCCAGATCCAGCGCTTGGACGCCATGTCCGGACAGGTCAGGACCTTCAGCACCGCGTCTGGCCAGCTGTCGGGTGCCGGGACCTCTCCGGGCGACAGGCGGGGATGCAGCGCCGGCTGGACCCAGGGGCGCTCGTAAAGGGGCGCGTCATCGAACAGCGGGGCCAGCGGCACGTCGCAGACGACCGCGCCGTGGTGGTTCAGCACCAGACGTCCAGTCTCGGTCGTGATGCCGATGACGGCGGCGTCCAGACCCCATTTGGCGAAGATCCGGTGGCCGTCGGCCTCGCGGCCCGGCTTCAGTACCGCCAGCATCCGCTCCTGGCTTTCCGACAGCATCATCTCATAGGCGGACATGCCGGTTTCCCGCTGGGGAACCGCGTCCATGTTCAGCTCCATGCCGACGCCTCCCTTGCCGGCCATCTCAACCGAGGATGAGGTCAGGCCCGCCGCCCCCATGTCCTGGATGGCGGCCACCGCGCCCGAGGCCATCAGCTCCAGCGTCGCCTCGATCAGCAGCTTTTCTGCGAAGGGATCGCCGACCTGCACCGTGGGGCGTTTGGAGTCCGATTCATCGTCGAACTCGGCCGAGGACATGGTGGCCCCGTGGATGCCGTCGCGGCCGGTCTTTGATCCGAAATAGACCACCGACAGGCCTGGGCCGGGCGCGGCCGAATAGAAGATTGCATCGGCCTTGGCCAGGCCGACACACATGGCGTTGACCAGGATGTTGCCGTTGTAACCCCTGTGGAAATTGGTCTCTCCCGCCACTGTCGGGACCCCGACGCAGTTGCCGTAGCCCCCGATGCCCGAGACGACGCCCTTGACCAGCCGCCGGGTCTTCTCATGCCCGATGTCGCCGAAGCGCAGGGCGTTCAGCAGGGCCACCGGCCGCGCCCCCATGGTGAAGACGTCGCGCATGATGCCGCCCACACCCGTGGCCGCGCCCTGATAGGGCTCGATGAAGGAGGGGTGGTTGTGGCTCTCCATCTTGAAGATACAGGCGTCGCCGTCGTCGATGTCGATGACGCCGGCGTTCTCGCCCGGCCCGCAGATCACGCGGGGGCCTGTGGTCGGGAATTTGCCGAGATGGATTTTCGAGGACTTGTAGGAGCAGTGCTCGGACCACATGACCGAGAACACGCCCAGCTCCAGCTGGTTCGGCTCGCGCCCGAGCCGGTCCAGGATCACCTGGTACTCTTTGGGGGCCAGGCCGTATTCGACGGCGAGTTCAGCGATTGTCTTTGTCGGGGCGCTCATGGGGGGCGCTTCTAGCGGGCATGGGGCCGATAGGCTATATTCTAGACACACAAGCCGGAGTTCTAGAATCGGCCTGAGCATCAAACGCCCTGAAACCGAACGCAAGGCCCGTGCCGTCGCCGAGCGCATGGGTGTGGGCGTCACAGAAGCCATCGACCGCGCGCTGGAAAAGGCCTGGCAGGAACTGACCGCTGACGATCAGGCGGCAGAGCGCGCGCGTAAACGCGAGGCGCTGTTCGCCTGGCTGGCCGCCCTGCCGAGGGCGGAAGGCCCCTCGATCGAGGAGATCAAGGCCGAGATGTATGGCGATGGCGGCGAGCCGATCTGATGGTGATCGATTGCTCGGCCCTGGTCGCCATTTTCGAGCGTGAACCCTAAGCGAGCGCGTTCGATGATCTGATCCGGGGGGCGTCGGTCCGTCTGATCAGCGCCGCGACTGTACTGGAACTCGTGACGGTCCTGACACGACGGCTCAAGTACGATGCGCGGCCGATCGTAGACCACTTTCGGTCGGAGTACGGCCTGACTGTGGTGGACGTCGATCAGGATCAGATGACGACCGCCTGCGAGGCTGTGGTGCGGCTCGGGCGGAGCCGTCATTGCGCCGCCTTGAACTTCGGAGACTGCTTCGCCTATGCCCTGTCCAGAACATCGGGCGAGCCTCTGCTGTTCAAGGGCAACGACTTCAGCCTGACGGACATCGTACGCGCTGGATAAGGCCTGGATGGCTACGCGGCCTCCACCACCGCCCGGGCAACGCCCCGACGCAGCCCCAGCGTGATCCACAGCGCACCCCCCAGCACGATCAGCGAGGCCGCCATCGCCCCCGAGGCCAGGGTCGCGTTGCCCTTGTCCTGCTCGGCCACGAACACGCCCAGCAGGCCCCAGGCGACGGGCAGGGGATAGGCCAGCAGCCGTGTCCGCCAGGTCACGACGAGGGCGAAAGCCGCGACCCCCCCCACAGCCAGCAGCGCCCAAACGCTCGGAGCGAGGGTCGGCGGCAGGTCGCCGTTCCCTGTCGCGACCGTCAGCAGATTCACCGGTGAGGCCACGGTCAACCATCCCGCGAGGGCGCCCAGCGGCCAGGCCACCAGCCAGCGGTCCCGATCCCAGCGCCCCAGCGACCGGACCAGGCCGGCTTTCGTCAGCAGCGGGATCAAGAGGACGACCAGCGCGCCGAAGATCAGCACGATGGTCGCCACCTCTGCATCCACCGCCGCGGCGATGATCCAGCTTCCGATCCCCAGAAGGGCCAGGATCGACGGCCATCCGAAGCGGGTGATCATTTCGCTCTCGCCCGTCTGCGGCAACGCCTGCCGGATGGCATAGGCGATCAGCCCCAGATAGATCGGCCCCCAGATGGCGAAGGCCCAGCCCACGACCCGCAGCGTCTCATCGCTGTCGGCCGAGAACTCCGCCGGGCTCTGGCCGATGTTGCCGAACTGCTGCAACTGCCCGGCGATGACGGCGAACGCCGTGGCCGCCAGCACGATCAGGCGGCGGGTCTTCGGGGCGGGCGTGGGCCGGACGATGGCGGACATGGCGTGTCTCGATAGCCGCCGAAGCCAGCTTCAGCATGGATCGCCACACTACGCCTGAGCCGGGCGATCGTTCACTGAATTCGCGTCGGAACCGCTCGGTCGCGGGCGGGGTTGATCGATCGTACCGCAACAGGAGACCCCGATGGCCGATGAACCCAGAACCCCCGAAGACACGCCCCATTTCGAAACCAGCGACGTCGATGCCAACCTGGCGATGGAGCAGGGTCTGGGCGTGGGTGCCCGCGAACTGGCCGCCCAGCGCGATCCCGGGGGCATCGTCACGCCGGACGATGATGAGGACGAAGGCGAAGGCGACGAAGATCCCATTGAACGCGACACCGCCGTTCAGGGCGATCCCTCGATCTAGGCGGCGGCGTAGATCGACCGGAACATGACCGCGCCGTCCGCCGAGCCCAGCTCGGCCTCGAAGGCGCGGTCCGGGTGGGGCATCAGGCCCAGCACATTGCCGCGCGTATTCTGCAGCCCGGCGATGTCCCCGACCGAACCGTTGGGATTGTCGACATAGCGGAACACGACCTGACCCTCGCCCTCGATCCGGGCGAGGGTTTCGGCGTCGGCGAAATAGTTTCCGTCGCCATTGCCCTGGGTCATTATCACCTCGCGCTGGCCCTGATACCCGGCCGTGAAGCGCGTCTGGCCGTTGGTGACCTCCAGGCTGACCGGCTTACAGACGTATTTCAGTCCCGCGTTCCGTATCAGGGCACCGGGCAGCATTCCCGCCTCGCACAGGATCTGGAAGCCGTTGCAGATGCCCAGAACCGCCACGCCGTCATCCGCAGCCTTCTTCACCGCGCCCATGATCGGCGACTGCGCCGCCATCGCGCCACAGCGCAGATAGTCGCCGTAGGAAAAGCCGCCCGGGAGCACGATCAGGTCCAGACCGGTGGGCAGTACCGTCTCCTGGTGCCAGACCATCTCGACCCGCTCCTTTGTGGAGCGTTCGATAGCGACCTTGCAGTCCCGGTCGCAGTTGGACCCCGGAAAGACGATGACGGCTGCGCTCATGGCGCGGGCGTTTAACAGGGTTCGCGGCCCCTGTCAGGATACTGTCTCAGGACGCCGGCCGGTGCCTCAACGTCCGAACCGGCCGGTGATCTCACCGGCGGCGATCGCCGCGGCCTCCACCCGGGCCTTGAAGTCGTCGCCCGAGGTCTGGCTGTCCACGTCCAGGCGATCCACGTTGAGCGCATAGACGGTGAAGACATAGCGGTGCGGCGCGTCGCCTACGGGCGGACAGGGGCCGCCATAGCCGGCGTTACCGAAGTCCGTCCGGCCATGGACGGCCCCGTCGGGCAGGATGCCGCGCCGACTTCCCGCCCCCGGGGGCAGGGCGGTGACGGATGCGGGTATGTTCGCGACGCTCCAGTGCCACCAGCCTCGGCCCGGCGCGTCGGGATCGAACAGGCTGACGGCATAGCTTCGGGCCCCGGGTACGGCCGTCCAGTCCAGCGCCGGCGACCGGTTCGAACCGACGCAGCCGAAACCGGAATAGGCCTGACCGAGGCTGAGCGTCGCACCTTCGACGAAATCTGCGCTCGTCACCGTCAGGGTCGCCGGAGTGGTTGCCGACGGCGCTTCGGATCCTGGGGGCACCCGGGTCTGATCTTGCGACGATCCACACCCGGCAAGGGCACCCAGCAAGATCAACAGGCTCGTGGCGCGCATGGCTCGCTTCCTTTGTCGATGGGCGGTCAGAGTCCGGCTTCGCTCGCCGGTCCCGTATCGTTACGCCCCCACGAAACAACGTTTTCGATGTCACTGCTTGCGTTGCCTGCGACGAAGCCCCCCGGTCAGTGACCAACACCGGGGGCCCTCGTGCTCGAAAAACTTATTTAGTCCAAATTCCGCAATCGCCCGATCCTGTTTCGCCTGCCGGGCGGCCATGCGGTCCGGGGTGCCGCTCCGGGCAAGCCCGAGATCACGGTCACCGTCCACGATCGGAAGACGGCGCTGCAGATCGTCTCCAATCCCGAACTGGGCCTGGGCGAGGCCTATATGGACGGCGGTCTGACCTTCGAGGGCCGCGACATCTACGACTTCCTCGACCTCGCCGCCTCCGAAGTCACCTCGCGACCGCGCAAGCCGATGGAGGCCACGTGGCGCCTCGAGCGTTGGCTGGACCAGACCAACGACCAGCTGCGGTCGCGCCGCAATGTGGCGCATCACTATGATCTGTCGGTCGATTTCTACCGCCTCTTCCTCGACGAGGATCTGCAGTATTCGTGCGCCTATTTCCCGACCCACGACGCCTCGCTGGAAACGGCGCAAGCCGTCAAGAAGCAGTTACTCGCGACCAAGCTCGGCCTCGTTCCCGGTGACCGGGTGCTGGACATCGGCTGCGGCTGGGGCGGCCGGGGCCTGACGCCGGCGGAGATGGGCGGCCACGTCACCGGCGTCACCCTGTCGATCGAACAGCACATCTTGGCCAACCGACGTGCCGGGGAACGGGGCCTTTCCGGCCGGGCCGAGTTCCGGCTGCTAGACTATCGCGACCTGGACGAGCGGTTCGACCGCATCGTCTCGGTCGGCATGTTCGAACATGTCGGCACGCCGAACTACCAAGCCTATTTCGACGGCATTGCGCGACTGCTCAAGGACGACGGCGTCGCGGTCGTTCATTCAATCGGCCGCAATGGCCCGCCCAGCCGCACCCAGCCCTGGATCGCCAAACATATCTTCCCGGGCGGCTATATCCCGTCCCTGTCAGAGGTCCTGCCCGCCATGGAACGCTCCGGCCTATGGGTCACGGACAGGGAGATCCTGCGCCTTCATTATGCGGAAACGCTCCGCGCCTGGCGCACCCGTTTCCTCGCCCGGCGCGCCGAGGTCGTCGCCCTGTATGACGAGCGGCTGTTCCGCATGTTTGACTTCTATCTGGCCTCCAGCGAGATCGGCTTTCGCCGCATGGGCCACATGGTCTTCCAGCTTCAGTTGACCCGTCGCCAGGACGCGGCACCGCTCACTCGCGATTATTCGAGGCCTGTGAGGGTCGAGACCCATCATGCGGACGTGGCTGCGCCTGACTGGCATCGCCCCCCACCGTAGACAGTCGCCGTCGGAAAACCCGCCGGCAGGACGATCAGATCGAGACCCATGGGCAATTCTATCTCCCAATGCCCCACCATCACGACCTGGGTCGACCGCTCGATGGCGACCTTGCCGTCCCGGTCGCAATTGGACCCCGAAAGACCATGACGGCTGCGCTCACGGCGCGGGCGTTGAGCAGGGTTTCGGCCGCTCTCAGCGGCGGCGGTCTCCTTCCAGCTTGCATCAGACGTCGCCGCGGGGTCGTATGGTGAGGCTTCCATGGAGAGACCCATGTCCGACAAGTCGCCTCCCGTCCTCCTGCGCATCCTCGTCATCCTGATGCTGGTCGGATCGCTGGCCTGCATCGTCTATGGAGCCTGGATGATGGCGACGGACGAGGGTGCACCGCTGGCGATCTTCATCGCCGGAGCCATGCTGGGGGCCCTGTCCTCGGTCTTTGCGGGTCAGTTGAAGAAGAAGTAGACCTCAGCCCCGGTTCTCGAAGGTCGCCGTGATCGTGGCCTTCGCGAGCGTGTGGAAATGCAGGTTGAAGCCGAACACGGCCCCTGAGTTGTCGGGCGTGACCGGCAAGACCTCCGTGTCGACCGCAAAGACGGTGAAGATATAGCGGTGCGGCCCATGGCCCGGCGGCGGGGCGGCTCCGCCGAAGCCCGGCGCGCCGAAATCCGTGCGGCCCTCGACCGCGCCGGCCGGTAGGGGACCGCCCGCAGGGATTTCGCTGACGCCGGCGGGGATGTTGGCTACCGTCCAGTGCCAGAAGCCCGACCCGGTCGGCGCGTCGGGGTCATAGCAGGTGATCGCGAACGACTTCGTCGCCTCCGGCGCGCCGGACCAGGCCAGATGCGGTGAGCTATTGCCCTTGGCCTGCACCTGGGCGTCGGGCAGCGCACCGCCGTCGGTGATGTCGTTCGAGGTCATGGCGAAGGTCATGGCGGTTCCTGCGGCGTGGCGGTGGACGCTTGACGTTCCG
>Ga0163144_10028097_pt1 | contig 10867 bp, 13 predicted proteins | sample OliLak19BULKMAT1_FD_123175 | JGI IMG/M metagenome (GOLD analysis project Ga0163144, IMG submission 123175) | Freshwater microbial mat bacterial communities from Lake Vanda, McMurdo Dry Valleys, Antarctica - Oligotrophic Lake LV.19.BULKMAT1 | ecosystem: Environmental > Aquatic > Freshwater >... | reverse complement strand
CGAGACGTAACTGGTCATCGCGCCGCCGCTGAAGACGCGGATTTTTCTCATGCGCTCCGGGCTGACACGGCTCGCGGTCAGATTGGCGACGCAACCGTTCGCGAAACGTAATCGCGCGTTGGCAATGTCTTCCGATTTGCTGAGGACGGGAATGCCGACTGCATCAACATTCGTCACGGGCGATTTCACGAAGGCGAGCACGACATCCAAATCATGAATCATCAAATCGAGCACCACGCCGATGTCAGTGGAGCGGGCAGGGTAGGGCGAGAGGCGATGAGTTTCGATGAAGCGGGGTTCGGTCGCGACAGTTTCCAGATATTTCAGAACGGGATTGAATCTCTCGATATGGCCGACTTGCAGCACGCAGCGATGTTTTTGGGCGAGTTGGATGAGTTCGGCGGCTTGTGCGGAATCATCGGTCATCGGCTTTTCGACGAGGAGATGTTTGCCCTGCTGGAGAAGCATCTTTGCCAGATCAAAATGGGTGGTCGTGGGCGTGACGATGTTCAGTGCGTCGCTGGCAGCAGCGGCTTCTTCGACGGATTTGAAGGCGCGGACGGAGAATTTTTCCGCGAATTTCCGGGCTGCTTCAGGCAACACGTCGAAGACGCCGACAAATTCAACTTTCCTGGCGGCGGCAAGTTCGGCGTAAATGCGAGCGTGTTCTTTCCCGAGCGAACCTGTTCCAAGAACCGCGACCTTCAACAAAGATGACATAAGATATTTATGGAGTTCAAAGGTTGAAGTTCAAAGGTCAAAGTTGGCCGGGTGGCGTTTGTCTCGGGCAGGGGTGAAAGGTCCTTCGGATTTACCGTAAAGAGGTGCGCTTAATTTTGGGTAACGTCGTTGCCCATCATGCCCCGGCAACGGCGGCGCGATCTGCGGTGTGCCGTCGCGCGTCCCCACCGAAACAAATACATCGTAATTTCCAAGCTTGGTCGGCGGACTATGATTGACCTTCAGCCCGGCAAATTGCTGCGCGACGATGAACCGGGTCCGGAGTGTTTTCGCAAACACATCGTTGGTAGTGGCCACCTTGAGATTGCGAAAGACGAAGCTCTCATCCTTGTCCTTGCGAATGGTTATCAGGCCGGTGGCCCACGCCTCATTCATGAACGGGCTCCGAAATGTCAACGGCGGGGCGAGGTCGATCGGCTCGCGATTGATTTCCGGCAGTCGATCGTCCCCGACAAATGTGAACGCGTCGCCATACAGGCCTGTGTAATGGAGCGTCCCGTCGGCATTGAGCGTCATTGGGCAGGTCTGCACGGCGGCCTTGAACTCCGCGAAATCTCCACCGTAATCCGCCTTGCGCGCCACCTCGATGATGACCGGCGAACGATTGTTCGTTCAACTGATCCATACCGGGTTCACCCAGGCATCGGTGGATTCTTCTCGGAATAGGACGGGTCAATGCACCAGCTTCCCATCTTTCAGTTCAAATTTGCGCTGCATTCTATCCGCGAGATCACTCGCGTGTGTCACGACAATGAGCGTCACCTCTTCTTCCCGGTTCAGTTCCGTCAACAGTTGCGCCAGGTCCTCTGCGGAGGCGCGATCCAGTGCGCCAGTGGGCTCGTCGGCGAGGAGGATTTTCGGCTGGTTGATCAAGGCGCGAACGACGGCCACGCGTTGTCGTTCCCCGCCGGAAAGTTGTCCAGGCCGATGGGTGAGCCGGCGGCCGAGTCCGACACGCTGGAGCAGCTTCACGCCGCGATTCTTGATCTCCTCGCGGGAGAATTTCGTTTTGGAGGCGAGTGTCGGCACCAAAACATTTTCCAGAACGCTGCACTGGGGCAGGAGGTGATGTGCCTGGAACACGAAACCGATCCGGTGATTCCGAACTTCGGCAAGCTTGTCGTCGGAGAAAGCGCTCAGTTCCTCCCCGTCCAGGAAAACTTTACCGCTGGTGGGCCGGTCCAGAGTTCCGATGATGTTCAGAAGCGTGCTCTTGCCCGAGCCGGAAGGGCCGATGATGGCGATCGATTCGCCGGCCGAGATTTCGAGTGTGATTCCGCCGAGCACCTGGACCGGCTCCGCTCCCTCGGCCGTTTGATAACGCTTCGTGACATCGACCACTTTCAGCAGGGCATTGGCAGCAGTCATTGTCCTGTTTGGGAACGACCCTCAGTTTTTCGCCGCGACTTTTGCCGGGGCCGGGGCGCGCTGGGTGTAGAGGAGAATTCCTTTCAGCACGTCGATTGACCGATCGAGTTGGGGATCACGGGCGTTTTCGACTCGTTCGCGCTCGTTTTCGTCCAGGGAATCGAGGCCGCCCGGCACCCGTTTGCGGAACAGATCCATTTCCTGTTCGTCAGTCATCGGAACGATGATGTCGGGCGTGATTCCCCGTTCGTGAATCACTTTATGACTGGGCGTATAATACTTCGCGGTGGTCAACCGCAGGGCCGAGCCGTCCGGCAATGGCAAAATGCTCTGCACGGAACCTTTGCCGAAGGTTTGTTCGCCGACGACAATGGCCTTGGTGATGGACTGCAAATCCTGCAAACAGCCCGCGACAATTTCCGAGGCGCTCGCGCTTCCGCCATTGACCAGGACGACGGTGGGGAGGTTGGGATGTTTGTTGCGCCCTTTGGCGCGGTACTCCGATCGTTGCATCGCGCCGCGGCCTTCCGTCGAAACGACCAGCGTGTGGGCGGGCAGAAATTTATCACAGACTTCCCCGGCTGAATCGAGTAGTCCGCCCGGATTGCCCCGCAGGTCGAGGATCAACGCCTTCATTCCCTGGCTCTCAAGTTTCTTCAAGGCGCTTTCAAGGTCGCTCGCGGTTTTCTCGCCAAACTGGGTGATTCGGACGTAGCCGATTTGATTTTCGCCGAGCTGGAATTCCCGCTTGCCGCTGAGATCTTTGACGGTATCGACCTTGATTACCGCGCGGGTCAGTTTGTGATCATGGATTTGCCCGGTGGAGGGCCGCAGAATCGTCACCGTAACGTCTGTCCCGGGTTCGCCGCGCAACCGCGTGACTGCGTCTTCGAGGCCAAACTTCTCAGTGCTTCTACCGTCGATCTTGACGATCTGGTCGCCGGACAGAAGGCCCGCTTTAAAGCCGGGGGAATCCTCCATTGGCGAAACGACCGTCAGTTTCTTTTCCTTGTTCAATGAAATGACCACGCCGACTCCGCCGAATTCGCCTTGGGTGTCTTTTTTCAGTTCCTCGAACTTCGATTTATCCATGAACTCGCTGTGTGGATCGAGGGTGCCAAGCATCCCTTTCATCGCGCCGTGGATCAAGTCGTGGTAGGTCAGCTTGTCGCCATCGACGTATTCCTGGCGGACTTTTTCGAGAACTTCGGAGAGCAGCCGATAGTTCTCGTACGGGTCGTCATTCGAAGCGGCACGGGCGGAATAAACATAAATCTGCGCGCCGATGAGAAGGTTGACTCCCAGAACAAATCCCAAAACACCGTAAACAAAACGTCGTTTCATAATCTGAATTGCGCAGAGGATAATTCGCGCGCGGGACTTTAGCAAGTTTGTGGCAATTTTTTCCACAGAGAATGGCGAAAGGGGAGCCTCAATGGATGCTGAACCTCGACAATCCACAATCCAATATCGAATTGCGGAAACGCACCCGCCGGTGGCAGGGGCCACGCGGCGCGGACAATGGGGCGCATCTCAACCCACCGCCAAGCTTTGCCCAAAATGTCTCCTTGCAGTCGAAGCAACGTGCTGCCGAGTTGCACTCGGCGGTTGAACCGCGGGGAAATCCCGACAGCCTCCTTCACAGATTAAGCGGGAACTGCCGAGTGCAACTCGGCAGCACTTGGCGGTTGTGTCAAGATGCGTCCCGGATAATGCATGCCCCTTCGTGCTCCTCGACTTTTTGATGCAAGGATGGCACGTTTTTTCCGTGTCAGACAGCAAACTGGAAAAACTTCGCGCCTTGTTGCGTTCGTATGGTTCCTGCCTCGTCGCCTATTCGGGCGGGGTGGATTCGGTCTTTCTCGCGTACGTGGCGCACGAAGTCCTGGGCGAGAAGTCCCTCGCGGTGATTGCCGATTCGCCCAGCCTGCCGCGGCGCGAACTACAGGAGGCCATCGCTATTGCCAGACAGTTCGCTTTCCCCCTTCGCATCGTGCGAACCAACGAATTCCAGAACGAAGCGTATCTGGCGAACCCGAACAACCGTTGCTATTTCTGCAAGCACGAGTTGTTCACGGAATTGGAGCCGATCGCGCGCGATGAACATTTTGCGGTGATCGCCTATGGCGAAAACGCGAGCGACATCGGGGACCATCGGCCGGGCGCGAAAGCGGCGTCGGAGTTTCAGATTCGCTCCCCGCTCAAGGAGGTGAGCCTGACGAAGGCGGAAATCCGCGAGTTCTCCGCGCAACTCGGTTTGCCGACGGCGGACAAACCGCAAATGGCGTGCCTGAGCTCGCGCATTCCCTACGGCGAGGCCGTGACTCCGGAGAAGCTGCGCATGATTGAAGCGGCGGAATCGGTCCTGCGCGATCTGGGCTTTTTCGATGTCCGCGTCCGGCACCATGAGTTGGGTTCAAAGTCCAACGTTCAAAGTTCAAAGTCAGGGGACGCTTCAGGTGCGCGGGAGAGTTCGCTCTATCTGGCACGAATCGAGGTCGGTGTGGATGAAATGGAAAAGATTTTTTCCAGCGATGCTGTTGCGACTGTTGCGAGTGCGCTCAAAAAGATTGGTTACGCCCATGTCACGCTGGATTTGCAGGGCTACCGCCGCGGAAGCACGAACGAGCTTTTCTTCAAAGCGCCGGGCGCGTCTCCCTTCAAATCACCGAGAGAACTTGAATCGGCGGCAAAGGCCATTAACATCGGCCCATGAAATTTTTTCTAGCCTGTTTCGCTTGGATCGCCATCGGCACGATTTTAGGAGTCGGGATTTATCTCTTTGCCGTAAAGGGAAACCCGTGGCCCATGGCCATCAGTTCATTGGCCTTCGTTTTTGCCGTGGGCAAAATCGGTTGCGCGACGCATTGAGCCAGACCCGGATTTGAGACTGGCGGCCACGGACGCGCGAAAAGTCTGCTGCGGTGCAGACCCGCTCTCCCGGTCACAAATCTACCGATTCGGCTGTGGCGTGTAGCGCAGGTAAGGTTTGATCGTTCGAGACCCCTTCGGAAACAGCGCGGGCACTTCGGCGTCCTTCACCGCGGGGGAGATGATGCAATCCTGGCCGTTTTCCCAGTTGGCGGGCGTGGCGACTTTGTGTTTCGCCGTGAGCTGCAAGGAGTCAATCACCCGGAGCAATTCGAGGAAATTCCGGCCAGTCGAAGCGGGGTAGGTCAGCGTCAGTTTGATTTTTTTATCCGGCCCGACGATGAACACTGAACGAACCGTGAAGGTGTCGTCCGCATTCGGATGAATCATGTCGTACAGTGTTGCCACTTTTCGATCCGGGTCGGCGATGATCGGGAAATTCATCGTGGTGTTTTGCGTTTCGTTGATGTCACAGACCCAGCCCTCGTGCGACTGGATGGGATCGACGCTGATCGCGACTACTTTGCAATTTCGCTTGTCGAAATCGGCTTTCATTTTTGCCACGGCACCCAGTTCCGTCGTGCAAACAGGGGTGTAATCCTTCGGGTGTGAAAACAAAATGCCCCAGCCGTTGCCGAGCCATTGGTGAAAATTGATTTCGCCTTCGGTCGTTACCGCTGTGAAATCCGGAGCTTCATCGCCTAATCGCAGTGCCATAATTGAATCCTGGTTAAAATTTCCCCGGGCGCTTGTGCCCGAGAGAAGGCGGAGAATACAGATGGCTGTTTTCTCCTACAAGGTGGAATTTTTTGAACGGGGGATTTTTGACGGGTTCCCGGTTCCCGTGGGAAGCGATTGTTCTCGCTTGCGCATCGCAACCAATAACCCGACACATCCCGTCCAGGTCGGCAACCAGTTGACCACCGGAAAAAGTTCGAGGACGAAGGTTGGTAAAAGTAACAAATGAAAACCGAGGAGGAAACTGGTGAGAATCATGGCGACCCCATCGAGAACCTGATCGAACACCACAAAACTTAACGGGCCGGTAACGAGCTGAATAGCGTCCGTCACGATGGCGACGGCAAAGGCGAGATAGATGCGCCGACGCGTTATTCTTGGAGTTCGAAGGAGGTTGAGCATTAGTTATTGGATGGCGAGTTCACCACCACAATGTTCGCCCCTTCGCGCCGATGCATCAAGCACTTGATGCCGTATCGTTTCAAATTCTCGTGTCCGTTCTCGCGCAGCAACGTCATCCGCCACGGGGACTGGGACTCCGGATTTCTACTGCCGTGGTGCGATCAAAAGGAGACAGACTCCGGACTTCTGCTTGACCCGTCGCGGTCGCAGAGGCAAAACAAAGCATGAATTTATTCCGGCAGTTTAATTTCGTTGCAGTTGCTTTGGCTGCTGCGGCAGTGATTCCGGGTTGTGCCACGCGTCCGGGCACGATTTCTGAGCGAAAGGGCGACGAAATTATTGTTGCCGGAAAAATGATTCACACCGGGACGCGGGTCGTGACCTGGATGGACCCGGGCGGTTACGACGCTTACCGGACCGAACGCCGGTTCGCACCCGCGGAGGAATCTGACTGGGCGACATCGAAAGAGAAGGTCAAAGACCTGAATTCACCCGCCCGGTTTAACCTGCGCAAAGCCGGGCTGAGCGATGAGGAGATCGAGCGGGTCCGGGGCGGTGGCTGGGATCTTCCGCTGTTGCAACGGGTGGTTGACCAATTCGTTTTGCATTTTGATGTGTGCGGAACCAGCCGCCAGTGTTTCAAAATTTTACATGACCATCGCGGGCTGAGCGTTCATTTCATGCTCGACGTGGACGGGACGATTTATCAAACGCTTGATTTAAAGGAGCGGGCTTTCCATGCGACGTCCTCCAACACGCGCTCGATTGGAATCGAGATCGCCAACATCGGCGCCTACAGCGCGAAGGAAAAAGATCCGTTTGCCCAGTGGTACACGCTGGATTCCAGCGGCAGGACGACGCTGGCATTTCCAAGTTGGGTTAAAACCGATTTTTACACGAAGGGCTTTGTTGGCCATCCCACGCGGCAGGATCCCGTGGTGGGCGAAGTGCAGGGACGCGAAATGCGCCAATACGACTACACGCCGGAGCAATATGGCGCGCTCGTGAAACTGACGGCGACGCTGTGCAAAACTTTTCCCAAGCTCAAATGTGATTATCCCCGAGATTCGGACGGACAACTCATTACCAAAAAGCTGCCGGATGACGTTCTGGCGGATTACGGGGGCGTGCTCGGGCATTACCACATTCAAACGAATAAGACGGATCCGGGTCCGGCGTTGCAGTGGGATTATGTCATCGAAAGCGCCCGCAAAATTCTCAAGCCGGGTTCATCTCGCGGAGCCACCCTGCTGGTTGATGGCTTCCCAAAAAAATTGGCGGAGACGAACTGATGCAGGGCGTGGCTTCGCCGAATCCGGCATCTCCAATTAATTTTTTGGCGGACCTTCCGGAGGCATTTGATCCATGCGGCGTAGAACTTTTCAGCGGTTAAAAGCGGCGGCGGTCGGTTTTCATCACTGTGTCTATGTCGTGTTGCTCGACGACAAAGCCGCGAGGGACCGCAAGGTGATCCAGGCGAATCCCAACCGCGAAAAAACCATGCCGTGCGTTTACGTCGGTATGACGGGCCTTTCCCCGGAGGACCGGTTCCGAAACCACAAGAGGGGAATCAAGGCGGCGCGGGTCGTGCGGAAGTTCGGCATTCGTTTGCTCCCGGACTTATACGAATGTTTTAATCCAATGCCGTTCGAAGCTGCCGCCGAAATGGAACGTGAGTTGGCGGAGGAGTTGCGCGGTGCGGGTTACACGGTCACGGGCGGTTCCTGATCGATTCGCCGGCTGAAAGCTCAGAAGCCGCCGAGGTTGTCAGGGCAAAATCCGCAGTCCATAACGGAAACTCGGGTGTAATTAAAATTTCATCGCGGCTATCCGAGATTTTCGCTTTGAGCCCATTGAATGGCGTGATGGACAAGTTCGGTCGCGTTTTTCAGATTTAACTTTTCCTTGATGTGGGCGCGGTGAGATTCAATCGTTTTGACGCTGAGGTGAAGTTTTTCGGCGATAGGCCGCGTCCCGTGGCCCTGGCCAATCAGGCCAAAGACCTCCAGTTCGCGATCGCTCAGTTCTTCAGTTGGAGTCCCGCCCAATTTCGTGCCTCGTCCGCCGATCAGTTGGCTCAGCATCCTTGCGCCGAGTTTTTCGCTGAGATACACCTCGCCGCTGAGCACTCTTCGGATTGCGGTCAAGACGCGATCGGTGGCCTCCTGTTTCATGATGTAGCCGGCCGCTCCCGCGCGCAGGGCGCGTTGGGCGTAAACCGATTCATCGTGCATGGACAAAATCAGCACCAATAACTTTGGGTAGCGGATTTTGATATTTTTCAACAGCTCTATGCCGCTGCTGCCGCCCAGGGAAATATCGATGATGGCAACATCGCATTTGGTGGTGGCGATGGCCTCCAGCGCCTTGTGGGCATTTTCCGCCTCGCCACAGACCATCATATCGCTCTGATGATTGATCAGTTGGGCGATGCCCCTGCGCAAGAGCGGATGGTCGTCCACGATAAGGACGCGGGTCGGGTTTTTCTTGGCCGCCACCGTCTCAGATGTGGGTGTGGTTGATTTTTTATTTGCGTTTTTTCCTGGCATAAAGTTGGTAAATACTATCGATGACCTCCGACAGTCGCTAATCAGTAAAGGGAAAGGACTCCCGGCCAACAATCAGGGCACGCACGGTTTCATTTCCAAAAAAGTCACCAATACGTCCGTCAGAGAATACCTTAGCGTACATTCAGCCAATGCGGCTCAGGGCCTATTTTGTTGTATCAAGAAGCGCCGGCGCACTTTGCGATCCATAACGATTGACGGCCGAGACAGCAACGGTACGCCGGAGCGTGCTGTTGCTGAGAACCATTGAGGTCTGGCTGGCCGGCAGGATCTGGGTTTTCCACTCGGATCCGATTTGTTGTTGAAAGACCCAGAGCCAGACGGCGCTTCCCCGCGGTTGCCAGAGGGCTTTTATGCCATTGGTTGTCGGATTCATGGCAATGACGGGTGTTGCCGGGACGGCATGACTTAGCCAGGGCGAGGCGGGAACGAGCGCCGGCTCCTTGTAGAGCGTCTTCAATCCGTCGGCGACGCCGCCGCCATTGTTCATCACGTTTTTCATGCTCCAATGGACGTGTCCGCTCGCTCCGGGAAGCGCGCGGGTCGCTTTGATTTGATTTACCACTTCGTCGGACTTCCATTTCCCGCCTGAGTTCGCAGTGTTCATCCCTGGCCAAAGATTTCGCCCGGTGGTGTTGTGGTCAGCCCACCATTTCATCAAGGCGGTATAACTTTGGTCCGGGGGCTCAATCGCCCAGTATAGCTGTGGCGCGAGGTAATCCACCCATCCATTGGTCCACCATTTCAGCGAGTCGCAATAAATTTCCTCGTACATATTCCCCGACTTCAGGGAGGTCGTGGCCGGATAGCCCGGCTTCCAGATACCGAACGGGCTGACGCCGAATTTCACCCAGGGTTTCAGCGTTTTAACTTTTTTGTGGGCGCGCTCAATGAAAGTGTTCACGCCATGTCGGCGCCAATCGCCCCGCAAAAGTTTTCCGCCTGAAGCCTGGTATTTTCCCCAACTCGCCTCATCAGGAAATGGGATGTTTTTCTTGGCCGCGTCTTTTTCGGCGTAGGGATAGAAATAGTCGTCCATGTGCAACCCATCGATATCGTAGCGTCGCACGATGTCTTCGATCACGCTCATGGAGTAGTCCTGGGCCGCTTTCTGCCCGGGATCAAGCCATAAATATTTTCCGTATTTGATGACGAGTCCCGGGTGCCGTTTGCTGACGTGATTGGAGGAGACCGCCGACTTCGCGGCAAGGACCCGGGCGCGAAAAGGGTTGATCCACGCGTGCAATTCCAAGCCGCGCACATGGGCTTCGATCACCGCAAACGCGAGCGGATCATAATACGGGGAGGGAGCCTGACCCATCTTGCCGGTCAAATATTCGGACCACGGCTCAATTGGCGAAGCGTAAAGGGCGTCACAGGCGGGTCGAACTTGCAAAATGATGGCATTGAGATTCAGTTGCTCGGCGCGATTCAATAACGCGATCAGCTCGGCTTTTTGTTCTGCAGTTGTTAGGCCTTGTTTGGAGGGCCATTGGATGTTGCCGACAGAGGGAACCCAGGCGCCGCGAAATTCTCTCTCGACCGCCGGCGGAGAACTGGAGGCATTCAGCGCGAGTGCCGTCAGAATGGCCAGGCCAAACAGGGCGAGTTTGAAAAGCATAATTTGAAGAATAACGTGGATTTCAGCGCGTTGAAAAGCCTTTGCCTGAAAATTCTAAGTTGAAAATGTTCACGGTTGGCCCATCAAAGTCACACAGGCGATATCCAGTGCTCGGCGGAAGAATCAGAAAAGTTGCCGGTTGAATGTGGGGACAAGCTCAGACGAGAATGACCAACATCGGGCGCTGAGAAGACAGGGCTGAAAGGTTCTGAGCTTGCACCCCGGTGGAGATTGTGGAAACACAATCGAACGAGGTCTTGATTCGGCGTTCACGAAAGTGAGCGCCGAATCTTTTTTTAGAAAAACAACATTTGTTTAGGCATCGCTTCGGGATCAATGGATTTCTGACTTTGCATAATAATCATTCGTCCCCACTGCGCGTCTGAAATCAGCAACCCGCGCACTTCGCCTCCGCTTGGAATTTTTGATTTTAACCGGCGCACTTGTGTATCCACACGATCCGCCGTTCCGCAAGGGCGCGCATAAACGCTGAATTGCACCATGAAATAACCGTCGCGAATTAAATCTTTGCGAAAGTTGTTCGCCTCTTTTCTTTCGT
>Ga0163144_10028096_pt1 | contig 10867 bp, 10 predicted proteins | sample OliLak19BULKMAT1_FD_123175 | JGI IMG/M metagenome (GOLD analysis project Ga0163144, IMG submission 123175) | Freshwater microbial mat bacterial communities from Lake Vanda, McMurdo Dry Valleys, Antarctica - Oligotrophic Lake LV.19.BULKMAT1 | ecosystem: Environmental > Aquatic > Freshwater >... | reverse complement strand
CAGCTTCTGGTGGCTCATCATCATCGGCATCATCGGTGGCATCTGGAGCTTCCGGCGCTGGCGCCAGACCCAGGCGGGGCGATGGGTCGGCGACTCGATCCTGCTGAAGACGCCGGTCGTAGGCGAGCTCATCCGCAAGATTGCGATCGCCCGGTTCGCGCGCACACTTGCAACGCTGCTCGCGTCGGGCGTGCAGCTGTTGGCCGCGCTCGACATCGTGCGCACACTGCTCGGCAACGTCGTGCTCGAGAAGATCGTCACCGAGGCGCGCGACAACATCCGCGAAGGCGAGGGCATCGCCAATGCGCTCAAGCGCAGCGGCGAGTTCCCCCCGCTCGTCACCCACATGATCGCCGTCGGCGAGCGATCCGGTCAGCTCGAGCAGATGCTCGTCGATCTGTCCGATGCGTACGACCGCGAGACCAACCAGAGCATCGACAAGTTCACCACGTTGCTCGAACCACTGACGATCGTGGTCATGGGCGGCGCGGTCGGCTTCGTGATCTACTCGATCATGGGGCCCATCATGATGATCACCGAGATGGCGGGACAAACCTGACCCCCACGACAGTCCACGGAGCCCCATGACCACCGCACCAGTTCCCCCAGTTGCCCCCGAGAATTCCCCCACCTCCGCGCAAGAGCTGCGTCGCCGTCGCCGTCGCCGTCGCAACAGCCTGGGCATGACCCTGATCGAGATCATGGTCGTGCTCGCGATCATCAGCCTCATCCTCGGCGGTGTCGGCGTGATGGCGTTCAACCGCTTCAAGGACGCGCAGCTCGAGGACGCGCGCAACAACGCGGTGCTCGTGCACTCGCTCGCCGAGCAGTACCAGCTGCAAAAGCGCAAGTGCCCGAAGAACGTCGCCGAGCTCAAAGCCGCCGGCTTCGCCGCGCGCGAGGCCAAGGACCCGTGGGGTAACGAGTTCGAGATCCGCTGCGACACCAACGGCAGCATCAGCGTCGTGTCGGCCGGTCCCGACGGCACAGCCGGCACCGAGGACGATCTGAGCAACGAAGGCGTCACCGGCCCGGCCGCAGACGCGAAGGACCCCAAGGCCAAGGGCTGAGCCCTACCGGATCCGCGAATGTCGACCCCCGTCACCATGCGCTCCCGTCATCTGGGCGCCAAGCGAGCCCAGGCCGGCATCACGCTCATCGAGATCCTCATCGTCATGGCGGTGATGGGTCTGATGGTCGGCATGATGGTGGTCGGCTTCGGTGCGGGGCGGCAGGCGGAGGTCGGTCGCGCGACCAACCAGATCGCGAACACGATCCGCTACGGCTACGACAAGGCACGCGTCGGCGGTGACTACTACCGCATGGTGATCAACCTCGACGACGGCACGTTCGCGCTGCAGGTCGGCGACGACGCGATGTACCTGCCGGCGACGGATCGCGACGGCAAGATCCTCGAGATCGACGAGCGCAAGCTCGACGAGCAGGCCGATCGCGACCTGCGAGCGGAGCAGTCGTTCAATCGCTCGGTGCAGTCGGCCGCGTATCGCGACGACCCCGCGGCGGGCGGCGGTGGTGCCACTGCCGACGACGATGGGGGCGAGGGCGTGTACAAGGCCCAGCCCCGCAAGGTGCCGCGGCGCAAGAAACCGCTGTTCGAGGCGTTCGAGGACGAGAACTCGCTGTCGAACCTCGCGAAGCCGTTCTCGTTGCCGAAGGGCGTGCGCATCACGTACGTCCGCACGTCCGACGATCTGGTGCCGATCACCAAGGGCGAGGCGAGCATCGTGTTCTTCCCGCGGGGGCGCACGCAGAAGGCCCACATCCAGCTCGAGGGCGAGGACGAGCTCACGAAGTACACGATCAAGGTCGAGCCGTTGACGGGTCGCGTGACGGTCGTCGACGGTCTCGAGGATCTGAAGTTGCCCGACGACCCGACCGACGAAGAAGACCACCTCGGCAAAGAGCAACAACGGAGGACTCTCTAGATGCCCCCCGAGGCCGGCGAGAGCGAAACGGTACGCGCTGACGCGCGGATCGCCCCTCAGGGGGGGGCGGACGGCGTCCGGGCATCCGTGTCACGTGGCTTCACGTTGCTCGAGGTGCTCGTCGCCGTCGCGATCCTGTCGATGTCGATGACGTCGTTGTTGTCGTCGCAGATGGCGGCGATCCGCGCGACTCGGTATGCGCGTGGTGTGTCGGTCGCTGCGTTCCTCGCGGAGAGCAAGCTCATCGACATCGAGGTCGAGCTGCAGATCGACGGCTGGGGCAGCGACGACAAGACGTTCGAGGGCGACTTCAGCGACGAGGGCTGGCCGGACATCCGCTACGAGTGCCTCGTCGACTTCATCGAGGTGCCGGACTTCGACGCGCTGCAGCAGGCGAAGGACGGCGCCGACACCGACGGCGGTTTCGGCACCGGCCAGCAGGTCGCAGATGCCGACGACCAGGCGTTCTCCGGCATGGGCATGGTGTGGCCGGTGATCAAAGGCGCGATCGAGCAGGCGATCCGCAAGTCGTCGTGCAAGGTGATCTGGATCGACGGCGCGCTCGTGCAGGATTTCACCGTCGAGACGTTCTGGACCGATCCGAAGCAGCTCTTGCAACTGCCGCAGGCGGGAGGCGAGGTCGACGAAGACGACGGCACGCGGCCCGACGGCGAGCCCGGTGCCGATCCGAGCGGTGGTGGCTCGGGCAGCGGCACCAAGCCGGCCGGACCGAGCACGGCTCCGAGCGCTGGTCGTGGCGGCATACAGCTCCCAGGAGGCAGGTGATGGCGCACGGCAAACAGCGCGGCATCACGATGATCGAGGTCCTGATCTCGCTCGCGGTGTTGTCGATGATCACGATGTCGGTGTGGAGCGGCTTTCGCGGCACCATCAACGGCATGCAGGCGACCGAGACCGTGCAGATGCGCTACGCGATCGTCCGCAACGGGCTCGCGCGCATGCAGGCGGAGCTCGGCATGGCGTACCTGTCGTTCAACCGTCCGCTCGACGACGCGCGGCAGTACACGCTGCTCGACGGCGTCGACAACGGCAAGCAAGACGACCTCACGTTCTCCGCGTTCGCCCACCTGCGCATGCGCAAGGACGCGAACGAGAGCGACCAGTCGGTGATCCAATACTTTCTCGAGAAGGATCCCGACGACCCCAAGCGCACGCACCTGTTCCGCCGCGAGAGCCGACGACTGACGGGCGACCAGGCCGACCAGCTCGACGAGTTCTTCCCGGCGTACATCATGATCGAGGACGTCGAGGAGTTCGACGTGCAGTACTGGGACGACCGCCAGCGCGAGTGGATCGACGAGTGGCGGACGACCCGCAACGACATGCAGCCCGACCGGCTGCCGCCGCGTGTGCGGCTCAAGCTCGTGGTGCTCGACGGCGGTGACCGGGTGCCGTTCGTCGCGCAGGCGACCCTGCCGATGCAGGAGAAGATCGATCTGGGCAAGGAGTGAGCATGACGACACCGAAGTCACCACAGCAGCTACGCAAGGGCGACCGCAATGTCGCCGGCGGCCGTGGCATCGCCGTGCTGCTCGTGCTCGCGTGCCTCGCGATCCTCGCGCCGTTCACCGCGTCGTTCAACTACCAGGCGCGCGTCGACTGGCAGTCCGCGGTCAACGTACGCGACGAGATCGCGGCGCGTCAGCTCCAGCGCGGCGCGATGCAACTCTCGCTGTTGCTGTTCGAGATCCAGCGGATGGTCTTCAACCAGAAGCAGTTCCGCGACATGATGGGCACGATGGACATCACTCAGGTCGCGCCGTACCTGATGTCGGTGTTCGGCACCGCCGACGGTGCGCAGGGCCTCGGTGACCTCGCGGGTATCGACACGACGGCGCTCAATGGTCTCGCGGCGCAGACCGGCTCGTTCGAGTTCCGGGTGTCCGCCGAGAGCGGCAAGATCAACGTCAACTGCCTCAACAAGCAGTCGAAGCCGACCGACAAGGACAACCCCGCGGGCCGCGTGGTCGAGACGCTCGAGGCACTCATGTCGCCGACGCTGTACGACTCGCTGTTCGAGGAGGAAAAGGCCGACGCGCAGTACTACACGCGGACCGACGTCGTGCGTGCGATCGCGGATTACGTCGACGACGACCGCAACCGCTTCGACATCATCAAGCTGCGCTCGGGGTCCGCGGCCGAGAACGATCGCTACGGCGAGCTGTTCGATCCGTACATCCCCCGCAACGCGAGGATCGACAGCGTCGAGGAGATGCACCTCGTCGCTGGCATCGACGACGACTGGATGCCCGCTTTCGGGCCCGAGCTGACGGTCTACGGCGGCTGCAAGGTCAACATCAACTTCGCGAGCGCCGAGCAGATCGCCCTCGTCATCCGTCACTCGGTGTCCACCGACGACCGGTGGAAGACCGAGGGCGACAACTTCATGATCAAGACCATGCCGCTGGCGAACTATGTCGTCGACATGCGCGAGTACAACCTGTTCGAGAAGCTCGAGGATTTCAGGGATCTGGTCGCGAAGCCGGACGAGTTCGCGAACCCGATGATGATGTTCGGACAGGACCCGTCGGCGTCGCAGCAGCTGCCGCGGATTCCCGAGGGCATCGAGGTGCGGGTCAAGCCGCCGAAGACCGAAGAGGACAACTACGGCGCGCTCAATGAGGTCGCGGTGGTGACCCCCGAGCGCATCTACCGGGTCGAGATCATCACGACGGTCGGCGCGGTCAACAAGCGCATGATCGCGGTTTACGACATGCAGTACGCCCGCGCGCAGAGCCAGGGCAAGGGCGCGTGGATGCACGTGCGCGAGGACTAGACCGGACATGGCACGCAAGTACGTCGGCATCGACCTCGGCTCGCATCGCGTGAAGATCGCAGTGGTCACCGCAGGTCTGCGCGGGGTCAATCTCGTCGAGGCATTCTCGGTTCCACTCGCTGCCGCCGCCGTGAGCCCGGCAGGCGAAGACGGCAGCCCGCCCGATCCCTACCTGCCCGCGTTGCAGGCGGCGCTCGCTGCGTTGCGATCGAAGGGTCTGCTCTCGGAGTCGGTCGGCATCGCGCTTCCCGCCGCGGCGGTGTCGTATCGCCTCCTGTCGTTCCCGTTCGCGGAGGAGCGCCGCATCGCGCAGACGATCGCGTTCGAGGCCGACGGTCAGTTCCCGGTACCGCTCGAGCAGCTCGCACACGGCCACGTCGTCGTGCCGGCCGCACAGGGTGGTCGCGCGCTGATGGTCGCGACCAAGCGCGAGCGCGTCGAGCAGCTCGCGACGATCTTCAAGCGCGTCGGCGCGGATCTCGAGGTCGTCACGTCCGGTGGCATGGCGCTCGCGCAGGTGATCGACGCAGGTGTCGGGCCGGCAACGCCGGCGCTCGCGGAGCAAGGTCTGCAGCCGGTGACACTGGTCCTCGACCTCGGTCACGGCAGCACGGAGATCGTCGCGCTCGGCATCAAGGGACCGATCGCGGTGCGCTCGATTCGCCGCGGTGGTCGCCACGTGAGCGCGGCGATCGGCAAGTCGTTCAACCTCGACGCGGGTGCTGCCGACGAGGCCAAGGAGCACAGCGCGTTCGTGCCGCATCGCGGGCAGCCGTTGCTCTCCGAGGAGCAGATGCGATCGGGCGCGCTCGTGGCCCAGGCGATCGAGCCGGTGGTCCGCGAGATCGAGCACACCCGACTGTGGCTGCGCTCCACCCATCGCTACGAGGTGACGCGGCTCGTGCTCGCGGGTGGTGGCGCGCATCTGTCGGGGCTCGACGGCTACCTGACCGAGCAGACCGGCCTGCCGTGCGGACCGGCGCAGCTCAAGCCGCAGCTCGCGGTGCGCGGCGCCGAGGGCAAGGACATCGCGACGTACGCGACCGCGATCGGCACCGCCTGGGGCGCGGCACGACGTCCGCTGTTGCAGCTCCACGACGACTCGGTCGGGCACGGCGACTCCGGATGGGTGCAAGAGCGCATCGGCTCGCTCGTCGCGATCGGAATCGCAGTGATGGCGTTCGGTGCCGTCGACACCATCGTTCGCGTGAACGCGCTCGATGCCGAGCGCGAGGCGTACGTGCTCGAGCTCGAGGACACGACGAAGAAGGTGTTCGGCGAGGCGGTCGCGCTCGCGGACGTCGGGACCACGCTCGACTCGGCCGAGAGCCAGGACATCACGAGTCTCATCGCGCAGCGCGGCGCGCTCGAGGTGCTCGCGCTGCTCGCTCAGTCGGCAACACCGAGCGATCTCGGCAAGACGCCGATTCCCCCACCCCCGGGGGCCGAGCCCGGGGGCGCGGACGATGGTGGTGGCGAGGGCGACACCGCTGCGGCCACGCCCGAGCCGCCCCCGCCTGCCGCCGTCGCCGAGACGGTCAAGCTCGAGAACGGCGTCGTCGTCTCCGATGAGATGCTGTTCACGCTGATCGACATCCGCGAGCGGAAGATCGAGCTCAAGGTCGAAGCCGTGCGGGCGTCGGCCCAAGAACGCTTCGCGTATCGCCTCAAGGACATCGCGTGCATCTCGAGCATCGAGAAGAGCAAGGTGAAAGGCGACGATCGCAAGGTGTTCGAGATGAGCATGGACAACAACTGCTACTACGCGAGCTCGCTCGGTAGTGGCGAGGAGTCCGAGGACAGCTCGGCGGCCGAGTCGACGACGCCCACTGGAGGTGCGCCGCTCACCCCGAAGCCCGCCGAAGACGGCGGCACCGAAGGGGGTGGCTGAGCGATGGCGACCGTACCCGGCGGTGGATTCTGGGCGGGGCTGACCCCGCGCGAGCGCGTATCGATTCTCGTGCTCATCGTGGTGTTCTTCGTGATGGGCTCGATCGTGCTCTTGTACTTCCGCGGCAAGTCACTCGGTGCGACCGAGCAAGAGATCGACAAGTATCGGGCCGCGCTCGACGACCTGAACACGCGCGGCGCGGTCTACAAGGCGAAGATCGAGCAGAAGAAGGCGCGCGAGGGCTCTATCTCCACGGAGTGCGCCCAGTTCGCGTCCCTGCTCGACGAGGCCCGTCTCGCAGTCGAGGGCTTCAACCCGACCAACGAAGAGGAGCAGCCTTCGCTCGAGATGGGCAGCGGGCTCACGAAGTGCTCGTACAAGTTCGACGCGAAAGAGGTCACGCTCGAGCAGCTCACGAAGCTGCTGACGTTCTTCGAGGGCAAGCCCGGTCAGTACATCAGCACGGAAAATCTCGTCGTGCGCTCGCTGTCCGGGGCCGAGGATCGGCTCAACGCGGACATCACGCTCGTCACGTTCCGTCGCGAAGGCGCGGCGGCACCGACCGACGAGCCGGTCGAGGAGGAGTCGCCATGAAGTTCTCGGTCAAGCTACCCGGCATGTCGGGCCCGCGCGCCGAAAAGGCGCCAGAGGGATCAATCACGCGCGGCGCGGAGTCGATCGAAGGTGGCCGCGGCCTCCTGCGGCGGTTGCGGGGATACGCGCTGTGGGGCTCGGTGTCCTTCGCGTTCTTCCTCGTGTTCGCGTGGCTGTGCCTGCCGACGCGCGCCATCGCCTGGCGCATCGGTCACGAGGCGCGCAAGGCCGGCTACATCGTCGACGTCAAGGATGTCTCGGTAAACCTGCTCGGCGACATCACGATCGAGCAGGTCACGTGGACGTTCGCGCCGTCGCGACCGGATACGCCGCCGAGCAAGTTCATGCTCTACGACGTGACCATCGACGTGTCGTGGTTGTCGTTGCTCATCGGCAACATCGACGTCGACGTCGAGGCGCACCCGGCCGACGGTCGGATCTTCGCCCACTACGACCGCGACTCGTCATCGTCAGCGGTGAAGATCGAGATCGAGGAGCTTCCGCTGTACGACGTGCCGAAGGCGCGCCAAGCCCTCAACGCGCCGCTGCACGGGCTGTTCGGCCTCGAGGTCGATCTCGAGATGCCCGGCAACAAGTTCGCGAAGGCGAGCGGCACCATCGATCTCACGTGTGCGGGCTGCACGATCGGCGACGGCGAGACGAAGCTGTACATCCCCGGGAGCAAGGGCCTCAAGGACGGCACCGTCATCCCGCAGATCGATCTCGGCACGTTCGTCGGCAAGATGATCGTCGACAAGGGCGTCGCGAAGACGGAAGGTCTCATGGAGACCAAGAGCGACGACGTCGAGGTCTCGGTCGAGGGCGAGATCGATTTCAACGATCCGTTCCCGACGTCGCGGTTCGACATGACCGTGAAGGTGAACCTCACGCAGGCGCTCCAGCAGCGCAGCGAGAAGCTGCGGCTCGTGTTCCAGGGCGCGGACCTCAAGGCGCGGCTGGATCCGCCGGAGCAGGGGCTCGGCTACGTGCTCTCCGGGGCGGTCGGAAATCCGAAATTCAACGGCATCAAGTCGAAGGCCGCGAGTCGCGACAGCCGTGCGGAGAAGCGCGCGAAGCAGCGGGCGAGGGACGAGAAGAAGAAACCGAAGGCGCCGAGGGAGCCGAAGGCGCCGGCCGACGCGGCAACGAAGCCGGCGTTGCCCGGCGCACCCGCAGCGAAGCCGACCGATCCGGCGACGCCGACGGGGCCGACGACGACGGTACCGGCGCCCAATGGTGTCGACGTGCAGAACGTGCCGCTGCCGACCGCGCCGACCGGACCCGCTGCGGGTCAGCCCGCGGCACCACCCACCGCGCCGGTCGAGCCGCCGCCGGCCGAGCCTGTGCCCGCCGAGCCGCCACCCGAGGAGCCCGCGCCCGAGCCACCGCCGCCAGAGGATCCGGAGGAGGTTCCGACGATCCTTCCGCCCGACGGAAGCTTCGGCGGATCGGGCGGACCGATCGGCGAGCCGCTGCAGTAATCGTCGGGCGCACGAATCGACGAGCTGAGGCTCGGTAATCCGTTCTTCCTGCGCACCGTCACCCCTTCGTGGACGAAGGGAGCCGCTCGAGTGCACGATCGACGGATTCCGTGATGCACTGCGCCGCGAGAACCACACGCTCAAGCGCATGCTCACCGATCAGCGGCTCGTCAGCAGCATCGGCAACGCGTACTCCGACGACATCCTCCACGCCGCCGGACTCTCGCCGGTGATGCTGAGCACGAAGCTCGACGATGCGACGAGCCTGCGCCTGTGGGAGGCGATGCGCGCGACGCTGGTGACGTGGACCGACCGCCTGCGCGCGGAGGTCGGCGATGGATTCCCGGGGAAGGTCACTGCGTTCCGGCCCGAGATGGCGGTGCACGCGAAGTTTCGATCGCCATGCCCGATGTGTGGCACGTCCGTCGAACGGATCGTGTACGCCGATCGCGAGACGAACTACTGCCCACGCTGTCAGACGGGCGGTCGCGTGCTCGCGGATCGGGCGCTGTCGCGATTGCTCGGCGACGACTGGCCGCGCACGCTCGAAGAGCTCGAGGAGCGGCGCACATGAGACGCATGCTCGTTCTCGTTGGGGTCGTCGCGGGCTGCGGTCGCCCTGCGCTCGCACCCGAGGCCGCGCGCGTCGAGGCGCAGAAGATCTGGAAGGAACGCTGCGTCACGTGCCACGGACCGACAGGGAACGGCGATGGACCGGGCGCGAAGATCCTGCCCGTGCGCCCGCGCAACCTCGGCGACGTTCACTGGCAGCGCGATACCTCGGACGAGCGCATCGCCCAGGTGATCGTCGACGGCGGTCGATCGGTCGGGCTCGACTCGAACATGGCCGCGAATCCGGATCTGAAGAAGAAGCCCGAGGTCGTCCTCGCGCTGGTGGAGCTGGTGCGTGGGCTCTGACGCGCAGGCGAGACCGACGCTGCGCGCCGACGTCGTGCCGCTCGTCGTCGCGAGCACCGGCGGCGTGTTGCTCGCGGTCGGATCGCCGCCCGGCGGGGTGCCGCTCGCGATCTGGCTCGGGTTCGGACCGCTGGTGTGGGCCGCACATGCGCTACGCGAACGTCGGGGGCGCCGGCGCTTCTTCGGCGGCTGGCTCGGTGGGCTCGGGATCGGTCTCGTCGGCTTTCCGTGGATCGCGGAGCTACTCGAGCGCTTCTCGGGCCTGCCGATGCCCGTGTCGTGGATCGGTCTCACGGCGTTCTCGGCCTGGACCGCGCTCGCGTTCGGCGTGTGGATGTCGGCGCAGCGCTTGGTGCCGGATCGCGGCGCGTGGCGTTGGGCTTGGCCGGCGGTGTCATGGATCGGCGTGTCGACGCTGTGGCCGGCACTGTTCCCGTACACGCCGATGATCGGGATCGCCGATGTGCCCGAGTGGATGCAGGCCGCCGAGCTCGGCGGTGTCGCGCTCGTCGAGGCGCAGGTCGTGCTGTCCGGTGTGGCGTTCGCGATCGCGGCCCGCGAGCGCGCGTTGCGACGGCGCCTCGCGTTCGTCGGGATCGCGATCGCGATCCCAGCGGTGTCGTGGCTGCTCGGGAGCTGGAGGATCGCGACGCTGGACGCGGCTGCGAAGGGTGCGAGGGTGGTGCGCTTCGGCATCGTGCAGCCGAATCCCGCGCTCTTGGCCTCGAACCCGAGCGACAAGATGGCGCGGCTGTGGGTGATGTCGCGCAAGGCGCAGGACGACGGCGCGCAGGTCATCGTGTGGCCCGAGGCGGGTGCGTTCCCCTACCGCACGACGAGGCCGCACGTGCGCGACGCGGTCGAGCCGCATCGCCGTGTGATGCGGATCCATCGCACACCGACGATCTTCGGCGCAGCGAGCATCGAGCCCGACGATCGCTACGAGTACAACACCGTGTACGCGATGGCCGAGGACGGGACGATCACCGGAACGTTCGACAAGGTCGTGCTCGTGCCGGTGGGCGAGTATGTGCCGTTGATCGATCCCGACATCGTCACGTCGCGGATTCCCGCGGTGTCGCACAACCATGCCGGCACTGCGCCTGCGCGCTTCGAGGTCGTGCCGCGGAGCATCGACGGCAGCACGGTTGCGCCGATCCACCTGGGGCCGCTGGTCTGCTACGAGGACATCTTCATCGACTTCGCGCGCGAGGTCGCGGCGCAAGACGGCGGCATCGAT
>Ga0163144_10028095_pt1 | contig 10867 bp, 6 predicted proteins | sample OliLak19BULKMAT1_FD_123175 | JGI IMG/M metagenome (GOLD analysis project Ga0163144, IMG submission 123175) | Freshwater microbial mat bacterial communities from Lake Vanda, McMurdo Dry Valleys, Antarctica - Oligotrophic Lake LV.19.BULKMAT1 | ecosystem: Environmental > Aquatic > Freshwater > Lake... | reverse complement strand
ATCACGGCCAGACGCGGAGGCGGTAGAGGCGCGTGGGCCCGGCGGTGGTGTCGGAGAGGGTTTGCGGGGTGCCGTCGCCGAGGCGGGGGGAGCCGGGGAGGAGGGTCCAGATGCCGCCGGGGAGCGAGTCGGTGAAGTCCACGGCGTAGCGGCGGGCGGCGATGGTGGGGAAGGTGAGGGTGAGGGTGGTGCCAGCGGCGGCGGGCGCGGTGGTGAGCTGGCTGAAGCGGGGGCGCGATGGGCTGGCGAGCGGGTCGGTGCCGGCGGCGATTTCGGCGGCGTTGGAGAAGCCGTCGCCGTCGGCGTCGCGCTGGCGGTCGTCGAGGCCGACGATGCAGGGCGCGGTTTCCTGGGCGTCGGGGAGGCCGTCGAGGTCGGTGTCGAGGATCGGGGTGGTGATGGCGGGGACGTTGGAAAAGGCGGAGGAGCCGGCGGTGTGGTTGGCGCGGAGGCGGTAGTAGTAGGTGGTGGCGGAGGCGAGGCCGGTGTCGTTGGCGCTGGTCTGACCGGCGGCGAGCGTGACGGTCTGGAGGGCGGTGGAAAAGTCGGCGCTGGTGCTGCGCTGGAGGGTGAAGGTGGTTTCGTTGCTGCTCTGGTCCGCCCAACCCAGCGCGACGGTGCCCGGCGAGGTGGCGGAGGCCCACAGGCCGCCGGGTTCCGCGGGCGGCGCGCTGGCGGCGGCGATGAGCACGTAGTCGAGGCGGGTCGCCTCGTGGGCCGCGCTGCCTTGGTCGAGAGTGAGCTTCCCGTCGCTCACGGTGACCGCGTGGGTCTGGTTCACGAATTGGCCGGCGGCGAGGCTTTGTGCGGTCCAGTAGTTCGCGACGCCCTCGACATTGATGGTGTGGACGGACGGGTAGCTGCCGTCGCCGATGCCGACGGTGACTTGGTAAGTGCCGTTCGGCACGGCGATCTCCCAGACGCCGCCGGAGCGAAGCTGGCAGAGTGTGGCGAGGCGGCGGTCGGGGTCGTCCCGACGGTCGCGCATGGAGTCGGTGTGGCTCGCGTTCCAGCCAAAGGTGAGCCCGTTTCCCCGGCTGCCGTAGGTGTCGCCAGTGTCGGGGAAATAGCCGACGGGCGGGGTGCCGCCGACGGGCTGAAAGTTGATATTTGCGGCGAAGGCCGTGCCGATGGTGACGGTGACGACGCTGGAGGTCGTGGTCGCGCCGGTGTTGTCGGTCGCTCGGGCGGTGAGGGAAAAGGCGCCGGCCGCGGGGTTCAGCCACGCGAGGCTGAAGGGCGCGGTGAGGCTTTCGCCGAGCTTGGTCGCGCCGCGGAAGAACTCGACTTTGCTGACCGTGCCGTCGGCGTCCGAGGCGGCGGCGGTGATGGTGACGGTGCCGGGCGTGGTGAACCGCAATCCCGTCGCCGGGCTGGTGATGCTCACGGAGGGCAGGGCGCTGACGGGCGGCGTCTGCGCGGCGGCGCGGGCGGCGATGACGGCGTCCACCCACGGCTGCGGGATTTCGCCGGGGGCGTTCCAGTTCACGTCCTCGAAGTAGAGCCAGACGAAGCCGTCGCAACGGCGCAGGGCGCGTTCGAGGGTGGGGCGCAGGATCGCGGGATCCATGGGCTGGCCGCCATAGGGGAAATTGTAGAGGCCGAAGGAGATGCCGACTTTCAGGGGCCACACGGGCCGCAGCGGGCTGGAGATGAAGGGGCAGTTCGCGGCGGCGGTGGCGAGCGCGGTTTTGCGGAAGTCGTAGGAAACTTGGAAGTCGTCCACCGTGCGGTAGGCATAGACTTCGCCGCCATCGACGAACTGCGCGCGGCTGTCGAGGCCTGCGATCAGGCCCGCCGAGAATGGGCCGCGCAGCTCTTCCGCCTGCCAGTTTGTCTGGCCGCGGTGGACTGAGGCGGGCGTGCCGGAGAAGCTGGAGTAAGGCCCGTGCAAGACGATGACGATGACTTCGGGAAATTCGGCGGACATGGCCGCGGCGATCTGCCGTCCGCGCAGGTGCGCCTGGGCGCGATATTCTTCGAGGGATTTCGTTTTATCGCTGCAATCGTCGGGATAGTTAAAAAGCGTGCGCTGGTACTCCTCGTTGTCCAAAAAGATGCCCACGATGCCTTTCTCCTTCAGCACCCTCGCGAGCCTGCGGAAGTTTTCCACCGTGACCGACCAGTCGCCGAAAAAGTCCGCGGGCCGATCCACGTTCACGAGGGCGAAGTGGTGCTTCATCCGGGTGAAGACGAGGCCATTGAGTGGCGCGAAGTCGCCGGCCATTTCCGCGGAGCTGCGGGCGGTGCCGTTCATGATCGCGGAGCCGGTGGCGGTGGTCATCGCCAGCCCATCGAAAGGGAGCGTGTCGATGTGGGCGAAATGGTCGCGCACGTATTCGGGCCGGGTGCGGTAGCTGGCTTGCTGGGCATTGATGAGCAAGGGCGCGGCGTTGCCGGAGACGAGCAGGGCGAGCAAGACGACGGTCGCGAGCAGCAGCGAATGGGCTTGTTTCATTTACTCCGGAAGGAATGGAATTTGCATGGTGACATCGGAAGGCATGCAGCTTTGGATTCATGCTTCCTTCATTTTTGATCAAGTAACCATCGTATGCGACCCTTCTATTGTCAGCTTTTGGCTCAGGGAATTTTTTGGGGAAGTTACGGACTTTTCCCGGGGTCCGTTGGGGCCGCTCCGGCCAGTCCGCCAGCCGCGCGGCCAGGGGCTGCCGAGGAGGATGCTGTCGAAGACTTCGACTTGGAAAAACTGGGCGACTCGCTGGTCGAGCAGGGAACCTTGGAGTCCGCGACCTTGGATGCTGCGGAGCCTGCCGTCGCTCCGCTGCCGGTGACGGGCGGTGGCTCGCCGGGCCGCGCGGGGCGCTGGAAAGTGGCCCCGCATTTCGAACTCAAGGCGATGTATGACGACAACATTTTCATCACGCCGGACCGCCGGGTCGAGGATGTCATCGTGGTCGCTTCGCCTGGGCTTCGCGTCGGCTACTGGGACTACGAGGACGAGATGGAGCGGTATCTGGACCGCAACCGGAGTGCGAGTGTGCTGGACCGCGGGGCGGGCAATTTTCTGGTGCTGGACTACACGGCGATCCTGCTCGATTTTGTGAAGACTTCCGCGCAAAACACGCTGGATCAGGACGCGCTCTTCGATTGGCGGTGGCAAATCTCCAAGCTCGACCTCACTGCCCGCTCGCACTTTGTGTCCACCTCCTTGCCGGATGCCGATGTGGGTGGCCGGGTGCGCCGCGACATGCTGACGACGGAAGTGACGGCGAGCTACCAATGGAGCGAGCGGCTCAAGGGCGAGGTCACGGTCGCCAACGTCATTCAGGACCCGGATGGCTTCACTGGATCGGTCGAGTGGCGGAATGAGAACTACGTGGACTTCCAGGCGACGCCGCTGCTGCACGTCGCCGTGGGCGGAGCGGTCGGCCGGGTCGAGGTGGAGGATTCGCCGGAGCAGATTTTCGAGCGCATCCTCGGACGGATCAACTATGAGCCCACCCCGAAAATCGGCGTGCGGCTCCATGGCGGGGTGGAATTCCGCCAATCCGACGGAGCCATCGGGGACCGGGTGAGTCCGGTGTTCGATGGCGCGGTGCGCTACGCACCGGCGGAGGCGACGCTGATCGTGCTCGAGGGCTTTCGCCGCGTGGAAATTTCGGCGTCGCAGCCCGATGTGATCTACACCACCACCGGGTGCGCGCTGCGTTTTGAGCGGACGCTGCGGGCCGGATTGCAGTTCTCGGTCGAAGGCGGTTACGCCCACGCGGCCTACGTCGAAGCCACCGAGGCAGACCAGCGCAACGATGACTTTTATTACGTGCGGACCGGAGTGCTCTACAATTTCGCCCACTGGGGAAATGTGGGACTCGGCTATGAATATCGCTCGAACAGTTCCTCGCGCGCGCCGTCCAGTTTCGAAAACACAAGAATCACGGTCCAAGCGGGACTGAGTTTTTGAAAAGCATCTTTTCATTAGACTTATCGTTTTGTATGAAGTCTATACTCCGCACTGATATTATGGCTTCGCTTCGACATCTAATCACTGGCCTCGCGCTGATCTTCTTGGTCGGGAAATCCGCGGCGCAGCAGAGCCCCGTGGGCGCGAAGGAGCCGCCTCCCGTGGTCGCGGCAGAATCGCCCAGTCCGGCCACCGCCCCGAACTATGTCCTCGCCGCCAACGACCTGCTCGAAATCAAAGTTTTTCAGGAGCCCGAACTCGATACCACGATTCGGATTCCGGCGGACGGCCGGATCGCTTTTCCGCTCGTGGGCGAAATCGCCGTCGGCGGGAAAAGCGTGCAGCAGGCGACGCGGCTGCTTCGTGACCGGCTGGAAGCGCGGTTTCTGGTCAACCCGCAGGTGCGGATCGCCGTGCTCGAAGAGGCGCGGCGGCTCTTTACCGTGATCGGCCAGGTCCAGCGGCCGGGCACGTATCGGTTCCCGGAGCGCCAGGCTCTCGATCTGGTCCAGGTCATCGGCATCGCCGGCGGCTACACGCGGCTCGCGGACGCCGGGCGGATCACCGTCAAACGGCGCGCGAGCGGGAAGGAGACGGTCTTTCGCATTGATGGAAAGCGTCTGGCGCGCGATGAAAAAGCGGCACCTTTCCCCGTCGAAGCCGGCGACCTCATCACCGTCGGCGAGCGGTTATTTTAGACTCAACCCCACCGGCTATGCCACGACCCACCGACGCCAAGAAGGATCTTCCCCTGGCGGCTGATCTTCGCCCGCTGTTTTTCGCGCTGCGGGAAAAGGCCTGGCTGCTGGCTGTCATCACCGTCCTCGGGGTGCTGGCCGCCACGGTCTATCTGGTGCGGAGCCCAAAGATTTACGCGGCCACGACCACCATCCAGGTCGAGGAGGAGCGGCAGCGGCTCGTCCGGGCCGACAGCCGCGCGGTGGATGGCCGGGCCGAGGATGAGGTGCTCAAGACGATCGCGCAGAACCTGGAAAATCCCACGCTCATGCTGCGCCTCGTCCGCCATCCGGAGCTGGCGTCGGAGCCGGCCTTTCGCGCGCAACTCGCCGGGGCCTCGTCCGAGACGCGGCTGCAGGGGATTCTGGCGGCAAAAATCTCCGTGAAGATCCGGCCGGGAACCCGGTTGATTGACATTACGGTGGAGGATGAAAGCCCGGCACTGGCGCAAAAGATCGCGCAGCTCGTGGTGAGCGAATTCGTGGGGGCGAGTGCGGAAACCGGTGCCCAGGTTTCGCAGGGCGCGCACGAATATTTGCGGCAGGAAGCCGAGCGGCTCAAGCAGACGCTCTCCAAGTCCGAACAGGCGCTGCAGCTCTACAAGGAACAGCACCAAGCCGTGTCGCTCGAAGATAAGGAGAACATCGTCGTCGAGCGGCTCAAGGAGTTGAATACCAAGGTGACGACGGCGAAGGCGGAGCGGCTGAAAATCGAGGCCGACCGCGCGCAACTCCAGCTTCTGGCGGGGGAGCCGCCGGAGCGGCTACTGGCGCTGCCGAGCGTGGCCGGGGCGGCGGTGGTGCTGGAGGTGCAGCGCAAGATCGGCGAGAAAGAGGCGGAATTGGCGACGCTCAGTCGCCGCTACAAGCCGGAGCACCCGAAATACCTCGAGGCCGCCAGCGCACTGGCGGAACTCAAGGCCAGCCAGGACGAGGCGATTCTCAAGGCGGCCGGCCTCCTGGGCACGGCCTTCGAAGCCACGAAGGCCACCGAGCAAAAGCTCGAAGCAGCCTTGCGCGGGCAGGAATCGATCGCCCTGGAACTCAGCCAGATGGCGATCCCCTACAAGTCGCTCGCGCGCGACGTGGAAGCGGATCGCACGCTCTACGATTCGCTCGTCGCCCGGCTCAAGGAAACCAATGTCTCCCAAGGCGTGTCGAACTATGCGATTCGCCTGGCCGTGCCCGCGCTCCTGCCGGAGCGGCCCGTGAAACCCAATACGCGCCTCGTGCTGCTGCTCGGTGCCGTCGGCAGTTTGGCCGTGGGCCTGTCCGGCGTCCTGGCGCTGCACGTCTTGGACAACTCCTGCAGAACCGTCGATCAGGCGGAGCGCCTGCTCGACCTCCCCTCCCTGGCCGCCATCCCGAAACAAAAGCGCAACGTCCTCGCCGGGAGCATCCTCATCGAGCAGCCGCACTCCGCGCTCGCCGAGTCCTTTCGCACCCTGCGCACGAGCCTGCGCATGGCGGAAAAAGCCGGCGGCGGCAATGCGGTGCTCTTCGCCAGCGCCGTCCCCGGCGAGGGCAAGACCTTCTGCGCGATCAACTGCGCCGTGGCCTTTGCCCAGCAGGGTTTGCGGACTTTGCTCATCGACGCCGATCTCCGGATCCCGACCGTCGAGCGGATTCTCCTGAAATCCCAGGAAGCGCCCGGCGTGAGCGATCTGCTGCTCGGCCAGGCTCATCTGGGCCGGGCCATCCACCTGACCGGCATCGCCAACCTCTCCGTCATGCCGGCGGGCCAGCGCGTCCCCGAGATCGCCGAACTCTTCAGCCGCTCCGAGCTGGCCGCTTTTCTCCGGCAGGTGAGCGGCGACTTCGATCGCGTCGTCATCGACACCGCGCCCATTCATGCGGTCAGCGATACACTGCTCCTCGCGCCCCATGCCGGCGCGGTCTGCCTCGTCGTCCGCGCCGGGCAGACCCCGGGCCACGCCGTGGTGCGCGCCGTGCAAAAGCTGCGCGAGAGCGGCGCGCGGGTCGCGGGCTTCGTCCTGAACGCGCTCCCCACCGGCCACGGCGGCTATTACTACCACTACCACGCGCCGGGCTACGGCGGCGATGAGGTCTATGGCGCGAGCGCAGCCGTCGAGCGCGCATTCGCCGCCGGAAACGCACCGCGATGAACATCCTCATGGTCACAGGGATTTTCCCGCCGGATCGCGGGGGACCCGCCAGCTACGTGCCCCGGATGGCGACGGCGCTCGCGGCGCGCGGCCACAAGGTCGAGGTCGTCTGCCTGAGCGACCGGCTCGATCACGACGACTCCGCTCATCCATTCGTCGTGCGCCGGATTCGGCGTGGGTTGTTTTGGCCGTGGCGGGTGCTGCTGACGGCGGGCGCGATCTGGCGCGCGGCCTGGCGCCACGAACTCGTTTACGTCAGCGGCCTCGGCGCGGAATCCGCGCTCGGCGCCGCGCTCGCGGGGCGGCGGACGGTGCATAAAATCGTGGGCGATTATGCCTGGGAGCGCGCCACTGGCCGGCGCTGGTTTTCCGCCACGCTGGATGAATACCAGACGGGCGCGAAGAATCTCCGGCTGCGAATCCTCGACGAGCTGCGCACCTTCCCGCTGCGCCTCGCGAGGAAGATCATCGTCCCCAGTGCCTACCTGCGGCGCATCGTTTGCGGCTGGGGATTTCCGCCGGAAAAAGTCCGCGTCATCTACAACTCGGTGCCGCCGCCGGGTGCGGTGCAGAGCAGCCCCGCGGCGCTCCCAGCGTGGCCGGGGCGGACGCTCATCACCGTTTGCCGGCTCATGCCGTGGAAGGGCGTGGATGCGCTCATCCGCCTGCTCCCGGCGCTTCCCGAGACGCGGCTGGTCGTGGCGGGCGACGGTCCCCTGCGCGCGGAATACACCGCGCTCGCGAGCGCGTGCGGCGTGGCCGGGCGGGTGCTTTTTCTCGGCGATGTCCCGCACCCGGCCGTGCGCGAATACCTCCGCCAGGCGGATGCCTTCGTGCTGAATTCCACCTACGAAGGACTGCCTCACGTCGTGCTCGAAGCGATGGCGGCGGGCGTGCCCGTGATCGCCACGGATGCGGGCGGCACGGGCGAAGTCGTCGAGCACAACGTGACCGGGCTCCTGATCCCGGTGGGCGACGCGGCCGCGCTGCAAGCCGCGGTCGGGCGGCTGTGGAGCGAGCCGTCGCTGGGCCCGCAGTTGGCCGACGAAGCGACGCGGCAACTGGGCGGACATTTTGCTTTCGACGCGATGGTCAACGCGACGGAATCCGTGCTGCTCGCCGTGGTCCAGTCGCCGCGCGCCGCACCAGCCGTCGCCGTGGAGGAGTCGCGATGAAAGGGATCTCCGTGCTTTCGTTCGGCGCCACGCGCGGCCTCTGGGAGGGCGAATCCGCCGAGGACTTCCAGCGGATGATGGGCTACGCGGAGCACCTCGACGCATACGTCGTCGTCGCCAACGCCTACAAACGCCACGGCCTCAAACCGCGCCGCCTTTCGCCGCGCATGGAGGCGATTCCGACGGACGCCTGCAATCCGCTGCACAGCCTGCTGCGGATGTTTCAGATCGGCCGCACCGTCCTCCGCTCGCGCAAGATCAGCCTCATCCAGGCGCAGGATCCGTTCTTCACGGGCCTCGTGGCAATGCTGCTCGGCAAGCTGTTCCGCCTGCCCGTGAATGTCTGCGTTTACGGTCCCAACGTCTTCGACGACCACTGGGTCGCGAGCGCCTGGAGCCACCGCCTGCTCGCGCCGATCGGGCGCTGGGTGTTGCGCGGCTGTGCGGGCATCCAGGTGGACGGCGCGATGACCGCGCGCAGCCTGATCGCGGCGGGCTGCGAGCCTTCGCGCGTGGCGGTGAAGCCGGTGGTGCCGACGAACCTCGAACTTTTTCATCAAATCGAGACGCCGCCACGCCCGCCGCGCGCAATCGTGCGCCTGCTCTTCGTCGGCCGGCTCTGCGGGCAGAAAAATCTCCCGCTCCTGCTCGAGATCGCCGCGGCATTGCGCGCGCGCACCAGCCAGCGCTTCGAGATCCACCTCGTCGGTGCAGGCCCCGATGAAGCGCAGCTTCGCGCGGCGGTGGCGCGCGCCGACCTCGGCGATTGCGTGAAATTCCGCGGCCAGATTTCGCGCGACGAAATCGCCGGCGTTTTCGCGGACGCGGATATTTTCGTCCTGACCTCCGACTACGAAGGCTACCCCCGCGTGCTCATGGAAGCCGCCGCCGCCGCGCTGCCCGTGGTGACCACCGCCGTGAGCGGTTCCGACGAAGCGGTGCTCGACGGCGCGACCGGCTACATCGTCCCCGTGCGCGATGCCGGGGCCGCGGCGGCGAAGCTCGCATCATTGATCGAGAGCCCCGCGTTGCGGCTGCGCCTGGGACTCGCCGGTCGCGAGCACATCCGCACGAACCTCGATCCGAGCCGCAATACGCCGGGGCAGCTCGCGATTTGGAAAAGGCTTGCCGCCTGTGCCACCGCGCCCGCCGGGAATGCCGCCGCGCCGCGGCGCCTGCTCCTTTTCAATCTCGTGACCGACGCGCAGCATCCGATCCTCGGCTTCACGACCCAATGGATTCGCGAACTCGCCGCGCGCGTCGAGAGCATCGACGTGATCACGATGCAAGCCGGCGAACTCGCCGTGCCGGACAACGTGCGCGTGCATTCCGCCGGCAAGGAACGCGGCTACTCCGAGCCGCGGCGCGCGCTCGAGTTTTACCGCCTGCTTTTCCGCATCCTGCGCGAGCGGCGCATCGACGGCTGCTTCTCGCACATGATCCAGATTTTTTCCGTGCTCGCCGGGCCGGTGCTGCGCGCGAAAGGAATCCCGCTCGTCACCTGGTACGCGCATCCGCAGCTCAGCCCGTCGCTGCAGCTCGCCCACTTCTTTTCCAACCGCATGGTGACCAGCCTGCCGGGTGCCTACCCGTATCGCCACGACAAGCTCGCCGTCATCGGCCAGGGCATCGACACCACGCTCTTCGCGCCCGCGGCGCATGCCACCGTGGACGACGGGATGATCCTCTGCGTGGGCCGCATTTCGCCGGTGAAAAATCACGCCACCCTGCTGCGTGCGGTGGCCCTGCTGCCGGAGCGCTTTCGCGTCGTGATCCTCGGCGCCACGGCGGGCGCGGGGGACGAGGCTTGCGCCGCCGGGCTGCGCCAGCTCGCGCAGGAACTCGGGCTGGAAAAGCGGGTCGTCTTCGCGCCGCCGGTGGCGTGCGCGGAACTGCCGGCGCACTACCGCCGTTGCGCGGTGCATGTGAATCTCACGCCAGCCGGCTTCGGCGACAAAGTGGCGTGGGAGGCGATGAGCTGCGGGCGGCCATGTCTGGTCGCCAACGACGACTTTCGCGAGACGCTCGGACGCTACGAAAACGAACTTCTTTTCCGCAACGGCGATGCCGCCGATCTCGCCGAAAAACTGCGCGCGCTGCTCGCGCGCAGCGCCGGGGAGCGCACGGAAATCGGCGCGTATCTGCGCGCGCAGGTCGAGCGGCTCCACGCGCTGCCAGGGCTGGCCGACCGCATCCTCGCACAACTCGCCCAGTGCCGGGCGGAGCACACGTAAGGCCATGGCGGGTTCCCAAAAAATCATCGCCGCGCTGCACGCGAACTGGTGGCTGAACCTCGCCGGCCTGCTGCTCTCCTTCGGCGCGTCCGTGGTGCTGGTGCGGGCGATGCCGGCGCACCTCTACGCGGAATACGGCGCGGTGCTGGCGATGATCGGCCTGGCCACGCTGGTCTTCGAGGCCGGCGCGAACGGCGGCCTCACGCGCTACCTCGCCGAAGCCGCGCAGCAGCAGGCGCGCGGCACCTTCTATCGCAAGATGCAGCTGCGCCGCGGGCTCGCGGCGGTGCTCTGCGCCGCGGTGCTCGTGGCGTTCGGGCCGCTCTATGCGCGCCACACCTCCTTTAGCAATCTCGCCACGCAACCGTGGTTGTTCGTGCTCATCGCCGCGATCGTCGCTGGCAGCCTCACGCGGCTGCTCGCCCACTACGGCCTGCTCGCGCTTTTTGAGACGAAAACCGCGCTGCTGCTCCAGCAATGCTTCCTCGTGCTGCGGGCCGTGGTGCTCGCGCTGACCGCACTCGCGGGCGGCGGGTTGCTCGCGCTGGTCAGCGGCTTTCTCGCGCTCACCGTGATCGAGGCCGCCATCGTCGATCACCGGTTCCGGCGGCTCGTCGGCACGGAGCGCGGCCCGCTGCCGGTCGCCTTCGTCAACCGCGCGCAGCGCTTCGGT
>Ga0163144_10028093_pt1 | contig 10867 bp, 6 predicted proteins | sample OliLak19BULKMAT1_FD_123175 | JGI IMG/M metagenome (GOLD analysis project Ga0163144, IMG submission 123175) | Freshwater microbial mat bacterial communities from Lake Vanda, McMurdo Dry Valleys, Antarctica - Oligotrophic Lake LV.19.BULKMAT1 | ecosystem: Environmental > Aquatic > Freshwater > Lake... | reverse complement strand
GATGACGCCGAAGCGCGCATCGGCAAACGTCTCCGGCCGCAGGCTGCGCAGCACGTCGCCGCGTCCGATCAGCGCGGCCACGGGCTGGCCGGTGGCCGCAGCGATGCGGTCGACCACCGGATAGGCCTCGGGGTGCACGCCGGAGGCGTCGAGCGGATGGGTGCCGCCGCGAATGCGCAGGAAGCCTGCCGCCTGTTCGAACGTCTTGGGCCCCAGCCCGGCGACCTCGAGCAGCTGGCGCCGGTCGGCGAAGGCGCCATGCTGGTCGCGCCAGCGCACCACGGCCGCGGCCACACCGCTCGACAAGCCCGAAACGCGCGCCAGCAACGGCGGCGACGCGGTGTTGAGCTCGACGCCGACGGCGTTGACGCAATCCTCGACCACCGCGTCGAGCGAGCGGGCCAGCCCGCCCTGGTCGACGTCGTGCTGGTACTGGCCCACGCCGATGCTCTTCGGGTCGATCTTGACCAGCTCGGCCAGCGGGTCCTGCAAGCGCCGGGCGATGCTGACGGCTCCGCGCAGGCTGACGTCGAGCTCGGGCATCTCCTGGCTGGCCAGTGCGCTGGCCGAGTACACCGAGGCGCCGGCTTCGTTGACCACCACTTTCTGCACCGCGTTTGCACCGCCCTCCTGCAGCGCGGCGATCAATTCGCCGGCCAGCTTGTCGGTTTCGCGGCTGGCCGTGCCGTTGCCGATCGCAATCAGATCGACGCCGTGCGCCCTGGCCAGCTGTGTCAGGGTGTGCAGCGCGCCGTGCCAGTCGCGACGCGGCTCGTGCGGATAGACCGTGGCGGTGGCTTCGACGCGCCCGGTGGCACTCACCACCGCCACCTTGACGCCGGTGCGGATGCCCGGATCGAGCCCCATCACCACGCGCTTGCCGGCGGGGGCGGCGAGCAACAGGTCGCGCAGGTTGTCGGCGAAGACCTTGATGGCCACGGCCTCGGCCTGCGCCCGAACGCGTGCGAAAAGGTCGCGTTCGAGGCCGAGCGACAGCTTGACCTTCCAGGTCCAGGCCACGCACTTGCGCAGCAGCGCGTCGGCCGGGCGGCCGGCGTCGCGCCAGCCGATGTGCTGGGCGATCCGCGCTTCGGCCAGGCTCATCGGCTGCGCCGGTCCTGGGGGCACCGGGGCCACCAGCCGCACCTCGAGCAGGTCGAGCGAGCGGCCGCGAAACACCGCGAGCGCGCGGTGCGACGGCACGCGGGCCAGCGGCTCGCTGTAGTCGAAGTAGTCGCGAAAGCGCGCCGCTTCGGTCTGCTTGGCGGCATCTTCGGCCGCGCCGCTGGCCAGGCTCGATGCGAGCAGGCCCTCGAGCCACAGCCACTCGCGCAGCGGGCCCACCAGCGCCGCGTCTTCGGCCCAGCGCTCGGCGAGCACGTCGCGCACGCCGTCGAGCAGCGACGGCGCATCGGCGAAACCGGCTTCGGCGAGCGCCGGCCAACCGCCGGGACTCTCGGTCGCAAACGCCTGTGCCGCTTCGAGCGGCACGAGTGTCGGCTCGGCCAACAGCCGGTCGGCCAGCGGCTCGAGCCCGGCCTCGCGCGCGATCGACCCCTTGCTGCGCCGCTTGGGCTTGAAGGGCGCGTACAGGTCTTCGAGCGCCTGCTTGGTCGCGGCGGCCGCGAGGGCGGCCTGCAATGCGGGCGTCAGCTTGCCCTGCTCGCCGATGCTGGCCAGCACCGCGGCACGGCGGTCTTCGAGTTCGCGCAGGTAGGCCAGTCGGGTTTCGAGTTCACGCAGCTGGATGTCGTCCAGCCCTGCGGTGGCTTCCTTGCGGTAGCGGGCGATGAACGGTACCGAAGCGCCGCTGTCGAGCAGGGCGATCGCCGCGGCGATCTGTTGCGGGCGGGCCGCGAGCTCGTGGGCCAGCTGGGCCACGATCGTGTTGTCAGCGCTGAGGTCCAAGGGTCTGCAGGTCGAAATTCGAAGCGCCGCAGTGTGTCACAGCACCCTGCACGGGTCGGCCGCCCGAGACGCTCAGCCCGGCCGGCCTGCGTCGCTGCGCGCGATGCGCAGGCGCGTCAACGTGCGTATCAGCTCGGCAGGGTCCACCGGCTTGACCAGGTGGGCATCGAAACCCGCAGCTTCCGACCTGCGCCGGTCGTCGGCCTGGCCCCAGCCGGTGGTCGCGAGGATCAGCGCGCGCCGTCCCCAGGCCTGCCTGCGCATCGCTGCGCAGGCGTCATGGCCGCTCATCTTGGGCATGCCGATGTCCAGCAGCACGACGTCGGGCTGCAACTGCCCGGCCACCTCGACGGCCTGAAGGCCATCGTGCACCGTGTGCGTGTCGTGACCTTCCAGGCCCAGCAGCAGTGCCAGGCTCTCGGCACCGTCCTGGTTGTCGTCGGCGATGAGGATCACGCTGGGCGGCAGTGGCGCGGCCACCTCGACCTCTGCTGCAGCCCCGGGCGCGTGCGCAGCGGCACTGTCGCACGGCAGCCGCACCTCGAAGCGACTGCCGAGTCCGGCGCCGTCGCTGTGGGCGCGTGCGCTTCCCCCGTGCATCTCGACCAGCCGCTTGACCAGCGACAGGCCCAGGCCGAGCCCGCCGCGGGCACGCTCGATCGACGTGTCGACCTGCACGAAGGGATCGAACACGCACTCGAGCATGCCGGCCGGGATGCCGATGCCGGTGTCGGCCACGCTGACGATCGCCTGCCCGTCCCGAAGCTCGACGCGCATCTCGATGGTGCCGGGCCTGACCGTGAACTTGGCCGCGTTGACGATCAGGTTGGTGAAGATCTGGTTCAGGCGCACGGGGTCGGCGTGCAATGCGATCGGCGTCGCAGCCGGCTCGAGATGCAACTGGTGGCCGGCAGCGGTGACCACCGGCGACGATGTCTCGACGGCTTGGCGCAGGATGGCACCCAGATCGAGCGGCTCGCATTGCAGCTCGAGCTTGTTGCTGGTGATGCGGCCGACGTCGAGCAGGTCGTCGATCAGGCGCACCATCTGGCCGATCTGACGTTCGATCGTCAACCGCAGCGCCTGCATCGCCTGCGCATCGGTGCCCGCCCGCTTCATCAGTTCGAGCGAATTGCGCACCGGCGCGAGCGGGTTGCGCAGCTCGTGCGCCAGCGTGGCCAGGAACTCGTCCTTGCGGCGGTCGGCGTCGGAGAGTCGATCGGTGAGCGCCCGCAGCTGCTCGGCCGATTCGCGAGCCTCGGTCACGTCCATCGAAATGCCGAAGCTGCGCACGGCACGGCCCCGGGCGTCGTATTCCATCTGCCCGCGGTGTGCGAGCCAGGCCATCCGCCCGTCCGGCCGCACGATCCGGAATTCGATGGTCAGCGGCTGTCGGCGCGCCTGGGCCTCGGCGCGCGAGCTCAGGAAGCGGGCGCGATCCTCGGGATGCAGCAGCCCGAGCACCGACTCGGGCGTCGGTACAAACTGCGCCGGATTCACGCCGAACAGGGCATACGTCTCGGGGGACCACCAAAGCCGGTCGGCCACGACGTCATAGTCGTAGGCGCCCATCTGCCCGGCGTTCAAAGCCAGGCCGAGGCGTTCGCGCTCGGTGCGCAATTGCTCCTCGGCCGCTTTGCGGGCCGTCGCGTCGGCCATGATGCTGACCACCCGCAGGGGTTGGCCGGCAGGACCGCGCTCGACGACCAGGCCGCGCCCCGACAGCCAAAGGATGCTGCCGTCGGGCCGCACAATGCGGTAATCGGCCGGGAAGGAATCGAGTTCGGCGGCGAGCTGGCGAAATCGTTGCACCAAATGACGGTCATCGGGGTGGATGGCAGCCGCGTACTCGTCGTCCGGTCCGTCGACCTTGCCGCGCCCGCCGGGCAGCTGGAGCCCGAACAGCGCCATCCCTTCGTCGGACCACTGGCGCGTCTTGCTGCGATGGTCGGTCTCCCAGCTGCCCATGCGCCCGGCGCTCAACGCTGCCTTGAAGTGCGTGTGACTCTCGCGCAGCAGGGTCTCGGCCTGCACGCGTTCGGTCACCTCGGTGCCTTCGACGAAGACGCCTGTGACCTGTCCTTGCTCGTTGCGCACCGGCTGGTAGAGGAAGTCGATGCAGTGGAACGCCGAAGCGCAACGTTCGGTGGCGGGCTCACCTGTTTGCAACACGTGCTTCAGCAACTCGGCACTGCCCGGCAGCCTGTTCTCTCCGATCACGGCACGGTAGCGCGCATTCGCGATCTCGACGCGGTGCTCGGCGCCGTCCAGCAAAGCCATGAGGGTGGCCGCGTTGTCGAACAGCTGGGCCAGTCGGGAACTGTGCATGGATGAGACGGAGTGTAAAGGTGCGACGTTCAGCGCGCCTGCGCTGCCTGTGCCTGCCACCAGCGCGCGGCGCCCTGCCCTGCGATCCGGCCGCTGGCCATCGAAGCCTGCAGCAGGTAGCCCCCGGTCGGGGCTTCCCAGTCGAGCATCTCGCCAGCGCAGAACACACCCGGCAGGTGGTGCAGCATCAGGCCGTCGTCCAGGCCTTCGAGCGCCACGCCGCCGGCGCTGCTGATGGCCTCCGCGATCGGCCGCGCGGCGTGCAGCGTCAGTGGCAGCGCCTTGATCGCAACGGCCAGCCGGCGCGGGTCATCGAGCTGCTCGCGCGGCAGCAACTCGTGCAGCAGGGCCGACTTGACGCCCTCCAGCCCCAACCGGCTCTTCAGGTGCGAGCCGAGGCTGCGCGCACCGCGGGGATGCATCACTTCGCGTCCGACGCGCTCGGCATCCAAGCCGGGCAGAAGGTCCAGCTGCAGCGTGGCCTGGCCGTCGCGCTCGATCGCGTCGCGCAGCGCAGCCGACGCGGCGTACACCAGGCTACCCTCGATGCCGTACTCGCTCAGCACGAACTCGCCCTGACGCTCGAAGCGGTGGCCGCGGGAATCGAAGCGCAGCCGCACAGGCTTGATGGGCGCGCCGGCGAAGCGCTCGCGCAAGTGGGCGCTCCAGGGCACCTCGAAACCGCAGTTGGCCGGGCGCAGCGGCGCCACCGGCGCACCGTGCGCGCGCAGCCAGGGCACCCAGGCACCGTCCGAGCCGAGCTGCGGCCAGCTCGCACCGCCCAGTGCGAGCACGGTGACCGGCGCAGACACCCGATGCTCGCCCGTTTGCTCGCCCGTTTGCCCGCCCGCTTGCCCGCCGGTTGGCGACGAGAAGCGCAGCCGGCCTTGCGCATCCCAGCCGAGCCAGCGCTGACGCATGTGGAACGCGACACCGCGTTCGCGCAGGCGGTGCAGCCAGGCGCGCAGCAGAGGTGCCGCCTTCAGGTCGCGTGGGAACACGCGCCCCGAACTGCCGACGAATGTCTGCACGCCCAGGCCGGCCGCCCATTCACGCAATCGTGTGGGCGAAAAGTGTTCGAGCCACGTGGCCACAGCGTCGGCGCGCGGGCCGTAGCGCGCTGTGAACGCTGCCATCGGTTCGCTGTGCGTCAGGTTCAGACCGCCTTTGCCGGCGAGCAGGAACTTGCGGCCCACCGACGCCATGCCGTCATACACCGCCACGCGCAGTCCTTGATCGGCCATCACCTCCGCGGCCATCAGGCCTGCGGGGCCGCCACCGATGACGATGGCGTCTGCGTGGCGCGCGGCAGCCACGTCAGGTCGCGATCAGGGCCAGATAAAGTCCCTGACCATCGGAGCAGCGAGCACGATGTCTTCCGTCTTGGCTGTCAGGCCGGGGACGCTCGCCTGCAGCCGGTAGCTGAAGCCTCACCACATCGCACGCGCTTCGTCGACATCGAACTGCAGCTTGACGAAGGCCTCGCTGCCGCGTTGGGCTGTCGGGTCGCCATTGCGGCCGGTGCCGGCGCCGACATAGAACACCGTGCCGGCAGAACGGCGCCAGGTCCAGGTGAGCGAATTGGCGCCACCCGCGTCTCGCACAGCGCTGACACCCGGCTCGGCACGCCGATCGAGGCTGCGGCGCTGCAGGATCGCGCGCAGGTTCATCGACGGGCCCAGGTGCCACACGGCCAGCAACTGCGCCGCCGTCTCGTGGTAGACGCGCTGGCCGCCTTCGTCCAGCCATGCCAGCGAAATACTGGGCTCCAGCTCCAAAGGGCGCAGCGGCCGAAAGCGCGAGCTGAAATTCCAGCGGCCGCCGTTGCGCACCTTGTTGGCGGTTGCATCGGCCAAGCGCCCCAGGCTGATGTGGGTGTCGACCAGCGGCCACCACGGCGCCGGCGTCATGATCAGGCCACTCGACACATAGCGCTCGCGCAGCAGCGGGGCGTCGGCCGCGGTGCGCACGTTCGAGTGCAGGTAAGCCTCGAGCCACCACTCGAGGTTGCTCTTGCCTGCGCTCCACCAGCCCGGGCGGATCAGCTCCTTGACCACCTTGCCCGTGGCTCGGTCGGTGGTGTGCTCGGCTTGCAGGTTCAGGAAGAACAGGTTGAACGGGCCCACCTCGTCCCAGCCCACGCTATGGAAGGCGGTGACCGATCGCACGCCGACCTGGTTGACGAAGCCGCTGTCGTGGCGAAAGCCGCCGTCGATGTCGTCGATGCCGATGTTGCTTTCGCTGAAATCGGCGTTGCGCAGGAACTTGAGCACGCGGCGCTGGCCGGTGCTGGCGGTGCCGCGCTGCAGGCCGCCGTTGCCGTCGGCCTGCGCGCTGGTGTCGGCATGCAGCCACTGGCCGCGCACGCGCCAGGTGTCGTCGATCTGCCAGGCGGCATCGGGGCCGAGCACGGTGTTGTCGCCCGCGTCCTGCGCATAGCGGCGTGCCGCCACCACACCGCCGAGCGTGAACGCGCCCTGGTCGTAGCGCAGGCGGCTGGCCACGCTGCGCGAGGCCGGTTGCTCGGCGAAATCGGTGCCATAGGGGCCGGGCAGCAGCACGAGGCCACCGCCGCGGTCGTCGACCGCCAGCGCCGTGCCGGCCAGCGAGGCCGCGCGCCAGGTGCCTCGCACACCCCACCGGGGTGCAGTGAACGAGCGGGTGTACAGCGCATCGGTCGGCGTCTTCAGCAGGTCGGCCGACTCGAAGAAAAACGGCCGCTTTTCCGGAAAGAAGAGCGCGAAGCGCGAGTTGCCCGCGAGCTGCGGCACGTCGAGCGCCACTTGCGAAAAGTCGGGGTTCAGCGTCGCATCCACCACCAGTTCGGCGCGCGGCCGCCACTTCAGGTCGAGACTGGCCTCGAGCTCGCTTCGACCCTGGCGCGGCTGGCTGGCATCCTGCTCGCGCGTGGTGCGCAGCGTGAGGCTGGGCCGCAGCGTCAGGAACTGCGGGTCGGGCGGCAGCGCGACGCCGGCCAACGGCTGCAGGTTGTGGATGAAGCTCGGCGCGTCGCGTGGCACCGGCATCGAGGTGATGAGGTGGAAGTCGTCGCGCGGCAGGCGGCGCGCCACCATGATGCGCCAGGCCTGCTGGCCTCCAGCGTCATAACGCAGCGAGGCGAAGGGCAGGCGCAACACGGCGGTCCAGCCCTCGTTCGTGCGCTGCACGGCAGAGTCCCAGTCGAAGTCGGGCGAGAAGTCTTCGCTATCGTCGGAAGCGGTGTGCAGCCCGTCGCCCATGCTGCCGGCGGCGTTGACCCGAAAGAACTGCGCCGAGCGCTTGCTGCCGATCGGGTCGACATACACAACGACGAAGTCCTGCGTGCGATTCACCTGGTCGTAGCGGACCGGCAGGTCGCGGATGCGCGCGGGTGCAGCGTCGAAAGCCGTCACGCCGACGTAGAGCGCGCGGTCGTCGAACAGCACCTGCACGCGCGTGCGCTGCGGCGGCTCGGCCCCGGTTCGCGGCTCCTTCTCGACGAAGCGGTCCCAGGCTGGCGCGCGCTGCCAGGCCGGATGTGCGAGGCTGCCGTCGAGCACGATCGATTCGCCGGGCTGCAGGCGCACGGCGGTGACGGTGCGGCTGGCGTCTTCCGCCGCGGTCTGCGCATGCGCGCCCGGGAGGCAGGCCAGCGCCAGGGCGGCGGCGGCGACCCACTTCACTGCAACTCGATGCCGGCCTTCTTGACCAGCTTCGCGTACTTGGCCAGTTCACTGCGGAAGTACTGCTGGGCGAATTCGGTCGTGCTGATGTTGATCGAGTTGCCCTGCTTGGCCATGGCTTCCTTGACGACCGGGTCGGCGAACACGGTGACCAGGGCGTCGTGCACGCGCTTGGTGTCCGCGGCCGACATGCCCTTCGGGCCGATGACCGCGAACCAGGCCTCGACCTGGTAACCCGGCAGCCCCTGTTCGACGATGGTCGGGATCTGCGGCGCCGCGGCGGTGCGCTGCGTGCCGCCGACCCCGATAGCGCGCAGCGCGCCGCTGGCGATGTGCTGCTGCACACTCGGCAGCGCAGCAGTGGCGAAGTCGACCTGGCCGCCGATCAGGTCGGTGACCATCGGGCCGACGCCCTTGTACGGAATGTGGCGCGCCTTGCCGCCGGCTTCGTCGACGTACATCTGCGCGGCCAGGTGCAGGATGGTGCCGTTGCCGCCAGAGGCATAGGCCAGGTCGTCCGGCTTGGCTTTGAGCAGCGCCGCGAACTCCTTCGAGTCCTTCGCTGGCACCTTCGGGTTGACCACCACGACGATCGGCGTGGCCCCGATGATCGCGATCGGCGAGAAGTCGCCCGGCATGTCGAACGGCACCGTCTTGTAGACGCTGGGCAGGATGACGACGTTGTTCGAGACCACCGACAAGGTGTTCCCGTCAGGCGCCGAGCGCATCAACGCCTGCAGGCCGACGATGCCGCCGGCGCCGGGCTGGTTGTCGACGACGACCGTCGCGCCGAGCGCCTTCGAGAGTGCAGGCTGCGCCGCCCGCGTGATCGCATCGACGCCCGAGCCGGTGGCGTTGGGCAGGATGAACCGGACGGTCTTCTCGCCCACCTGCGCCCACGCGGCGGAGGTGGCAAGGGCCAGGCCCGCCACCACGAGGGCGGCGCGGCGGAACACGAGGTGAATTTGCATGCGGGTCTCCAGGGTGTTGTGGGGCAGGCGTCAGGCGGTCAGCAGGCCGTCGTCATGCGATCGCGGCCCGTTGCCTCAATTGTGCAATCTCGGCGTCGCCATAGCCTAGGCCGTGCAGGATTTCGTCGGTGTGCGAGCCCAGCACCGGTGGGCTCATGCGCACGCCCAGCCGCTGGCCATCGAGCGTGATCGGGAACAGCGTGGTCTTGACCTGCTCTCCAGCCTGGGCACCGCCAGGGACCGAGTCGGGCAGCACGATGTCGGCCAGGCCGCCGGTGGCCAGCAGATGCGGGTCGTCGTAAAGCTCTTCGGGCTTCTTGATCGGCGCGAACGGCAGGCCCGCCGCTTCGAAGCGCGACGACAGCTCGGCCGCGCTCCAGCGCTTCAGGCGCTCGGCGAGCAACGGCAACAACCGGGCGCGGTGCTCTACGCGCGCATTGTTCGAGGCCAGCGTCGGGTCGGCCTTCAGGTCGTCGAAGCCCAGCGCAGCGCAGAACGTCATCCATTGCGCATCGCTGACGGCGGCCAGGAAGATCTGCTCGCCGTCCTTCACCGTGAACACGTCGTAGATCCCCCACGGGCTGATGCGCGCGGGCATCGGCGCGGCGGCCTTGCCGCTCATCGCGTACTGCAGCATGTGCTGGCCGACCAGGAACACGTTGTTCTCGAAGAGCGCCGATTGCACCGCCATCCCTTTGCCGGTGATGCCGCGCTGGATCAGCGCGCCGAGCACGCCGATGGCACCGAACAGGCCGCCCATGATGTCGTTGACACTGCTGCCCGCGCGCAGCGGGTCGCCCGGCCGGCCGGTCATGTAGGCCAGGCCGCCCATCATCTGCACCACCTCGTCGAGCGCGGTGCGGTGCTCGTACGGACCGGGCAGGAAGCCCTTGTGGCTGACGTGGATGAGGCGCGGATGGGCAGCAGCCAGTGCGGCGTGATCCAGGCCGTACTTGACCATCGTGCCGGGTTTGAAGTTCTCGGCCACCACGTCGGCCGAGGCCGCCAGGCGCCTCGCAGCAGCCGCACCGTCGGGCACGCGCAAGTCGAGCGCGATGCTCTTCTTGTTGCGATTGAACATCGGGAAGAAGCCGGTGCCAGCGCCGAGCAGCCGTCGCGTGCGATCACCGTCGATCGGCTCCACCTTGATCACCTCCGCCCCCATGTCGGCCAGCACCATGCCGCAGGTGGGGCCCATCACCATGTGGGTGAACTCCACCACCCGCAGCCCGGCCAAGGGCTGGGGTGCGTTCGTGCTCGGGTCGTTCACGACACCGCCTCGAGCGGCGGCGCCGTCTCGTCCTGCGGCCACATCCGTTCGAAATACTCCAGGATCAACACGGCGCGCTCGCCGACCTGGAAGCCCTCGCGCTCGGCGCGCTCGGCGAAGTCCTGCCGGTGCGCGGTGAGCCACCAGCGCAGCGTCAGGTCGCCCTCGCCGGCCTCGAACGCGAAGGCGTCGTCGATCTCGTCGAAGTGGCGCCGCTCGACATGCGTGTTGCGCACGATCGCCCGCGGGCGGCCCCGGCCGTCGAGCACGACCAGGTGGTCACCCGGCTGGGGCAGCGGCTCGTTGTCGGCGCTGAATTCGTGTTCGAGCGTGGCATGCGCGCGCTTGATGCCGTGCTCGATCAACTCGGCCAGTTCGTCGGCCAGTGCGCGGGTGTGGCCGAGGGCACTGGCGGAGAAGCCCGGCACCTTGACCTTGCAAGCGCGCTGGTAGTCGAGCCAAAAGGACTCGATCAGCTCTTTCTGACCGGGAGCGGGCGCGGCCATTCAGCGGGTCTGTCTCAGAGCGGCGCGCAGGGCCGCGCCGATCTCGGGCTTGCCGGCGAACGGATCGCTCGGGTTGCGGGCCTGCACCACGTCTTCCAGGCGTGTCTGCACCGACGCCAACGCCTTCGGGTGGCTGTAGATGTAGAAGCGCTTCTCGCGCAGCGCGTCGAAGACCAGCGCCGAGACTTCGGCCGCACTGACCTTGCCCGCTTCGACCGCCTT
>Ga0163144_10028092_pt1 | contig 10867 bp, 6 predicted proteins | sample OliLak19BULKMAT1_FD_123175 | JGI IMG/M metagenome (GOLD analysis project Ga0163144, IMG submission 123175) | Freshwater microbial mat bacterial communities from Lake Vanda, McMurdo Dry Valleys, Antarctica - Oligotrophic Lake LV.19.BULKMAT1 | ecosystem: Environmental > Aquatic > Freshwater > Lake... | reverse complement strand
TCGTGGATAAGAGTGAGCGCTGGCTCGTCTACAGCGTTGGTGGTGCGGACAGCCTCGGCGTGGACGGCGTGTACGTGCGGGATCTCGCGTCGGGCACCGTCACGACGCTCAAGAAGGGCACGGGGAATTATCGGAGTCTCGCGTTCGACGAGACCGCTACGCAGGTCGCGTTCATCACCGATGTGGACCTCTGGGGCCGCGACACCGTCCGCTTCGCGCTGTATCATGCGTCGCTGAGCGGCCCACGCGTGCGCGCGCCGCAGGCGGCTACGCGCATTGTCGCGGCGGCGGACGTGCCCGCAGGAATGCAGGTGGCCGAGCGTGCCCGAGTGGAGTTCGCGAAGTCCGGTGGTGTGGTGCAGGTCGGTGTCGCGAAGGTGCAGCCCGACTCCATTCCTGCCGACTCATTGGCCGATAAAGCCATTGTGGATCTCTGGCACTGGCAGGATGCGCGCCCGCAGCCGATGCAGCGCCTGCAGGCCGTGCAGGATATCGGACGGCAGTACACTGCCGTCTATCACCTCGCGGCGAAGCAGTTCCGGCAGATCGCCAATGAGCTGATGCCGCAGGTCACGCTGTCCGATGACGGGCGCACGGCCGTCTCGACGACGAGCGTGCCGTACGAACTCCTGATCCCGATGGGCGAGGATGGCAACGACATCCACGTGATCAATACGCTGACCGGCGTCTCGCGCGAGATCGCGAAGAACGTGCGGTCGAACGGACAGCTCTCCCCCGGCGGCCGGTATGTCGTGTGGTGGGATAAGGGTGCGTGGCACCTCCACGATGTCGCGGCGGATCGCACGCGGGATCTCACCGCGGGCATCACGGGCGTCTCCTTCGCCCGCGAGACGCACGATACGCCGAGCCCGCCGCAGGCGTGGGGGGTCGCGGGATGGACGAAGGGCGACCAGCAGGTGTTGCTCTACGATCGTTATGATATTTGGGAGATCGATCCCGCCGGCACGCGCGCCGCGCGGAACCTCACCGACGGCGCGGGGCGACGCGACAATCTCACGTTCCGTCTCGCGGACCTCGATCCCGATGAGCGCTTTGTGGATCCGGCCCAGCCGGTGCTCCTGCGCACGTTCAACAACGCGACCAAGGAAGCGGGGCTGTACCGCGATCGCGTGGCGAATGCGGCGATGACGCCGGAGCGCATTCTGATGGCGCCGAAGTCGTGGCCGCTGCTGCAGAAGGCACGGAAGGCCGAGCAGTATCTGCTCACGCGTGCCGATCACCGCGAGTATCCGAACCTCTGGACGGGCCCGTCGATCGACCAGCTCACGCAGATCTCCGATGCGATGCCCGAACAGGCCGAGTATCGGTGGGGCAACGTCGAGCTGGTGAAGTGGATGAACGCCGACGGCGTGCCGCTGGAAGGCTTGCTCTACACGCCGGAAGGATTCGACCGCACGAAGCAGTACCCGATGCTCACCTACTTCTACGAGCAGCTCTCGGACGGCCTGCACAACTACACGCGCCCCGCGGGCCGCAACACGATCAATCCGATCGTCTACACCTCGCTCGGCTACCTCGTGTTCATGCCGAACATCCATTACACCCCGGGCTATCCTGGGCCGAGCTCAGTGAAGAGCATCGTGCCGGGCGTGCAGTCGTTGATCGCCCGGGGTTTCGTGGATCCGAAGCGCATCGGCATCAGCGGCCAGTCGTGGGGCGGCTATCAGACCGCGTATATCATCACGCAGACGAATCTCTTTGCGGCGGCGGTGCCGAATGCGACCGTCGTGAACATGACGTCGGCGTACGGCGGCATCCGGTGGGAGAGCGGTGTGGAGCGGGCCATCGTGAACTACGAGCAGGGGCAGAGCCGGATCGGCGGCTCGCTCTGGGAGTATCCGGAGCGCTACATCGAGAACTCGCCGTTGTTCTATCTCGACCGCGTGCAGACGCCGGTGTTGTTCATGGCGAACGACGCGGATGGTGCCGTGCCGTGGTACCAAGGGATCGAGTTCTTCGTCGCGATGCGTCGCTTGGGCAAGGAGGCCTACATGCTCAACTACAACGGGGATGCGCATAATCCGCGGAAGTACGCGAATCAGAAGGACATTGATCGACGCATGCAGCAGTTCTTTGCGCATCACCTCCTGGGCGAGCCCGCGCCGGAGTGGATGCGGCGGGGCATTCCGTTCATCGAGCGTGGGCGCGATCAGATCAACCGCTGAGTCGCGGCGAGAGCGGATTTCCCACGGAGTCACGACACGCCCGCGCGCTCCGCGCACTCCAGTCTCCGCCGCCGTCCCGAGATTCTTCCGAATGGCCGTCATTTCCGCCGGCGTCATGCGACGCACGGCGCGTTCGATGTCGGCGACCGACATGCGACGCACGGCGCGTTCGATGTCGGCGGCCGACATGCGCCCGATGATCCCGCCACGTCCGGTGGTGAGATTCGGCCCCGCCACGGTCCCAATCACGGTCCCAATCGCGGGATCGGCGATCATGACCTTGCCGCCGTAGTCATCGCCGTGACAATCGGCGCACATGGCGAGGGCCTCGGTCACGTGCTCACCGCGGGCAATGGCCGAGTCGCCGGTGGGGGCCACGAATCCGTGCGTTGGGACGGGAACGGTGGCCGAGCGTTCGCCGTTCGACCACGCGTAGAGCCCGGCCCCGCCGGCGAGTGCCAGACCCAGAACGACCGCCAGCGCAGTAGCGCCGTACCGCAGAACGCGAAGCATCGAAGGGTTCCTCCGAGTGGAATCGGGCCCGCAGCGCACACTACGCCAGTTCCGTTCGGCCGTCGCCACAAGCCCACTCCGGGCCGCGATGCGTCTCCAGAAGTACCATTGCCGCCGTCAAATCCGTATTCTTCTACATCTATGACCTCCACGTCCCGCCCCGATCCGGCCCCCGCGCCGGCCAAGCTCGTCCCCGAGGCCCCCGCCGCCGCGCCCTGGTCGGTCGAGCGCGCCAAGGCCCTGTATAACATCGAGGGGTGGGGGGATGGCTTCTTCGACATCAACGGAAAGGGGCGCGTGGTCGTGCGCCCGGACAAGGATCAGCCGGAGCGGACGCTCGATCTCTTTGAGCTCGCCCACGATCTCGAGGCACAGGGCGTGGGCCTTCCCGTGTTGCTCCGTTTCTCGGAGATCCTCAAGGCGCGCATCGAGATGCTGCACGCGCGGTTCGCGAGCGCGATTGCGGAGTTCCAGTACGAGGGGCAGTACACGACCGTGTATCCGATCAAGGTCAATCAGCAGCGCCATGTGGTGGAGGAAATCGTCGAGTTCGGTCAGGCCACCGGCGTTGGGCTCGAGTGCGGCTCCAAGCCGGAGCTACAGGCGGTGCTCGCGATGAGCGATCGCACGGACCACCTGATCATCTGCAATGGCTACAAGGACGAGGAGTTCATGCGCCTCGCCCTGATGGGACAGCGCCTCGGCCACACGGTCATTCTCGTCATCGAGCAGGTCTCCGAGCTCGAGGTTCTGCTGGCCGTTGCGGCCGACATGGGCATTGAGCCCACCATCGGCGTGCGCATCAAGCTGTCGAGCGAAGGCTCGGGGCGCTGGGCACAGTCGGGCGGCGAGAAGTCGAAGTTCGGGCTCAACTCCGCGCAACTCATGCAGGTCATCGAGCGCCTGAAGGCGACCGAGAAGTCGCACTGGCTCAAACTGATCCATTTCCATCTCGGATCGCAGATCACCGATATTCGCTTCATCAAGCGCGGACTGCAGGAAGTCAGCCGTTTCTACGTCGAGTTGCGTCGCCTCGGTCTCGACATCGCCTACGTGGACGTCGGTGGCGGGCTCGGCGTGGACTACGACGGCACGCAGAGCACCTCGCAGGCCTCGATGAACTACTCCGCGCAGGAGTACGCGAACGACATCGTGTACACGCTGGCCGAGACCTGCCGTGAGTTGGAGCTGCCGCATCCACATATCATCTCGGAGTCGGGGCGTGCGCTCACGGCGCATCACGCGTTGCTGCTGTTGACCGTCATTGACGTCGAGACGGCGCACGAGCCGGTGGCCCCAGTCGTGAACGAAGACAGTCATGCCCTTGTGCACGAGATGGCGGACGACCTCAAGACGGTGTCGCGCAAGAACGTCTCCATGCGCCGCATCCGCGAGGTCTATCACGACGCCGTCTTCGATAAGGAAAAGGCGCAACAGCTCTTCAGCTCGGGGGTGCTCTCCCTCCGCGAGCGCGCGATGGCTGAGCAGTTGTACCTCTGCACGCTGAATGCGGTGTCCAAGCTCGCGGCAGGGAAGCGCGATCACTTCGAGGACATCGTCACCGACCTTGATGCCGCGCTCACGGATCGCTACTTCGCGAACTTCTCGCTGTTCCAGTCGTTGCCGGACAATTGGGCGATCGATCAGCTCTTCCCGATCATGCCGATCCACCGCCTCGATGAGGAGCCGACGCGTCAGGGCACGATTCAGGACGTGACCTGCGATTCCGATGGCAAGATCGACCGATTCATCGGCGGGCGTGACGGCGAGCCGTCGCTCCCGTTGCACGTGTTCAAGGACGGTGAGGCATACATCCTCGGCATTTTCCTGACGGGAGCCTATCAGGAGATCCTCGGCGATCTGCACAACCTGTTCGGCGACACCAACGCGGTGCACATCCGGCTGCATGGCGATGCGTACGAGGTGACACATCTCGTGCATGGCGATACGGTGACCGAGGTGCTCAACTACGTCCAGTTCCGGGCGTCGGATCTGCTCGCGACCTTCCGTCGGAAGGTGCAGGGCGCAAGCGGGCTCTCGCGGGAGGAGGGAAACATGTTCATTGCGGAGTACGTGGCGGGGCTCGAGGGCTACACCTATCTCGAGGGTGAAGCAGCGCGCTAGCGCTGCTCTCGGCCCGCCCGACTGTGATTCCTCCGGTTCCGATGTCCCTCGCCGCTGGTGAGGCGGGCGGATTCACCGCGCTGCTACTCGTCCTGGTGGGAGTCATCGCCGCGACGAAGCTCTTCGGCGAACTCGCGCAGCGCATCGGCCAGCCGGCCGTGCTCGGCGAGCTTATTGCCGGGGTCCTGCTCGGCGGCAGCGCGCTCAAGCTCTTCGACCCCACGGATCCCGTGCTGCACGCCATGAGCGAGCTCGGCGTGCTGATCCTGCTCTTTCAGATCGGATTGCACACCGACCTCCGGTCGCTCGCCAAGGTCGGGTCAACGGCGCTCTTCGCGGGGACCGTGGGCGTCGTATTGCCCTTCGCGGGGGGGATCGCGGTCGCGCGGCTGATGGGCATCGATACTCTGCCGGGTCTCGTGATCGGGGCGTCGCTCACGGCGACCTCCATCGGGATCTCGGCACGTGTGCTCTCGGATCTCGGGCAACTCAGGACGCCCGAGGGCCAGGTCGTCATTGGTGCGGCCGTGTTCGATGACGTGGTCGGCCTGATCATTCTCTCGGTCGTTTCGAGTATGGTGGCGGGCGCCGCACTCACGTTGGGCGGCGTTGGACTGACGGCACTGAGTGCCATCGGGTTCGTCGTGGTGGCGATCGCCTTGGGGAGCGCGGCCATTCCGCCGCTGTTCCAACTTGTGGAACGCATCCGTGTGACGGGGGCGCTCGGAATCATCGCGCTCGGCTTCGCGCTCGGGCTCGCCTGGCTCGCCACACAGCTCGGTTCAGCGATGATCATCGGTGCCTTTGCAGCCGGACTCATTCTGCATCCGACGCCGCAGCGGCACGAGATCGAGAGCAGCGCGACGCAACTCGGGTTCTTCTTCGTGCCGATCTTCTTTGCGTCCGTCGGCGCCTCGGTCGACGTCGCGGCGTTGCTGACCCGTGAGGCGCTGATCGTCGGGAGCCTGCTGATCGCGGTCGGCGTGGCGGGCAAGGTGATGGCCGGCTTCGCGCCCTGGTGGTTCAAGGGCAACAAGTTGCTGGTCGGTGTCGCGCTCGTGCCGCGCGGTGAGGTGGGACTCATCTTCGCGCAGCTCGGCCTCGCGGCCGGCGTGCTCACGAACGAGCGATTCGGCGCAGTCATGCTGATGGTCGTCGTGACGACCTTCGTCACGCCGCCGCTGCTCGGGATGATCGCCGCACGCGGGACGCCCGATGACATCAGTGGTCCGGATGATCACGGGATCGATGATCTCGTGGCTGGACGTCGACGGCAGCGCGCACAGCAGGGCAAGGCGCCGCATTGAACGATGCGCGATGTGACGAAGGCCCCGTCGACTTCGTCGACGGGGCCTTCTCTTTCCTCACGGACGCGACTTAGCGGGCCGTGTAGCGCGCCGAGACGGCGCCCCAGTTCACGACATTCCACCACGCGCCGATATAGTCCGGACGGCGGTTCTGATACTTGAGGTAATACGCGTGCTCCCAGACGTCGAGGCCGAGGAGGGCATGCCTGCCTTCCATGAGCGGGTTGTCCTGGTTCGGCGAGGACTCGATGGTCACCGTGCCGTCCTGCGCCGCGACGAGCCAGGCCCATCCGGAACCGAAGCGGCCCACGGCCGCGGCCTTGTACGCATCACGGAACTTGGAGAAGTCACCGAACGCCTTCCCGATGGCGGCGCTGAGTTCACCGGTGGGTTCGCCGCCGGCATTCGGCGCCATCGTCGCCCAGAAGAGCGAGTGGTTCCAGTGACCGCCGCCATTATTGCGCACCGCCGCGCGGACCGACTCCGGCACCTTTGCGATGTCGCGGCAGAGCGTCTCGAGATCCCAGCTCGCGAGCTCCGGGGCCTTCTCGATGGCCGCGTTCAGGTTGGTGACGTAGGCCTGGTGATGCTTGCCATGATGGATCTCCATCGTCTGCGCGTCGATGTGCGGCTCGAGCGCGTTGTGGGCGTAGGCAAGGGCAGGAAGCGTGTGGGCCATCGGAAGGACTCCTGAGAAAACGGGAAGTTAGGAAGCAACAGGCCGGGCACGGCGGCTTTTCCACCAGCCGTAGATGCCCGGAGTGACCGAGAGGACGATGATGCCGATGATCAGCTTCTCGACGTGGAGATCCAGGCCGGGGATCATCTTCACCACGTAGTAGCCCGTGAGCAGCATCGACCAGATCCAGAGCAGGCCGCCGATCACGTTGTACAGCGCGAAGGTGGGGTAGTGCATCTTCGCCGCGCCGGCGACCACCGGCGCAAAGGTGCGCGCGAACGGCATGAAGCGCGCGAGAATGATGGTCTTCCCGCCGTGCTTCTCATAGAAATCCTGCGCGGCACGCAGATGTTCCTGCTTGAACCATCGCGAGTCCTGCTTCTTGAAGAGGGCCTCGCCGGACCGTCGGCCGATATAGAACGCCACCTGGTCCCCGCCGATCGCGGCGATGCTGCAGAGGATGCCGAGGGTCCAGACGTTGAGGTTCACGACCGGATCGTGCGCGGCCGCCACGAGTCCGGCGGTGACGAGAAGCGAGTCGCCCGGCAGGAAGGGGAAGAGCAGCCCCGTCTCGATGAAGATGATCGCCGTGATGCCGACATAGCCGGCCGTGGCGACCAAGGCGTTGAGGTCCCGGAGCTGCGCCAGGAGATCGGTGAGGAATTCCATCCCTCAAAGCTAAACGCGCGGCGAGACCCGCACGACCACGAGGCAGGGGGATGCGACTATCTTGCGCGAATGTCCGTTCTGCAGCGCGTCGCCATCGTGCTCAACCAGCCCCAAGACCCCGTGAACATCGCCGCCACGGTGCGGGTGATGAAGAACTTCGGGTTCACTGACCTGCGGCTGGTGCAGCCGGCGCCCTACGACCCGTGGCGGATCGAGGGCATCGCGCACGGGACGCGGGATCTCGTGGAGAAGATCCGCCACTTCGCGACCCTCGACGAGGCGCTGGCCGATTGCGTCTATGTGGCCGCATTCGGGGCGAAGCGCCGGGCGCATCGCTGGCCCATGACCGAGCCTCGTGAGCTGGCGCCGGTGATGCTCGAAAAGGCCACCGGGGGAACGGTCGCGCTGCTGTTCGGGCAGGAGGACCACGGCCTTCCCAATGACGCCATCGACCGCGCCCAGGTGATGGTGCGCATCCCGACGACCGAACATGCCTCGTTGAACGTGGCGCAGGCGGTGCTCGTGGCCGCGTACGAACTGCATCTCGCGGCCGGGGACGCCACACGCGAAGTGGCGCGTCACAAGCACCAGGCCGCGCTTCCAAAGCATGACGAATGGGAGCGGGCGCTCTCGGACATCGATCGCGCGCTCCGGGCCATCGCATTCTACCGCACGCGGAATCCCGAGCACATCATGCGCTCGGTGCGCTCCCTCCTGAATCGCGCGGGGCCCGACGGTCGGGAACTCACCCTGGTGCGGGCGATGGGCATTGAGGTGCTGCGCACGATTGACCGGGTCAAGCGCGGACTTGAGGCGCAGTGACTATAGTTGGAGGGGGCTGTCGATGGTCATGGACCCATGACGTGGGCGACGTTTGCGACGCGGGCGAGGTGGGCGCGGGGCCGAGACGTTTGACGGCGGTGGCTGGACGCGTCCGATATTTGAAGGGCAAAACGTGTAGCGGTACGCACTTGCGGTAATGTTCCACCTTGGGCCATTTTTCCCTGTCCCAAATGGGCTTGTGAAATTGTTCACAAGCCCAGCGGGCCATTCGGGTTTCCTTCACTCCGAGCCATTCGCGCATGACGGGTCGTAGCAAGTGGGTCCTCATCCCGGGGATGGTCGCGATCGCTATCGCGGCCACCATGTTGTCCGCCTATGCCGGCTCCCAGTCGGCCGCGGACGCACCGGCCGCCGCCGCCGCCGAAACCGCCACCCAGAAGGCCAACGCGGAGGCCTTCGGAAAGGCCGAGCCTGGCCCCTGGGCGTACAGCGGAGCGTCCGGCTACACGTTCTACGTTGGCGGCGGCATCGGTCGCTCCCCAGAACAGCCGGTCAAGTTCCCCCATCCGGTGCATGTGAACACGCTGCAGATGAACTGCGCGTTCTGTCACAATGCCGCGGGGCAGTCGCCTGATCCGGGTCTCCCCGCCGTCGCTACCTGCATGAGTTGCCATGCGCTCGTGGCGACCGACCGACCGGAAATCCAGAAGCTCTCCGCGTACTGGAACAAGCGGCAGCCGGTCCCCTGGGTCCGCGTGCACAAGGTGCCGGAGTACGTGCACTTCCCGCATATGCGTCACGTCAATGCCGGCGTCACCTGCCAGACCTGTCATGGGCAGGTCAACAACATGCCTCAGGTCTTCCAGGCGCAGTCGCTCAACATGGGCTGGTGCGTCCAATGCCACGTGAACGGCTACTCGCCGGCCGAAGGGATGCGCGCTGCCGGGTACGAGCCGGATTCCGCGACGCTGGCCATGCCGCGCAAGAAGGCGACGTACGACTGCGCCACCTGCCACTACTAGGATCGCGATGACTCCTGAAATCACAGAAGCCACCAAGGGCGCCCTCGAAGAGCGCGCGGCCGTCAAGCGCCGCGAGTTCCTCAAGGTCCTCGGCGTCTCGACCGTTGCCACTGCCGCGGTGGGCTGCGGCACGGGCGAAGTCGAAAAGCTGATCCCTTATCTCGTCTCGCCGGACAACACCGTTCCCGGCGTCTCGAACCACTACGCCACCACCTGCCGCGAGTGCGTCGCGGGCTGCGGACTGATCGTCGAAGTCCGCGATGGTCGCGCCATCAAGGCCGAGGGCAATCCGAATCACCCCGTGAACAGGGGCGCGCTCTGCGCCCGCGGTCAGTCGGGGCTGCAGGGGCTCTTCAATCCCGATCGCTTCCGCGGTCCGATGAAGCGTGACGGCGACAAGCTCGTCGCGACCACGTGGGAAGACGCGATGGGTATCCTCGCCCAGAAGCTCGGCGAGGTGAAGTCCACGAACGCCGGCGCCAAGGTCGCCTTCATCAATCAGCACGAGCAGGGCTCGTTCCCTGCGCTGCTCGATCAGATCCTTGGCGGCTACGGCATTCCGGCGCACATCAGCTATGACGCCGAGGCCCCGGTGGCCACGGCGCAGGCGAATCGTGCGGCGTACGGCTCATCCTGGCCGATGGTCGACTTCAGCGCCTCGGACCTGATCGTCTCGTTCAGCGCGGACTTCCTGGATGGCTGGGGTCTCCCGGTTCCGCAGCAGCTCGCCTTCGCCGATGCACGTGGCAAGGTGGAGGGGGCGCCTCGCTTCATCTACGTTGGTGCCCGTCGCTCGCTGACCGGTCTCAATGCGGATCATTGGATTCCGGCGCGCGTCGGCTCTGAGCTGGCGATCGTCAACGCGATGCTGGGGAAGGGATCACTCGCCGCGGCCGCTGAGGAAGCGGGGGTGGCCGTGGAGCTCTTGCAGGGGTTGCAGAAGGAAGTGCGCGAAGCGAGTGCGAGTGCGCTCGTCGCCGGCGGTCACGCCGCGAACTCGGGTGAGCTCGCGACGGCCGTGGCTGAGCTGAACAAGTCGCGCGGCAATATCGGCAAGACCATCAAGCCGGCGCAGGGCTTCAATGCCTTCAATGGCGTGGCCTCGCAGTCTGAGATTCGTGCGCTGGTCGAGAAGATGAACGGGCGCGGGCTGGAGATGATCCTCGTGCGTGGCGCCAACCCGGCCTACACGACTCCGCTCGGACTCGGCTTCGCCACCGCGATGGCCAGCGTGGCCTTCAAGGTGTCGTTCTCGAGCATCCCAGACGAAACGACGGCGCTCTGCGACCTCGTGCTTCCCGATCATCATGCGCTGGAGAGCTGGGGCGATGCCGAGCCGATCGATGGCACCGTGTCGCTGCAGCAGCCGACAATGGACGCGGTGTTCGACTCGCGCTCCACGGCCGACGTGTTGCTTGCGCTCGCCAAGGGCGACCCGGCGCAGGCGTCGCGCTATCCGGCCGCCGACTATCGCGGGTGGTTGGCGAATCGGCTCGGCGGGAACGCCGCCCTGCGCGCCGCGCTCCCGACGGCGCTCATGAGCGGTTCCTCGGCGACGCGCACGGTGAACGCGACCCGTGCCGC
>Ga0163144_10028091_pt1 | contig 10867 bp, 12 predicted proteins | sample OliLak19BULKMAT1_FD_123175 | JGI IMG/M metagenome (GOLD analysis project Ga0163144, IMG submission 123175) | Freshwater microbial mat bacterial communities from Lake Vanda, McMurdo Dry Valleys, Antarctica - Oligotrophic Lake LV.19.BULKMAT1 | ecosystem: Environmental > Aquatic > Freshwater >... | reverse complement strand
TACTTGGACAAGTCGCACATCAGCAACTGATAATAATTGGCTAGGCGTTACTTTCGGTAATGGTATATTTGTTGCCACAGCCGGGTCAGGAACTGGCAATCGTGTGATGACAAGCTCCGATGGAACTACCTGGACGAGTCGTACATCAGCAGCTGATAATAGTTGGCTAGGCGTTACTTTCGGTAATGGTGTTTTCGTCGCGGTTACTAATTTTAGTTTTGGCGGTCGTGTGATGACAAGCACCGATGGAATTACTTGGACCGTTAGAACAACAGCAACAAATGAATGGAATAGCGTAACCTACGGTGCAGGATTATTCGCTGCTGTTTCTTCAAACGGAACTGGTAATCGTGTGATGACAAGCACCGATGGAATTACCTGGACGAGTCGCACATCCTCCGTGGATAACGCCTGGCGATCAGTTACTTTTGATGGTGGAATATTTGTTGCGGTAGCAGACACCGGAACAGCTAATAGAGTAATGACATCACCTGATGGTATTACATGGACCACTAGAACATCAGCAGTCGATAATAATTGGCAAGGTGTCTATTTCGGTAATAGTATTTTCGCCGCTGTTTCTAATTCAGGAACAGGTAACCGTGTAATGACCGCACCATAAGGAATAAAAATATGAGCACACATTTCGTACCAGGAATCGGACACAGAACTTACGGGGAAAACGACGTGATCCCAGCCGAAGCAATTCCACGCCCAACCGTAGATACAAAACTACAATTTATATCTAACACGGAAGAAGGTTATATAATCACCGATATTCCCGCAGCAGTTCTTCAGGAAACACAAGACGAAAAAGAATTTATAGAAGGAAAAATACTAACTGTGGAAGAACGAGTAAGTCGCTTGGAGCGACTCGTAGCTAAGCTCTTAAATATCTAATTACTTTTATTTAATAACCGAATATAAATACCTTTAGGAACTTAAAAATGAAACCTAGAAATAGTGACGAAACACAGGAAATAAGTTACCAAAAAGAAAATTGGTTTGACGCAAAAATGCTTAAGTCAGCCGGTGTAGTTATCGGTTTATTATCTCCACTTTTTTGTTGGATAGTAGTTTCTATTTTTACTCTCAGCGGCGAAATCGCAGTCCAAAAAGAAAAGTTGTCTCTACTGTCCGAAGTACGAATGGATCTTAGACTAATTCGCGACGACATGAACCAAGTTAAAATTGACGTTTCCATAATAAAAGCTCAACAAAAGGCCCCGTAATGTATAACAACTTCGGCTTAGTTCCTTCCGACATTTCCAATTATTTATTATGTGATTTGGCTGATTTTTCAGCAACTTCCAGCACATCCGGAGGAACTTACGCGGTAAAAGAAGAGTTAGATATGGCGGAGTCGCTTATCGTTTCCCATCTAAGCAAATACGCGCTCGATGCTTTCTCAACTTTAAACTACGTTCTGGTAGTTCCCGATATCTCAGGAAATTTCACGTTGCCTATCGACGGAACTTTAGAGCGACTTTATAGTATTCCCGACTATAGTCCCACGGATATGGTTCCTAACCAGTCAAATATCAACTGCTATAACGGTGAATGTTCCAGCAACTTGGTGAGTAACTTAAACGAAGTTAGTTGTTTGACTGGTCCGACATCTGGTGGTGAGTATAATATAAGTTGTTACGAATCTTCGAGTGACTATTACGCCACTATCACACCAAATATTTCGGCGCTTGATGTTCCGGATCTTAAGATGATTTTAAGAGACTTGGTGGTTTGCTCGTTGGGAAGTGTATTATTTAGTAAGGACGAAAGCGAGTGGAAAGCCGTCTCACGCGCATGTGACCGGAGTGAAAAGATGTTAAGTTACTTGTCGAGTTACTGGCCAAGTTCTTTCAAGGGACTTAAGTTCTTGGTCGATCCAGTTCCTTCCAAAAACAGAGTGTACTCGGTTAGATCCTTACGGAGTTAAAAAATGACCGACTTAATTAGTAACTTATCCGATCAGCTTTTCCTAGAAATTAATAAAGTTAATGTCTCAGGTTCGGCAAACGTTCCCGACAATGAATGGGCGAAGCATATTTTTCGTGAGAACTTTTTCACAACTCGTGGAGCCAATCGCGGACGGTTACCTATAGTTGAGTATAAGCGAACTAACGTAAGCTACGAAAACCAAGTGGCGGAACGTGGCGGTCAAGTAACTTCTACCTGGGAAATTAACGTAATTTCTCGTACACTTTACGGCCAGTACCGGAACGAAACTAAGTGCTTCGCGATACTTCAGGAGTTACTCCGGAACATTCACGAAAACAAAGACTTAAAAATAAGTGATGAAGTTATCGGAGAATGTACACCAACACCATGGGGACACACAGTCACTTGCACATTAACGATTGAAAATAGCTGGTGTAACGCGGACCGCTCGTGATCATAAAGTATAAAATCGAGGAACTTGATAGGCTCCAGGTTCGCCTAGGAACCTTTAAGAAAGATATTATAGTGCCCGGGCGAAGGTACTCGCTAAATATATTCGGATACTTCTTCCAACTCATTTTCTTTTATTTAATGGCAACTCACGATATCGTAAGAATAGCGTGGAATACGAGGTACAGAAAGCTGAGAAATTTGGACGATTACCGCAACTGGTTGTGTCGGGCTACTTAAAGAGAAGAGTTCTGGCGGGACGAGTACAAGCAAATGGTAAGTTAAGATTTGATTTACCCGACTACGGAATCTACCAAATAGAACTGGGAAGGGACTTTCTCCGAGCCGATAGCAAAGAAAAAAAGTTAATGGCCAAGTGGCTTCGACAGGAACTTAGAATAATTCGTGCGAAGATGCGTAAATGATTTATAAATAACAACAGGAACTTAAACTTATGGCTATTAATACATACTCTTTAGAAACAGGATCAACTTTCAACGGCGTTAGTTTAACCGGCGCTACCGATTTTTCTTATCAATCTTCGGGTTCATCCACTCAAATTTCAACCGACGGATCTCGTTCCGTAAACCTTATTGTCGTGGATAAGAAAGTAGTAACTATCACACTTAACGGCGTAGATCCTAGTGTATTTCACGCTGCGAATGCTCAAGTCGGTAAGGCTGGCCCACTGGCACTTAAAGCTGCAGGAAGAACTGCTGGCGATGGTGTAGGAACCGCTCTCACCATGAGCTTTGCCGAAGCCGTCCTGGTTAGTTTCTCACCTACGTTTCCGAACGAAGGTAACTCCACAATTACCGCAAATTTTGAAGCTTATAGTTCTACCGATGCCGCTATAATTGCTTACTCATAATTCGTCGCTTGGTGAGTGAAGATCACCCAGTTACTTTAACCGTTCCGAGAAGAGGAAAAACACATGTATAAATATTTTATTAAAAGTAACGTTACTGCCCGGTCACAAATTGAGGAACTTAGAAAACAGTTTGGTCAGCAATATTTTCATGATGGTAATTATAAAGGTGATAGTGGCATATTCATTTGCCACGATTTAACCACGAAAGTATATGCCGACCCTGTTCCTTCCAAGGAACATAATCTAGCGACTTTTTTCGCTCCTCTTCGGGCGAATATAATCGCTAAGTATATTAGGCTGCTTCTTCATAAACATTTTCTTTTTTTTAATCCCCACGCAAGTTATGGTAAGAACACGGTGAAATACCAGGTACAGAAAGCCGATAAATTTGGATGCTTACCTCAACTAGTTGTGTCAGGCTACTTAAAGAGACGAGTTCTGGCGGGACGAGTACAAGCAAACGGTAAGTTGCTGTTTGATTTACCATACTACAGAATCTACAAAATAGAAGTGGAAACGGACTTTCTCCAAGCCGACAGCGAAGAAAAAAAGTTAATGGGGAAGTGGCTTACTCAGGAACTTAAAACAATTCGTGCGAAGATGCGTAATGATTTATAAATAACAACAGAAACAATTTAACTTATGGCTATCATCGCTTACTCATAATTAACCCCGTTACTAGGTGAATGAAGATCACCAAGTAACTTTAACCGTTTCCGAGAAGAGGAAAAACAAATGTACAAATATTTTATTAAAAGTGACGTTACTGCCGAGTCACAAATTCAGAAACTTAGAAAACAATTCGGCCAGCAATATTTTCTCGATGGTAAATATAAAGGTGATAGTGGCATATTCATTTGCCACGATTTAACCACGAAAGTTTATGCCGATCCAGTTCCTTCCAAGGAACATAATCTAGCAACTTTCTTCGCTCCTCTAACAGACACACAAAAGTTTATGGATAGCGTTATAGTTCCTAGCATTCACAAAAAAGTTAATGTACTTACTCTCAACGGAATAAATTTAGAAATCATTCCAGCCACGTTTGAGCCACGAGTTATATTGTTTGATTTAACAGACACTCCGCTCTGTGGACAAGTGAACGATAATCCGTTTCCAGAAAGCACCGTCTACGGTAAAATGGGGTTTGATCTTTACGATTTATTCACCGTTAAAAATCAAAATATATCCATGAGTGATATTCGTATCAAGAAGTTTATAATCGAAATGATTAAGAAAAGTTACTACATAAATGTCGATTTAATTAACTGTCTTCAGCTTATCTCAGGCCAAGACATCGAGCCATTGGTCATGGCAGGACTTGGATTGTACAGTGGCGATGACGTAAAAAAAAATTGAAGACTGAGTATATTCTAATGAATAATTTTAACACACCACCCATCACAGCTTACGAATATTTCGTAGCGAATGAATTGTTAAAGGAGCGAACTAAATGAGCGCAATTGATCTATCCATTAACGTTAAAGATAACTCTGATGCTTCTTTTAGTAAACTCAAAAATAATATTAAAGACATTAAAAATGGCTATAGAGAACTAAAAAGTGACGCACGTATTTTCAACAAGTTACTTTTTGCGAGTTCCTTCGTCGGTAACGTTAGAGATGCTTTTTCTGGTGACGGATCAATGGCTCAAGCAGAAAAAACAGTTGAAATTATTCGTGGCTTTTCGGGAGCTTTGGGCGGGTTCATTGGTGGAGAACTGGTCGGGGCACTTATGCGAAAATTCTTTGGACCGATGGTTAAATTAGCGGTTGGTGGAGTTATTCGGGGAGGAACTAGATTAGTAGCAACTGCTATCGGTTCCATCGTGCCACTTGTTGGCAACATAGCTGGATTCGTGGCGGGAGATTATTTAGGAAGGAACTTAGCTGATGCTGTTCTTTCAATTTTGCCTGGTTCTCTTGGAGATTATATTCGGAAGGAAGAGTTCGATCAGGCGATGGATCTAATCCAGAATAAAGATGATGCAAAAAATCCTGGAAAAAGAATTGCTAGAAACATAAACGATTTAGTTGCCACAAGAAATTTCGGTTCTGAACTAGATTCGGAAAACGCTGCCAGCGAAATTGATCGTAGAGTACAGCCTTTTTACGATTATATTTATCGGACGAATGATATCGAAAACGCCATGTACAGGTTATCTAGACAATGACCGAAGAACAATACTTAATCGAAATTAACTTTGATGCTATCGGAAACGTACAATCGTCACCGGCCCTAGCTCAGCAAGTCGCTCAACGCGCCACTCAGAGAGCCACCGCCTCGGGTGATATGTTAAGTTTATTTCTGATGGCTAAAGTAATGTCGCGTGGACGTGGCGGAATAAGTGGCGCTAGTCGAGGAACTGGTGCAGGCGCTGGACAAGCTCCTGCTAAAGTTAGCGTGAGAGCCACTCCTAAATCTAAATCTAGTAATTCACCTGGTAGAATTACGGCTACTACAAATTATACAAGCTACGAAAAGAAACTTGAAAAAGATTTAGAACGGTTGGAAAAACAGCTTGGCGACGAAGAGCTTAAATCCGAGCAACTTGGAAAGAAACTTGGAGACATAGAAGCTAATAAACTTAAGAGAAGTTTTGAAACTAAAAACGGATACGCACCAACTAAATCACCTAAATTAAATGAATCTGAGGGAGCACTGGATGAAGTTATCGGACCAAAATCCTTACGAGGTAACAGAGCCAGTTCTCTTAAAACAAACGAATTATCAACTTTGAATCTTAAGAACGAAGCAACAACGTCTGTAGTAACTTCTCAAGCTGTTTCAAAACCTATAACTTCTAAAGCTCCTAAAAGTTTTGAAGAGTTTATGGCGAATAAAGGAAGTATTTCTGCCTCGGAATTTAGAAAAGAAGTTGGTCCATTAACTAATGAGGGAAATTCGGGACTGCTAACTAAAGAACAGTTTAGTGAATTATCTCTTAATAATATAATTAAATTTAACGAAAAACTAGGTCCACCAGGAAAATAAAATGAATATAACAATTGTAAACGGAGCCACCACATTAAATTTTCTTGCTTGGAACGGTCGTCCGCAACAGGCGAGAAAAGTAGTGGAAGTGTATACGCGCCTAGGTTCATCAACTCCGATTATACAAACACTTAAAAGTGAATCTATAGTCACCAATTCTACAGCATATATTCTAGATACAACTGCCGCAGCTGCCGAAGTGAAAGTTGCTTCTCTGCGTTCAATTATAGGTTTAGATTCTACGTGGACCGATGAGTCGGGAATAGCTTATGTTAAATTTAGAGTTACTGATTTTACCTACGCTCTTAACAAAACCGAAAGTGGTTTCTTAACAACATATAATATTTCGTCAATTATTGACGGAGTAGAGGAAGTTTAATTTATGCCATTAGCCTCAAGAAAATTCTGTGTTTATGTTGGTAACAGTTTCGATGCGTCACTTAGAATTACTAACAGACTTGTCGTTAACAATTTTCGTGTACAGGAAAAGAGTATCGGTTCAGCGTCTTTTACGTTAAAAAGAAAAGTTAGAATTGATACTCTCACCAGCGAATCGGTAGTTGAAGATGAAATTAAAGTAGGAATGTTCGTAAAAATAACTTATTGGACGCCTGACGCCCCTGTTATTTTAGGCACTCCAACAGGAACTTTGTGGTACGGAACTATCTCGGGAATCGTTGAAGATAAGTTTGCTGGATTAACCGACGATAGTATCGGTTTCGTAACTGGTTCGGAAATTGGTATTTACTTTTCCAAGTTACCAATGACATTCGCTAGAGCCACTCCCGTGTTTAACCCTGTTGCCGACGATTATTTTCTTCTTAACAAAAAAATAGATGCTCAGGAGTTTGAGAAAAAAGATGTTCGTAAGTATAAGGTTAGTGAAATCTCAACAGCTACTGTACCAGAAATTGATCGCCCCTCGTTCTGGTCACGTGAAGAAGTAATTTTATTTGTATGCTCGGAAAGTCGCGTTGGAGGTGCCTCGGTTAAGTGGCCGTGGACATCAGGAAATAAGGCACTTTATAAGACTTTTACCGATAAAACAAGAGTAACTTCGTTTCCTTCACCCGACGGAATGTCGCTAACAGAGTTCCTCGACGGGGTCATCGAAAGCCCCTTCACTTATCACTTCAACTATACTCGCTCGTTCGCAATCGAACTTGTGATAACGTGTAAGTCACTCAACGCTATTTTAGGTGTGTGTTCTTTCCGAGCGGATGGAATAGAAATAGAAACGGAACCAGAAGATAAAAATAATACAGTGACTAATTTTTCCATCAGTCGTAGTGATGATACTTACGATGTAGTTAAAGTGCGTGGCTCAAAAATATTGTGGTATGGTGCTCTTTCTCCGTTCAACTATAACAGCGCCGAAACACTTACAAAGGGATGGACTCAGGATCAGGAACAAATTTATGTGAACGGATACGAAAATACCAGCGACTTACCAGTGCCCGGTACATTAGACGATGCTGCTAATCAAAGTTTCGTTACAGAAACTCGTAAGCAACTTTGGAAACCTTATCGTTTCTTCAAGTGGCCAACTATAGCCGGTGGTGAGTGGCTTACCACAACCTACAGTCCTGGCGAACCGGAAGAAGGAACTATAGAACGTATTCCTTTTTGTGGAACTACTTACTTTGTGGAAACTGCGGGAGTTTACGCGAAAGATCCTTCGTTCCTAACTACGATGGAAACGGGAACAGTCCCTTCCAAAAGTTCCATTCAGTGGGCTGATAAGTTACCACTTAATTTATCCGCACCAGTTAATCCAGAAATTGGCGATGAGAGAGTTGAAAGATTATCAGCACCGTTAGTTCTTAGTCGCGGAGTTATCCCAGGAAAAACTGATACTTATTATTTCGTAGCTAATTCCGATCCTTTCCGAATCAGCTATAAAGTGGATGGGATTTTGATTGACCGTGCCAAGCCACAAATGTCTGCCATGGACGACATGGAACTATTTCGTTTCGGTGGTATATTAAAGGGAAGAGTAATCCCAGTTGACTGGACAGATGCTTTAGCTGCTTCACCAAATCCTACTACGAGAAGTAACACGTTAGATGCTCGTGTAGGTTTTCAAACCGATTATGAGTTCACTAACTACGCAACATTTATCGCATGCGTGGCTTGTTATTCGGAACAATATTTAGAAGCTCAAGTAACTCGTTCGGTTTCTGGCGACATGAGCAAGATCAAGATCATCGAAGATCCTGCCCTGCAACTGTGGGTGGCTCAGAAAGGTGCTGTTAAGAAACTTATCAATAAAACTTTCACACGATTCGAGAGTACAACAGTTTTACGAAACGACTTTCCAAAGTTGCTTGAGACAATGGAGTCAGCTAAAGCGTGGTTTTTCACGGATAAAAAGAGCGTAAAATTAGATTACATGCTCATTAATTATGTTCAGAATCCTGAAATAGGAACTTTAATTTTAGGAGTGAAAGAAACTTTACAGGATGTTGTTGTAGTTAACACGACTATTTCATCAATAGAATGGGATGCAGGAGATGGTCAGCCACGAGTAATCATCTCCACAGAAATTCCTGAGATGCCCCTCTTCACGAGAATGCAAACTCAGCAAATTTCTCCTAGCTATCCACAATCGTTCGGAGATACTTTCGCTCCTTCTCGCGAAGTAACTCCACGTAGCATAAACGCTCCAGAACAACCAGTAACTGGCGAGTTGTTCGCCAGCACCATCGGCGGAGCGGGAAACGCTAAGACAAATATTTACGTGGTTGAAGGTGGAAACGTCGTAGCTCCCGTGGCCGGAATGTTGGGAATAAAATTAATATCGAATGTTCCTTCTACGTTTACCCAATATAATCCTAACACATATCCTACGACCGAAGATGGTTTAGGTTACGTGAGAAGTATCGATGACGGAACAATGTATCGCTTCTTAAATGCTCAGCCCTATAGTAACCAGGGTCTTATTCGTGGCCAAAGAATTCTTTCGTATAACACGGTATCCATCGCTACTTCGGGTGGCTCACTTCAGGATTTTTTAACTTTCGGAGCCAGTTTCTGATGCCATTTTTCACATTTATCAACACTAATTACGGTCAAATCGCTGGTGACGGTGTTTCCACCCGTGTGAAAGAACGAGTTTATTACGGACCTTACGCTCCGAGCGGATGTGATTCGGGAACGAGAGAAATAATTAATGTAACAGGCTTAGGGCTTTATGATCAATTTTCTGTAGGCACGGCCTACGGAATACATACTAGCGGAGGACCATGGTTTCGACTTTCTGGTGGCTCGTTCGGAAACGGACACGAAACTACGAACGGTAATATTACAAACAAAAGAATTTCGGAAATTGATAAAGTAGGCTGGGCCATCGCAGGAAACGTGATAGAAACCGTTCCGTTCGGAATAGAAAATGTTGTGGAAACTTCGGAAGGAACTTTATCCGAACCTGTAATAGGAAATGGAACTTTCACTCAAAATCCTAATCAGCCAACCTCATATTCTTACACGTTCACAAAAAATATTCCTGAAGATATTTTCGACCGTGGCGATTCCGTGTTTATGGGCGAAGGTGAAAGATTAACAACGCAACTAGTTAGCAAAACTGGGGCTGATGTGGAGCTAATCGGGTTTGCCGAACCATCTTCCGACACCGATTTAACCGTTAAAGTATGGGCAACTAACTATATGTCTGGGCTACAGATTCCAAGAAACTTTAATGTTGATATGGGTGGCTCGGCCATCATCCCCGAAAAAAGTAACTTCGGAAGTGTCTCCGCTAGATTAGATTATCTTAAGTTACTTTTTGATAAACAAGATTATGAAATTGTTGAAGCTACTAATTACAATTTTCATTTCTGTCAACTTTGGAAATATAATCCTGGAGATACTAGCGAGCTATATAAGAGTGACGATGCGCCAGCCACTGATAAAATTAGAATGATGGTCGGCGTTGCTATTAAAGTTTCTGTAGAAGGAAATTCTCGTTACGCATTATTTACTAACAAGCAGATTTCCAACAATCAACAATTTTTGCAGACGCAACTAATAACAAAAACTCGGATTGTTGCTTTACCGCCACTGGGAGCATTCGATTATTCGCTACTCGCTAAGATTCCTGATACCGAAACAGTTAACATGTCAGCCGATATTCCAGATTCGCTGGGATGGTACACAAAAGTAACGATAAAACGCGATAAATTAACGCAAGTTATTTCAACGGACGGACCACCACCAACGAGTAATACATTCCTTTACGCTCGGGAGCATGTATATTTATTTGCTCAGCCACAAATTATTTGTGCTGGACGAGACGCTTCCACTTATTCTCAGCAGGACGGCGGAAGTAATTATCCACTTGCGTGGCCACTTTCTTCAATGTTGCCGGCGATGACCGAGTTAGCTCCTCCTAGTGACTGTTCGTTGATAGCTATTACACAAAAAATGGGATGCGTGGCACAAAATGATTCGGTAGCTAGAACAGCGCCCGTGTCAGGTGGCTTGAACCAGCTCGTGGAATTAAACCGTCCTATTTACTCAAGGCTTAAACAAAATTTCGGTGCGTTTTATTCGGCTAGTTCTCAGTCGAATCATCGGTCGGGTGGCTATCGTTCGGCTTTCGTTTTCGGATTTACG
>Ga0163144_10028089_pt1 | contig 10868 bp, 13 predicted proteins | sample OliLak19BULKMAT1_FD_123175 | JGI IMG/M metagenome (GOLD analysis project Ga0163144, IMG submission 123175) | Freshwater microbial mat bacterial communities from Lake Vanda, McMurdo Dry Valleys, Antarctica - Oligotrophic Lake LV.19.BULKMAT1 | ecosystem: Environmental > Aquatic > Freshwater >... | reverse complement strand
GCGCCTTCCATGTCGGGCCGTTCAATGCTCGCCAGCATAAACCGGGCCACGTCATCAAGGCTGATCCAGTTGGCTTCGAGGTTGGGGTTGTGCGGATAGACATAGCGGCCCTCGCCCACGATGAACGGCCGCGCCCAATTGGTCAGCAGGTTGTCCATGAACAGCACCGAACCAAACACCGTGCCCGGCGCGCCCGAACGCCACAGCGCGTTGATGCCGGCAGTGTTGCCCGCATAGGTGAAGGCATCGCCCGGCTTGTCAGGAATCCAGCTCGACGTGTTCCACACCACCCGCTTGACGCCGATATGCGCGGCAACCTTGCCAACCTCGCCGATCAGGTAGGCGCGATCGGCGCGGGCCTGCAGCGGGTGGGTGTAAAAGATGTAATCCGACCCATCGAGCGCCGCCTGAAAGGTCGACGTGTCATACAGGTCCATCGGCCGCACATCGACCCGCTCAACCCCGTCGATTGGTGCGCCTTCCAGCGCATCGGGGCGGCGCGAAATCGCCCGCACGTCGTACCCGGCGGCGAGTGCTTGGCGCACCTGCGCCAACCCCTGCCGGCCGCTTGCGCCGATCACTGTGATAAGTGCCATTTGTCTCTCTCCCCTTATATTATTGGGGTGGAGAGTAAGAACCGCCCGCAGCGTGCGCACCGCGCCAAAATGATAGCCGCCCCGCCCAAAGCACGCTTTCCCCCTAGCGAAAACGCGGGGTTGCCGTAGCGGCGCTCGCCCCGGACAGTGCGGCGATGAACAACCGCTATTGGCGCATCGCCCGCCGCCCCGAAGGGATTGATTTCGCCAGCGCGCTGGAGCTGGTCGAGGCCCCGATCGCGCCCTTGGCGCAAGGCGAAATCCGCATCCGCAATTCGCACCTGTCAATGGACGCCGGCACCCGGTTGTGGCTGACCGCACGCGAGGATGGCTACCAGCCGCCGCTACCGGTCGGCGCACCGATGAGCGGTCTGGTGCTGGGCGAGGTGGTGGAGAGCCGCGCGGATGGCTTTGCCACCGGCGATCTGGTGCGCGCGTTCGGCCAGTGGAGCGATATCAGCACAGTCGATGCCGTCATGTCAGGCGCGTTGGTGCTCGATCCTTCAGTCACCGACCGGCGTGCATGGTTCGGGCCGCTGGGCATGAATGGCTGGACGGCGCTGTGGGGCATCGAACAGACCGGCGCGGCCAAGCCGGGCGAGCGGGTGCTGGTCTCCGCCGCAGCAGGCGCGACCGGCATTCTGGCGGTGCAGATTGCCAAATTGCTCGGCTGCGAGGCATGGGGGATCGCGGGCGGCGCGGCCAAGTGCGCTTACCTGACCGATGAACTCGGCATCGCAGGCGCGGTGGATTACAAGGCGGTTGAAGTCGGCGCGCAGCTTGATGCGGCTTGCTCTGGGCGAGGCGGATTTGACATCTATTTCGACAATGTCGGCGGCGGGTTGCTCGATCAGGTGCTGACCCGCATGAACCACTATGGCCGGGTCGCGGTATGCGGGTTGCTGGCCGATTACACCGCTGGCACCCGCACCGCGCCGCGCGAATTCGACCAAGTGCTGATGCGGCGCTTGCGGATCGAGGGGTTCTTCTCGCCCGATTTCATGCACGAAGGCCCCGCCCTGACCCAGCGCCTGCGCGCCTGGCACGAAGCAGGCGATCTGGTGATGCCCTATGATGTGACATCGGGGCTGGAGAACACCCTCACCGCCTATGCCAAGCTGTTCACCGGCGGCAACATCGGCAAGGTGATTGTGGAGCTGCAACAATGACCGGAACCCTCGAAGACCGCGAAGCCATCCGTGATGTGATCGCCGCCTATGCCCACGCGATTGACCGACGGCGCTGGGGGATGATGGAGCGATTGTTCCACGCGGACGCGCAGTTCAAATTCGGCCTGGTCGCGGGCGATTGGCGCGGATTTGTTGAACAGGCGCGCGCGATCATCGACCCCTGCCTCGCCACCCAGCACCAATTGGGGCAGGTGCAGTTCGGGTTCGAGAGCGGGACCGTCTGCCACACCGAAACCTACATGACCGCGATGCACACCATCCCGCCCGGTTATCCGATGACCGCAGCCTTTCCCGACAAGGGTGTGATCTATTCGGGCATCGTCGCAGGCCGTTATGTCGACCGGTTTGAGAAGCGTGACGACACCTGGCGCATCGCCCAGCGCACTGGGCTGTATGACTGGCGCGAGTTCCGGGTGGTGGAGGGCGTTGACCTGTCCGACACGGCAGAAGGCGCGGCCGGATACCACGACAACCGCGACCCTTCGACGGCAGTGGTGGCGCGCTGGCTGGGTTAGGCCCGCCGCACCGCAAACACCCCGCTCATGGTCGCGATTTGCTCATCCCCGCGCCAGATTGCGCCTGAGGTATAGGCGGTGCGCCCGCCCAGCCGATCAATCCGCACCCGCGCCTCCAGCCAATCACCCAGCCGTGCGCCGGTGAGATAGTTCACCGTCAGCGTCACGGTCGAAGGCGCGAGCCGGGGCCGCTCGGCATCGTAAACCGCGTGAGACAGCGCCACGTCGGCGAAGGTGGAGATCACCCCGCCATGGGCTGCGTCCTGATAGTTGATGTGGTGCGGACAAATCAGCAGGCCGATCACGCGCACATTGGCGACCCGCACATTGGCCACCGGCGCGCCCAGATAATACGGCCCGCCGTGATCAAGGAAACCGGGGGTGAAAACGGCGGGTTCAAACCCGGCAGGAATGCCAGCATCGCTCATGTGCCGCAGCCTAGCGTCTTCACGCCGCTGCGCCGCTATGAATTGTGTCAATGACAAGCGCCCCGTGCAGGGTCTATTCCTCTAGCCATGGGAGAGAACACAGCACTGGCAGCGGAGTCCTTTTGCGACGTCGTGCGCCAACACGCACGTGCGCAGGGGGAGACAATCGCCTTCACCTTCGACGATGAGGACATCAGCTTCGCCGAACTGGACGAAGGCGCGAACCGGGTCGCCAATGGCCTTGTCGCGCTGGGCGTAAAGCCGGGGGAGCGGGTCGCGTTCCTTGGCAAGAACCACCCGCTCTATTTCGAGGCGTTCGTCGGCGCGGCGCGGGTTGGGGCAGTGATGACCCCGGTCAACTGGCGGCTGGCCCCGCCCGAAGTTGCCTATATCCTCGATAATTGTCAGGCGCGCGTGGTGTTCCTCGGCGAAGGCTTTGCCGAGGTGTTGGCGAGCATCCGGGCAGATTGCCCGCAGGTCGACCAGATCATCGGCATCGACACGCCCGACTATCGCGGCACCGATTATCGCATCTGGCGTGATGGTTTCTCGGCGAAGCCGCCCGCGCACCGGGTCCGCGCTGAGGATGACGCCTTGCAGCTCTACACCTCAGGCACCACCGGCAAGCCCAAAGGCGCGGTGATGACCCACGGATCGATCCTGTCCAGCCGCGATGCCGCCGCATCTGGCGAAGAGATGCGCCAATGGCAGGAGCCGATCCCCGGCGATGTGACCCTGCTGGCCATGCCATGCTTCCACATCAGCGGTACCGGCACCGGCATCGGCACGATGGTCGCTGGCAGCAATGCGATCGTGATCCCCGAATATGATCCGACCAAGGCATTGGACCTGATCCAGAATTTCAACATCTCGAAGATCTTTCTGGTACCCGCAGCGATCCAGATCCTGCTCAACCACCCGCGCGTGGGTGAGGTCGATTTCAGCCGCCTCAAATACATCACCTATGGCGCGTCGCCGATCCCGCTTGAGCTCATGCGTGAGGCGATGCGGGTGATCGGCTGCGGGTTTGTGCAAATGTACGGCATGACCGAGACGAGCGGCACGATCGTCGCGCTTGATCCCGAAGACCACGTTCCCGAAGGCTCGGCGCGGATGCGCAGCGTCGGCAAACCGCTTGCGGGTGTGGAGATCAAGATCATCGACGAGGCCGGCAATCCGGTCGCGGCAGGCGCCGTGGGCGAAATTGCCACTCGGTCGTCCAAGAACATGCGCGGCTATTGGAACAACGCCGATGCGACCGCTGCGACCATCGATGCCGATGGCTGGTTGCGCACCGGGGACGCGGGTTACCTCGACGAAGACGGGTATCTGTACATCCACGACCGGGTGAAGGACATGATCATCTCCGGCGGGGAGAACGTCTATCCGGCCGAGGTCGAAAACGCGCTTTATTCGCACCCCAAAGTCGCCGATGTCGCGGTGATCGGCGTGCCGGACGCCAAGTGGGGAGAGGCGGTGAAGGCCTGCGTGGTGGTGAAGCCGGGCGAAGACTTGAGCGAGGCGGAACTGATTGCCCACGCCCGCACGCTGATCGCGGGCTACAAATGCCCCAAGTCGGTCGATTTCATCCCCGCCCTGCCGAGGAACCCGTCGGGCAAGATCCTGCGCCGCGAACTGCGCGCGCCCTATTGGGTGGGCAGGGACCGGGCGGTTAATTGACGCCGCTTTCCGTCCGCCAGCTGGCCTACAAGGTCAATGATCTGGAGGCGGCAGTGGCGGCGCATCATCGGCAATTCGGTTCGGGGCCGTTCTTCGTGCTGCGGCACGTGGCGCTCGCAGCATCGCACCATCGCGGGGTCGAACAGCCGTTCGACCATTCCAGCGCCTATGGCCAATGGGGCAGCGTGATGGTGGAGCTGATGGTGCAGCACAATCCCGATCCTTCCGCGCTGCACGATATGTTTCCTTATGGCTCCGGGGCCGAGGGGCTGCATCACGCCGCGCTGTTCGCCGATAATCTGGACGCGGCGATTGCGCGCTTTGATGCCGAAGGCGCGCCGCTTGCGCAGCTTTCGGTCACGGCGGGCGGCACCGCATTTGCGTTTATCGATACCCGCGCGAGCCTTGGGCATATGCTCGAACCGTATGAGCCGACCACGCAGCTGACCGGGTTCTATGCGCTGGTGGCGGAAGCAGCGCGGGGGTGGAACGGGCAGGATTTGCTGCGGGAGTTGGGTTAAGCCGCAGCCAGCCCCGGCAAATCCACCAGCGCCGCGCGGCATTCGGCATCGGCCAGCGCCGCCACCACCGAAAACGCGACAAACCTCGGCTCGCCCAGATGCGCGACCAAGGCGGCAACTTCGGGATCGGTGATTGCGGTGTGTTCAAACGGAATGCGCCGCGCATAGGTGACGCACACGCGCGTGCGATCGTCGAGCGCGGTGTCATCAATCGCCGCTGCCTCCATCCCATGCACAGCCGCAATCGCCTCCCGGATCAGCGCCACGAGGCGCGCATCAAGCGCGCTTTCGGCCTTGGCACGAAACGCGGCGTAGTGTTCCGCCAACACCGGATCGCCCGCCAGCGCGGCGTGGACGGGCCCTCCCCCAGCCGGGCCGCTCATTCTGCGGCCTCCAGCACGGCGGGAGTCGGCAGCACGGTGCGGCCCATTTCCTGCGGCTCCAACCCCAGCGTGATCAACGCCTTGGCCAGCGCCAGGAACAGCGTGACGCCCAGCCCCAATTCGGCAATCTGCGCGGGCGTGAGGTGGCGTTGCAGTGCCGCGCGCGCGTCGCCAGTCAGCAGTTCGGGATCGTGGATCAGCGCATCGGTGAATTTCAGCACCGCCTTTTCCGTATCAGTCAGCTTGGCCGACGTTTCGTAGCCATCGGCGATGTCGTCCACCACTTCCTCGCCAAGCCCCTGCGCGACCGCCTTGTCGAAGCGGACATTGCGGCAGAACCCGCATTCGGTGACGCGGGCGTTGCGCATCCGGGCAACCTCCTTGATCCGCGCAGGCAGCACGTCCGAACCCCAGAACCGGCCATACAGCGCGAAAAAGCTTTCCGCGATGTCAGGCTGGTGCGCCAGCACCGAACCGAAATGCGCCGGTTCGCCGGGAATCGCGGATGATACGCGCGGGGTGGTGGACATTGCTTGTCTCCTGGGAGGGCTCTCCTTGAAGCGATAGGATAACAGGCCCGGCCCCGCGGCTACCCTCGCCATTTTCACAGGGGGGCTGCGCACGGCGTCATGGCAGACTGCCGCCATCACATCGGGGAGAGACAGCATGGCCAAAGGCGAAGCACAGCGCGTGATCGAGGAGTTCTGGCGGATTCAGGACGATGGCGACTACACCAAACTCGCGCCGCTGTTTGCCGAGGATGCGGTGCTCGAAGACCCGATCTGGGGCCGGTACGAAGGGCGCGAGGCGATCCTTGGCTTCATGACCACGATGGTCGCCGAGATGGGCGACCGGAAGGTCCATTTCACCGTCGATGAAATCTGCGGCGGTGATCACGCCGTGTGGGCACGCTGGACGATGCACATGGACGGCGTGCTCCCTCGCGGAGGCGTTGGCATCTACAAGGTCGAAGGCGGCCAGATGACCTATTACCGCGATTATCTGGACCCGGCCGGGGAGTAAGCTCCGCCATCATTGCGAGGAGAGCATTTACATCACCCGGTAAGCCGGGTGCCCGCTGGCGATGATTTGCAGCACCGGCAGCGGGAAATCGGGATTGGGTTCGTTGGAGGGTTGATCGTCCAGCGGCATTTTCCAGTCCATAATGTATTTCCGCTTGGCAATCCGCCACTCGCCGTCCCGCTTTGCGAACTCATCAAGATAACGCCCGCCATACAACCCGCCCGACCACCTGCCATCGTCTTGTTCGCGGATGCCGGTTGCCATGCCGTAACATTCCACGCTGGCCTGATCGGCGGAATGCAGCGCAATCGAAGGGGCAGACAGGAAATGCCAACGCCGCTGGCTGGCGCGTTCGATTGCCATGACCACCGGCAGGAAATCCGCCGCACTGCCGGTGAAAAACCCGTAATCAATCGGCGCATCGGGCCAGAAACAGTCCGCTTGGCCCGCATCATCCAGCCAATCCAATGTGCGCGAATAGCGTTGCAGCACATCGGCAATCGCCTGTTTATCGAGCAAGGCTTGCACGGCAGGCGCTATGCTCATGCCCGCGCACTCCACCATGCCGGAATGTCCAGCGGGAAGCGTTCCTGCGCGGTTTTCATTGCATCGCTGGCATCCGCAGGCAGCGCGGGGTCAAGCGTTGGCGGCAGCCCCCCGCCTGCACCTTCGACCGGATCAATATACTCCAGTGTGATCCCCGCCAACACGTCGGCGAAATCGTGGCCTTCGTGATGATCGGACATCTGGTGGTGATAGAACGCCCACTTGTCCTTGAAACTGAGCAGGCAGTAATAGAAATTCGGCTCCTGTCCCTTCCAGTATTCGTAGCGGATCACGCCTTCCTCCGTGCGATGCGTGTGGTGGACCATGTCGTGCATGATCGCCTCCCACTTGTCCTCCTTGCCGGGCTGGATCTGGATATGGGCGAGCAGAGTGGCCATGCGCAAATTTCCCTTCAGGCGGGGGTGAGGTTCAACAAAAGGCGGTGAATGCCGAGCATGATCCCGCCCTGATGGCGGAAATCATTTCCGGCTGCATATGCCATGTCGGCGAAGGCATCGCACAGGCGTTCCCACGCGATCATCTGTTCCAGCCGCGAGATGTTGGAACCGGGGCACGAACGCGGCCCCTGACTGAAAGCAAGGTGCCGCGTCGCAGCCTTGCGGTCGAGCTTCAACTCCAGCGGATCTTCGAATTCCTCGGCGTCGATATTGGCCGCTGCCCAGCGCAGGTGGAGCATCGAACCGGCGGGAACGGCGACGCCCTGAAACACCTCGTCGTGAGCGCAAATACGGGTCGAAAGCCCCTGCGTGGGCGAGCGCAGCCGCATTCCTTCTTCGATAAAGGTGCGGATCGCAGGCCGATCACCGCGCAGCGCGGCGAACATTCCCGGCCGCTCGCACAGCAATTGGGCTTGCTCGGCGATGGCATATTGGGTCGTCTCCAGCCCGCCGATCACCATCGCATAAACAACGCCATTGATCTCATCATCGGTGAGCTTGCGCCCCAGCGCGGCGTATTCAACCTGCGTCAGGAAACTCACCATATCGTCCTGCGGATTGGCGCGCTTGGCCCGCGTCTGATCGGCGACATATTCCTTCATCCCGCCCAGCAGCCGGAATTTCTCAACCGTCTGCTGCGGCGTCAGGATGTTCTTGTGCGTGGTGCCGTGGACATAGGACATCACCTGCGCATTGCCCCATTGTTCAAGGCTCGGGATGTCTTCGAGCGGGAAGCCGAGCACGCTCGCCATCGTGCGTTGCGGCAGGGGGCGGGCGAAATCGGCGACGAAATCGACCACCGCGCCAGCGCGCGCCTTGGCCAGCATCCCGGCGATCAGCGTATCGACATGACCAGCAATCATCGCGGCATGGCGGGTGCACCCCGGCCCCACCCACGGATCGGTCAATTCCTTGCGGTGCGCGCGCCACAGATCGGGATCGGGCCGCAGCGTCACGATCGACGCGATCATCGCGTCCAGATCGGGGATATGCGTCGGCATTTCGCCCGATTGCAGGATTTGCGCCACCAGCAGCGACAATGTCGGCGGATAGCGGTCCCAATCGCGCACCACGCGTTTGATGTCGGCATATTTGGTGAGGACGAAGGCATCGCTGCCCGGTGTCAGGCCCTCACCGGCCAAGCGCTGCACCGGGGCCTGTTCGTGCAGGATCGCATAGGCGGCATACCAGTGTTCCTGCGCGCCGGGGGCGAACAGATCGACCTCTTCCAAGCTACGCGGTGCCTCAGAATGCAAAGCCGCCTCTCCCTCGCGGGGCGCCTCGCTTAGCGAATCCGCCAATTGCCGTTGCAAGGGTTGTCCCCCAGCCTCTCCCTTACGGAAACGGGCTAATTTGCCAGTGCCAGAGCCAGTAGAGACTGGGGGAGAGAATCATGAGCCGCATTGCCAAATTGCCGCCGGAACAATGGGATGAACGGCTGGTCAAGGCGATCCGGCCAGAGGGCCTGACCGATCTTGAGCAGGGCCTGACGCGCTATTTCGCGCATTGCCCAGAACAGGCGCTGGGCTTGATGGCGTTCGGCGGGGCTTTGAAGATGAACCGCTCACTGCCCGATCGCCTGGTGGAGCTGGTGCGGCTGCGGGTCGCGTTCTTCAACCAGTGCCGCAGCTGCATGGCGATCCGCTATTCGGACGCGGTGGCGGACGGGGTGACCGAGGGGCTGGTATGTTCCTTGGAACGCCCGCAGGAAGCGGAGAACCTGTCAGCGGCGGAGAAGGTGGCGATCCGTTACGGCGAGTTGATGGCGACCGATCACCTCGCCATCGACGATGCGGTCTATGCGGGCCTGCGTCAGCAATTCAGCGAAGCGCAGATTGTCGAACTGGGCATGACGGTCGCGTTCTTTGTCGGATTTGGGCGGCTCGCTGCGACGTATCACATGGTCGATGAACTGCCCGAAGCCTTCCAGAAGGCTGAAAGCATCGCGCCTTGGGGCGCTGACAAGATCGAGGTGCGATGATGGCAACGCAGGCCGAAACCCCCGCCGTCCCGCAGATCAATCTGTTCGACCCCGCGCTGCAACAATGCCCCTACGATGCCTACAAGCAGCTGCGTGACGAGGCGCCCGTTTACAACATCCCGGGCACGCAGATCTACGTCATCAGCCGTTATGACCACGTGCGTGAAGTGTTGATGGATCCGGACCGGTTCCCTTCCACCGCCAGCAATGAATTGCTGCGCGCCAGCCCCACCGATGCCGAACGTGGGCGCAAAGTGGCCGAACGCTTTCGCGCCAAAGGCTGGTTGCCCGCGCCGACGCTGGCGGGCCGCGATGATCCGAACCACAAGCAGATGCGCGCGATGTTCAACGAGGCGTTCAAGCCCAGCCGGATCAAAGACATCGACCCGCGCGTCGAAACCCTTGCCTACGAACTGATCGACGAATTCGCAGGTGATGGCCATTGCGACTGGGTGCGGCAGTTTTGCGTGCCACTGCCGCTGTTCATCATCGGTGAGCAGATGGGCGCCGCGCGGGCGGATATGTGGCGCATCAAGGGCTGGACCGATGCCTTCTTCCACCGCATCTCGCTGATGCTGCCCGAAGACCAGCACCTTGAAATGGTCGACCGAGAGATTGAGGCGCAGCATTATTTCCAGCCGATTTTTGAACGCCTTCGGAGCCATCCCGATGACAGCCTCATCAGCGTGCTGGTCAACACCGTGATCGAAGGCTGGGGGCGGCCGCTCAACAATGAAGAACTCCACGCCGAAATGATGGCGGACACCTTTGTCGGCGGCAGCGAGACCACCACCAACGCGCTGGCGGCCGGAATGAAGCTGCTGATCGAGAACAAGGATGTGTGGCAGCAGCTCAAATCCGATCCCGACAAATACATGCGCACCTTCGTCGAGGAAGTCGTGCGGCTGGAAAGCCCGGTGCAATCGCTGATGCGCTTTACCCACCGGGATGTGGAACTGGCCGGGGTGACGATCCCGGCGGGCGCGGTGATCAATGTCCGTTACGGCGCGGCCAACCGCGATGAACGGTTCTTTGAATGCCCGGAAAAGCTCGATCTCGACCGGCCCAAGGCTGGCGCGCATATGGGGTTCGGATCAGGCGTGCACCATTGCCTTGGCGCGCCGCTGGCCCGGCGGGAGTTGATCTGGGGCTTCACCGCCGTGGTCGACCGGTTCGAGGACATGCATTTTGCCGAAGGTCAGAACGATTTCGCCTACCACCCGCACTTTCTGCTGCGGTCCCTGAAAGAACTGCATATCGAGTTTGAGCCGAAGAAGCGCTAGTTCGTCATTCCCGCGCAGGCGGGGAGTATGGAGATAGCCGCAATCAAGCGAACATCTGACCAGACTGCCGGTTCCATTGGCCCTATTTAACAATTGATCATGGGCATCGACAGACAGGCCGCTTTTAGCATTTCCCGAAGCCCGGTGGAATGTCTGAAATTGGGGTGGGATGCAGTCAGTCGGCTTTTATCTGAAAATAAGGATTAGCCGACAGTCCGCTTTTGGTGAATTGCCCGAAACGGCTGAACGACCGATTATGGGTGG
>Ga0163144_10028087_pt1 | contig 10868 bp, 11 predicted proteins | sample OliLak19BULKMAT1_FD_123175 | JGI IMG/M metagenome (GOLD analysis project Ga0163144, IMG submission 123175) | Freshwater microbial mat bacterial communities from Lake Vanda, McMurdo Dry Valleys, Antarctica - Oligotrophic Lake LV.19.BULKMAT1 | ecosystem: Environmental > Aquatic > Freshwater >... | reverse complement strand
AAGACTATGTCGTTCAGTCCTGTCCTGAAGCCAGTCCCGTCAAATGGCATCTCGCTCACACCAGCTGGTTCTTTGAGACGTTCCTGCTGAAGCGCTTCGCTGGCGCGAAATCCCCGTTTCATGCCGGCTACGACTTCCTTTTCAATTCCTATTACAACGCCATCGGCCCGCGGGTCCCGCAGGCGGGTCGAGGGCGCCTCTCCCGCCCAACGGTGAGGGAAATCTACCGCTACCGCAAGCATGTGGATGACGGCATTTCCCGCCTGATCGAAGGAATGCATGCCGCGTCCCAAGCGCCTGAAATCGAATCCCTGATTGAGCTGGGACTCCACCACGAGGAGCAGCACCAGGAATTGATTCTGACTGATCTGAAGAACGCGTTCGCGATGAATCCGATGCGGCCCGTGTATGCCGATCAGACGATTCCATCGCGGTCGCCGGCGGGAGCTCTTGAATGGATCGAACAGGCAGGCGGGCTGGTGGCGGCAGGCCATCCGGGCGGAGAATTTTCATTCGACAACGAGCTTCCCCGCCACCAGGTTTTTCTTGAGCCATTCCGGTTCGCATCGCGCCTGGTGACGAACGCCGAATATCTCTCATTCATGGAAGATGGAGGATACCGCCGTCCCGAGCTTTGGTTGTCGGCGGGGTGGGAAACCTGCCAGGCTCAAGGCTGGAACGCGCCGCTCTACTGGGAGCAGGTCAAGGGGCGATGGCGGATCATGACCCTGGCGGGGTTGAGAGATGTCTGGCCTGACGATCCCGTCTGTCATGTCAGCTATTTCGAAGCCGACGCCTATGCCGCCTGGGCCGCCGCGCGGCTTCCCAGCGAGTTTGAGTGGGAAGCGGTCGCCCAAACCGTTCCGATGGAAGGAAACTTCCTCGAAAGCGGGAATCTTCATCCCCTGCCCGCCGTCCGGAACGCCCGCGCGCCGGCTCAGATGTTCGGAGACACGTGGGAATGGACGCGCAGCGCTTATTCACCCTATCCCGGTTACCGGCCCGCTTCCGGCGCCCTGGGGGAATACAACGGTAAATTCATGGTCGGACAGATGGTCCTCCGCGGAGGGTCCTGCGTGACCCCCGCGCGCCATATGCGTTCCTCCTACCGCAATTTTTTCGCGCCGCAGACCCGGTGGCAGTTTTCCGGAATTCGGCTGGCGCGAGACCTTCGGGGCCGGCGGTGACGCCGTTGCAGACTTTGTCCGGCGCCCTGGAGGCCGATCTCGAATGCGGAAGCGATCTGAAAGCCTTCGCGCGCGACGTGCAGAGCGGCCTGTTTTCCAACCCAAAACGGCTCTCGTGCCGGTATTTTTACGACGCGGAAGGCTCGCTCCTCTTTGAACGCATTTGCCGCCTTCCCGAGTACTACCCGACGGAAGCGGAGAAGATGGCTCTCGAAGAACACTCATCCGAAATCGCCGCCCTGTATCCCGCTCCGCCCACGGTCGTCGAACTTGGCAGCGGGAGTTCCTACAAAACGCGCGTTCTCCTCGACAGCATTCTCAGCCGCCATGGCTCGGCGCGCTACGTCCCCATCGACATTTCTCCTTCGATTCTGCGCCAGACGGCCCGGGACCTGACAGCCCGTTATTCCGGTTTGCGAGTGACCCCGCTGATCGGAGAATATGAAGACGGCCTGGGACGGCTTGAGAAGGAACCGGGGACAGGGAGACTTTTTCTCTGGCTGGGATCGAGCATCGGCAACCTCGACAGGGCCGAGGCGAGCCGGTTCCTCCTGAGATTGCGCGCGGGACTGACTCCGACTGACCGCCTGCTGATTGGAATCGACCTGCGGAAAGATCCTGATGTAATCGAGGCCGCGTACAATGATTCGCTCGGCGTCACGTCCCTCTTCAACCTGAACATCCTTTCCCGGATCAATCGTGAACTGAGAGGGGGATTCGACACGAACACGTTTCGCCATCAGGCGATTTACGAAGACGCGCAAGGCCGTGTGCGAATGTATCTGGTTTCGATGCGGGAGCAGTCCGTACCGATCGTCGATCTGGGCGTGGAAATCCCGTTCAGAGCCGGCGAGGCCATTCACACGGAAGATTCGTACAAGTACTCACCGGCAGAAATTAACGCCCTGGCCACGAATGCGGATCTCGTTCTCTCGCGGCATTGGCTGGATTCGGGCGGACGTTTCAGCCTGAACCTTTTCTCGAGACGCTGACGCCCATAAAAAGCCCCACGCCTTTACAGGCGCAGGGATTTTTTTCGCTGTTGAGGTTGTCAGCGCTACTTGTTGATGCGCTCGCCCTGCTTTTCCAGCGAGTCCATGCGGTTCTGATAGTTCTGGCCGCTGCCGATCTGGTTTAGACCCTGAGCTTCCTTCTCCCGCCCTTCGTTGTCGGCGGCGGTCGCATTCGCCTCGTGCTGGTCCGCCTGTTGGCGGAGTTGCGCCGCTTCCTCGGTCTTGCCCTGGGACGCGAGAATGTCCGCCTGTCTGCGCTGGCTGTTGGCCACCACGCGTGACTCCCGGGCGCTGTTCTGAAGCGCCTGTCCTTCCTTGATCAACTTTTCGGCTTCAGACGTCATTTCCTTGCCTTTGGAGGAAAGTCTCTCTCTCTCCTGGGCGATGGGGCCCTTGTCTTTCTTGCCGAAGCACGCCGTCAACGACATGGCGAGCAGCAGCGTGAGACCGCATGTTGATAATGTATTCATATATTCCTTATGAAATGGCGCTCCCCGAAATGAACTGGAGGATGGGCCTGAGGAAAAAGTTTAAAACGCGGTTCCTCGATCCCGCTGGCGGAAATGCTGCCGCCGTGATACTGCTGTCTTATACGGATATCTCGACCCATTTGTTCGAAGAAGATGAGACGTCCACTCTCCGCTACTTCTGATTCTCCCGTTCGCTCTTCTTGGGGTGGAGGGTCGCGTCCCGATTTATTCGCCGCTTGTGTTGGAGCGCGGGGGAGGATCCCTTGGGAGGAAATCCCAGTGACATTCGAAGTTCTCTCATTTTGAGCTTCGCATCCGCCCACCGATGAGACGGTCGCTGGTATCCAGCGGCCCGATAACGGCCGGGTTCTACGAAACCCTTTTTTTCGACGAATGACCCGAACGCATCCACCCATCCGTCAAACGCGTCCATGACTCCAGGTTTGTCGCCCAGTTGCTCCGCCTGATTCTCGCTGTAGGGTATCCCCTGGCCGAATTCCACGTACTTCCAGAGAACATCCGGCACCTCGATTCCGCTGTATCGGCATTGCCAGACCAGGGGCGCGTAGGAGTCTCGCGGATTCTCGAAGGGCTCATTTTCCGGATCGAAGTAAGCCGGATGTTTCAGCTTGGTGGGTCGGCCATCCGTGCCGGTTTCGTCAGCGCCCGCATCGCCATAGCAGAAGAAGGCGGCGGTGCGGCCTTCCAGGTGATTTAAATTCAAGTCTTTCCACTGGGCCGACTTCTCCAGCGCCATCGCAAGTTCTGGGTTCTTATGATCGATGAGACCTTCTTTTGGATTTCCGCCGTTCATGCAGACCAGGCGGTCGAACATGGCTTTCAGATTGCTGGAGGGGGCATACCAGTTCACCGGACCGATGATCGCCCAGGCATCGGCGAGATCCAGTCGAGCGTAGAGGTCGAGGTCCCACATCAAATCGGGTTCGGCCTTATGTTCGGGTTCATAACAATTGCAGGGCCAGACACACAGGGCCATCGAGGTGGAAACACAGGCGTTGCAACTCTGGATCCGGGCGCGCCCGAACACGTTCCCGATGTCTTCTATGTCGATCTGCCAGTGCTTGGGAAGGCGGTCGGCCATTCGCAACATGAAGGCTCGCGCTTTAGAGTCCACTCCCGGGCAATTGTACTGGCGGCGGCCGGAGCCTGCGATGAGCAGAACACGTCGCACGTCGGGCGGGCGGGGGCTGTTGTCTTTTTGGGTCACGTTGGCTCCTTCCAGACCATACGGACGAATGCAGCGTGCATTCGTAATGATTGGTGTGCGTTATCTCCCGACTTTGGTCCGCAGGAATTCGTGACCAGAAAAAAAGAAAATCAAAAAAGATGGCTGAAGATCGGGGGCGTCGCGGCCGTGGTCGTCGCGGTGCTTGTCGCCGGGTCTTTTTTTGACGCCGCCGCTCCTTTCAAAAGAGCGCTGGAATGGATTGAAGGTCTTGGCGCCTGGGGACCCGTTATCTTTATTGGACTATACGTACTGGCCACGATTTTCTTTCTTCCGGGGTCCTTTTTGACGCTGGGCGCGGGGGTGGTTTTTGGAGTGATTAAAGGGTCGATCATCGTTTCAGTTTCGGCCACGCTGGGCGCCGCACTCGCGTTTCTTGTCAGTCGGTACCTTGCACGAAAATGGATCTCCCGGAGGTTCGAAGGAAACGCGAAGTTTGATCGAATTGATCGTGCCGTGGGCGAGCAAGGCTGGAAGATCGTGGCCTTGACCCGTCTTTCTCCGGTTTTTCCATTCAACGCCCTCAACTACGCCTACGGTATTACCCGCGTTTCCTTTCGTTCGTACGTTTTCGCCTCGTGGATCGGTATGATTCCCGGAACCGTGGCCTACGTTTATGTCGGATCCTTGGCAGGAAATCTGGCGCAAATCGGATCGAAAGGCGCCGAACGGCCCCCGGCCATGTGGGCGCTCTACGGAGTGGGCCTCGTCGCCACTCTCGCGGTCACAATTTATGTCACAAAGGTCGCGAAAGATGCGATCGGGAACAACAAGGGGATCAAATAACGTGGGCGGAACGAGGGATTCTTATTTCTAGTCTGAACATCCGGGCAAATTCCCATCGATCGGCGGTTCTCTCGCGTAGCAAAATGGGTATGACGATATCCGTGATCGTTCCGGTCCTGAACGAAGGGCCTGTCATCCGCGAGACGCTCCGTAGTCTGCGAGAGTCCGCGCTTCCGGATACGATTCAAATCGTACTGGTTGATGGCGGCAGTACCGACGGGTCAATAGAGGCGGCGCAGGATGCGGCGGATGCCGTGGTGCATACCCGCCGAGGCCGTGCCCACCAGATGCATGCCGGCGCATTGGCGGCGACGGGGAATCTTCTGTTGTTTCTTCACGCCGACACGCGCCTTCCAGAAAAATGGGTGCCTGTGTTGCGGGAAGCCTGGGCCAGAAATCCACCGCCCGCCTCGACCGCGTTTCGGATGTCATTTGATCTTTCGGCTTTCAGGTACAAGTTGATCGCTACGGCCGCCGCGCTTCGTTTTCGGCTCACCGGCGTTGCTCACGGTGATCAGGCTATGGCCGTCCGCCGTGATGCGTATATGGCGGCCGGCGGTTATCCGGACGTTCCGCTCATGGAAGAGTATTTTCTGACCCGAAAGCTGAGGCCGTGGGGATCCACGCGACTCCTTTCCCCGAGTGTTGTCACCTCCTCCCGCCGTTACGAGAAGAATGGCCCCCTTCTGAACGCATTGAGGAACACCTTTCTTGTGACGCTCTTTTACCTTGGAGTTTCGCCTATGCGGCTGGCGCGGTTGTACCGGTGAAACTCCAATCCAGGGACTTTTTATCGCGATGGACCCGATAGGCGGTATCGGGCGGGCGGCCCTTTTTGGGGGAGGCCTGCTTATCTGTTTGCTGCTGGAAACACTTTTTCCGTTGCGCCCTGTCACGCAGGCCAAACGTCCCAGGTTTATCAGGAACCTGGTTTTCGCGGTGATGGGGGCGGTGGTCACGCGGGCGCTATTCTTTGGGGCGCTCTCGGCCGTGGCTGTCTGGAGCGGAGAAACCAGGGTTGGTCTTATTCCGAGGCTCGGTCTCTCTGAACCCGTCGAGTTCATCGCCGGGATCATTCTCCTGGATTACACTTTCTATTTCTGGCACGTCTGGAACCACCGGCTTCCCTTTCTCTGGCGGTTTCACAACGTGCATCATACGGACCTGGATCTCGACGTGAGCACGGCGTCCCGTTTCCATGTGGGCGAGCTTGCGCTGTCCGCGCCTTTTCGCGCGGCCCAGATCGTCTTGATCGGCGTGAATCCGGTTTCGTGGGTCTTTTTTGAGGTCTTGGTGGTCGTTTCCACCCAGTTTCATCACGCGAACATACGCCTTCCCCGAAGAATCGACCGATTGATGAATCGATTGATCGTCACGCCCCGCATGCATGGAATTCACCATTCACAGATCAGGGGGGAGACGGATTCCAACTACGCGACCATTTTCTCGTTCTGGGACCGGTTGCATCACTCTTTTAACCATGACCTGCCGCCGTTTCCGGTGGGAGTGCCGGCTTACCGGGACCCAAACGAATTAACCCTTGGAAGGCTTTTCGCTATTCCGTTCCTGAAGCCCCGGCCCTGGCGCCTGCCCGACGGCCAGGTTCCCAACCGCCCTGTTGGTTCCTGAACTGAGTTCATCGTGGGGAAGATGTTCCGGATCCGGTATCGCCGGGCGGGGACGAAGGGCATGACCGCGATGCCGTTCCAACGTCCGGCGGTCAGGCGTTTTTGATATCCCGTCGCCGCTGAGCGCTCTTCGTTCGAGACGCCGCATGGGCACCTCTCGCACGGTACAAGCCCACTATCTTTTTATCCATTGTCCTGCCTTTCTGTTTCGTTGTTTTTCTCTTCCTTTCCACCGTTTCAGTCCTCCTTTCCTAGTATCTCCCGAAACTAAACCTTTGCGTCTCTTTTCCTTCTACGTTTTACTCGAACGCTATGATGATTTTATGGGACCTCAAATGAAGCTGTTATCCCAACAATGGTTCGATTTTCTGGCGACCACGGGTTTGCTCGCTGGCCCGGAACGAACCAGACCGCCGGCGCAGCAAGGGCAATCCGTCACGTACACCTGCCCCATGCATCCAGAGATCCGGCAGCAGGGACCCGGCAAGTGTCCGAAGTGCGGCATGGCCCTGGTGCCCGAGGGAAAGACGGACGGAAATTCAGAGAAGGGGTCAGATCTGAATCCAAAGGAAGGAGCAGATGAAACGAATCACCATTAGGTTCGGAGGAGCCCTTGAAACCGCCATTTCCGGCCACCATGCCCGGTTCCTGGCCTTCGTGCGGTCGAAAGTAGAGAGCGACGAAGCGGCCGAGGACATTCTCCAGGCGGCTTATATGAAAGGGCTGAGCAAGTCAGAGGATATCGATGACGCCGAGCGGGTCGTGCCGTGGTTTTACCGCGTTTTGCGGAACGCCATCATCGATCATTATCGGCATCGCGACGTGGAGAAGCGAACGTTCGCTTCCGATCCTGCCGAGGCGGAGTCCATCCCGGAAGAGCCGGACGCAGCGCTGGAGAAAGCCATCTGTGGATGCATGGCCGACCTCCTGGAAACCTTAAAGCCTGAGTACGCTGACGCCATAAAGTCGGTGGAACTTGGGGAACAGGACCTTGCCACCTATTCGCGGTCGAAGAAGCTCACCACGAACAACGCGACGGTCAGGCTGCACCGTGCCCGACAAAGTTTGAAAAAGCGCCTCGTTCAGACGTGTGGAGACTGCGCCTCCCACGGCTGCCTGGATTGTAACTGCAAGCGGGTGTAAGGATTCCGCACATCGTCCGTCAGCATGAGTGAAGGGAAAAAGACCGGGAGGACGACATGAAAGACTCGATCGAAACGGTGAAGGATGTTGTTTGCGGGATGGAAATCAATCCCTCCGAAGCGACAGCCACCAAGAAGTACGGTTGGAAGACGTATCACTTTTGCAGCCAGAGCTGCTTCACGAAGTTCAGCAAAGACCCCGAGCAGTATGCCGAGAAGGGATCCGACGGGGGCGGACACAGTGGCCATTCGACCAAGGCTTCCTGCTGCTCAGGAGCGGAGAGAGATAAAGTGTCCTCCGCAGTGCCGGCATTTGCCGACGCCGCTTACGTCTGCCCCATGCATCCCGAGGTGGTCCAGGACCACCCGGGCTCCTGCCCAAAGTGCGGAATGGCGCTCGAACCCCGCACGGTGACGCTTGCCGAAGAGGCGAATCCGGAACTGGATGACATGCGTCGCCGTTTCCGCATGAGCGCCCTTCTCACCCTCCCGCTTTTCCTCTCGGCCATGGCCGAAATGCTTCCGTGGCCGTGGGCCCAGGCCCTGACACACTGGAAAGGAACGCCGGTTCTTCAGTTGATCCTGGCGTCTCCCGTGGTTCTTTGGGGCGGCCTTCCCTTCTTTCAACGGGCCTGGGCATCCGTCGTCAACCGACACCTGAACATGTTTACGCTGATTGGCCTGGGGACGGGCGTCGCCTACCTTTACAGCGTCGTTGCCACGCTCGCTCCCGGGGTGTTTCCTCAGGATTTTGTCGGGCACGGTGGTCGTCCGCCGCTCTATTTTGAGGCGGCCGCCGTTATCACCGCTCTTGTCCTGCTCGGGCAGGTCATGGAGCTTCGAGCCCGTTCCCAGACCGGAGGAGCGATTCGAGCGCTGCTTGGCCGCGCGCCCAGACCCGCCCGGCGTGTTCTTCCGGACGGACAGGAAGCCGATGTTCCTTTGGCGGAAGTTCAGGTGGGCGAAACTCTTCGCGTCCGCCCTGGTGAGCGGATACCCGTGGACGGGTCCGTCACCGACGGTCGGAGCTCGGTCGATGAGTCGATGGTCACGGGGGAGCCGATTCCGGTGGAAAAGGAATCGGGCAGCCGCGTGACCGGCGGCACGGTGAACGGCACGGGCAGTTTCACGATGAAAGCCGAACGGGTGGGACAGGAAACGCTCCTCGCGCAGATCGTTCGGATGGTGAGCCAGGCTCAGCGGAGCCGCGCACCTATCCAGCGGCTGGCTGACGTGGTCTCTGGCTACTTCGTTCCCGTTGTCATTCTCATTTCGGTTCTGACGTTCGCTGCATGGACCTGGTTGGGGCCGGAGCCGCGCTATATTTATGCGCTCTTGAACGCCATCGGCGTTCTGATCATCGCCTGCCCCTGCGCCCTCGGGCTTGCGACACCGATGTCCATCATGGTCGGAACCGGCCGTGGAGCCTCCGCCGGCGTCCTGATCAAGAACGCGGAGGCGCTGGAGGCGCTCGAATCCGTGAACACGCTCGTCGTTGATAAGACCGGCACGCTCACGATCGGAAAGCCGCAGGTGGTGACGGTGCTTCCAGCCGGCGGCTTTACTGAGAAGGATGTTCTCGGCATCGCCGCCGGTCTCGAACGGAGCAGCGAACATCCGCTGGCCGCCGCCATCATGGCGAAGGCCAAAGCCGAGGGCGTCCCGGCGGCAGAAATCACCGACTTTGAGTCGCTCACCGGCAAAGGTATTTCCGGACGGAAGGGATCCGAAACGGCGCTACTGGGCAATCGCCCCATGCTCCAGGATTCGGGGATCGATGTCTTGCCGCTGAGCGCGGAGGTCGAAAAGCTTCGTGGAGAAGGTCAGACGGTGATTTTTCTGGCCGTCGCCGGTCGGCTTGCGGGGGCCGTTGGAATCGCGGATCCGATCAAGGAATCCTCGGCGCAGGTGGTTGCCGATCTTCAGAATCAGGGCATCGAGGTCGTCATGCTGACCGGCGATAACCGCGTCACGGCTGAGGCCGTCGCCCGCCGGTTGGGAATCTCCCAGGTCCGCGCCGACGTTCTTCCTCAGCAGAAGGCCGATGTCGTGAAGAGCTTCCAGGCGCAGGGACGCCGCGTTGCCATGGCGGGGGACGGCGTGAATGACGCTCCGGCGCTCGCCCAGGCAGAGGTGGGCATCGCCATGGGAACCGGGACGGACGTCGCCATGGAAAGCGCGGGGGTGACCCTCGTGAAGGGGGATCTCCGGGGCATTCTTCGGGCGATCCGCCTGAGCCGGGGAACGATGAAGAACATCCGCCAGAACCTGTTCTTCGCCTTCGTCTATAACGTCCTCGGCGTTCCCGTCGCAGCCGGCCTTCTTTACCCGTTGTTCGGCATCCTGCTGAGCCCGATGCTGGCGGCGGCCGCCATGAGCATTAGCTCCGTGTCCGTGATCGCGAATGCGCTTAGACTTCGCTCGATCGAACTCGACTAAGACGGCCCCGATGGCCCGCCGTCAGGAGGTTATCCCGCCAGTAGCCAGTTGCGAAGATCGTCCAACACGGGGAATCTCGATTTAAAAACCCCTGTCTTTCAATGAGAGACATCGTATAGTGGGCCGATGATCCAATCCGGAAGCGTCCGCGTCAGGTTCTCTGGTTCGCGCATCCTTCTTTCCGTTTCAATCCTGCTTTTTTTCCACGCCACGCTTCATGCCGGGGCGAAGATTCCGGCGCTCAATGACATCCCCAGCATCCTCACCACCACCGAGAAAGCGCGGTTCGACGGCGATCACCAGGCGCTGGCGACCGAGCGGAATGCCTTTCAGGCAGCCGGAAATGCTTTCAACTCTCTTTCGGCGGAGCAACAGTCCGACGAAGCCTTCCGTGCTCTTCAGACGCGGAGGTCCCTCTATATCTCGTCGGTCACCGCCTTCAACGCTCGGCTAGAGATGGCCCGGCTTGAACGGATCAGCGCGGAGTTGCTAAAGGCTGTTCAGGAATCATCGTGGACCGTCGAAGAAAAGGCGCGCGCGAAAAAGGCGCTTGATTGGCTGGATGAAGACGGCTACGCGTCGACGTCGTCGGAGATCCGTCAGATCTGGCTTGACGCGCAGGCACGGCGCGGGAAAGAGCCGTTCGCGCGCGAAGCTGCGGCGGGAACCGGTCCCGGCCTTCCGGGCGCGGGAATACAGACGAATTATGAAGACTGCGCGGTTTTCGCCCTGGCCAATGCGGCGGGTGTCCCCTATGGCGTGGTTGCCGCGCGGATAACGAAATTGATCCGCGAGGGTGCCTGGCGACCCGCAGAGGAGCGCACGCACCCGGAAAAGGCCATTGAAGAATCCGGACTGATGGGGGGAGAGGTGATCCTGGTGGCGGAAGCGCTCGGACAGGTGACCGTGGTCTCGATCGATGAGTTCGAACATCGCCTGAAGGCCGGCGACACCGTT
>Ga0163144_10028086_pt1 | contig 10868 bp, 12 predicted proteins | sample OliLak19BULKMAT1_FD_123175 | JGI IMG/M metagenome (GOLD analysis project Ga0163144, IMG submission 123175) | Freshwater microbial mat bacterial communities from Lake Vanda, McMurdo Dry Valleys, Antarctica - Oligotrophic Lake LV.19.BULKMAT1 | ecosystem: Environmental > Aquatic > Freshwater >... | reverse complement strand
GCGCGTCGGGCGAGAGCCGAGAGCGACATGGTCACGTCGCTTCTTTCCCCGGCGCCGCGCGCGACGAACCGAGCCACGGGACCATCCTGCGCAATGCACCGCCGACGCGGACCTCGTGGACGATGACGCCCCCAACGTGGAGCACGATCAAAGCACCGAGGGTGAACACCAGAGCCTCGTGTACCTCGCGCGATGCAAGCTGTTCGAGCTCCGGGACGCGCTCGAGCGTCCCGCGAAGGTAGTCCGGCCACGCGCTGCGAGCCCCCGTCACGGCGCCGCTGGCACCGAGGCCAAAGAGGACCGCGTACAGCGACGCGTGCACGAACGCGACGCCCCGACGATGAAGAGGCGCCATCGGCAGCGGCTCCGGTTTGCGCGTTCGCAAGCGGGTCACCAGCCTGACCACCGTTGCGACCATGAGGGTAATTCCGAAAGCCGTATGCAGCCTCGACAGGAGCAGCCGCAGGCTTGAGTCCGGCGCTTCGCTCGTCATCACGAAACCCGCGGCGGCGAGCCCGACGATGATCGCGGCCGAGGCCCAGTGCAGCACCACGCTCCACTCGTTCCATCGCGCGTTCACGAGGTGCTCCGGTTGCGACGCAGCGCCGGCAGCACGAGCGCCTGCGCGACCCAGAACGCGGACCGAAGGCTCGGCGACCACCCGGTTCCCCGGTCCGTCGCCGCGCCCAGTCGAGCGAGCACGAACCCGAGGGCGACGTTGAGCAAGGCGAATAGGTTCCCGTGCACGTGCGCCAAGCGCGCCTCGAAGTGCTGACCGACCGAGTAACTTGCGATCCATGCCTCCTTGCCGGGCGCGAAGTCGCGCAAGTAGATGAGGAGGAAACCGTAGAGCATGAAGCCCGCCATCACGAGCAGGCCGACTCCGACGTTGTAGCGTCCGGTCTTCATTGGTGATGCTCCTCTCCGCGACCGAGGTGATGGACGAGCAGCACGAGGTCTGTCCCGGCATCGGGCTCGACCGCGTGCGGGACACCGGGCCCGAGAACGACCGCATGCGTCGCGTCGATGTGAAGGCGCTCAGCGCCGGCGACCACGGTGCCGCCTCCCTGTAGCGCCACGATGGTGACCGGCACCTCCGAGCGATGCTGCGGCAGCACCGTGCCCGCTCGCAGCACGATCGTCACGAGCTTCAGCGCTGGCTCATCGACGAGCGCGCGGACCTCGCGAGGCTCGCCAGTGCCCGGCGGGCCCGGGAGCTCGACAACGCGCGCGGCAGCTCCGCCGAGTGTCGGAGCGTGGTGCTGCGCCACCGACTGGGTGGCGCAGCCAGCGAGCGACAGTGCCGTGGCGGCGAACCCGATGGTGAGTAGGGAACGCTTCATCGGGACCTCTTTCTAGATTGCGGCGCAGTGGTGGGGAGCGGACGGAGGAGCGCGAGCAGGGTATCCAGCACCGCGCGCGCCTCTGCTTCTCGCTGCCCCTTCTTCGCTTGGGAGAGCGCGAGCATCTGCACCGTGCCCATGACGATCGGCGCGAGTGTGTCGGTGGGCAGGTCCGCACGGAGGTCACCCGACGCTTGGCCTTCGCGCAGGCACTCTCCGATGAACGCCCGTGTCTTCTGCACGCACGCGGAGAGCCGCTCGGAGCCGCTCCTCGGGAGCGCCAGCAGAAACTGCTCAGAGAGGACGAGGCGCAGGATCCCGAGCTGATTGCCGACCGCCGCGCTGCGCGCCTCGACGAAGCGCTCGAGCCGCTCGACCGGCGGGAGTGTCGCGGCTGGCAGCGTGGACTCGAGCACCGCCTCGACGCGCGACACCACCGCATCAAGCAGCGCGTCGATCGAGGGAAAATGCCGAAAGATGGCGCCGCTGCTGAGCCCGACCTGCTCGGCGAGGCTCCTCGTGCTCAGCGCCGCGATGCCCTTCGTCGCGATGATGTGCAGCGCGGCATCGGTCAGCTCGACCTGTCGGACCTCGGAGGTGCGGCGAGATGCTCCCATCGCAAAAGAGTAAGTGCTTACTTCACAACGCGCAAGCCGTCGGCGCAAACGCAAGCGTGTGTTCGCGGTCGATGTGCGCGTCTGCGCTCGCTGCTGCGGCGCGCTGCGGCTCGTTCCGCTGCCGATGAGCGCGCCGAACGTGTTCAGCTCAGCGAAGCGCCGCGCGGTCGCGACATCGCGACGTCGCGATCACTTGTCCTTGGGCTTGACCTGCGCCTTGGTCGCGCGCGTCTTGGCCGAGGTCGCCTTGCGAGTGACCTTGCGCTGCAGGCTCGTGGCCGACTTCACGCGGCCCGTGCTCTTGCGCGTCGACTTGCGCGACGCCTTCCCTGTCGCGGAGTCCTCGAGGCTCGCGCCGCCCTTGCTGGCCGCGCGGCTCGACACGTTGCGTGAGCCGCTGCTACCGCCGCCTGCTTTGCGATCGGTGGCGCTCACTCCGGGTTGCGCGGTGTCCACTACGTCGTCGCGTCGCGGGCGCGGCGCGCGCTTTGGCTTCGGTGGATTGGCGTCTCGCGCTTGCTGGGCCTTCACTGCTTGCGCTTTGGTAGACATGGGGAGGGTGTACCACGCGTCGACCCGACCGCTGTAGCGTCCAACGCGTCCGGCTACGCGGTGGCGCTCTCGTCGATGTGGCGGACTTCGTCGATGTGGCGGACTGGGCGGCCATCCGGCGGCGGCGCGAGGCGGCCCGCCTCGTAGGCGTCGAGGATCGCCATGCTGCCGTCGAGCGTGTCGCAGAAGAGCAGATGACGACGCAGCGCGCCCGCGCCCGGCAGACCGCTGAGGTAGCCCGAGAGATAGCGACGCGTCGAGCGGACGCCGTGCGTCTCGCCGCGCTCGGCGGCAGCGACGGTGAGGTGCTCGCGACACAGCGAGAGGCGCTCAGCGGGCGTCGGCGGCGCGAGCGTGACGCCGTGATCGAGCAGCGAGCGCACCTCGCGAAAGATCCACGGATGGTCGATCGCGCGGCGGCCGACCATCACGCCAGCGCAGCCCGTCTCGCGCAACGCGCGCTCCGCGAGCTCCGCACTGTTGACGTCGCCGTTGACGATGACCGGCATCGAGACGTGCTCGCGCGCGCGCGCCGCCCAGGTCCAATCCGCGCTACCGGAGTGCCCCATGTCCGCGGTGCGGCAGTGGATCGTCAGCGCGCTCACGCCGACGTCCTCGAAGCGTCGCGCCAGATCGACGATCGGCATCTCGCCCTCTGCGCTCCAGCCGATGCGCGTCTTCACCGTCACCGGCAGCGAGACCGCCTTCACGATCCGCGCGGCCATCGCGACCATCGCGTCCGGCTCACGCAGCCAGCCGGCGCCTGCGCCGCGGCGCGCGATCTTCGGTACCCAGCAGCCGCAGTTGATGTCGATGTACGCGGGGCCCGACTCCTCGGAGACGCGCGCCGCCTCGACCAGGCGCTCAGCGTCCGAGCCGTAGATCTGAATCGCCGTCGGCTGATCGTCGGGCGCGAGGTAGATCTTCTTCGCGGCCTTCCGACAGCCGCGCAGCAGCCCCTCGACGTTGACGAACTCGGTCACGCAAACGTCTGCGCCACGCGCCCGACAGAGCGCGCGGAACACGTGATCGGTGACGTCCTCCATTGGCGCGAGGATCGACGGGCGATTCGCGAACAGCGTCTGAAAGCGTGATGCGGCGGTGGAGCTCATGGCGGTACGTCAGGGCGATCGCTCGGGCGAAGCGCTCAGTTCTGACGCGGAACGGCGGCGACGTAAAGCGGACACGTCGCCGCCGTGCTGACACGACACCGACCGCGCGTCAGGGCAGGCCGACGACCATTACGGGTGCGCTCGAGCGAGCGTCCGGATCGGTGAAGCCGCTCGGCACCGCGGGATTGCCCAACGTGCCGAAGCCGTTGAAGCCCCAGCACCAGACATCTCCGTCGTCGAGCAGCGCGCAGCTGGTCGTGCTGCCGATCGCGATCTCTGCGGCGGTCGTCGGCAGGCCGGTGACGGTGCGCGCCGAAGCGACCACGGGGTCGGGGCCGGAGACGCTGCTCCAGCGGTTGTCGCCCCAGCACGCGACCGCGCCGCTCGTGCGCACGATGCACGCTGAGCCGCCGTCGACCGAGAGCGACTCGACATCGGTGAGCCCACTGATCGCGACCGGCACATAGCGTGTGGCGGTCACCGCGCTGCCGTCGCCGAACTCGCCGTTCTCGTCGGAGCCCCAGCAGCCCACCTGCCCGCCAATGCGAACACACGAGAGCGTGCTGCCGCCATCGACCTCGTTGGGGACGGCGTCGGCGACGAACGGCGCGATCGCGATCGGCGTCGTGTTGTTGACCGCGGCCGAGCCCGCTTGGCCCGATTGACTCCAGCCCCAGCAGCGGATCGACGAGCCGAGCAGCGCACACGAGTGCTGCTGGCCGAGGCCGAGATCGGTGACACTGCTGAGTCCGGGTGTAAGTGCCGTCTCGACAGATACGGCGCTATCCGTCGTGCTGCCATCACCGAGATGGCCGTGGTGGTTCGCGCCCCAGCAATAGGCGCGTCCCGAGCCGCTGACGCACGCGTGATTTTGTCCGGCGGCGATCTCGACCAGCCCCTCTGCCGCCGTGTGCGCGCCGGTGATCACCGTGGGTGTCGTGTAGGTCGTGCCAAAGGTGATCGTGCCCCAGCAGACGACCGCGTACGCGCGCGTGATGGCGCATGCGAACTGACTGCCCGCGGCGATCGCGATCGCGTCGACGCCGACGATGCGGGTCGGCGGGGCGATCGCTGCCGGCGGGGCGCCGTAGGACAAGTCGCCCCAGCAGAAGACCGCGCCGTCGTCGTAGAGCGCGCAGGCGAGCGCTTCGCCGGTGCTGATCGTGACGATGCGCGCGCCGGGCGTGACCGATGCGTCGACGCCACCGCTGTCGACTGCGCCGCCGCCGCCATCGACTGCGCCGCCGCCGCCATCGACGTCGCCGCCGCCGCCATCGACTGCGCCGCCATCATCGGTTGAGCCGCCGCCGTCGAGTCGGCCAGCGTCGAGGCTGCCGCCGTCGGCGAGCGCTCCGTCGGCTCGGCCGCCGTCCGTCTCGAGGACGGAGGCATCTCCGCTGCACGCGGCGAGCAGGAGAGCGCACAGCGCTGCGGGAACGAGTCGAACGGGCGCTGCGAGTGAGCGCAAGGAAGTGAGCGAAGATGAGTCGAACATGGAACCTCCGATGGCCTAGTGTCCGGCACCTGCGGAGTCGTCTCACCGCGCGGTGACTTTTTCTCGAGTCACTGAGAGGCCATCCAATAGCGCTGCTCGAGCCCTTGGTCGGTAGCCGGCTCAGTGGACGAGCCAAGGCTGCGCGATGAGGTCGCTGGCTTCGCCCAACGGCAATCGGTGCTCGACGCGCCAGAGCCACGCTTGGTACGGCGCGAAGCACACGTCGTCGAGGCGGTCCGCTGGGAGCGCGGCGAGCAGAGCGCGGATCTCCGCTGCGTTGCCGAGGCGGGTGTGTGCCTGCATCAGCCGGGTGCGATCGCGGTTCTGCAGCTCGGGAAGGCGTCCGAGCGCGCGGATGACGCAGCGGTCGTCGCCACGCTCGACGCACGTCTCGGCGACGTCACGTGGATCCACATTGGGCCAATCGAGCGCCGCCTCGGTCATGGGCGGAGTGTCTGCGGAGCGCATCGTCCACGCTCGGCCGGCGCCGGTGATCTGCAGGGTGGTGAACTCGAGCTCGTGAATCTCGGGCGGCAGAGCCTGGAGCGCTGAAAGCATGCACCGCCGCTCCGTTGTGTTCGCGGCCCCGCTCAGCACTTCGATCTCGTCTGCGCCGCCGCCCTCCGGTCGGTGCAGCGTCGCGACGATTGGCTCCTCCGGCCGCGGAGCGCGACGACACGCGCGCACCACGTCGATCGCGGCGTCGTTCCTCGGGTCGATCGCCGGGAAGTTGTCGGCGCTGCCCGCGTCGAGCACGTTGAGCAGTGCCTGCTGCGCCAGATCCGCCGGGCGCGGGTGTGGATTGCCGTCGGGTCGTGCGGTGGCTCGGGGCGATCCGCCGTCACCGAACTTTCGCGCCGTAGGTCCAGAACCGGCAGATCGCTGGACGGGAGCGATTGGAGTCGCCGTCACGTCCTCAGCCGGTGCGAGGGTGACGGCCGAGTGGCTCCGCGTCACGAGCAGCCAGGCAAGGCTCGCGGCCATGACGACGTTCAAACACACGGACACACCGAACATCAGCGAGCGCGCGCGCATTGGGCGCAGAGTAACAGAGCCGTACTCATCGCCGTCCGCTCTTCCGTGGTTCGGTGAGCGCGCGCCACGAAGCACGTACGCTGCACGAGTTCGATGAGACGAATCGCGTCCACCGGTACACTACGAGTCGATGGCACCTCGGCCAAAACTCTCGCTGGTCCGCCCCGATGCGGGCAGCGGTGTGCGCGACGGCGGGACGGCGGTGCGCGACGACGCCTCGGTTGCGCGCGACGCAGAGCCCATCGACACGCGCGATCTCGACGCGCTGTTCCGCCGCTTCGCGCCGTACGTCGCGCGGGTCGCGATGCGGGTGCTCGGCACGCAGAGTGACGTCGACGATCTGGTGCAAGACGTCTTTCTCGACGCGCATCGCGGCCTGCGCAGTCTCCGTGAAGCGCACGCGGTGAAGGGCTGGCTGGCGACGGTGACGGTGCGCAAGGCGCGGCGCAGGCTGCGTCGGCAGCGCGTGCTCGCGCTCATCGGGCTCGACGCACCGCTCGATCCCGATCTGGCCGCAGACCCGCGCCAGAGCCCCGAGGAACGCGCGCTAGTCGCGAGTGCGTATCGCGTCCTCGACACCGTCTCTGCGGATGCGCGCATCGCGTGGGTGCTGCGCATCATCGAGGGCGAGCCGCTCGAGCGCGTCGCCGAGCTGTGCGGAATCTCGCGCGCGACCGCCCATCGCCGGGTTCGTGAAGCGCAAGATGCGCTCGAAGGAGCCTTCCGCCATGCGTGAGGGCGACGTGAACACCGAGCGAGTGGCGCGGACGATCGGCGCTGTCGATCCGCGCTGGGACGCGGTGCGCACCGAACACGCGCTCGCAGGAATGCACCGACGCAAGCGGCGGCGCCGCGCGCTGCTCGGAGCGGGCGTGATGACGACCGCGCTCGCCGTGGCGCTCATCCTTGCGCAGAGCGCGCCAGTGCCGCGGCAGCGCGAGGCGCACACTTCCGTCGCGATCGCGAAGCGCTCCGCGGTGAGCGCGGCGCCGCGACCGCCGCTGCGTTTTGCCGATGGGTCCGTGGTCATGCCGGACGCTCTGGCGGAGGTCGTGTTGGCGACGGTGTCGAACGAGCGCATCGCGCTTCGCCTCGATGCAGGATCGATCAGCGTCGAGGTGACGCCGCGGACGGAGCGTGAGTTCGAGGTGATATGTGGCCGCGTGCGCGTCGTGGTCCTCGGCACCGGCTTCGTCGTCGAGCGACGCGCCGAGCGTACCTACGTGCGGGTGCTTCACGGTCGCGTGCGGGTGGTCTGGGACCGTGGCGCACGCGAGCTCGGCGCCGACGAAGACGGCACGTTCCCGCTCGACGATGGGCTGACGGCGGCAGCGAGCGACATCGACGCGCCGCGCGAGGCGCCACCGCGGCCGCGCCCGAGCGCGGCGAGCGCGCCGAGCGCCGCGGCGACCGATTGGCGGCCGCTCGCCGAGCGCGGCGAATACGACGCGGCGTATCTGGCGCTGACCGCTCGCGGCGAGCGCGCGGTCGACGACGAAGTGGAGACGCTGTTGCTCGCGGCCGACGTCGCGCGGCTCTCGGGGCATGGTGTCGCGGCGCTGCCCTACCTCGAGCGCGCGGCGTCGCATCATGACGATCCGCGCGCGCTGCTGGCCTCCTTTACGCGCGGGCGGATTCTCGTCAGCCTCGCGCGCGCCGCGGAAGGCGCGGCCGAGTTCGAGCGCGTGGCCGAGCGCGCTCCGACAGGCGCGCTGGCCGAAGATGCGCTGGCGCGCGCGATCGAGGCGCATCAGCGCGCGGGGCACGCCGATCGCAGCCGCGAACTCGCCCGCCGTTACCTGCACGAGCACCCACGCGGTCGGTGGATCGAGCGCGCAGAAGCAGCGCTCGGCGCGGGCAGCGGGGCCCCTGCGCGATGATCGTTCGGGTCGCGCTCGCCGCTCTCTTCGTTTGGCTCGTAGCGTGGCTCGTCACGTCGAGCGCCTCGGCGCAGCCGACCGTCGCCGTCGATCCGCGCTGTGGTGAGGTCGTGCTCGGCTTCGACGCCGCGCTGCACGTCGAGCTGGTCGATCGCGCCAGCGAGCTCGCCGAAGGGATGTCACGCCACGCCTTCACGCTGACGCTCGAGTGCACGGACGGCGGCGCGGTCACGCTGCGCGTCGTCGATCGGGCGACGCAGCGCTTCGTCGGTCAGCGCGTCGAGCGCGTCGAGCGAGGCTTCGTGCGTCAGCTGGCGATCGTCGCAGCAGAGCTCTTCGCGGCGCTGACGAGCCAGCTCGACGTCGTGCCGGCACGGGAGGCGGCGGCCGCCACTCCGCGCGTCCGGCCAGCAGCGCAGAGGCAACATCGCTTCGCGCTTGGGCTGCGCGTCGCCGGTGGTGTGTCGGCCACCGGGAGCCCGCTCGCGCCACTCGCGCTCGGCACGCTCGGCCTGGGATTCGCGCTCGCCGACGCCGCACGCTTCATCGTCGATCTCGGCGTCGGACACACGCGCACCGGCAGTACGCGCGGCGACATCACGACGACGACGCTCTCCATCGCCGCCTCTCTTCGGCTCGGCGCGCACGTGGGCGCGGTGTGGCTGGGAGTCGGCCCGCTGCTGCGCGGAGGCGCCGCGATCTTCACCGGACGGCCGAGCGGCCCAGGCATCCGCGGACGGGAGGACACGCTGCCATGGCTCGGCGTCGGCGCCGTCGCGTCGATGTCCGTCGCGATCGAAGGCACCCCGCTCGCCATCGAGTTCGACCTCGAAGGCGGCGCCCTCGCCCTCACTGCGCGCGCGCTCGTCGACGGTGTGGCCGGCTTCGACCTCGGCCCAGCATGGTTCGGCGCGCAGCTCGGCGTCGCGCTCCAGCTGCTCTGAGCTCCGACATTCGGCGACGCGCTCAGCGCTGCGCTGCGGCCGCTCCGGACGCGATGCGACGCATCATCGGCAGCGCGAGTCCGAGCGCATCGGCGTGCGCGATGCAGCGCGCGAGCCGCACCGGCGCGCTGCGTCCCATACAGACGTGCAGCGGATCGGCAGCGCCGGCGGCGTCGAGCACGGCGAGAGCGTCCGCGTGCGCGAAGACGTGCCGCGCGAACAGCGCCGTCTCGAGCTCGAGCACCTCGCCGGCAAGCTCCAGCGCGAACGCGCGGTGCTCACCGAGCAGCGCGCCGACGTTCCCACCGACGACCATGCCGGCGAGGTTGGTCACCAGGATGTACAGATTTTTCGCAGCGAGCGCGGCGTACGCGGCGGTGTCAGTTTCCGCGTGCTCGCTCGGTACGTCGGTCGCGGCGAGCGCCTCGCGCAGCAGAGCCGCGCCCTGCCCCGCGAGGATCGTCGGCAGCAATACGCGCACTTCCGTGCCTCGCTTTTTCTCGAACCAGACGACGGCGAGCGTCGGCGCTGCGAGCCCGTGGCGCTCCCAGTCGCGCGGACGCAGCTCGTTCTGCAGCAGCGCGACGCGTCCCTTCCACGCGTCGGGCATCGCGCTGAGCACGGCGTCGAGCTCGGTCTCGCCGACGGCCACGAGCACCAGCGCCGGCGACGCGACGCGCGCTGCGAGCGCGGCTACGTCGGTGCCGCGCACGACGGGCACCACCGTGTGTCCAGTGCGCAGCAAGCCGCGCGCAAAGATCGCGCCGAGCTCGCCGATTCCCCAGACGACGACGTCGCTCACGGCTCGTCTGCTGCTTTCACTCGCGCGTCGGGCGCCGCCGAGAGCCCGAGCTCGTCGGGCGCCGGTGCGAGTGCGATCACTTCGGGCCCGACGGGCTGCGCGCGCACGTCGCGAAGGAGCGCGAGGAGCGCGTCCGAATCGCGCGCGACGCGCATCGCGCCGATGCCGCGCACCGCAGCGAGCGCCTCGACGGAGTCGGCGTCGTGCTCGGCGAGCTGCGCGAGACAGTGCCCGGGCAGCACCACCTGCGCGTCCACGGCGCGCTCCGCAGCGATCGTGCGGCGCCAGTTCTGCAGCGCCTTCTCACGCGCGCGAACGGCGTTGCGCTCGCTCAGCGGACGCGACTGCCCGGCGCGGAGGTCTTCTGCGGGCACGTCGCCGACCGCCTCCCCGCGACGAATGCCGTCGAGCAGCTGCTCGGCGAATTCAATATGGCGCACCGCGACCTCTCCGCCGACGTTGCGCAGATCGTGCCGCGTGTGTGGGCGCCGCCGCGCGATCGCCAGCAGCGCCTCGTTGCCGAGCACCTTGAACGGCGGCACGTCGCGTCGCTGCGCCTCGAGCTCGCGCACCAGACAGAGCTCGCGCAAGATCGCCCGGCCCATCGGCACGAGCTCGAGCGCGCCCTTCACGCGCGTCCACGGCGGTGGTGTAGGCGGCGCTTCATCGGCCGCGCGCGACAGCACGTACAGGCACTCTTCGTCGATCTCCGCGACGATCCCGCGCTCGCCCGCAGCGCCGAGCAAAGCGTCCGCCAGCGCGTGCAGATGCAGCACGTCGCCGGCGAGGTAGCGCATCGCGTCGGCGTCGATCGGGCGCACGCCCCAGTCGGCCCGTTGCCGATCTTTCGGCAGCAGGATGCCGAAATATTTCTCCAAGAGCGAAGCGAGCCCCTGCGCAGGTTCGCCGAGAAATCGCGCGCACACCGCGGTGTCGAGGACGCGCTCGAGCGGCACGCCTTGCTCCCGCAGCAGGCGCGCGTCGAACGCCGCATCGTGCAAAATTTTGCGTGGTCCATCCGGCCCGAGCAGCGAGGCGAGCGGCGAGAGATCGCGCAGCGCGAGCGTGTCGACGATCGCCAAGTGCTC
>Ga0163144_10028085_pt1 | contig 10869 bp, 10 predicted proteins | sample OliLak19BULKMAT1_FD_123175 | JGI IMG/M metagenome (GOLD analysis project Ga0163144, IMG submission 123175) | Freshwater microbial mat bacterial communities from Lake Vanda, McMurdo Dry Valleys, Antarctica - Oligotrophic Lake LV.19.BULKMAT1 | ecosystem: Environmental > Aquatic > Freshwater >... | reverse complement strand
TCCTGCCGCGTGTTTTCCACCGATCTCATCCGGAAATGCATATTGGACTGGCCGGAGCAGAGCCAGACATCACCGACCAAGAGATCCTTCACGGTCACCACGTTGTCGCCGGAGATTGTCATCGTGAACGGGCCGCCTTCTTTCAGCGGCTTCAGATTCACCCTCCACTTGCCATCGGCGGCGGTGGTGCTGACTTTCTGGTGATCGAATGCGACGGTGACTTTTTCCCCATCGCGTGCCGTGCCCCAGACCGGAACCGGCAGACCGCGTTGCAGCACCGCCCCATCGCTAAAGAGCGGATTGGGTTTCACAGCGGCGCACAGGGAGCCGCTAACAACTGCCGCGATCAAGAACACGAACAAAGTGGGAATGGGTTGCGGTGTCATGAGATTGTATAAACAAGCGGCGATTATGTGATATTTCAACCAAGGGGCGAGGCAAAAGAATGGCACATCACTCAACCCACCGAGCGGTAGGCCTCGCCAACGATTGCTAGCGAACCGTCGGGATTGAAAAGCTTTGAACTGGCGAGGGCACTGCCGCTGACCCCGCCGTGGAACCATCAGTAGCGCTCGACGATGTCCAGCGCTTCGATTTTCGGCAGCACCTTCGCCACGAAATCGGCGACTTTTCCGGGTTGGTGGCGGTTCTCCGCAGGTGATTTCGCCTCCCAATCGGCGACGGCGAACTCGGTGATCCAGACACCCCAGCCACCGCACCGCATCACATCACATCACATCACATCCGAAAATAGTTCGTTTGGCGGTGTGAAATCCGGTGGCTGGTTTACCACGCACAATCAGCGTCTGGATGTCTGGGCCTGAACGAGCGTGGGGTCGTTTTCCCGGCCACCCAGGCCGAGGAATTCCTTGCAAACAAAACGGCTGATGGTCACACGCCCGGTGTCCGGCGAGCGGCTCAGCTCCAAGGTTGCAGTTTGGTCCCGCATGCCTGCCGATGGGTCTGTTTCCAAGACGCGGGCGGCGGGCAAAAGCGCGGTTACGACCGGGTCGTGATAGTAGATCGGTACCCGGATGACGTCTTCCCGGTGCAACGGATCCTGCACCCGGATGATGGTTTCACCCACCATTTCCCCGTTTTCAAACACCGGTTTATCCAGCGACAGGATCACCCGAAAACGGATGGGACCGGGGCCGAGATCACCGTCGATGAAGGAGCGCAACGTGCGGTCCCACGTTTGAATAAAGAGATCCCAATCGAGAAGGAGCTTTCCGTTCTTTTTGGCAAAGAAAGCCAAGGCCTCGCGGGGAGGTGGCTTGGAAAAGAACTCCGTGAGCGCCGCGCTCTCGAGAAAACCAAGACCTTTGGTGCCGCGTGCCATTTCTGCGGCAAGCAGCGGACTTTCAAGACTCATGGTGTCGTCCGGTGGGGCTTGATAGATGAGTCCGGTGATTCCCCGGCGTAGGTCGCTCTCGAAGACCGGGATCGTGGACACCGTATCCGCTTCTGAAAACCGGGGCAATGGTGCTGGGGAATCGAGACGGCGCTGAATCTCGGGGAGCAGGTCCTGCCCGCCGATCACCTGTTCCGCGATCGCGGCCAGGTCTCTGGTGCCAAGGACCGCCTTCAGGGTTTCCTGAGCGCCTGCATTGAGGGCACCACGCAGCTGGTCAAGAGCTTGTGACGACGGTGCCATGGGGGCGGGTCTGGTTGGGAAGAAAACCCAGCCGAGCCCAAGTATCGTGGCAAAAACAAGGATGCTCGCCAGCGTGAGCATTTTGGCGATTTTTGCCTTGTTCGCGGCGTGCGTCGGGAGGTGGTAAGGTTGAGCTGCGGGCTGTGTGCCTTTGCCCGGTGTGGGCCCGGCAGCCTCGGATTCGTATTCAGGTTCCCGACTCGCGATATCCTGCAGACCAAGGGGTCTGAAATTGAAATTACCGGTCCGGCTGATCCAGTTCGCGGAAGGCCGGCGGGAGGTGAGGGATTCATCGGGTGCTGAGGGCTCTGCCGCTTCCGGCTTCACGATGGAAGCGGGCGTGGTAAATGGAACTGGAGTTGGACGAGAAGCCGCAGCGAGTCCGGGAGCAGGCGTGGGGAAGTGGGGCGTGTTCGGAGAGAATTGGGCAAACTCAGGCAAACCCTGTAACGTTTCCACAAAAGGAAGGGGGATGAGCTGCTGCAGCCCGCGCGGAATATCCGTGATCCAGAATTGGCAAACCGGACAGAGTCCGGGAGAGCCCGCGCCAAATAGGGTGAGGCTTGTCTGGCACTGCGGGCAGGCGAACGGGGTTCCCTGCGGTTGGAGGGGCGGTATGAAAAAAGGCGTGAACTGCGGTTGATTACCCGGCGGCGCAAGCTCGGGTGACGGCGGCGGCAGGGCGCGGCGCGGCGGTAACCCACGCAGCCCGGAGAGCGGGATGAATATATTCTCCAATGCTTCAGGTGTTTTCAGGTTCATGGCTGATTTGTTTCGTTAGATCCTGCAACGGGAATGGGAAAGTCCTTCGCTTGGGTGTCTGGCGGAAAAAGGTGGGTTTCCTGATCCGGGTCCTTGAAAGCGATGTCCTGAACACGGGTCACGCTTCCGTCAGGACTTTTGCTGCCGAACGGCTGCTTTAGGGTGTGAACAATTACCGCGAGTAGCACACACACCAAGAGGCCCCCAGCCACGGTGAACCAGCGCCGGAACCTTTCAAAAAATGCCGAAGGTTCGTTGTCATACTGCGGGTTATTCAAGCCTGACCGGCTGCGCGACCGGCGCGTTTTAGGGGCGGGGAACGTGCCCGTGCGGGTCAACCGCGGTATTGGCTCAGGAGCCGATGTGGTGTCCTTGGACTTTTGATCTCTACCTGCAATGGCGATGCACACGGGGCATTGGTCGAGTCCACCTGCCACGGTGCTTCGGAAAACCGACTGACAAAACGGACACTGCAGGTAAGCAGCCTGAAATGCCGCACCGGACGGATGGGTAAGTTCGCGGCTTCCGGCAACGAGGGGCTGGACTTGGTGTCCAGAACGATCCGGACCGGTAGCGGGGCGGGGACTCTCTTTCTCATCAATGTGGCTTTCAAATGGATCCTCCTCATGATTTCGCGAAGAGGCGGGGCCAGGCGAAGCGGCGTGATTCCCTTGAGAGCGCCGGTCAGGGAGAGATCGATAGTTCATTCGGGCGGTTAGGGGAGAGCTGATGTTTGAGACTGCTTGGCGGGTAGAGCGGATACTGAATCTTTCGACGGGGAACGTGACAGCGAGGTCCGCCCCGTCGAAATGTTTCAGGGATCGACATCGGTCACAGGTGGCGGATTGATGATCGGTGGGGTGATGATGATCGGTGGAATGATAGGAATCAGAGGAACGCCGCCTGGCCCTCCGGGAGTGGGGCCGGTAGGGCCCTGACCGGGGAAATCCAGTGGATTGAACGTGGATGCCACCTGAGAATTGGAGTCCTTTGAGTCGATGGGATCCTTGGCGCTTTTCGCGCTCTTGTCGCTCGCACCGGACTCTCCGCTGTTAGCGTCCAGGCGGGCAAGCACGGCCTGCACTTCCGCGAGCGCGTCAGGAGCCACTGCGATCGCACATTGGGCGACGAGACGCATCTGTTCCGGCGCGGCGAGTATGGCGGCTTCCACGATGGCGGCCACGGTTTTCGCATCGGCTTGCGAGGCCTCGATCGAGGCTTTGACAATTTCACACGCACAGGAGGATGAACTGGAGACTGCCTTTGCCACGATTTCGACGGATTGAGCGGGTAAATCCGCGACCTGTTTTTTCGTGTCTGAGTAGCTGACCTGGCAATCAACTGCCGCAGGGATGTCCGTGCCGGGCACGTTCAAGGTGTTCGCGGCGTTGTCTGCTTGGCCGTGGGCGAAGCTGGAACTGGCGGTGATGATGGCTGCAGCGCGGAGGCCGAGGAATGCGTTAAAGTGTTTATTTTTCACGTAGGTGTGTGGATTGGTTCTGTCTGTTTGGTTTTTATACCTATATCTGTGAAATTTGGGGCCGCTTACTGGGGGACCGTGTCGCTCCGGGTTCCTGATAAGGACTTATAGAGCAAGGCTTGCGCAGACGTGCCACCGGTAGTGGTAATGATCCTGCCTCTGGGATCCTTCAGGACGACATGCCGCAAGGACGAGAGGTTGGGCGGTGCGCTGATGAAGACGATGTAGTGATAAAACGGTGCCTTGGATGAGGTGACGATGCCGATGCCGCAGCGGGTCTGATCCCGGTAAAACGGGAGTTCCCCGAGCAAGTGGACGCGGTCCGGCGCATGCCTTTTCCATTCTCCGAGCGCGGTCGAGGGATTTTCCGTGGTCATCGCGAAGGACTCGATGCTATTCGCGTCCTTCGAGTCACTGTAATAAGAGGGGAAGCGGTATCCGGCCTTGCGGGCGAGGAGGTTCGGTCCTATCCCGTCTGGACTCACATGTCCGGCATAGCCGCGCTTGATCATGTCCGTTACCTGGGCACGTGCCACCTGACAGAGAATGGGATCCAGCTTGAGCGAAGCGCGCTGTTGGCCCCCATCCCGGGCGATGATACGGAACAGGTTGATTTCATTGGATTTCATGGTGTGAACGGCGCCGGGAAGCGGAGATGCCAGCGCGATTGCAAGTGCGAATACCGTGGTAAGTGGACGGATCATGATCATTTAATAGTTTGATTTTTAGATTCAAGGAAACTGGTCCAACCACTAACTTGGGAATCCCCGGCGATGCACACGCGCCGGATGGGCATGTCTGAGGGGCCGGGCGCTTCGCCTAGGTGGTGTTTCATGCACCGACCATGCACCCGCCGCCGCCCGCTGTCTGCCACGTCCGCTAGTGAATACCATGTAGTGTAAATACTACGTGGTGTAGTGGCGTAGCGGCGTAGCGGCGTAGCTATATTATCAAACCGGCCCTTGAAGTCGCAAGAGTTATGTTTTTCCGAGAGTGTGGCGGCTGAGGGCGAGCCAAAGTGCGAGAGCGATCCATGCGAGGTTTTCCGTGAGCTTGGCACAGACGAAGACCTCGCCTGCACCACATCCGCAATCGAAGCTGAGGGCACAGAACGGAACGTGGAGCTCGGATTGCAGGGCGATGGCACGGTGCGCGATGGCGATTGAGAAAAAGAAAAACAAGCCGGCGATAATCGCCGAGGTGGCACGAGTGGCAATGCCGCCAAGGAGCAGGATCCCACAGAAGACCTCGAACCAAGGCAGCGTTGCGGCAGTGGCATTGAGAAGCCATGGGGAGGAGAGGAAGTGATACTCGCGCAGGAGTTTCAGGAAATCGACGGGGGCGAAGGCCTTGGCGAGTCCCATAGCGATGAGGAAGCCGCCGAGGGCAAAACGGGCGGTGATGGAGATGAGTCGCGCCAGGGAACACTCGCCGAGCAGTGGGATCTTGAGGCTGGGCATGGCGATTTCTAGGGTGCGGATAGAGTCAACGGAAGCCCGGCATCCTTCCATGCCTGGATGCCTTCTATAAAGATGGAGAATCGATCGGCAGGGATGCCGAAATCGCGCAACATTCGGGCGGCGAAGAGGCTGTCCTCGCAAGAACCGCCAGTGCAATAGATGACGATTTTTTCCGCCGCGAGGCAGGCAGGCATCACTGCGGAAAGATAATTCTGAGGCTGGAAGTGATCGAACTGCAGGGCACCTTCAATGTGGCCGTTGCGAAAGTGCGCATCGTTGCGGGCATCGATCAGCAGGAATCTGCGGGTGACGAAGCGCTTGTCGCGGAGCATTTCCACGAGTCCATCGGTGGTGACGGTGGAGAACTCATGGGTAGGGATGGGAGAGGGTGCCGCGCCGATGTTAGCAGTTGGCTGGATGGCGGGAGTTGCTGCGGGTGGAAAATAGTTTCGGCTGAGTTCCAAGCCCCGGGGCGAGAGGAAGTTCGCCATCACGGCGAAGATGATGCCGGAGAAGATTACGATGAAAGCCTGGAGACCCAAGAGGCCGATGGGATGGAGACGGGATGCAGTCATCATGGTGGGTGAACCCAGGCAATGGCCCATTTACGGTGATATCTGGGGAACGGGCGGCGCGTTCGCAAAAGCCACCGGGATCCTGATCTTGGGCTGGCTGGGCAACGAGGTTTCGGCTGTGATGGCGAAGGTCTTGCCGAGGACGTATTTCATTTTCGCGGAAAAAGTGACGGCGAGTTCAAACTCCCTGCCAGGATTGGTTTCGCGGAGGACAACGGTGGAACCCTCCGCATCGCAGGCCGCATTGGTGAGGGTGATGGGATCGGGAGATTGATTGCGGACCGTGATGATATACGGCTCCGGCACATCGGACGCGACCACGGGGAGGAACATCTGGGCGGGGCTGACCAATATCTCCGGCTGGGCAATGGCCAGGACGCCGATGTTCAATACCGGCATCTTCTTTGCAGAAGTGGCGATCGTGATAAATCCCTGGATATCGCCACGCGGGAGGGGTGCCACCGTATCGATAATGAGATGAAATTCCTTGCCTGCGGTGACCTGCTCGATGCGCGGGTGAAACTGCGGCACGCTGCTGACAGGCGACTCGAGTTTTAGCGGCTCTTCCATCTGGTTCACAATTTTCAGGGTGGTGGAGAAGTTCTGGCTGCCGTTCGGCGGCATCTGGATCAGCGCCATGCTAGGAGACACCTCCACATGCTGCCAGACGACGCCCGCAACGAGCAAAACGGCAACGGGCTGGGTGGGATCGTTGCTATGGACGGCCACGCTACGGTTGATGGCACCGCTCATCCCCGTGCTGTTGAACTCCAGCGGGATCTTCCCCTTGCCGCCGGGAGGGATGTTTTTTGTCCACTCCACAATCGAAGTGCAGCCGCAGGCGGGCACGATGTTGGAAATGACAAGTTCGGCATTTCCGGCATTCGTGTAAGTGAATTCGTGCTTCAGTGCGCCTCCTGCGAGCAATCTGCCGAAGTCAAACTTGATTTCATCAAACTGGATCTTGGGTGCCGGAGCGGCGGCCTCCTTCGCGGGCTGGGTTTGGCCAAATAGTGAGGCTATCCCGATGCTGAGCCCCACGGTCAGAAATAGGATTGTTTTGCCAAAATTCGCTTGGAGATGCTGCATGATGTTCTTTGGGTGAGTTCAGTTCTAGGGGGGGATCGCTTTTGAAATCCGTAGAGGAAAATGGTAATTGACTGGATTTGATTAATGCATCGATTGAAGGGTTTGTCGAATAGGTTCGTAGCAGAGAGTGATCATGATTCGGATCAGTGCAGTTGCAAGATCTGTCCAGCACTAGAGGCAGCGCCCCTTCGGGCGAGGTCAGATAACTGTGCTGGTGCGAAGCGGCAGTGCGGAGGAATTCAGTAAGGATGTCGGTAAACGTGGTTAGCTGGTTGCTGCTGAAATGGGTGGTCAAAACAGCCTCGTGAAGCAATTTTCCCAGTTCGTCACCATAGACCGGTAAGACATACAGCTCGATGGCGGGAAGATTCTTTCCGCCATCGCTGGCTTAAAGGTCATGAAGGAGTTGATAGGTCTTCCGACATTCGGGTTTGGTCCAGTCTGTCACCATTGCGATCTGTAGCCGCCGGGCCCCGATGGCCTCACCAAACTCGATACGCGGCAGGCTGTGGTCGATCATGGGATACTTGCCACCGACAAAGGAAACGCCGGTTTCGCCAAAATCCGATACAAACGGACGAACAAATCTCAGTATTAGGTTGGAAGAATCCCAAATTACGCCCTCCAAAGAGGATTTGTCCAGCAATAGCCCGTGAATTCCGCCCCGCTGTCTTCCGCGGGGCCATTGGGATACCAGTGCGACCACGCGCCGTTTTGCCACCCGCTTCCAGACCATCACCCCTTCCTGGAAACCAAGATGCAGGGCGAAGCCATGGGAAAGCGGGGAGCCGGAAAATGCAACCTCAGTGGGAGCGGCTGCGGTGCCGACGCAGCAGTGCCATCATACCGAAGCAGCCAAGGATGGCGACCGATGGCTCGGGAATGGGCGTCGGCCAGGTGAACGACTGTGACTCAAAGGTGCCGAATCCGTTGTTTGGTGGCTGGGTATTGCTGTCTAGTTTCAAGTCGGAGTAGATGCCTCCTCCCACCAACATCCCCCCTGCCCCATAAACTTGACGATCCACCTGTCCCCAAATGACCGTAAAAGGATCATCATTGGTGTCCAATGGGTTGTCGGCGATATCAAAGGTTACCTGGTTAGGAACTGTGGGAAAGAGCAATCCATCCTCCCGATACAACAGGACCTCGCCTAGGGGCGTGCCTATCTTGCTCATGTCATTGAATGCGAAGGTATACATCTGTTTCCCCGCTGCCAGTGCCCCCACATCGTAGGTGTTGACTGAAACCGCCCACAAACCGTCGAAATCCTTGTAGTAGGGAAAGTTCACCAAATTACCAGGGTTACCTATTTCAGGTTCGGGGGTGAGTGAACTCACCCCATTCCAGTTAGACGCCCAAGTGGCATAGTTGCTGAAAGTAGGCGTATAGCCATTATTAAACCAGCCAATTTGCCACGTCAGATTGTCCACGCTGCCATTCGAGGTAAAGGAGATCGGATTGAAGTTGGCACTGGACCCCCATGCCACGGTCTGAGCTTGAAGTTGGGCCGAGAGCAGTGTCGAGCATGCGACAATAGGCAACACCCGGCGTCCTAAGTTAATTTTCATGATATGATGTGCTGCGGTTTGTGTAATTTCGGGGAATCGGATTTTGGCGAATTGAATTTTCAGTTTCATGGCTTTGACTTTGTTGTTTTGTTATTTTTAAGAATTAAAATTCTATCATGGTGCGGGTTGCACCCAAGGAGCAGGATTCCATGGCCGCAGATGAGTCCAATTGAGTTGATCGACCTGCACGTCCACGTGGGCCGCGCGGCAGTGGCGGAACAATGGCGAATTCGTGGTTTTCTGGGTGAGATTCCCCTGCGTGCGCCAGTCTCCGGTAAACAATTGGAAGTTGGTCGTCCACCCGGTGGAGTTGACTACCGTGTCTCCGGTCCAGTTGAGAATCTGGGTGGAGCTACCCGGTGACACGGCTGCCAGGAAGCCATTTGCCACAGTCATGTTCAATGAGGCCGGTGAGGCATCGAACGGATAGCCCAGTGCCGTGAAGTTCAGCCCGGTGCTTCCCAACTTCACCGGACGGCGGAAGTCGTTATAGCGCAGGTCGCCAAATGCCAGCATCTCATTGATATCACTTGGATTGGCATGCACCACCAGCATCCCGGTGCCGGGAGCGATGAGCAATCCATTCTGACTGGTGAAACCGGCTCCCTGCTTCGCCCACGTGGCGCCAACACTCAAGTTGAAGTAGGTATCATAACCAGTACCGTTGTAGAGCAGCACTTGGTCGGCGCTTCCCGGGGAAACGGCGGCATCCCACAGCGCGTTGGGATAAATTCCACCCAAGGTGTTGTGCCTTCTCACCACGAAGTGGCTACCGGCCAGATCTACGGGCAAGGCGGTCTTGGTATTGTGTACGCTGGCGAGGTCGATGTTGAACACATTCACTCCACCACTTGCAATATTGAAGCGCTGTCCTATCTGAGGGCCGTCGGTGAACTCGATGTAGCAGGTGGCACCACCGGCGAGGTAGGTGCCGAGGTTCTGACCGTTGCCGGAAGTCGAGGTGGTGACCACTGATCCGGAAGCGCTGTTGACGGATCCAGTGAACACCGGCATGGAACTGAAGTTCACACCGTAAGTCTGGCGCTTGCCTGAAATCAATTCACGGCACCAGCCTTGGACCAAGGTCCAGCTTCCCGAAGGATCACAGATGGTGGCAACGTGCAGGCGGACGAAGCCGCGTTCACGGGTCACCAGCGCATTGCCGTCGATATCATGGATGTTGGCCCATTTGATGGTCTGGGTTCCATCGCCGTTGTCGGTGATGGTCGGCTGGGCGGTCACGACGGTCCAATTTTCGTTAGCTGGCACGCGTGGATCAATGGAGACATAAGGGGTGACCACGGCATCAAAGCGGCCGGCGGGGCGGACGTAGGAGATATCAACTCCACCGGTGGCGTTTTTCTCGATGGTCATGCCCGCGCGGCGGGTGGTGCCGATGACACTGTGGTCGCCGAGCAGCGGGTTGCCGCCGAAGACATATTCCTGGCTGGCTGGGAAAACGTCGCCATCGGTGTCAACCGGGTTGTTGACGTTCCAAGCGGGGCACCCCGTCTCGGGGAACCAGCCGTAGACATTGTCCTGTGGGTCGAGGACATCCGCGATGCCATCGCAGTCAGCCGGGCTGGCGGAGTTGTCGATCATTCCGTCAAGATTCAGATCGAGCGAGCCGTAGCCGTTGTCCACGATGTCGAAGATGCCGTCGTTGTCACTATCCACATCCAGGTAGTCGGGCTGGTCGAGGCCGTCGGCGTTGATCGGTGTGACCATGCCGGTTCCCGGCACGATGCCGTCGGAGTTGACGGTGCCTTGTGCAATGCCGCTGTTGACCGTATCCACCACTGCGCCGTTGCCGGATTCCAGCAGATCGCTGATGCTGTCGTTGTCGGAGTCGAGATCGAGGTAATCGGGACGGCCGTCGAGGTCGCGGTCAGGGAGAGTGTAGTTGATCACACCGCTGTCAGTTGCGGTTTCGACCACATTGGCCAGGCCGTTGTTGCCTTGGGTGGAGTCGATGCGCCCGTCCTTGTTGGCATCCAGTGCGCCGTTGCCGGCTTCGACCACGTCGAAGATGCCATCGCCGTCGCTGTCGAGGTCGAGAACGTTGGGCACGCCGTCGCCATCGGTGTCGGAACCGATGCATGCGCTGGAGACTTCTAACGTATCCGGGATGCCGTCGTCGTCGCTATCGAGATTCAGGAAGTAACCGTTGATACCACCGTTGGTGCTAACACCTGCGACTGCGGTGAATGTGGTCGGATCGGTGCCTTGGGTTTGGGTGAAGCCGGTTGGATACTGCGGATCGCTTTCCTGGACATTG
>Ga0163144_10028083_pt1 | contig 10870 bp, 10 predicted proteins | sample OliLak19BULKMAT1_FD_123175 | JGI IMG/M metagenome (GOLD analysis project Ga0163144, IMG submission 123175) | Freshwater microbial mat bacterial communities from Lake Vanda, McMurdo Dry Valleys, Antarctica - Oligotrophic Lake LV.19.BULKMAT1 | ecosystem: Environmental > Aquatic > Freshwater >... | reverse complement strand
GTACCCGCGTATAAACCTTGCACGGGCGAAGCATTCGGGCGAAAGTCTTTGTAACTCAATCAGAACCTTTGACCGAATGCTTCGCCCCTACGCAGACTTTGGAATGATTTATTAGTTGGAAGTTCCTAAGGACATTTCCAGAAAAATTTAGAAAATGTTTATAAACACAAATTCGCCCCGATCCGCCCCCTTTTCATAGATGCCTGAAAGGCTTTAAGGCCCTAATTCTGGGGGACTTTGAACAAAAATGGCTCAAGAGCAAGCCAGAATTGGGGGGTTGGGGGGCGAGTGCAAGACTATACGCTAATTTACAAACACTTTCTGTAACTACTCAGCCTACCCTCACCCTAAATCCCTCTCCCCAGGGAGAGGGACTTCAATCCGGCTCCCCTTCTCCCAATGGGAGAAGGGGCTGGGGGATGAGGGCAAGCTCGACATTGAGTTAGCAGCCTGAGTAGTTACCACTTTCTTACTGTTATTTCTGTGACCCCTAGACTCTAAGGGGGTTAGCGGGCTATAGTGAAGAGCCATGAATTTTTTGAAGTATATGAACGCGTATGACATCATCCACTCAATTGAAGCAGAGCAATTGAAGTCGGATCTCCCTGAAATCTACATCGGCGACACGGTTAAAGTCGGTGTCGTCATTCAAGAAGGCGGCAAGGAACGCACCCAGCCCTACGAGGGCATCGTGATTGCCAAGCGCCACGGTGGTGTTAATACGAGCATCACAGTCCGTCGTGTATTCCAAGGCATTGGGGTAGAACGGATATTTTTAGTTCACTCTCCCGGTGTAGAAAGCATCAAAGTCATTCGTCGCGGGAAAGTTCGACGCGCTAAATTGTTCTATTTACGCGATCGGGTTGGTAAGGCGACTCGCGTGAAGCAGAGATTCGATCGCCCTCTGTAGCAGTTAAGCGTCAAATCCCTTGGCTAGCGATCGAGACACCCTGATTGCTAGCTGCTAAACTAATCTAGATAGCTCCCCCAGTTATCTAGATTATGCGTTTTCGTTTTGTATTGCGCTCTTAGTTCAGTTGGTAGAACGCAGGTCTCCAAAACCTGATGTCGGGGGTTCAAGTCCTCCAGGGCGCGTCAATTAATCTCAATCAAAGAGACTCAGAATTAAGTGTTCTGAGTCTCTTTGTATTTTTAAATCAGGTTTTTGACTCAGTTTTTGCCGAATTAGAGGATGCGATCGAACAACTTCCCATCCTTTGAGTTGCTTGAAATAGACGTGTTTGCAGACTTGTTTTACATAAAATGCCCGTGGCATACTCCAGTTGCTCTCTACTGGATTTAGCTCAGATTCAACTCAGTTCGATGCTAGTTTTTGTGTCCAGCATCAAGTTGATCATGGCTCGTAGATGTAAGTGTTCTCATCGGGCTGAGGGACTTCTGTTTTGCACCGCTAAAGCCAACGTTTGCTCAATGCGCTTCAACCTTGTTTCCAACCGTTTTGCACTGGCAATCCAGGAGAGAATGTTCTTCTTTGATGAGTTGCTAAACGCCTGAAAGTTCTGATTTGCCGTTGCATTTGATGCCAACGCTTGTTGTAGGTCGATCGGAATCACCAACGCCTCAATATCATCTAACGCAGTCCAAGAGCCATTTTGTTTGGCTACATTAATCTTTTGCAACCCCACTTCACGCATCAACTCTGCTTGAATCAGTTCTTCAATGTATTGCTTGTTTAACTTTGACCACACACTTTTCGGTTTTCGAGGGGTAAAAATCTGTTGATAGCGCTCTGCATCTAACGATTTAACCTTGCTGTCAATCCACCCAAAACATAAAGCTTCTTTCACGGCCTCACTGTAGCGAACACTTGGTTTACCGCTCTTGACTTTGTAGTAAACCAACCAGATGCCAGGCAGGGTGAGATGATTTTGGCTTAACCATTCCCGCCATGCTTGGCGATCGATGACGTAGATGGTTCCTAGCTGATCTTCAAATTTCATCATCTTAGAAGATTTTGTCCAAGCGGTACCTTTGGGCAAGAGGCTATTTCTGCTGTAGCAGTGGCAATGTGGCTGATGCAGACCCTGATTCTACTTCGTTTGCCTAAAACCCCTAGACACTAAACTAGTAGTCTGTCAATCATTAATTGACGGGTAGTTGAAAGTTGGGAGGTTAGTTGGAGTTAAATTTTGAGGGTCTTCGACCCCTCAAAATTTTCTTGACAGAACACTAACAACCGCTAGCCCTACTAAGGATGGAGTTAACCAGTTACCCCAGCGGACATAGAGTGTTTTGGTTTGGCGACGATAAACAGTTCCGGTATGTATCGCGTAGGTATTGAGAACTGAAATCCATCGGGTTTTGCCATGGGGGTCAACGATGCCAGAGTAGCCCGTGTTAGCCGCCCGAACAGCCCAACGATCGGTTTCGATCGCCCGCATCACATCCTGGGCATGGTGTTGAGCTGGCATCCTAGCACTGTAGTGGGCATTATTTGCAGCACTCAGAATAAACTGTCCTCCCTGAGCCGCCTGGGTTTGAAAGTGTTCTGTAAAGGCAGAATCATAGCAAATACTCACAATGGCGCGCCCAAAGGGAGTGTCGAAACGCTGTCCTGGTTTTCCCGCTGCCATGTGTGCTTCCAAGGGCGAGAGGCGATCGATCAGCTTCCCCAGAACCTGCTCAAAGGGAATATATTCTCCCAAGGGCACTAGTTTTACCTTGTCATAACGGCTGAAAATCTTGCCCGTTCCCATCACTGTAAACAAGCTGTTGGTAATACTTTGTCCCTGCTTTCCGATCGCCCCAACCCAGGCAGGCACCTGCTTTTCCAATATCGCTTCGTAGAAAGAACTGCGACTTCGGTCTTGGACATCGAATAAATACGGCAGCGCAGTCTCTGGAGTGAGAATCGCTTCAACCCCTTGATCTGCCAGGGTGCGATAGCCTGTTGTGTAGCCTTCGATCGCCCTGCGCCACCCTTCTGGGGACAACTTGATTTGGTTGGGAATATTGCCTTGAATAATCCCCACCCGCAACGCCGTGTTTGGGAGATCATTCAAGGGAAGACTGTAAAGCGCCAATCCTAGCAAATGCAGTCCTATGAGTAAGGACACGTTAATGGCCAAAATTTGCTGCATCTTCCGGCGGTTGAGTTCCCTAAATTGCAGCCAGGCAGCGGCAAACATCCCATTCACTGCGACGATCGCCGCTGTTACCGTCAGCGGTCCCGAAAGTTGCCCCAGGTGCAAAATCGCCAAATTGTAAGGGCTTTGGGTATAGGCAAGAGAGGTCCACAACAGGGGCCCAAATTCCCACAGGCGCTCCAGCCCACACCACAACGCCGTGCCCACCAGCACTCTCAACCAGATGGGCATCCCTTGCAGGAGTTGAGGTTTGGTGCCGGGGCTGCTTACTCGCTCCAGTCCTGCTATCGCCACGGCCCACAGTCCTACAAGAACGGCTCCCCAAAGCGTGATGAAGCTCCAGGCAAAGAAGGCGATCATCAAACTGACCCACCAATTCACCCCCAACCAAGTCATGGGATGAATGCCCGTAATCCAAGACAGGGCAAAGCCATGGTAGCCAATGCCCCAGGCTAGTCCAGTGAAAAATTGAGTGCTGATGAATCTAGTTCGACTGAAAGGCAACTCATATTCTGGATTCCAAGCCAGCAACCACAGCGGCACTAGGGCAACCCAGGCGAGAAACCAGGCATTACTTGGAGAGGGAGTTAACCCCATTAAGATGCCGCTCAGCAGAGCCACCACGTAGCGCCTTCCCTGCCAATGAGTTAGCCAAAACCAAAATATTTTCACAGCACGTCCAACTCTGTCATGTGTAAGTCCCAACTCTAAGGGGCGATCGGCTTCCCACGCCTCCATTCAAGGCAATCAAGGCAGGGAATAGACATGGTAAGTCTGGAATTGCGATCGTCCCGTCTCCTACTCTACTCGTTGCTGGGTTCACATCATGGTCTAGCCTGGAAGTGACCCGAACGTTAATGTTCTGTCAAAAAAATGTTGAGGGTTTATGCGCCTCAGACTTTGACTCTAACTAAGCTCCCGGCTTTCAGCGACCTGTCAATCAGTAACTGACCCATCACTAGGGAATGGACACTAGGGAAACCGTCACACCTCCAGAATAGAAAAAGTCAAAACCAGAGATAGTAGGTGTAGCGTTTAACTATCAACTGTCTTCCTGCCCTGCCGAACCCGATCGGTGGGGCAATTTATTTTTAGGCGGTACTACTATGCTCACTGATCCTGCGGCTGAAGCAGACATGACACCATAATTTTGTCCGCTGTTCTGAGCCACAAAAAAGTGAGTGTATTAGGATGACAACCAGACCAAAAAGCCTGAGACATTAGGTAGAAGACATTAGGTAAAAGAGTGAACGCTTACCCTATAGTTGCCATAATCTGTCTGTAACCGCAGACGATCGATTTCCCCACCGTTAACTAGGAGGCGCAATGACCCGTGAAATGACTCAACGCTGGCTCAGGCTGGGCAGTGCAGCCTGCATACTTTTGATGAGTGTCGTTTATTCACCCGGAGGAATGGCTCAAGCTGCCGCACCAGTAGGGATTAATCGATCGGTTTTAAAGCCGGGCAGCGCAGGAGATGATGTGCAGGAATTACAAGCCGCCCTTAAATTGTTGGGCTTCCACACTGGAGCCGTAGATGGCATTTATGGTGATGGAACCGCGATCGCCGTAACCCGCTTCCAGAAAGCCGCTGGACTCAACCCCGATGGCATTGTCGGTGCAGTCACTTGGAGTCGGCTCTTTCCTCCTGCGCCCCCCACATCTCCTTCAGCTTCTGCTGCTAACGCAACGGTGAAGCCAACTGCAACGACCAAGCCTGCGGCAAGTAGCAAGCCCACCCCCGCTGCAACCAAGCCCAGTCCAGCCACTTCTAGCAAGCCCGCCTCTCCCTCTACCGTCAAAAAACCACCAACCCCCTCACCCACTCAGGTTGCGACAAATCCTCAAAGTACGATCGCTGAGTTTCCCATTCTCAGACCTGGAATGCGCGGACCTGCTGTAGAAGGCTTGCAGGAACGCCTCAAAGCGAAAGGATTCTTTCAAGGCGTTGTAGACAGTGTGTTTGGCCCAGAAACGAGCAATGCAGTTAAAGCAGCCCAGCGAAACTACAGCCTTAACCCCGATGGCATTGTTGGCCCGTCTACGTGGCTAACGATCATGCGCTAACTTTATGATGCAGCACAGAATAATGCAGTACAGAAAAGTGTGAAGGGTGAAGCTGCATAAGTTTGTGGGCGTGGCGTAACTGATACAATCTGCGATCGGCTACCTTAAAGATTAATTTATTGCACGAACTATGTCAGAACTGGTAATTGCCGCGAAGGAAGGTGACGTATCTAAGGTGCAAACCTTGCTCCAGCAGGAAGGAGATGCAAATGCCCAAGACTCGGAAGGAATGAGTGCCCTCACGGCTGCATCTGAGGCAGGTCACCTGGAAATTGTGGAAATTTTGTTGCGTCATGGGGCTGAGGTAAACGCTACAGACCCGGATGGCTGGACAGCGTTGATGGGTGCGGCCGGAGCCGGGTATAGCGAAATTCTAGAAACGCTGTTAGATCACGGGGCTGAGGTGAATGCCCAAAGTAAGTTTGGGGTGACGGCGCTGATGAGCGCAGCCAGCAAAGGAGATGGGCAGTCGGTGCAAATGTTACTGAAGCGGGGAGCCGATCGCAGCGCCAAGGATAATAATAATTGGACGGCTCTCATCTGGGCCGCGGAAGAGGGGCGGCTCGAAATCGTGGAGATGCTGAAACAAGTTCGATCGCAGCCTGAGCGATAAAGAGGGCATTGGGTTTTAAATGACCAACCTATTGGCAATGACAAGCTGGGGGGAGAAAGGGAGCTAGCTTTCCTCTACCTAAGAAAATGGGTAACTACTCAGGCTGCTAACTCAATGTCGAGCCTGCCCTCATCCCCCAGCCCCTTCTCCCAATGGGAGAAGGGGAGCCGGATTGAGGTTCCTCTCCCTGGGGAGAGAGATTTAGGGTGAGGGCTGAGTGGTACGAAAAGGGATTTAAGGTGTAGCTTGCTTTCCGCAGAGTAGGCAGGCTGAGTCGTTACTTTTACTTCATCTATCCTCCTTAGGATGAGGGCCGCAATCGTCCCCTAAGGCAAGATCACCCCAGTGGTGCGATTAGGATTGAGGCAATACCTGGTAGTAGACAAGGCTCTATCAATTCTGACTAAACAACTACACCTCGCTTGTAGTATGATGTAATACGTATGTTACGTCAAAAAGTCTAGGAAGCGTTCCTTTGACTCAAACCTGCCCAAACTGCTTCCTGGAGGTGTTATGGCAAGCTTTCGTGATGTTGTCGGTTACTACCGAGATTACTGGCTCGTGACGCTATTTAGTGTCGTAATGATGAGTCTTTTCGAGATTATTGACCTATTTGTCCCCTACGCGATCGGACAAATTCTCAATGTCTTATCTCGCGAAACAGTCGATCCTCCCGTGCAAATGATCACATCCTGGGTGGCAGGTGGGTTACACCTGCCACCCAGTCAGACCCTCTCTTTGGCAGTGCTTTTGGGCTGCATCTTCCTCATTAGCGTAGGTCGCGCCCCCATCCAGCCTTGGTTAGGAACCTGGTTCAATTGGGATATTGCCTTTCGGGCCCGCCGTGACTCCTACCAAAAATCCCTAGAAAAAATCCTCACCCTGCCCTTAGAGTTTTACGACGAGAACAATCCAGGGCGGATCGCGGGTCGCATCGCCACCGGTATTTCCAACCACACGTGGAGCTATCCAGAAATTACAGGACAACTGATCCCCAAACTCTTTCGGGTTCTGGGTATTTTTGTGGTGATTTTGCTAATCGATTGGCGCATTGCCCTTGCCTTTCTCATTTCCTTCATCTTCATTCTCAGCTTGAGTATGCAGACCTTGCGGAAGTTGATCCGGCGGGAAGAACTGGTCGATCGCTATGGCGAAGGGACAGAAAGCCGCACCTCTGAAATCATTACGAATATCAAGACAGTGAAAGCGTTTGCAACTGAGGCTGTGGAACTTTCCCGCCAACAGCAACGGTGGAACCGCGAGTTCAAAGTGCTGGACTATCGCATCCACAAGGGTTACGTGCAGCTAAATACATGGCAGCGCACGATCGTCCAAACCTGTGTGTTTCTGGTGCTAGCCTTCACGCTCATGGCAACGGTGCAAGGGAAAATCTCTCTGGGACACTTTGTGACAACCTTCACCGTTTCCAGCATGGCCTACTCAGAGCTAGAGCCAATTAGCAATTTGGCTGAAACCTTCGCTCGGCGCTATGCCTCCATTATGCGCTTTCATCGGTTCATGAAACACCCCGCTGGCAAGGATGCGGGGCGATTAACTATAGTCTCCGCATCGGAACCCGCCTATGATTTTACTGGCAAGGTGGAATTTTCCCATTTAGCCTTTGGCTACGACCCCGATCGCCTCGTGCTGCAAGATATTAATCTGCTGATCGAACCCTATCAAACTGTTGCCCTCGTTGGACGATCGGGTTCTGGTAAATCCACCTTGGTAAAATTGCTATTCCGATATTTTGAACCTAGCCAAGGCAGCATTTTAATGGATGGTCACGACATTCGCACCTTGGATGTCACCCGCTATCGACAGCGACTGGCGATCGTCCATCAGGAAGTTGATGTGTTTAATAGTACTTTGTTAGACAACCTCAGATATGGCAACGCCCAAGCCAGCTTTGAGCAAGTGGAAGAAGCCTGTCGCATTGCCAGAGCCGATGAGTTTATTCGCCAAATGCCCCAGGGCTACGGCACGATCGTCGGAGAACGGGGAGTGCGCCTGTCAGGAGGGCAGCGTCAGCGATTAGGAATTGCCCGCGCACTGCTGGTGCAGCCTGATGTTTTGGTGTTTGATGAAGCGACATCCAGCTTAGATTATGAGTCGGAGCGATCGATTCAACTGGCCATGCGATCGATTCTGGGAACTCGTACCACTCTGATCATTGCTCATCGCCTCAGTACCATCCGTGAAGCCGATAAAATTGTAGTGCTGGATCAGGGGCAAATCGTCGAGGCAGGCAGCCACGAGGAATTACTCAGTCACCAGGGAATTTACAGTCGCCTGCACTCGCTGCAAGAAACTGGAGAATTGCTAGCGTAGATAGAGATTGGCAGTCCACACTTTGTGATAATGTAGTTCTCCGTGGAACAAATGGGTCGGTGCCCGAGTGGTTAATGGGGGCGGACTGTAAATCCGCTGGCTACGCCTACGCTAGTTCGAATCTAGCCCGGCCCATCTCCTCATTTTTGGAGAGTTTTCGTTGAAGACGTCAGGTTAAGGGAAAGATGTTCAGGTGATGTGCAACTTTCCCGAACCGCCCTTACCGTTCGACTGAGCGCTCACGTCGAAGCCCCAACCCCTCTCCCAAAAGGAGAGGGGCTAAGATTTGGATCGGCTCCACTTCTCCCAGTGGGAGAAGGGGCTGGGGGATGAGGGCAGACTTTACGTTGCACATCACCTATGTTCCTGCTTCAGCTTTCCTGAATTACACATCTCACCACGCCCGTGTAGCTCAGTGGTAGAGTACCTCATTGGTAATGAGGCGGTCATGAGTTCAATCCTCATTACGGGCTTTAGGAGATTTTCGAGAAAAATATTGCCGCTGCACGAGCGCTTGTACAGCGTGTGCTTCGCATTTACATATGCGGCAGATAACGCCCTGAATTGACCAGAAGATTACTGCTGTAGCTCCTCGCTTTCCGTAGAGTGTGCTGCGCTTCTATCGTCGCTGGTATGACCTTTAAAAGAACAATCCGGTCAGCAGGGTTTTATCCTACTCACCGGATTATGAATTACATGACTGCTTGGGACGCGATCGTTATGCCTGGCGAGAATAATACTCAACCACCAGCAATTCATTGATCTGAAGCGAAACCCACTCCCGCTCTACAACCCCATTCACCTTTCCCGTCAACTTAGCTTTGTCAAATTCCAAGTGACTGGGCAAGTAAGCGAGTCCAGGAAACAGCAGATTCTGCTCGACCAATTGACGCGAAGCATCCTTATTCTTCACACCAATCACATCGCCTGGTTTGCACTGAAAGCTAGCAATATCCACCAAGCGACCATTTACAGTGACATGACCATGATTCACCAACTGACGAGCGCCGGGAATCGTGGGAGCCATGCCCATCCGAAAGGCTGTGTTATCCAAGCGCATTTCCAAAAGTTGCAACAATACTTGACCTGTAGAACCACTGGCCCGTCTAGCTTTACGCACATAACGTAAAAGCTGTCGTTCTGTCAGACCATAGTTGAAACGCAGCTTTTGCTTTTCTTCCAGACGTACAGCGTACTCTGATTTCTTCTTACGCTCTTGACCGTGCTGTCCGGGTGGGTAAGCGCGCCTAGCACTCTTACGGGTTAACCCTGGCAGATCGCCTAAGCGACGCACGATTCTGAGGCGCGGCCCTCTATACCGAGACATATAACTTCCCCTAATTACTTTTACTCAGGCTTCTTAGTATAGCCTTGAAGATCGAGACTGGAAACAGATTCAGGTAGAAACTTTTGCTAAAAGCTCTTGACTCCTCCAGGCGAGAGGTTTGCGGCTTTTCCCAAAACCCGATTGGGCATATTTCGGTGGATTCAGCATTCACCGATATCCCAGCTATCTTTACCACAAGAAAAATACAAGAAAAAACTGGCAAGCGACAGACGACTAGAATGGAACCTATGAAAGCACTCTTGATCCTGCCAATCAAAGGTTATCGACTCCTAATTTCGCCGCTCCTCCCGCCAATGTGTCGGTTTGAGCCAACTTGTTCTTGCTACGCGATCGAGGCCATCGATCGCTTCGGAGCGTGGCGCGGTAGCGGGATGGCAGTCCGCCGCATTCTCCGTTGTCATCCCCTACACCCTGGTGGCTACGATCCCGTCCCCTCCCTGGAAACCGATCGCAAAGGGAGCCGTGGTGAACAGGAACGCTGTCACAACCACGACTCTACGCACAAGTAAGCTTTTTAAGCGGATTAGCACCGGAAGGGCGAAGCATCCGGGCAATGACCTTCTGGTCGATTCAAGGCTCTGTCTGCCGGATGCTAAGTGCAAAGTACACGCTACGCGAACGCCCCTACAGGGGTAAATCTTTCTCGGAAATCTCCTTACCTAGGGCGTGTCATCAAATATTTTTCCTTTGCTAAAAGAAGTCAAGGTGAAGATAAACGTGAATTAAGCAGGAATGCCCCGCCATGACCAGCCGCCGTTACGCCCTCCGGGATGACCCATGGGAACGGATTAAGCACCTCCTGCCCGGACGAGCAGGATCGGTTGGTCACCCCGCCAAAGACAATCGCTTATTTGTGGAAGCCGTGTTGTATCGGTATCGTTCTGGCATCCCGTGGCGAGACCTCCCAGAGCGATTTGGAGATTTCCGGGTTGTCCATCTGTGGCATACTCGATGGACGATCGCTCAGCGGTTGGCACGACTCCCTATCCAATAAGTCTCAGATGTCTCATAGTGGACTATACCTTTTTGAGGGGTTGTGCAAATAACCCCCTATAGTTTTGGTCGCGATCGCTCCGTTATCAGAGGTAATAATCGCTGAGGCGATCGGCGGGTAGGGGCAGGCAGGAGCTAAAGTTGCGGAAGCGGGCCGTGAATTTGCCGGAAGGCAGAGGGAACCCTGTGTAGGTAGGCAAGGCGATCGACAGGGTAAACCAACATGGATGAGCAGCGATTACAGGCGTATGTGGCGTTGATTGAGCAATTGCTAAGTTGTCCCCAAGGGCAAGAGAGGGAGTTGTTGCAAGCCCATTCAGACCTACTCGATGTGGGGTTGCTGGAAGCGATGGAGCAAGTCGCCGCGTATTTGGAGAGCCAGGGGAGTGGGAATGCCCAATGGCTGCGGGG
>Ga0163144_10028082_pt1 | contig 10870 bp, 7 predicted proteins | sample OliLak19BULKMAT1_FD_123175 | JGI IMG/M metagenome (GOLD analysis project Ga0163144, IMG submission 123175) | Freshwater microbial mat bacterial communities from Lake Vanda, McMurdo Dry Valleys, Antarctica - Oligotrophic Lake LV.19.BULKMAT1 | ecosystem: Environmental > Aquatic > Freshwater > Lake... | reverse complement strand
TTGAATCCTTGCCAAAGCGCAGGCGCGTTGCATAATCACAGTCGCATTGAGTACCCGTAGCTCAACTGGATAGAGCAGCGGATTTCTAATCCGCAGGTTCCGCGTTCGATTCGCGGCGGGTACATTCTTTAGCCCTAAAAATCAGTTCGATGGGGCTGAAAATTCAATGCCGCGTGACGTTGTCTCCGTTCAGCCACACAGCATTGAGTAACACGGTTCAGTAAGAGTATGCCACTGGACTCGCTCCACCGGTCCGGCTGCCGCATCGACAAGGGACCTCATCACTTCGGTTTCTGAACGAATGTGGACGACTCCAACTGGAGGATCTCGCCCTTGGATTTCGCCAGTACAACCCCTACGCCAGCGACATACCATTTCAGCGCCGTTCCGGGCGCTAGTTTCGAACTTTCCTGAACTACGATCGCATCGGTGTACTTCCCCGCAAGCACTTTAACCTTCTGCCCGGTCTTCATGATTTCCGCGGTTTCATCGACAATCGGGAAAAGATCCTCGGGCTTGAATACATCGCCTACAGCCGGATTAGCTGGAATAAAAACGGTGGGTTCGTCGTCGTTCCCCGTATCGGACGGATCCGTGGTTAAAACCGGGCCGCCTACAAGCCAGCTTCCGTTGTGGTTGACGATCACCCCGTCTTCGTAATTGTCGACTACTTCGCCGAAGTAATAAACCGTGCCATCGTCGGACTGTGCAAAATAGTTGTCGGTGCTTTCCACCAGTCGACCGCTTTCAAACGCCACTTCGCGCAAGATGCGGCAGGCCACCGGCGCCCCCTTATAAATCAGCGAGCGGGTCTCATTGAGATAAAGATCAAGTCCGGCGGTCTTCGCTCCCTGATCTTTGCCCGCGGACATTTTGATCGCGCCGGGCTGAAAGGGAAAATAAACATGGGTAATAATTAACGGATTACTGAACGTCGGCGTACCGGTGGGAACTGCCCGATTTGTGCTCGCGGCGACAGAGTGTCTCGGATCGAACGCCTTCGGTTGAACGGAACTCTCGAATGGAACCAGCGTGGAAGACTCCAGTTGGAGACGTTGGCCTTTGCTCTTCTCCATCACGAAGCCAACGCCAGGGACATACCATTTCAGCGCCGTGTCGGAAACGAGCTTCGAACTTTCTTTGAAAACAACGGCGCCTTCATAACGTCCTGCGGGAACATTTACCTTCGTGTCCGTCGCCACGCTAAGTCGATTGAGTTGCGAGGCGGGAATGCTCCCAATATCGGTCACCACCGTCACCGGATTAAATGTCTCAGGCACGAACTCGTCGCCCTCTTTTGGATTGACCGGCATATACACGGTGGGATTGGTTTCTACGCCAGTGCCAGGCGGATCGGAGGACAACGTCGGACCCCCCACAAGCGTGCTTCCTTCATTATCAATGATGACGCCATTCAGGTAAGTGTATACCAACTCGCCAAAGTAATAGACGATGCCGTTATCAGCCTGAGCGAAATAGCTGTCGGTGCTTTCAACTAACTCGCCGTCTTCGAACGCCACTTCACGAAGAATGCGGCATGCAATGGGGGTTCCGTTCCAGATCAGCACTCGAGTTTCGGAAAGATAAAGGTCAAGCTGGGCGATCCTCGCACCTTGGTCTTTGCCGGTGTACATTTTAATGCCGCCCGACTTGAACGGAAAAAGCTCGTTCGTGAAATTTAAAGGATTGCTGAACACAGGCGCTCCGCTCGGCTCACCCGCTCCCGCGGTGGCAAATGCAACGCTCAATGCCAGTAAAAACGCCACAGTCAACGTCGCGCTTGAACGAATCGCCTTAACAGGTGTCATCTATTTCTCCTCACTATTTAAGTCTGAAACGCAACTCAATCGGGCCAACACGCGTGTTCCGCACGATCACACGCGGATAAAGGACGCGAGTTGGCGAAAGTTTCTGAAAAATTCCCAGCGACAAGTAGCGAGCCCGATCGGAATCTATTCCACAATATCTTCAGTTCGCTTGGTTTGTATCGACAATGGCTCACACAAATTATTTTGATCCGGAAGTCCTGACGCCGGCAAGAAGCCAAGCCTGCACGACGTTTGGCTTTTCACTAAGTCCTCCGCCCAATCCTGCCGAATACTGATACGGGGAGAACGTGTGTCGTGCTTGCGGTGCCGCCGTGTCATCACGCGCCGCTGCGCATTTGCCGCACGATCGGGTGGGGGAAGACCATGTCTCGTGCTAAAAGCAGTCCTGAAAAAAAGAAAGCGCCGCGCGTCGCCGCAGGGCCTGAAGCCCCCGGATTCGCGCGGACACTGGGCGAAAACACCGGGCGCTTCCTTCGTCCTCTCATTCCGCTCGTGATCTTTTTTGCCGTGGGTACCGGCATCTCTATTATACTGTGGAGGTCCTTCGGTGCCGTCAGCGCATCCAGCCACAGCGATGCCGCAGCGAGTGCCGATCGCCTCACGGACCGCGTGATCCGGCAGGCGTTCGCAAACAAGCCGCGACCTTCCTGGATCTCTCGCGAAGATTTTGAACAAGTGATCATGCTCGCCAGTTTCGCTTCAGGCCGCAGCCTCTTTGAACCCAAATTGAGCCACGAGTTCGCCCGGAAATTGGAAGGCAACGCGTGGGTTCAGAACGTCCAGTCCGTGCGGCTTCGCTACCCGTCCCAAATCGACGTGGACATTGAATGGCGCAAGCCCGTTGCGCGCGTGGAACGCAGTATGGTTCTGGACCAGGGCGGCGTGGTGCTGAATCTGATGCCCGACAGTCCGGCGGTCCGCGATATTCCTCTGGTCAGCGGCGTGAATTGTTCGCGCACTGAAACGGGAAAGATCGTGCGCGAAAAAGAATTGATCGAAGCGCTCGGGCTGATGGCCGCGGTCAAGGATGTCCTCACCACATCGCCGGGCCAGCTGAAAGTCGCGAGCATCATGCGCGAACCGTCGGGCATGTGGCGCGTCATCACCGATCGCGGCCCGTCGATTTACTGGGGCGCATTTACCGACGATCCGCCCATGGACGAGCCGCGCACGATGGAGAAGAAGGACTTGCTGCGCCGCAGACTGTGCGAAATCAAAGATCCGTCGCTGCTGGAATACATCAAGGTCTATCATGCGCAGGCACCGGTAAAACCGCGTGCGCCTGCTGTTTCGGAAACGGCCACACCGGCGAATACGCCCGTCATCACCAACCCGCCACGCCCGCGCCGCTAGTCCCGCGGACCGGCTGAAACTTTGGCTTGGAGTTCACTGATCATGCGCGCAGAAAAAAATTCGCTCACTAAATCCCGCCTGCGGGGCCTCGATGATCCAGGCGAACTGATCGTCGCCGTGGATGTCGGCAGCGCGCGAGTCGCCTGTGCCGTCGCTGAAATGGGCATCGATCAGCCCGTCATCATCGCGGCTGAATCGGCGGCCAGTTTCGGTATACGCGCCGGCGAAATCGTGGATATGAAGCGAGCCAGCGAAGCGATCAGCATTGCCATCGAAGCCGCCGCCGATCGGGCCGACGCCGACGTGAAAACAGTTGTGGTCGGGCTTTCGGGCGATGTCAAACTATGCTGCTCGAAGGCACAAATGGATCTCGACCGCGAGCACCGCACCGTCAGCGCCGCCGACGTGGCGCGCCTGCGCAAATGCGTCTCGCCCGATCCCGCCAGCGGCCGGCGCGTCGTCCACCGCTTTGATGGGCCGTACAGCGTCGGCGATCTGCAAGGCGTCGAACGCCCCGAGGGATTATTCGGCGAACGCCTTGAGATGCAGGCCGCGTTTCTGTCCGCGTCCAGCGACCGCCTCGACAGTCTTCTAAAAGCCGTTCGCGCGACAGGCGTTGATATCGAAGCCGTTTCGCTCGAGCCGATTTCATCGTCGCTCGGGTCGCTCTCGGTCGACGAACGCGCGCTCGGCGCGGCCGTTCTTGATCTGGGCGGCGGCACGTTTCGCGGAGCCTTATGGGAAGGCGGCCGGCTGCGCCAAATTGAACTGATCGGCAAGGAGACCGCGCCAGCGATGACTCAATCAGGACGTTCCATCGCGCCGCTGGGCGGGATGGAAGGCGTCGTGATGGCCGTGGCGCGGCGGTTCCGCATCGCGCCCGCCACGGCCGAACGCCTGATGCGCACCCACGCCGCGCTCGGTGAAGACCAGATTGCCGCGCTCCCTCCGGCCGTCGAAGTCGCGGCGGTGGATGGCCTCGGAAGCGTGCATGTGGAAACCCGCGAGCTCTCGCGCACCGTCGAAGAATTGCTCACGCCAGTCGCGCGTTCGCTGCGTGAAGGACTCTCGGGATTTTCCGCCGGCCACAGCGTCGGCGTGGTGCTCACCGGCGGCGGCGCGCAGATCAAAGGCATGGAGCTCTGGATGTCCAAACGCTTCGGCGGCGCCACGGTCCGAATTGGCGTTCCGCGCTGGAATGTTGCGCCGGACGTCGAGATTCCCACGGAACTGTCCGGCAGCAGCGGCTGCTCACTGTGCGGGTTGCTGATGCTCGGCGCGCAAAGCCGCATGGAAGCGCGCGCCAAACGCAGCCATACATTCTTCTCGCGTGTCTCGGATTCCATGCGCCGCTTGGTCGCGTCGTTTTAGGAATGCCCATGGCCGATCTGTTCGAGTTCGACGGCGGCGAGATCCTGGTGCTCGGCGTGGGCGCAGCCGGAGGCCGTGTCGCGGGCCGCGGCTCGGAAGACGCCAGCGATGCGATCGGCTCGCTCCGCGTGCGCTGGAGCGCGGCACACAGCCAGCCGGCCGAACTCATCGCGACGGGCCTCGAGAATAAAATTCTGCTCGCGTCGGTGGAAGGTCCGTTTGCGCTCCGGCGCGCGCGCTACAGCGTGAAACAGCGCGAACCCGAACTAGAGCAGATTTTAAAAGGCAAGTCCTGCGTGTTTCTGATTGGCTCGCAGGGGGAAGCCACCGCATGCGCGATGTTCTCCGCGCTGGCCGAATCCATCGCCGCTCTGAAAGACGTTTTCATCTGCGCCTTGGTCGCCGAACCGCCGTTTTCAGTCGCCGGCGCCGACGTTGGCCTCCATGAATTTAAAGATGCGGTCCACCTGTGGATTCGCGTCCCGTCCCGGATTCTTTGCGCCGGAATGGAGCAGCAGCCCATCGGCGCCGTCCAATCGCACAGTGAATGCAAACTGCTCCTGATTATGCAGACGCTGATCGGCGTGCTCTCGAACGAAAACGCCGGTTCAATTTCGATCGACTCATTCCAGGAGACCGTGCGCGGCAGCGGACCGTTTGTTGCGGGTATCGGATTTGGAACCGGCATCGACGCCGTTCAGACTGCTGCCGATGCGGCGCTGTTTGAACTGAAAAAAAACGCGTTGGATCTACCGGTCAGCGGCGCCGCACTCGCCATGGCCTCGCCGACAGACCTGTCATCGTACGACGCGCATCTATTAATGGAGCGCTTTCGAAATGCCTGCGATGGAAAAACACTCCTCGCCGGTTTTAGTAGGCTCGCTACGCTGGACGATGAAGCCGTCTGTCTCGCCTTGCTGAGGTACCGTACCGCAAGTAATATCATAACGTTGGTACACGCCGTGAATTGATGGTACCTCCTACGCCGTGTTCTCCGTGTTCTTCGTGGTAAAAAGCCGTTGATTCGTTGCCCGCCAGCCCCTCTGTGAGTAGTTTACACCGATGGAAAGTATTTACTCCGTGCATGTCTCGACAGCCAAGTCGTGGCGCGGCGGTGAAAATCAGCTCTGGCTTCTGGCCAAAGGCTTGCTCGCGCGCGGGCAGAAAGTTCTGGTCGTCGCGCCGCCGAAATCGCCGCTGCTGGAGCGCTGCATACACTCAGCGATTCCCGTGAAAGCGATTCGTTTTCGCGGCGATATGGACCCGCTCGGCACGCTGCGCCTGATCAATCTGCTGCGACGCGAGCGGCCTCAGGTCTTGCATCTGCACGACGGTCATGCCGTTTTGCCCGGTCAATTTGCGGGGCGCTTATTTTCCCGGACAAAACTGCGAGTGGTTGCGCACCGCCGGACAGTCTTTGAGCTAAAAGGAAAATGGAAATATGCCGGGCGAGTCGATCGCGTGATCGCAATCAGCGATGCCGTGCGCGAAAAACTGGTGGCGGCCGGCATCGATGACAACTGCATTCGCGTCGTCTACAGCGGCTTGAACTTTCACGAGACACCCTCGTCCGCCGAGGTCGATGCCTTTCGCGAAAAGCACGCTCTGCCAGCGCGCGCGTGCCTGATCGGCCATGCCGCAGCGCTGACGAAAGAAAAACGCCATGCCGACATGATCCAGGCTCTGGCGCTGGTGAATGAAAAACTGAAGGGCGGGCAGCGTCCCGCCGTCCATCTGGCTCTGGCGGGAAAAGGCGATCAAGAAGAAGCGCTCCGTCATTTGAGCCGGGAGCGCGGGCTTTCGGACAACGTTCATTTTTTGGGATTTCTGGACGATCTTCGCCCGCTGTGGGCATCCAGTTTCATGACCGTCCACGCCAGCGAAGCCGAAGGGCTTTGCACCGCGTTGATCGAGGCGCAGGCTGCCGGATTGCCGGCCGTCATTACGCAGGCCGGCGGCATGGTTGAGGTCGTCAAAGAGGGCGAAACGGGGGTAAGTGTCCCGGTCGGGGATGTCCCTGGACTCTCGCGCGAGATCTTCAATTTAGTGGAGAAGGCGGATCGCGGCGCGACAATGGGTGAATCGGCACGGCATCGTATGCGGCAGCTTTTTTCGGCGGAGTCGATGGTCGATGGCGTTTTAAAAAGCTATCGGGAGTTGTTTGAACGGCCATAAATCGTAAAAGAATCGGTTTGAACTACCGGATCGACATCTTATTAATGCTAGTGGCGCTGAGAATGCTCCGTTGACTTTAATTCATGTCTTTCTTGGCGTCATGGCGCGCGTGGCGTTAAACACAAAGGGGCCTTTGAAGTGATCGGTGGCAGTCCCAAAATTCTTCTCATTCGCCTGTCCGCCTTCGGCGACTGCCTGCACGCCGTGCCGGTGCTGGTGGCCCTGCGCCGTCATTTTCCGGACGCCGAGATCGGCTGGGCCATCGAAGAATTGTCGTACTCGCTGCTTAAAGATCATCCGATGGTCGATCATTTTCACGTGTTCCCGCGCCGCGCGTTCAAGAAATCGCAAGGCACATTCATGGACCGCATGCGCTCGATGCGGCAGTTCCGCAAAGATCTCGCGGCCATAAAGTACGACACGGCGATCGATCTTCAGGGACTCACTAAAAGCGGCCTGGTCTCTTGGTGGAGCGGCGCGAAACGGCGCATCGGCTTCAAAGGCGAGGACAGCCGCGAATTCAATATCGTCTTCAATAACGAACGCATCGCGCCCTCGGCCGAAGCCGTTCACGTCGTCGATAAAAATATGGTGCTGCTCAAGCCGCTGGGCGTACAAGTGCCGGACAAGCCCGAATGGGTCATGCCGACATTCGACGCCGAAAACGACATCATGCGCCCGTTCCTCGATAAATGCGGCCTGATCGGCGGCGACGGTCGCGTCGCCCGCTTTGCCATCGTCAATCCAGGCGCCACGTGGTTCACCAAGCGCTGGCCGCCGGAAATGTTCGGCGAAGTGGCCAAGGGGCTGATCACGCGTCACGGGTTGCCCGTCGTCATTCCGTGGGCCGGCGCCGACGAACAGAAAGCCGCGCATATTATTGCAGCCATCGCCGGCCCTCAGTCCTTCGTCGCGCCTGATACTGATCTGCGCCAGCTCGCCGCATTAACGCAGCAGTCCGTTTTGTTTGTTGGAAACGACACCGGCCCGCTGCATCTGGCCGTTGCCTTCAACGTCCGTTCCGTGGCCGTTTTCGGCGCCACCGATCCGCTGCGAAATGGGCCGTACGGCTCCATGCACCGCATGCAAACAGGCGGCGTGGACTGCCATCCGTGCTGGAAGACCACCTGTGAACGCAAAGACCGCGCCTGCCTCATTTGGGTGACGCCCGATGCGGTGCTGACCAGTTGCGCGCACGTTTTGAAGAAGCTCGAAAGCGCGAGCGGGAATGCGGCCGCATGCTGAGAGTTCTACGCTCGTGGACGCTGCAGCGTTACGTCTTAAGCGAATTTGCGATCTCGTTTATTCTCGCGGTCACCGCCTGCACCATGCTGATGCTGCTCGGCGTGTTTTTCATGAAAGCCGCCGACTACGAAGAATTTGGCGTGACGACCGGACAGGTCGCCATGCTCTTTCCCTATTTACTGCCGCGCGCGCTGTCCTGGGCCATTCCGCCTGCGGCCATGATTGCGGTGACCACCGTTTTCGGGCGGCTTTCCGCGGAAAATGAAATCATCGCCGCACAGGCCGGAGGTGCGCCGCTGCGCGTGCTCGCGTTCCCGATTCTGCTCGCGGGCGTTGTGCTCTCCGGCTTTTGTCTGTGGTGCAATCAAGGCCTGCTGAACTGGGGAAATTCGACGATCCGCAATGAAATCTTGAAGCTCGATAAGCCCGAGTTCTTCACGAATCTTGAAAAGCCAGGCAACAGTGTTCCGCTGAAAACCGAGGGCGGCGGCGTCATCCACATCAATTGGCTGCCGCACGAAGTGGATGCGCAGACAAAGAAGGTTCGCCGTCCGATCCACATCGCCTATTTTCAGAATCAGGAAGTCGGCCAGACCGTTTTCGCGCGCGACTACCTCGCCGATTCCAGCAACGTCGACGCGTCCGGCTCGCGCATCCTGGTGCTCACGCTAAAGGACGCGCAAGTCTTTGGCGAAAAGCAGGCGCAGGCCGGCACCTCGGCGTCGCGCCCCAATCTGTCCGACATGCAATCCTTCTGCAAAGAATTCACGCTGCAGATCACGCTGCCGCGCCCGAGCAAACTGCTGGATATGGGAAAAACGCGCGGCGAAGTCGGCTGGCTGGACAACTACGCTCAGGCTGCGATGATCAAGGAGAGCAACAAAGCGCGCCATCATTTCATGCTTCAGCGCGCGGCCGATTTCGGCGCCCACGCGGTCGCCGGTTCGCCCGCCGATCCCGCCGCGCCATTGCTCACGGCAAATTCCTGGAGCGAGGCGCGCATCGCCTCGGAAGGGGCGTACGGAACCGGTGGCGCCAGAGACCGCGCGAAGGCCGAAGAAGCCGAATGCTACCGCAAACTGGGCCTCAGCTTTCTCCCGATCTCGACCGTCATACTGGGAATCGGACTCGGCCTGCTGGTTCGCAAAAGTGCGCGATTGATCGGTTTCCTGCTGGGCCTGCTGGTCTACGCGCTCCTTTACTACCCCATGATGATCGTCAGCAAAGAAATGGTTCGCGCCAGCCTCCTGCCGCTCTGGGCGCTGTTCATCCCCAATCTCGTGCTGTTCCTAATTGGGTACGGCCTGTGGCGCGCCTACGAACGCGGCTGGCTGGAGAATCTGTCGAGCTGGCTCTCCAACAGAATCGAATCGTTGATGGGCCTGCGCGACGCTCTCTGGGCCCGTCCGTCCGAACGCCTCGGGTCGATGGTTCGAACCCTCGGCTTCGTGCTGTTCCGCGGAAAAACCGACGCCTACATCACCGGATCATTTGTCGCGCCGCTTGTCGTCGTGCTGCTTTCCGTTTCCGCCATCCGCGTGACGCTCGACCTGTTTCAGCACGGCGAGGAAGTCATCGACGGCGTGATGCGCGCCGCCGAACCGCTGGGCGGCATCAAGCGCACGCAAACGCAGGCCATCGCCGACGTGTTTTCGTACTACGGCATTCGCGCTCTTGAAATGGTCTGCGATATTCTGCCGCTGCTGATTTTGTTTTCAGGCGTGATCTGCGTGACCGCTCTGGTTCGCAACAACGAACACCTTATTTTCAAATCGTCCGGCATCCGCCTGCAACGCGCGTTCCGCCCGATCATCGCGACGACGCTCCTGTTGTCGCTGGCTGTCACCGCCATGCGCGAAACCTGCATGCCCTCGCTCATCATGCTGCGCGATTATCTCAAGCCGCTCGTCTACCATCGCAACGCCGCGCCCACCGCGATCGCGCTGCATACCGTCGATGCCGAAGGCAGGGGCGTCCTCTTCCAGATGAGCCAGTATTCGTCCACCCGGCAGGAAGGAACCTCCCTGCGCATCTACCAGGTGGGCAATGGCGAACGCATTCCTGTCTTCGAAGCCGATCGCGCGCTATGGAACGGAACCGGCTGGGACCTCCTCACCGACACGCACAAATTGCCCCTCATGGCGACAGGCAAGCACACGGAACTGCCGCCAAAAGATCCAAGCGCTCGATTTGCTCCGCACGGCTACCTGGTCACGTTCAGCCAGGATGGCCACACCGCCGACGCGCCGCAAGCCGATGGCGAAATCCGCCAAATCCGCACCCATAAAACCCCAGTCAAAAAATGGCAGGGCGCGGTCTCTCCCGCATTTCTGGAAAGCGAACGGCTCGGCAGCGGCGTGATGGGTTTGAAAGAATTGCAAGCGGCCGCGCTGATCAAGCCGGAATTCAATGTCGAATGGTGGCGCCGCGTGTCCGAATGGACTCTCGCCGTGTTCCTGCTCTGGCTGACCATACCTCTGCTCGTCAGCGAAATTCGCGGCCACTTCGTCGGCGTCGCGATGGCCATTCTCTTCGGCGCGCTGTCCTGGGCGCTCACCGTCGCCTGCACCGAAGCCGGCCGCATGGGACACTTGCCGCAGTGGGCGCCGCTGCTGCCGCCCGCCCTTTTCCTCGTCCTCGGAAGCTTCCAATATTATCGAAAAATGCCAACCTGACGCACCGAATTTTCTCTTTCTCTTCCCCAAAGTTCTCCTTAGCCGGCAGCAGGCAGTATGTAATTTTGTGGCAAAAAGACATAAAAGCACGTATGGTTACTGAAAACCGTAGCACGAAATCGTAGCAAGAATTGGAGGGGTTAGGAGCCTGTCGCACAAAACATTGCTGCAGCAATTCAAACGAAGCCGGTTTACTTTCCCGGCTTTCGGGTGCTTCGCCAG
>Ga0163144_10028081_pt1 | contig 10870 bp, 3 predicted proteins | sample OliLak19BULKMAT1_FD_123175 | JGI IMG/M metagenome (GOLD analysis project Ga0163144, IMG submission 123175) | Freshwater microbial mat bacterial communities from Lake Vanda, McMurdo Dry Valleys, Antarctica - Oligotrophic Lake LV.19.BULKMAT1 | ecosystem: Environmental > Aquatic > Freshwater > Lake... | reverse complement strand
GGCTATTGCTACGACTTCACGCCGGACGTGGAGCAAACGTCGATTGATGAAGGTTACTTCGATCTCTCGGCCAACCGGAAAAAGCCCGCGGTCGAGATCGCGCTGACGATCCGCAAGGCCATCGGGCAGAAGCTCAAGATCACGATCAGCGAAGGCATTGGCTCGAACAAACTCGTCAGCGCCGTGGCCTCGAAGCTGACGAAACCCGCCGCCTTCAATGAAGTGCCGCCCGGCACGGAAGCGAAGTTCCTCAGTCCTTTGCCCAATAAATGGCTGCCTGGCATCGGTCCCAAGACCAGCCTCCGCCTCGACGCCGCCGGCCTGTCGCGCATCCAGCACGTCGCGGCGATGCCGTTGGAGATGCTGCAACTGCTGCTCGGCAACCAGGCGGCGGGCATCCGGCAGTTTGCGCATGGCATCGACGAGCGCCCGTTGATTCCGGTGCGCGAGCCGCAGAAGTCCTTCAGCAAACAGGAGACCTTCGCGAAGGACATCACCGACGAGGAATACGCGGACGCCGTGCTGCGCCGCATGGCGGACCATCTCTTCGCCGACGTGCGCAGCGAAGGGCGCAGCGTCCGCACGCTCACGGTCAGGGTCCGCTACAACGACATGGCCGAGGATCAAGTAAGCGAAAGCCTGCTCGAACCGACCGATCTGGAGACGGAATTGTATGGCCGGCTGCGCCTGATGTTGCGCGCGGCCTGGAAACGGCGCGTCAGTCTGCGGCTTGTGTCGCTCAAGCTGTCGAACGTGTATGACGGCCGCTTTCGGAGTGAACTGCCGCTCGCCATCGCGGCCCGGCGGCAGGAGGCGAACACCCGGCTTGCTGTCGTGATTGATGAACTGCGCCGCTCGCGCGGGCATTCCGTGGTGTTGCGCGGGCATGACTTCCGGTTGCGCGATGCGCCGGGCGAACCGCTGGCTGATTCACCGCCAAGGCCAGTCCGTCCCGTTTCGTATCTGCGGAAGCCGGAACTTCTCCGTCGCGACTACGTGCCTTTGCGGGCGCACAGTCATTACTCGTTTCTTGATTCCACGCTGTCGCCGGGCGCCATTGTCGGGTTGGCGAAGCAACACGGAATGTCCGCGGTCGCGCTCACGGATACGGGCAACCTTCATGGCGCGGTTGAGTTCGTGCAGGCTGCCAGGGACGCGGGCGTGAAGCCGATCCTTGGGGTGGAACTGCAAGTCGAAGGACATCCATTGTTGCTCTATGTCGAATCTGCTCAGGGCTATCACCATCTCTGCCGCCTGCTCTCCCGCCATGCCGGGCGAACGGCAACCGACGGTGACGAAGCTTCGGTGGTCAATCAGCAGCGACGCCCCTTTCGTCGCGAGGAATTCGACGGGCTGACGGCAGGACTGATCGCCGTCAGCGATGATGCCAGCCTCGCAGAACGCTTCCCGCGATCCTTCTACCGTCTCGTGACGACGCGTGATGTTCCGGCGGACTTCCCGTGTGTGGCCAGTCCCGCCATTCACTACGCCACGCCCGAGGACCGGCAGAAATACGACATCGTGCAGAGCATCCGCACGTTGACCTTGCTGCGTGAGCAGCACCCGGAGAAGCGCAGCGGTGGACGACTTCACTTTCGCACGCCCGCCGAGATGAACGCGGCTTGCAGGGAACATCCCGAATGGCTCCAGCACACGCTCGAAATCGCGGAGCGGTGTCAGTTCGAGTTTCCGTTCGGCAAGCCGCAATTCCCGGACTTCCATCCGCCGGATGGTTCCACGGCGCGCGCGTATTTGCGCCGGCTGGTGATGGAGGGACTTCATCATCGCTACGGCCAACGCGCCCCGCAGTTCGCGGCCCAGGTCGAGGAGGAGTTGCACATCATCGCCGCCGTCGGCTACGAAGCCTACTTCCTCGTGACGTGGGAGATTTTGCAGGAATGCCGCGCGCGGGGCATCGAATGGATCACGCGCGGCAGCGCCGCCGATTCGATGGTCTGCTACTGCCTGGGCATTTCGAGCGTGTGCCCGGTTCGGTTCGACCTCTACTTCAAACGCTTCCTCAACCCGGAGCGCATGGCGCTGAACAAACTCCCGGACATCGACATTGATTTCCCGCACGACCGGAAGGACGACGTGGTGAAGCTCATCTTCGCCCGGCATGGGGATGAACGCTGCGCGGTCGTGGGTGGCTTCTCCACCTTTCAGGCGCGCTCCGCCTTCGCCGAGGTGGCGAAGGTGTTGGGCGTGGCCGAGCGCGACGCGCGGAAGTTCACGGAACATTTCCCGTGGGGTTTCGGTGGCGGCTGGGTGCCCGATGCACCCGCCCCGACCGGCGCGGGGCTGGTCGAATTACTGCGCGCCAGCCCCGAAACCCGCGCGCTGCCGCTGGACGAGGAGCCTTACAAGACCGCGGTGGAGATGGCGGCGTTCCTCGACGGCGTGCCGCGTTATCCGAAGATGCATCCGTGCGGCGTCGTGCTCTCGTGCCAGCCCATGCACGAGTTGACTCCCACGTTCATCTCGAACAAGGGATTGCCCACCACGCATTACGACATGGATGCCGTGGAGACCATCGGCCTGGTGAAGATGGACATCCTCGCGCAAGGCGGCCTGGCGGTGATGCGCGATGCGAAAGACTCTTTGGCGAAGCGCGGCATCGTCGTGGACCTCGCAGCGTTGGAGCCGTGGAAGGATCCGCAGGTGTGGGAGATGATCTCCAGCGGCGGAGCGCGGGCGGTGCATCACATCGAATCTCCCGCCATGACGACGCTGCACCGCATGACGAACGTGCGGGAGATCGACGGATTGATCGCCATCGTCTCCGTCATCCGTCCCGGCGCGGCCAACGAATCGAAGAAGCTGTCCTTCACGCGCCGCTATCAAGGCCTGGAGCCGGTGACGTATCCGCACCCGTCGCTGGAGCCGTGCCTGCGCAGCACCTATGGGCTGGTGGTGTATGAAGAGCACATCCTGCAAATCTGCGAAGCGTTCGCGGGCTTGCCCGCGGGCCGGGCCGACGTGCTGCGCCGCGCGCTGGTGAAACAGAAGCGGAATGTCGTGGAGGAGATTGGCCGCGAGTTCTTCGCCAGCGCCCGTGCGCGCGGACATGACGAAGCGAAGATCGTCGAGGTGTGGTCGCTCGTGACGGGCTTTTCCGGTTACGCCTTCAACAAGGCGCACAGCACGGCCTACGGGGTCGAGGCGTATCAGGCGGCGTGGCTCAAGCGGCATCATCCGGCGGAGTTCATGGCGGGCGTGCTGACGAACGGGAAGGGCTTCTATCATCCGCTGGTCTATGTGCTGGAATGCCATCGGCTCGGCTTGAAACTCCTCCCGCCATCCATCAACGAACCGGGGCCGGCGTTCGTCCCGCACGGAGAGTTGATCCGCGTGCCGTTGACCCGCGTGAAGGGGTTGGCCACGCGCACCACGGACCGGCTGCTCGCCGCGCGTGAGAGCGGTCCGTTCACGTCCATGGCCGACTTCTTTCAGCGCGTCGCTCCATCGTGCGAAGAAATCGAAGCCATGATCCGCGCCGGCGCGTTTGACGAGTTTGGTGAGACGCGCACCCGGCAGTTCTGGCAGGCGCAGCATCTCCTGAAAACTTTCTCCACGGCGAATGATCCCGGCCAGGCGTGGCTTCTGCCGCCGCCCGGCCTCGAGCAACTGCCGGCGAGACCGCTCAGGGAGCCGACGCGGCGCGAACGTCTCCAATGTGAAACGGAGCTGTTCGGCTTCGCCGTCAGCGGTCATCCGCTCGAACTGTTCGATGACGTGGCGTGGGACACCTACTGCCCGGTGAGCCGTCTCGGTGAATTTGTCGGCGAGATCGTCACGACCTGCGGCCTCGTCGTCGAGCAGCGCACCCATCACCAGAGTACGGGCGAGCCGATGAAGTTTCTCTCCCTGGCCGACTGGACGGGCATCGTCGAAACCGAATTGTTCGCGGCGACCTACAAGAGCTACGGACTGGCGACGGTTCGCTACCCGGTGCTGGAAGTCACGGCCTCCGTCGAGCCATTCGACAACGGTCGGGGATTTTCGCTGCGCGTCCTGCGCGCGGGCCAGCCGCGTTCACACTGATGCTGAATCTTCCCGGAGCAGGACAGCATCCAGCCCGCCGCCGCTGGAAGTCTGCTGGAGAGATGGAATGAACCGTCAAGAGTTTGAGCCAACGGGTCACGGTCGAACGCTTCTGAGTTCCCCAAATGAAGCTGTTCTCGCCCTATCCGTTTGTGATTTAGTCTGGCATCATCAAGACAGCATGAGTCAGCGAAAGTTTAATGACTGGATTCCCAACGGCCCGACCCGCACCGCCAGGGACTGGGCGCTGGCACTGGTGTTGTGCCTTGGCTTGGGGAAATGGGCAGGCGACGCCATGGCCGGTGATGCGGTGGATTTCAATGACGTGCGGCGCATCCTGTCGCAGAACTGCTTTAGCTGCCATGGGCCCGATGCCAAGGAACGGAAGAGCGGACGGAAGTCGCTGCGCCTCGATCTGCCGGAAAGCGCGCGGGCCGATCTGGGGGATGGCCGTCATGCGATCGTCCCGGGGCATCCGGCACAGAGCGAGATGTTCCGTCGCATCACGACAGCGGACTTGGATGACAAGATGCCGCCGCCGGACTCCGGAAAGAAGCTCACCCTCCAGGAGATCGAAATGCTCAAGAAATGGATCAAGCAGGGAGCGGAGTATTCTCACCATTGGTCCTACGTGAAGCCGCGGCGCCCGGCTCTGCCCAAGGTGAGTGATGCCGGGTGGCCCAGGAACGCGATGGACCATTTCATCCTCGCCCGCCTTGAATCTGAAAAGCTGGCGCACGCTCCCGAGGCGGAGCGAGCGGCGCTGATCCGCCGGGTCTCGCTCGACCTCACGGGCATTCCGCCGACGCCGGCGGAGGTGGATCGGTTTGTCGCGGATGGTGAGCAAGGCGCCTACGAGCGGGTTGTGGACCGGCTGTTGAAGCAGGATGCTTTTGGCGAACACTGGGCGCGGCTGTGGCTCGATCAGGCGCGCTATGCGGATTCCAGCGGTTACGCCGATGACCCGAGCCGGACGATTTGGGCGTATCGCGATTACATCATTCGTGCGCTGAACTCCAACAGGCCGTTCGATCAATTCACGCTGGAGCAGATCGCCGGCGATCTGCTGAGCGACCCCACGGATGAGCAACTGGCAGCGACTGCGTTTCATCGCAATACGATGACGAACAACGAGGGCGGCACGAGCGACGAGGAATACCGCAACGTCGCCATCGTGGATCGCGTGAACACCACCATGGCCGTCTGGATGGGCACCACGATGGCCTGTGCCCAATGCCATACCCACAAGTATGACCCCATCACGCAGGAGGATTACTTCCGCCTGTTCGCTGTCCTCAACAACACGGCGGACGCCGATCGCGGCGACGAAAGCCCGGTGCACGCGCTTTACACCCCGGAGCAGAAGTTGCAACGCAAGCAGTGGCAAACCGAGATCGCCCGGCTGGAGAAGTTCGTGCAGACGCCGACGGCGGAGTTGGATCTGGCGCAGGCCAATTGGGAGAAAAACTTTGAGACGGAGCTTCAATGGCAGCCGCTTCAGCCGACGGTGGTGAAATCAAAAGCCGGTGCGGCCATCCAGCGCGCGGACGACGGGACAGTGCAGTTCGAGCGCGGCGGGAAGACGGACGTTTACACGCTGGAAGTGCCGGTGAAGACCAACGAGATCATCACCGCGCTGCGTCTCGAAGTGACACCGAATGACAAGCCGCCGGGTCGCGGCGTGGGGCACGCCGGTGGCAACTTCGTCGTCTCCCGCTTGCTCGTGGCGCTCGCGCCCTCGGAAGCCAAACCGGTCGCCGGGCGATTTCTTCGCGTCGAGCTTCCGGGCAAGGAAAAGATTCTTTCGCTCGCCGAGGTGCAGGTGTTCAGCGGATCGAGCAATATCGCCAGGCGGGGCGAAGCCAGCCAGAGCAGCACGGCGTTCGATGGTCCGGCCCGATTCGCGATCGATGGAAACACGGACGGACACTTCGATCAGTCCAGAACGACGACCCATACCGGATCCTCGACGGATCCATGGTGGGAAGTGGACTTGAAATCATCGCAGCCGGTCGAGCGGGTCGTTCTTTGGAATCGAACGGATGCCTCTCCCGATCGTCTGAGCAACTTCCGTATTGTGCTGCTGGACGAAAACCGCGCACCGCTCTGGCAACAACAGGTTCAGCCGGCACCGAGTCCGAGCGCGGAGTTTCGTCCCGACGGCGCGCGTTCCATTGCCTTCACCTCGGCCACGGCGGATTTTTCACAGAAGGATTTCGCCGCCGCCAGCGTTCTCGGCCACAAGGAACCCAAGACCCAAGGCTGGGCGATTGCGCCGAAGTTCGGCGAGCCGCATTTCCTGACGCTCATCCCCAAGGCGCCCGTGACCGCCGGCGCCGGTTCCAACCTGATCGTCACCATCGAGCAGCTCTCGAAGTACGACTACGCCACCATTGCGCAACTGCGCCTTGCAAAATCCACGGACAGCCGGGCGCCGGAGTTCTCCTGGGCGCCTCCGGCCACGCTGGCTATTCTGTGCGCCGGCCCGGCGAAGCGCACCGAAGCCCAGCGCAAGGAAGTGCGTGGCTACTACCTGTCGATCGCGCCGGCGTTGCAGAGCGAGCGCGCTGAACTCGCCAGCGTGCAAAAGCAGCTCGAAGAATCGAAACCCTACACCACGGTGCCCATCCTGCGTGAACTGGCCGGCGACCAGCGGCGCAAGACGCAGTTGCAGCGGCGCGGCAATTTCCTCGACCTCGGTCAGGAGGTCACGAATGGCCTGCCTGCATCGCTGCATCCGCAGCCGGACGCTGGCCCCGTGGATCGGCTCGCGCTGGCGCGCTGGCTGGTGGATACGAACAATCCGCTGACCGCGCGCGTCGTCGTGAACCGGATGTGGGAATCGATCTTCGGCATCGGCCTCGTGCGCACCAGCGAGGAGTTTGGCGCGCAGGGCGAACTGCCTTCGCACCCGGAGTTGCTCGACTGGCTGGCGGTGGAATTGATGGACCACAAGTGGGACGTGAATCATGTGCTCCATCTCATGGTCACGTCGGCCGCCTATCGGCAGTCGTCCCGCGTGACGCCGGAACTGGCAGCGCACGATCCGGAGAACCGCCTGCTCGCGCGCGGCCCGCGCTTCCGGCTCTCGGCGGAGATGATTCGCGATCAGGCGCTGTTCGTCAGCGGATTGCTCAGCCCGAAGATGTATGGGCCGCCGGTCAAGCCGCCGCAGCCGGCTCTCGGATTGACCGCCGCGTTCGGCACCAAGACCGACTGGGAAACCAGCGGCGGCGAGGATCGTTATCGCCGCGCGCTCTACACCACCTGGCGCCGGTCGAATCCGTATCCCTCGATGGCGACGTTCGACGCGCCCAATCGGGAAGTCTGCCTCGTGCGCCGCGAACGTTCGAACACGCCGCTGCAAGCCCTCGTGACCTTGAACGACCCCGTCTATGTCGAGGCTTCGCAGGCGCTCGCCCGGAAGATGGTTGCGGCCGGATCGACTCCGGCGGACAAGGCGCGTCATGGCTTTCGCCTCTGTCTGAGCCGTCAGCCCACCGAGAAGGAGTTGAAAGAGTTGGTGGAGCTTTACACGAAAATGCACAAGCGATTTCAGTACGACCCGGCCAAGGCAAAGGATGTCGCCACCAAGCCGCTGGGCGAGTTGCCCAAGGAATTGGACATGGCGGAATTAGCCGCCTGGACCATGGTGGGCAATGTATTGCTCAACCTCGATGAAGTGCTGATGAAGCGATAACTGGAGGCCACTGCTCATGAATTTTAATTTGGAACAACTGCAAGCCATCACGCGCCGCCACTTTCTCGGCAAGACCGCCCACGGCCTCGGCGCCATCGCACTGGCTTCGTTGCTGAAGCACAGTCTCCCCGCTGCCGTCACCTCGCCGTCCAATCCGCTCGCGCCGCGACTGCCGCATTTTGCCGGCAAGGCCAGGCGCGTGATCTACCTCCACCTCACCGGTTCGCCGCCGCACCTGGATTTGTTCGACTACAAACCTGAGTTGGTGAAACGCGATGGCCAGGATTGCCCGGACGCATTCCTCAAGGGCAAACGCTTCGCCTTCACCTCCGGCACGCCCAAGTTGCTCGGCACGCGCCGCACCTTCGCCCAATACGGCAAGGGTGGCGTGTGGATGTCCGATGCGATTCCGCATCTGCACAGCGTGGCCGACGAGTTGTGCGTCATCCGCTCCATGACCACGGACCAGTTCAATCACGCGCCGGCCGAGTTGCTCGTTTACACCGGTTCGCCACGCTCCGGCCGCCCCTCGATTGGCTCCTGGGTGACCTACGGTCTGGGGACGGAGAATCAGAATCTGCCGGGCTTCGTGGTCTTGATCTCCAGCGGCGTGCAGCCGAACGGCGGCCAGAACTCGTTTGGCAGCGGTTTCCTGCCTTCAGTTTATCAGGGCGTGCAGTGCCGCTCGAAGGGCGACCCGGTGCTCTACGCTTCCGATCCCGCCGGCATCGATCGCGACGTCCGCCGCATGAGTCTCGACACCTTGCGCGACCTGAATGAAATCCAGGGCCGTGAGCTTGGCCATCCGGAAACGCAGACGCGCATCGCCCAGTATGAGCTGGCTTACCGCATGCAGATGTCCGTGCCGGAGGTCATGGACATCAACCGGGAATCCGCCGCCACCATCGAGGCTTACGGCGCGAAACCCGGCGAAGCCAGCTTCGCCAACAACTGCCTGCTCGCGCGCCGGTTGGTTGAACAGGGCGTGCGCTATGTGCAGCTCTTCGATTGGGGCTGGGACTTCCACGGCACCAATCCCGGCGAGGACATCCGCGACGGCCTGACGAAGAAATGCGCGACGATGGATCGGCCGGTCGCCGCGTTGCTGAAGGATTTGCGGCAGCGCGGATTGCTCGACGACACTCTCGTCGTCCTCGGCGGCGAGTTCGGGCGCACGCCGTTCCGTGAAGGCCGCACCGCCAAGGGCGATATTCTTGGCCGCGATCATTTCCCCGACTGCTACACGATGGTCGCTGCGGGTGGAGGGCTGAAGGGCGGTTTCACTTACGGCGAATCCGATGAACTCGGCTTCAGCGTGGCGCAGGACAAGGTAAGCGTGCATGACTTGCAGGCCACGTTGCTCCACCAACTCGGCTTCAATCACGAGCGACTGACCTACCGCTTCCAGGGCCGCGATTACCGGCTGACGGATGTGGAGGGGGAAGTCGTGCGCGGGATTCTTTCCTGATGAAGCTGCCGCGCTTCCTGAACGAACGCGCGGAGCGCGCGGATGGATGGACGATTCAGACCCCATGAGCCTTGTGCCCCCAACGTTTTCCCATTTAAGAATCGCACCGGCCGGATCACGTCGCTCCGGCTTCCTTCGCGCCGGACTGCTCGCACTGCTGATCGCCGGGGCAACCGACTTGCCCGGTGCCACTGTTGATTTCACGCGCGACATCGAGCCGATTCTGATCAAGCGCTGCTCGGAGTGCCACGGTCCCGACAAACAAAAATCCAACCTCCGCCTCGATTCGCTCGCGCCCTGTGAAGTCAGAAGTCAGAAGTCAGAAGTCAGAAGTCAGAAGGTAGAAGTTACGGCGCTTGCACCGCCGCCACGTCACTCGCGTCCCCGTCGCCCGAGCCGTTCACGCCCGTCGCGCGATACTCGAAATGCCCCGCGCCCGGCAGCGTATCCGCGTGCGTCACCGCGCCGTTGGCGTCCGCCGTCGGCGCGGCGATGGGACTGAAATCCGCCTCGCCCTGCATCCGCCGTTCCAGCCGGATCGTCGCCGCGCCCGCCGCGCTCGCCTGCAACGTCACCGTCAACGTGCCCGGCGCGAGCGAGGCGGAGAGGCTCGCTTCATCCGGCGGCGATGGTTGCTGCGCGTTGCGCAAATACTGTTGCGGGCAATACAAGTCCGCCTTCGCCAGGTCATCCGGGAAATTCAGCGCCAGCGTCAGCACGTTCTTGAACAACTCCAGCCGCAACACCGCCCGCGCCGCGTTGCGCGAGGCGTCCGTCGCGCCGCTCGTCGCCATCGCCGTCCCCTGCGCCGCGTGCGTCGCCGTCCACGCCGAGAGCAGGCCCCCCGCGTTATTGACGTGGAGCTGCCCCACCGCCGCCGCCTTGGGCACGAGCGCCGCCACGAGGATTTCCAGCTTGTTGTTCAACTGCTCATCCCGGCACGCATTGAAGACACTGCGCCCCTCGGGAAAACACTCCGTCACCTCCGGCGCATTCGGGCCGAACGCCGCCACCACCGCCGCATGGATGCGCGCGATGTTCGCCGGCAAGGCGTCCCGGAACGCCACCTTGCCCTCGGTCTTGGCCTTTTGGATGGCCAGCCGGAGACCGGCATCCGACACCACCGACTCCAGGGCGACCAGCGCGACGTTGGTGGCCGTGATGCGCCCATTGAGCAAGGCGCCCGGATTATTGGCGTTCATGGCCGCCAGATGATGCGCCGTGTAATTGAGAATCTCCGTGAAGCTGATCTCCTTGTCATTGAAGGCATTGGAGAAGTATTTGTGCAGGTTCATCATAATGAGTGTGTCCTTTTTTTGGAGTTTTGACCTCCCCCCGCGCCCTGTCAACGCCCAATTCGACCGCGAAAACAGCCCAAAACACGTCAATTTGCCCATTCCGAAAACTCAGAATGGCCGGGGAGATGCCAATTTGCCCATTCCGAAACCCCGGAATGGCCGTCGAGATGCCAATTTGCCCATTCCGAAAACTCGGAATGGCCCTCGAGACGCCAATTTGCCCATTCCGAAAACTCGGAATGGCCGTCGAGACGCCAATTTGCCCATTCCGAAAACTCGGAATGGCCCACCCGACGCCGTTTGGCCCGCTGCCAAAACCCGGAAGCCAGGCCGTGACCCGAACGACCCGTTTGAGAGGCG
>Ga0163144_10028080_pt1 | contig 10870 bp, 7 predicted proteins | sample OliLak19BULKMAT1_FD_123175 | JGI IMG/M metagenome (GOLD analysis project Ga0163144, IMG submission 123175) | Freshwater microbial mat bacterial communities from Lake Vanda, McMurdo Dry Valleys, Antarctica - Oligotrophic Lake LV.19.BULKMAT1 | ecosystem: Environmental > Aquatic > Freshwater > Lake... | reverse complement strand
GTTGCGGGGTTGAAACCCCCGCCGAGACACACCCAAAACGGCGTGTTTGAGCGGGACTTTCAGTCCCGCAAGAGGCAAGGCAGGGGTTTTCAACCCCTGACGATAGGGCAAAAGCCACTCTGACGACGAGATATTGGCTTAAGTTGGTGCATATGGGGCGACCCAGGGAGCATCCCTACACCAACAGGATCTATTTTTACAATGTCGTATCGTCTCTCAATCCGCATCTCAAAATGTCGTTATGAGGGATTGCCTCTCAAAAAATAGGCCGCTTGCCCGCATAATGCCCAGGCTCACGTTTAACCTGGGGATTCCTGCGTATGAATCTGCTCATGCTCAGCGGCGATTCATCCATCGCATATCGCAATGATGGTGCATTCTATGACATGCTGCGGCGCTTCTCGCGGCACTGGTCACGGATTGATATTCTCACGCCCTCTGCGCCAGAAGGCCTGGAGCGGGTGATTCACCGGAACGTCTACGTACATCCATCACCCTGGCATCGCGCCCTCCAACCGCTGTTTATTCGGCAAAAAGGGGCGGCGCTGCTGCGCGAACGTGCGTATGGCCTCGTCACATCGCACGATTTTGGCTTCTTCTACAACAGCATCGGGGCGCTGCTACTGCTGCGCGGCACAACCATCCCTCTCGTCAGCGAGATTCATCATGTGGAGGGCTACCCCACCGCCACGACCCTGCGCGAGAGGCTGTGGCGGGCGGTAGCAATGCGCTATCTGCCCTGGCTGAGTCGGCGCGTGGCGGGCTTCCGCGTGGTCAATCATCGGGAAGTGCCGGAGCTGCTCAGGCGACTGGGTGTCCCCGCCGAAAAAATTCTCGTCCTGTCATCGCTGTACCTGGATCTAGACGCCTATCGTCCTTACCCTGATGCAGCCAAAATCTATGACGTGCTGTTCGTCGGGCGCTTGGCCGCCAACAAAGGCGTGGATGTGCTGCTGCGGGCGTTTGCACAGATCGCACGATCTCATCCCCAGGCGGTACTGGCCCTGCGCGGCGATGGCCCGCTCAAAGCCGCGCTGATGACGGAGGCGGCCCAATTGGGCATTGCCCACCAAATCCAGTTTGTGCCGCGCCAGACGGACAATGCGGGCATGGTGCGCCTCTACAATGCCTCGCGGATGCTGGTGTGCGCCTCAACGGTGGAGGGCAATCCGCGTGTGACAGCCGAGGCGATGGCCTGTGGCACGCTCGTGCTGTCAACGCCTGTCGGCATCATGCCGGAGCTGATTCGGGATGGCGAAAACGGCTTTCTTGTGGCGCGTGATGCCCAGGCAATGGCGCTTACCATGCAGCGTGTGATGGACGATGAGGGATTGATGGCGCGGATGGGGGCAGCGGGCCGTGAGGCGGTGCTGCCGTATGCGGCGGATGCCATGATTCGGGCCTATGCGGAGGGCTTGCAGGGGTTGGAAGAAGGACACCCTCACCCCAACCCCTCTCCCACTACGCGGTAGAGGGGCTTTCAACCCCATTCCCCGCTTCGCAAGCAACCCCTCCCCAACCCTCCCCGCTTCGCATGGAGGGAGTAAGATCGTGGGTTTGTAGGGACATGGCACGCCATGTCCGAATGGGGGAACGTGTCATGTCCCTACAAAAACGTCGTCTTGTGGGTCTATTTCAATTCCACAATTGTGGTGCTGAAGGGCGGCAGACTGGCCCAGGGTGTATAGTCGCTAAAGCCACCCGCGTCCGTGATGGTGGGCAGCGCGGGCGCGGGCAGATCGCCAAAAATGACGCTGGCCTGCGTGATGCCCGCCAGCGGCCCCGCATTGAGCGTCAGGCTGTAATTCTCTACAGGCTGATCATCCAGATTCACCACCACCAGCAGCTTGTCAGCCCCCGCGTAGCGCACATAGGCGTACACAAACGGGTGCGATTTGTCCATCGCCACCATGCCCGCACTTTGCAGCGACGGATGGGTGTTGCGAAGCTGAATCAGGCTGCGATAGTGATTGAACAGCGAGGCGGGATCGGCGGCTTCATCGGCCACATTCACCTGACGAAAATCGATCTGGAGGCGCTCCCAGGGCCGACTTGTGGTAAAGCCGCCCGTGATGGTGCTGTCCCACTGCATCGGCGTGCGAAGGCGCTCATCAGGTTTATCGCCCTGCATCCCGATCTCCTCGCCGTAGTAGAGAAAGGGCGTCCCCGGCAGCGTCAACAGCAGCGTGGCGGCGACTTTATTGCGCCCAACGCTGCCTTTCAGCGCGGTCATCAGGCGCGTTTGGTCATGGTTGGTGAGGAACAGCGCGATCTGCGTGCCATATTTGTTTTGCAGCGATTTTTGCAGACGTTCCAGATCGCGCTTGGTGGTAGCGGCGGCGGACGAAACCAGCGTCTTCGCCAGATCGAACTCAAAGGCGACATCGACAGAGTGATCGTTCATGTAGCGGTTGATGACCGCTGAACTGTCCCAGATTTCCCCCACGATGAAGGCATCAGATTTGAGACTTTTGACGTGCGTGCGGAAATCGGCCAGAAATGCGCGATCAGCGGGCGTATCTTCCAGCACAAGGCGGCCCTTAATCTCCTCCTCGACAAAATATTTGACGGCATCCAGGCGGAAGCCATCGACGCCCACGTCTTTGACCCAGAAATCGGCGATCTTGAAGGCTTCATCGCGCACCGCCGGATTGTCATAATTCAAATCAGGCATCTCGCTCCAGAAGACCGCGTAATAATAGCGACTGCCCTTTTTATACCAGACGTTCTGTCCCCAGGGGCCTATCGACTTGGGATCGGTGTCCGACCAGACGTACCAGTCTTTGTATTTGGGATCGCCCGCCACTGATTTCTGGAACCATTCGCTGCCGGAGCCGGTGTGATTGAGCACCAGATCCACGATGACGCGAATGCCGCGCTTATGCGCCTCTGTCAACAGCAGCTTGAAATCATCCAGCGTGCCGTACTCCGGCTGAATCGCATAATAATCGAGCGTATCATAGCCGTGATAGCTGGCCGCTTTGGTGATCGGCATGAGCCAGATGCCCGTGATGCCCAGATCGCTGGTGGTGTTAGGGTCGCCATCATTGAGATAATCCAATTTTTGAATGACGCCCTGCAAATCGCCAATGCCATCGCCATTGCTATCATAGAAGCTGCGGACAAACAGCTCATACCACACCGTTTGATCCCACCAGGGCGCGGCGGTCTCCGCAGGCGCTTGGGGAGCCTCCTGGGTGGCGTCCTGCGCCGCCACCATGACAGACAGCAGCATCGCCAGTATCAGGGTGATCAACAATCGTTTAGCCATGAAAATTCCTTTTCTCGTTAAAAATCAGAAACTTCTTTACCCCTCCCTAGCCCTCCCCGCTTCGCAATCAATTTACCCCTCCCTAGCCCTCCCCGCTTCGCAATCAATTTACCCCTCCCCTAGCCCTCCCCGCTTCGCAATCAATTTACCCCTCCCTAGTACACGTTGGCGGAAGTTCACAAGCATTTCGTTCAGTCTCTTTTAGCTAAAGTTCGCTATTTTAATTGCTTATCGACTTCCGCAAAGCTGTACTAGCCCTCCCCGCTTCGCAATCAATTTACCCCTCCCCAACCCCTCCCCGCTTCGCAAGGAGGGGCTTTGGCTCTCTCACTACGAAGTGGGGAGAGCGGGGTGAGGGGTCAGTCGCGCTCTTAAACCACGCCTGAGATTTTGGCGATGACGGCGGCGACCAGCAGCCACGCAAACAGCACCGCCCCGGCGATGAGCCAGCCGCTGCCCTGCAACGGGTCGGCCTCCCGATCTGTAATCGAGACCTCGCCCAACAGATCGCAGGCGAAATCGATATTCTTCTGGCCCTGATTGAGGCGCATCAGATAATCCGAATCGTGAACCACGATCCAGCGATCTTCGCGTCGCCAATCCGCGCCGAGATGGGCATCGATGGCGGCCATGATGTTGGCGCGGGCCTGCGCGGGTGCAATCACTTCAATATCGGACGGGGGAGTCTGGGACATAGGGATTTCTCTGCATGAGGGCGGTGTGCGCCCTGCGAACGCTTATGAAGGATGAATGGGCATTGAATCGTCAGGTGAGGTGGGCCTCGTGGAAAAACGATTCAAAGTTGTCATGAAAACAAGACCCATACGGTATAGGGGCTTGGCACGCCAAGCCCTTTTATCACGCCAAATTTGTTTTTGATTCCCCATAAAATGTAAGGGCCAAAGCGAGGACATGGCGTGCCATGTCCCTACTCAATTGTCTGTCGTGATCTGTAAGGGCACAGAGTGCTGCGCCCAAAACGCGGTTTTTCAACACGGGCGACACCTGGGTCGCCCCTACAAAATCGTCATCTCCCCTCTACCACGCAGTGGGAGAGGGGCCGGGGGTGAGGTTATGGATTGATCTTCAATTCGGGCGAGAGAGGCCCCACCAGACCATCCGGCCCACGTGCGGCTACTGCCACGCCCTCATAGCTGCCAAAGCTGAACGGCCCGGCGGCTGTCCCCTGCACCTCGAACTGCTGATTATAACTCAGCGATCCCTGGAAGCGCAGCGCCACAATATAGCTGACGGCATCCGGCACAGGCTCCCACACCAACTGTGAATTCGCCTCGCGCAGCGAGAGATTGCGCGGCGGGCGTGGGCCATCCGCCAGCGAACTGATCACGAGCAGGATTGACTGCACCGCCCGCCGATAATAAGCGGGTTCGATAAATTGAATCGTGTCAGTGGGATCAGCATTGACCTTTTCTTCAAATGCCTGGATGAAGCGGATCGCCGGGATGCCTTTTTCGGTGAAGGATTGGTGATCGCCAAAGCGATTTTCACGATCCATACGATCCTGCACGGCCAGCTTCATATCCAGGCCCTGCGTAAAGCCCAGGAATTCGGCCATCCGTCCCAGTTGACGATCCGGCGTGTCGTTGGGCGGGCTTGAGAAAATACGCAGCTCGGTGCTGTTGACGTTCCCCTTGCCATCATCCTGGTTGCCAATGGTATCGATGTTAATCATGGCAAAGACATCGATGCGCTGATTGACGAGATAATTGGCGAAAGCGGTGCTGCCCAGGCGTCCCTCTTCTTCGCCGGAGAAGGCCACAAACATGATCGAGGAGCGGTGCGGGCGTTGTGACATAATGCGGGCCATTTCGATCAATGCGGCGACACCTGTGCCGTTGTCATTGGCCCCTGGCGCGTAGACGGCCCCGCTGCTGAGATCGGGCAGGCCGTTGCTGTCATAATGCGCCCCGATGATCAGCGTACCGCCGCCTGGCTCTGTGCCCTGGACGACAGCGACGATATTTTCCTGCTGCGTCTGGATTTTGTTGTAGGTGACGTCGAACGTGTGCGGGAAGACGTAAAGATTGCCGCCCTGCTGCGCGATATCCTTGAACTGCCGTTCGATATAGCGCCGTGCTGCGCCAATGCCGCGCGTGTCGGATAGGGTGTCTGAGTTGATATGGCGCGTGTAGAAATTTTGCAGCGCGTCCACATGCGACATCAAGCGATCCACCTCGACTTGATTGACGAGGTTATAGACTGTGTTCTGCATATTGGTGACGGCGGCGGGGGTGCTGCCTGCCGGGGCCAGCACGACAGACACGCCGCTTGAACCGGACACGCCCATCGTCGGCTCCGGCGTGGGACTGGGGCGGGCGACGAGCGTAGGCGGCTCCGGCGCGGATGTGCCCAGATTGCAGGCGACCAGGACGGTTATGACTGCGGCGCAAAAGGCCACCCGCCGCATCAGAGAAGAGATGTCCATCGTGTGTGCTATCCCTGCGCGGTGGGCGCAGGCTCCTGCGCCAGCGTCGGCCATTCAATTTCACATGTCATGGCCTCAATCCGTCCCACAGCGCGGCCCGCTGTGTCGCATGTGCCAACCGCCTGGCCCGCTGCCTCAACCGCAAATTGCGTGTCATCGGCGGGGCGCGTTCCAGCATCGGCCCGCCAGAACAGCGTATTCTTATTCAAGGTGGCTTCCAGCAGTTTGGTACAGTTCCAATCATTAGGAACCTGCCCTTCTGTGCGCCCACTGCGAATGACGACGCATTCGCCCGGTCTGAGCACCAGCCCCAATGTGCGCCCCTCATTTGAGAAGCTGTCCTCATCGATTCCCTGAAGGCCACGCATGGAAAGCTGCTCAATCGAAATGGTGGCATCACCCGGATTCAAGAGCGCGATGATCTGATCGTTATAGCGCAGCAGCAGCGGATTCAGGCCCTCCACCACCGCCACACGAGTCGGCGGCGGCGTGGGCGTCAGCGTGACCGCCTGCTGCACCGTCGCACTGGGCGTGGCATTGGCATCAAGAGTGACCTTTGGCTGCGGCGTCTCGGTGATGGTGGGAGAGGGGGTCGCAGATGGTGTGATCGCTGTCGGAGTCGGGCGCGGCGTCCTGGAGGAGGCGACAGCGACAGCCGGAATCGTCTTGACGGGATCGGTTGGCTTGATCGTCGTCGCTGTCTCAGTGGGCGTTGCTGTTGCTATCACCTCCTGAGTCGTGACGGCCTCGGCGGTAGCGGGGATGACGACAACGCTGGTAGGGGCGGCAGTGGTCGGCACAACTGTCGGCGGCGTTAGTGTGAAGGCGCTGGTCATAGTGGCGGCATTGGCGGTTTCGACCAGGAAGCCCAGGGCGACACTGGTATTCGTCAAATCTTCATCGCGGATCACGGCAACGGCTGTGGGCAGTTGGTTGCCGGGACTATTGGGGACGAACATCACAATCAGCACGACCACCATGATCGTCACGGCGGCCCCGGCCAGCACATACAGCAGCATCATCTCAAACGAGCGGGCGGGCGGCTGCGGCGTGGTTCGCAGCGGACTTTTGGTCAGCGTGTTGGTTTTGGGGCGCAGCGGCTGTGTGCCTGTACGATCCCGAAATGCCTGTGTATCACGCGCCAGCGCCGGAGGGCGCACAGGCGGCGTGCTGCGTCCGCTGTTGGTGGGCGAGGCGGGCGGCGGGAGTTCAGGCGGCGGGGTCTCAAAATCATCTGTGGCAAAGGGGATGGTCGATGAATTGTCTTTGAAGGCATTGTCATAAGCACTCTTGAGGGCCATCACAAATTCTGTGGCGGTCTGATGCCGTTTGTGCGGGTCTTTGGACAGCGCTTTGAGAATTTCTTCCTGGGCCTGGGCAGGAATGGCCGGATTGTGAGCACGCGGCGGCTTGGGCTGCTGCGTCACATGCGCCAGCGCGACCTCCAGCGGGTGCGGCGCATCGAACAGCAGCGCCCCGGTGAGAATCTCATACACCATCACCGCCATTGAGTAAATATCACTCTGCGGCACAGTTTTGAGCGAGTCGGTGGCCTGCTCCGGCGAGATGTAACGCGGCGTGCCAAAGGCTGTGCCGAGGGTTTTATCGGAGGACAGCATCGCCAGCCCAAAATCGGACAGGTAGACCTTATCGCCCGCCCCCAATAAGACGTTGGAGGGCTTGATATCACGATGGATGATGTTGTTGCGATGGGCATAATCGAGCGCGGCGGCGACCTTCTCCAGGATGGTCAGGGCGCGGCGCACATCCATCAGTTTGCCTTTTTGCCGCAGATCATTGACCTCCTGCGCCAGATCGCGGCCTTCCACGTAGCGCATCGCCAGGAAATACTGCCCATCCTGCTCCCCGAATTGGTAGATGGGGATGATGGACTCGTGCTCCAGCTTGGCAATGGCGCGGGCTTCACGCTCAAAGCGCTGCGCCATCACGCTGTCATTTAACATATCGCGGGAGAGAATTTTAATCGCGGCCATACGCTCGAGCTTGGCATCGCGTCCGAGGTAGATATGGGCCATCCCCCCGACTGCCAGTTTGCGCTCTAAGGTGTAATCACCCAACTTGCGCCCGACCAGATTTTCCGCTTCGTTCACGCTGACGCCCTTTCCCGCTGCTACAATTCGTTTTGGGGATATGTTTATTTACTGACTCTTTGGGGACTGATTCTGCCTTGTCATAGGGCGACGTGTCAACAGCCCAATTGACCCGATACAAGCGCTGACCAAAAGAGGCATGGAACCTATTGACGACTCATTGCAGGCAGCGAGTAAGAGTACCATATTCTACGCCTTTAAAAACACAAAGGACACATCGCGCTTTGCGTTAAGTGTCCTTTGTGATCTTATTTTATAACCATGAGACATGATTCAGCATTAAGAATCAAGAAAATCGTCTCATATCGCCTGATCTTGAGGCTTTATTGAGGGAGATGGTGTCTCTGGGGATGAAGGAGATTTCAGGGCGGCGGCTGGTGTAGGGACACAGCCTGCCGTGTCCACCCATTCGGACAAGGCGGCCCGTGTCCCTACAGACCACTATAAATATCATTATTTATTATCGTGGTGGGACACGGCCCCTACAAACACATTATTCTCACGAATAGCTGAATAGATGCGAGTGAACCCCATCCCACATTATTCTTGCAGCAGGCCGTTGTTGACCGCATCATCCCAGCTAAATGTGCCGCGTTTGCTCGTGTCGGCGCGGGCCAGTTCTTCCATATTCTCCATGCTGAAGAAATCGTCGCTGGCTCCCGATGCCGCCGCAGGCGCACCAAAGATATCATCCAGGTTGAAGGCATCGTCAGGGATCGCATCCAGCAGCGGCGTAATATCGATGACAGGATTCTCGGCGGTCTTGTCTTTCTTCGACGAGGCGATTTCAGCGCGGGCCAATTTCTCAACCGGTTCCGTATCCACAATGCGCGATGCCCCCTCGCCCCTCTTCACCACATCGGAGCGGCGTGGCGCGGCTGGGGCTTTCTCTTCTTCAATTTCCGCACGACGCAGCAGCCACGCTTCCATGCCCATCAGAGCCACGAGGTCTTCAGCAGCGCGGCGGCCATAGCGGTTGACCGTGCCGAACTGCCGCGCCCCATCCTGGCCCTTGAAGACGATGACAGTGAAGTAGTGATAGCCTGCGGATAGCACATACACGTCGTAGTCATCGCCATCGTAAAATTGCAGCGTCGCGGCATTTCCACCGATCATCTCTTTGATATCGATGTTTGCCATCACCGCTTTGACCAGATGCTTGGCCGTCAGGGTGCGATCCATGCCCACGACGCCCAGTTCAAGCACGGCTTCCCCATCGCGGCTGCATAGCAGCAAGCCCATCGCATTCAGATCGGTCAGAAGCTGCTGCAAAATTGTGCGAGCACGCTCCGGGTTCATCGCCGGAATGGGGCCGTAGTTAATCGTTGCAAGCGGCGCATTGGCCGAGACAGGTGGCTTCAACGCGGCGAAGACATCTTCGCCTTGCAGGGCGGCATTCAACACGCGCAGGAATTGTTCAATATTAAAGGGGCGGCGCATATAGACGAACGGCGAGTCGTTGAGGGTGGCCGCGTCGAGTTCGGTATCGTTGATATCCGCCAGGATAATCACAGGCGTATCCGGGGAAATCTGCTTGATACGAGCGGCCAATGCCCAACCCGGCATCTGGTCTCCCGTCACCCAGGCTGAGATGACAGCGGTGCATTTGGCCCGCTTGAGTTCTTCCAGGGCTTCCGTTCCATCCGGTACATCGATTTGAATAATCAGCCGATCCATCAAATCAATCGCGCCACGCACTTGCTGCGGGATGCGCCCGGTGGGATCTACGGTCAAGATGCGGGGCAGTGATGCCATGAGCAACCTCGGATATCACAAAAATTTAACAGTCGTTCGACCATCTCTGCATTATAGCCCAGATTTTGACAAAATATCGCGGGGACTTTGGTTTCTTAATTCTTTTCTACGAGACTTTTACTCTCAGTGAACGGAGAAAAATGACCGAATATTGGGAGTATATCCCGACACACGGCAACGCCAAGCATACTTTCCATTAACGCTTGCCTGTAGGACATTGTTCCTAGCCCACAGGACGTTTGGATGTTCATGCCTGTCTCATGCAGGGGGCCGTTTGCCGTTCCACTCACGACGCGGCTATAATCGTCAGTAGTCGAACGGCTTGATGATCCGCCTATGATTCCGTCTCAACATCGCTATAGTCATCACGCTCTCCGAGCGCTGTCGCACGCTGCGACGCTGGCCGAAGGCTTCCAACATCCTTATCAGGACACCGGACACCTGCTCTTAGGTATCGTGCTGGCGGCGGGCAGTGTAGGCACACAGGCGCTGGAAGATGTGCATTTTGATCCCACAGTGGCGGGCGTCTACCTCAAAAATTTGATCCCGCGTGTCGATCTGACGAGCCACCCGCCGCGCTCTGACGCCTTCGAGAAATCGCTTGAGGATTCCATCCTTGAGGCCAACTGGCTGAGCAGCCCGTATGTCGGCACAGAACATCTGCTGCTCGGCATCACGCGCACCAATCTGGGCAATGCGCCGGAACTGCTGCGCCTGCAAGACCTCGCGCCAGAGCAAATTCGCCGCCGTGTGCGTGATCTGCTGCAAGATCGGCGGCCTCGGTTCGATCTCAATGCGCTGCGGACGAACACCCGCCTGAGCGAATTGGCGCGGCGCGTGCTGGCAGCGGCGGAACAATCCGCCCTCACCCTGGAACACTCGACGCCCGGCGTCGGCCATCTGCTGCTGGCATTGGTGCATGAACGGCGCGGCGTGACCTCAGATATGCTCGTCCACAGCGGCCTCAATATCGAACAGCTTGAAGACGCGATTGAACGGCGCGAAGACGCGCTGCTGGACAGCCTGGAGAGTTTTATTCAGATGGCTGTCGAAGAGGCGGGCAAATCGGGGTCGCATTATGTCGGGGCCGATCATCTGCTGCTGGCCCTCACGCTGATTTCAACCGGGACGCTGCTGCTGCAAGCCTATGGTGCGGCCCCCGATAAGATTGGGCGCTTGCTCAACAAGCATCTGCGGCGGGAGTAAGCATCCCCATCCCTAAAGGGAGGGGCTTTTAGCCCCAATGCTTACCAGACTTGGCCTGAAAAGGCTCCGTTAGAGACGAAT
>Ga0163144_10028076_pt1 | contig 10871 bp, 6 predicted proteins | sample OliLak19BULKMAT1_FD_123175 | JGI IMG/M metagenome (GOLD analysis project Ga0163144, IMG submission 123175) | Freshwater microbial mat bacterial communities from Lake Vanda, McMurdo Dry Valleys, Antarctica - Oligotrophic Lake LV.19.BULKMAT1 | ecosystem: Environmental > Aquatic > Freshwater > Lake... | reverse complement strand
TCGTGCTGCGCCATGGTGCGGCGGCTGATTTCGTCGACCTGCGCGAGGCGTTCGCCCAGCGCTTCGAGCGCGCCCTGCTTGCGGGTCATCTCGTCGGCCTGCGCCATCAGCGTCTGGAACTCCTTGCTCAGTTCGTCGGCGCGCTGGTTCATGGCCGAGAGCGCCTTGTCCTTGCTGAGCACGCCGTCCATGCGGGTCTCGGCCTCGCCGACCGCGGTCGACAAGCCGCGCAGCCGGTGATCGAAGGCATCGAATTCCTTCTTGTCGATCGAGAGCCGCTCGACCGTGGTCTTCAGGTACTCCGACAGCGCGCGGCTGTCCTTGTCGAGCCGGACGAACTCGCGCGAGAACTCCTCGCGCGCGGTCGTCGCCGCCGACAACTGCGCCGTGGTCTCCTGCGACAGCTTCTCCATCCGCTCGACGGTTTCTTCGGCGCGCGCGACCTGCTTGGCGCCCTCGTTGAGCTTGGAGATCTGCACGTCCATCGCCCACACCATTTCGTTCAGGCGATTGGCTTCGACGACGGCGCGTTCGACGGCGTGCTTCTGGGCTTCGAGCGCCTTCGCCTTCTGCGAGACGTGTTCGGCCAGGGCATTGAGCGAGGTGAGCCGCTCTTCGGTGTTCTTGCTGAGCTCCTGCAGTTGCACCAGCGGACCGAGTTTCTTCTCGATTTCCTTGACCGCTTCGGTCGCGGCGGCCGAATCGTCCCTGGCCTCGCGCGAGGTCTCACGAATGCGCGTGAACTCCTGCGTCAGTTGCGCGCCGACCGAGCGCACCGTGTCGAGTTCGCCCTTCAGGGTCGAGACGCCCTCGACCGACCGGACGACCTCGGCGGTCGAGACCTTCAACTGCCCGCGCAGATCCTCGAACGACGCGCGCTCCCTGCGGAGCGTTTCGATGGTGGCCTGGTTCTCAAGCGCCTGCGACGCCAGTTGGTTGACCGCCAGGCGATGCTTCTGCAGCTCGCCGTCAGGCGCGGTGATCTTTTCAGCCACGCGATGCGCCTCGCCCACCTGATCGAGGACGTCGCTGATGCGCGTCTCGATCTGCTCGAGGCCCCGGGCCCGCTCGTCGTAACCGGTCACCTTTTGGCCGAGCTCATCGAGCTTCTTCAACGCGAGATCGGCCTTCTGGCCGACCTGGTCGAGGGCCTTGCTGGTCTGGGCCAGCTTCGAGGTGCCACCGGCCATCTGCGTGAGCATGGCGCTCAGCGCGGCGCGTTCTTCACGCGCCTGGCTGACCAGCGCCTGCAGCTCGTCGTGCTGCTGTTTCTTGCTGCCACTGTTGCCGCCAAAAAGTGCCTCGAGCATACCCGAGAGTATATAGCGCCGCCGGGTCAGGAGGAACAGGCGGTGCGCGCAGAAACTGCGGCATCCCGGGACCGTCCGGGTGGCTGTTTCTGCGATGCCCGCACGGCGGTGGTCGCGGCGTCCGAACAATCCCGCCCGAATCTGACCGCCTGGCAGCGGCAGTCGGCTTGCACCTGGAGTGCACATGTTGGCCACCGTCGAAAGCGCGACCGTCATTGGCATTGAGGCCTACCGTGTGCACGTCGAGATCGACGTCAGCTTCGGGCTGCCCCACTTTCAGTTGGTCGGGCTGCCCGACGCGAGCGTTCGCGAAAGCCGCGACCGTGTCCGCGCTGCGATCCGAAACTCGGGCTACGAGTTTCCCGCCCACCGCATCACCATCAACCTGGCGCCAGGCGACCTGCGCAAGGCGGGCCCGGGCTTTGACCTCCCCATCGCCCTCGGCATGTTGGCGGCGACCGGCAAAGTGCAGCCGTCAAGCCTGACCGGCATCGTGCACGTCGGTGAGCTGTCGCTCGACGGCACCATTCAACCCGCGCGCGGCGTGCTGGCCATTGCCGCTGAAGCCAGGCGCCACGGCGCCCGAGCGCTGCTGCTCCCTCACGACAACCTCGCCGAAGCCGCCGTCGTCTCGGGACTCAGGCTGCTGCCCGTCCGCACACTCGTGGAGGCCGTCACGCGTTTGAACCAACCGCCAGCCGACTGGCCGGCACCGGCACCCAGCACCTTTGGCACCGACCTCGGCACCTCTGGCACCGCTGGCACCCTTGATCTGGATCTCTCCGACCTTCACGGCCAGGCCTTCGCACGGCGCGCGCTGGAAGTGGCGGCGGCCGGCGGCCATAACCTGTTGCTAATCGGTCCACCGGGCGCCGGCAAGACTATGCTGGCGCGGCGCCTGCCCGGCATTCTGCCGCCGCTGTCGTTCGACGAGGCGATCGAGGCCACCACCATTCACTCGGTGGCCGGGCAACTGCGCCCAGGTGTCGGCCTGCTGAGCGAACGACCGTTCCGCGCGCCGCATCACACCATTTCGGATGTGGCGCTCGTGGGCGGCGGAGCCACGCCGCGGCCGGGCGAAGTGAGCCTGGCGCACCATGGCGTGTTGTTCCTGGACGAGATGCCGGAGTTCGATCGCCGCGTCCTCGAGGCGCTGCGGCAGCCGATTGAAGAGGGCCGCATCACGGTGTCGCGCGCCCTGCGGTCGGTGATGTTCCCGGCGCGCTTCGTCCTGGTGGCGGCCATGAACCCCTGCCCGTGTGGCTACCTGGGTGATCCCAAGCGGGCGTGCCGCTGTTCGCCGCAGCAGACGGCGCGGTATCGCGGACGGCTGTCGGGGCCGCTACGCGACCGCCTCGATCTGATCGTCGAGGTGGAGGCGGTCCCAATCACGGCGATGACCGAGGGACCCGCGGGGGAATCGTCGGCCGAGGTGCGCACGCGCGTGCTCGCGGCGCGGGCACGGCAATTGGCGCGTGGCGCGCGCGCGCGGGTCAACGCGCAACTCTCGGGTCCTGAGTTGAAGAAGCATGCGCCGCTGAACACTGCGGGCCGCCGCCTGTTGGAGCACGCGGCCGATCGGCTGCACCTGTCCGCGCGCGGGTTCCACCGCATTGTCAGGGTCGCGCGGACCATTGCCGACTTGAACAGCGCCGACGCGATCACCAATGAACACCTGATGGAAGCCCTGCAGTACCGGCTGATCGAAACAACCCCGTAACGATGTGGAGGTGAGTGATGTGGCCCATTCCGATCGACGACCACGACTTGACGACACGCCATACCAATGGTATGGTTTTCCATATGAAGACCACGCTCAACATTGATGACGGCGTCATGACCCGGCTGCGCCGCGAGGCGGCGCGCTCTGGACGGACCATGTCTGAACTGGTTGAGACGGCCCTGCGAGGGCTGCTGCAGGCCAAGCCGGCCGCCGTCGAACTGCGGCCACTGCCCTCTTTCAACAGTGGCGGCGCCCTCGTTGACATTGCCGACCGTGAGGCTCTCTACCGGGCCATGGAAGGCCGCTGATGTTTGTCGTCGATACCAACGTGCTGGTCTATGCGGCGGACCAGAGCGTCCCCGAGCACGCGACCTGCCGCGCCCTGATCGAACAGTGCCGGCGTCGTCACGGCGCCTGGTTCCTCACCTGGGGGATCGCCTACGAGTTTCTGCGGGTGGTGACGCACCCGCGGGTGCTGCGCCAGCCGTGGACGATGGCAGCGGGTACGGATTTCATTGCCGCGCTGCGGGAGTCGCCGGGGTTGGCGTTCCTGACGCCAACCAACCGCCATCCGCAGGTGCTGGCCGAAGTGGTCGCCGAAGTGCGCGGCCTGTCGGGCAACATCATCCACGATGCGCAGACGGCGGTGTTGATGCGCGAGCACGGCATCCGCCGCATTTGCACCCGCGACACCGACTTCCATCGCTTCCCGTTCCTGGAGCCCGTCGACCCGTTCAGCGCCGACCCGCTCTAGTAGTCGAGGTCGCTCTTCGAGAACAGCCGCGCCGGCGTCGCGCCGACGATCCTCCCGAGAATGTCGTTCAGCGTCGCCGGATCGTTGTCGAAGCCGCCATGCGACGTGCTGTGGCTGACTTTCGAGGCCGGCGCATACGCCATGTCGAGCAGCGACGTCCCAATCCGATCGGCGTACTTCGCCAGGCCCAGCAACGGCTTCGCCTGCTCCCCTCCCCGGGCCGGTTCAAACGCGTTCGAGACGAGATACAGGAGCGACTTGTTGTACAGCGCCGTCACGGAATCCGCGCGCTCTGTGTTGTCGTCGAGGTTGTAGATCTTCAGTCGCTCGAGGCGCGTGGCGGCGGTGGCCGCGGCGCCGAGACGCGGCCGGTAGTGCGCCTGGAAGAACTCGATCGAGCACGCCGGCGCCATGAGCGAACACGACGCGACCACCGTGCCCGTCGGGAACGCGCGGTCCAGTGCGGCCAGCAGGTGCGCAATCAGGATGGCGCCCGTCGAGTGGCCGACGAGGTGCAGTGCGATCGGGCGCTTGGCATTCTCGCGCTGCGCAAACTGCGCCATGAACAGCCGGAGCGTGATGTCGCCGGCGCCCCGCGACTCGAACGGCAGCCGCGCATCCGACTTCATCTCGTCCCACAGCCGGGTGCCGAGGCTGCGCACCGCCTTTTCGATCAGCATGTCCGTGATGTCGAGCAGGCCACCGGTCCGCCGGTTGATCGCCTTACCCTTCCCGAGAATCACTTCCTTGATCGTCTTGAGCAACCCCGTGTCGTAAAACACGCTGTAGGGATAGATGCGGTTGGCGGTGAACACATCAACCATCGCCGCCGTCCGCATGGCCGCTTCGTCGGGTCCATTCAGGCCGCCGTGGGCATAGAGCAGAAAGTGGTCGTACTTCGTCGTCGTGCCCAATAGCTCTGCCGTCGCCTGCACGTCGGCCCGGTCGCTCCAATAGGGCTGTGCGCTGGAGAACGCGCCGTTGTCGACGTGAAAGAAATGACCGGCAATGTCTTGCCGCGACGGCTTCGCGCGCTTGGCGCGCGAAATCTCGGCGCCGTCGCGCACTTCGCCGCGTGACAAGCCCAGGCCGAAGCACGCCGACGAGGGCAACGCGAGTTGCAGCACCCACGCATCTTCGATGTTGGCCGCCCAATCCTGGTACGACCAATGGCCCAGGCCTCCCTTCCCCCACTTCAGCCCCCACGAGTTCTGGATGATGAACCCGGTGTCGTCGTAGCCGACGATGGCGAAGGCGTGGAGGGCACTGCCGGCACCGGGAGCAATCATGCCGCGCGTGGGGGCATCCCAGCCGCGATGCACGCCGGCCGACACGTAGACCACGCCCGTCTCGGTCAGGGCGGCGTGATAGTCAGGCAAGTGCGGACGCAGCCGGTAGTACGCGCCGAGCGAGGTCAGGCGCGCGTCCTTCGCCGCCGCGAGTGAGAAGCCCTTGGGCGTCGGCACCGTCCACAAATCGAGCCGGCACGCGCCGCAGTTGTAGAAGCCCCGCAAGGCGCCGCGCAGGCTCGACCCTTCGTAGTGCTCACCCGGCCATTCGTCGTGACGCCGGGCATTCACGTACAGCATGTGAGGACTGACGCGGCGGGCGCGGGTGGCGGCATCCGCGGTCGGGTTGGTGCGCACCAGCAGGTTCACGGTCGCCGCCAAGGCAAACCCGGCGCACGCGCCGTCTTCACCCTGGTCCATCACCAGTAACCTGGGCGGGGCCTTCAGCCCGCGCCGCAAGGGCAACAGGGTCGGCTGGTAGATACGATCGCGGATGTCCGGGATGTCCTTCAGGGCGTCCAGCCGCCGGCCCTTCACGGGCCGGCCGGCTCCCGAACGCTCGACGGATACGCACTTGGGCGTTGCCATGCTGCGACTCTCCTTCTTGGGGGGAGGTGCCGTTTCGCCCATAGCCTATGCCGGTCGCCGGCTCGCTCCCGCTCCGCGTGGCCAGAACCCGTGCAAACGATCAAAAGGCGAAGATGTGCACAGCTCGGCAATTTCCTCTTCGTGATTTTGGAGGGCCGTGCTAGCCTTACGGATTCTCGCCGAACGGCGGGAACCCCAACATTCACAGGTACTTGATGCTGTCCAAGCGCTACACCATTGTTCTCGCTGACCGCACGACGGGCGTCGTGCGTCGCTTCACGATCAGCGTGAAGGTGGCGGCAACCGTGGTGGCGATTGCGACCGGCGTGCCGATGCTGATCGGGATCGGCGCCGCGTTCAAATCCAAGTACGACGTGGCGCAGTTGTATGCCTCGCACGCCACCCTCGAGCTCGAGAACACAAACTATCGTGCCGCCACGGAAACGCTGGCCGGCCAGATCGTGGCGCTGCAGACGACCATGTCGGACCTCGGCGCCAAGGCCGCCCTCGACCCCGCGCTGCAAAACTCAATGGACATGCTGCCGACCGTGGTGAAGAACCGGGCGATGGGCGGCCCCACCGCCAGCGCGGCATTGACCACCGTCACCCCTGGGCTGTCGTCGCCCGAAACCACGTTCAGCGTGCTGAAAGACCTGCTCCAGGGTCTCGAGAGCCGTCTGCAGACGGTACGTTCCAACGTCGACAAGCGCAATTCATTGGCCGCCGCGACGCCGTCGATTTGGCCGACCCACGGCTGGCTGTCGTCCAGCATGGGTAACCGTGCCGACCCGCTCACGGGCGAGAAGGACTTCCACCCGGGCCTGGACATCTCTGCCGACAAGGGCGATCCGGTGTACGCCACGGCCGACGGTAGGGTGACCAACGCGACGATGGCCGGCAATTACGGCAACCTCGTCATCATCGACCACGGCTTTGGCATCGAGACGCGCTACGGCCACCTGTCGGCGTTCAAGGTGCGCGACGGCCAGGCGGTGAAGCGCGGCGACCTGCTCGGCCTGGTGGGCGCAACCGGGCGCACGACCGGTTCGCACCTGCACTACGAAGTGCGGGCCAACGGCCGCATCCTGAACCCCCTGCAACTCTTGCTCACCCCCCGCCGCGCCAGCGGCAACTAACGCTATAATCGGGAGATAGGCATTCCGCCTTTTTCCCATCATGCTTGGCCAGCTCCTCACTAAAGTCCTCGGCAGTCAAAACGATCGCGACCTCAAGAAGCTGCGCCCGCGCGTCGCCGAAGTCAACGAGTTCGAATCCCGCATCAAGACCCTGAGCGACGAACAGCTCAAGGCCAAGACGGTGGAGTTCAGAGCGCGGATCGCCAACGGCGAGACCGTCAACGACCTGCTGCCCGAGGCGTTTGCCGTCGTGCGCGAGGCCGGCCGCCGCATTCTCAGCATGCGGCACTATGACGTGCAGCTGATCGGCGGCATGGTGCTGCACCAGGGCACGATCGCGGAAATGAAGACCGGTGAAGGCAAGACGCTGGTCGCGACCCTGCCCGCCTACCTGAACGCCCTCGCAGGCAAGGGCGTCCACGTCGTCACCGTCAACGACTACCTCGCCCGCCGCGACTCGGAGTGGATGGGCCGCCTCTACCGCTTCCTCGGCATGACGGTCGGCGTGATTCAGCACGACCTCAACGACCAGCAGCGCCAGGTCGCCTATGGCTGCGACATTACCTACGGCACCAACAACGAGTTCGGCTTCGATTACCTGCGCGACAACATGAAGTTCGATCTCGGTGCGATGGTCCAGCGCGGCCATCACTTCGCGATCGTCGACGAAGTTGACAGCATCCTGATCGACGAAGCGCGCACCCCGCTGATCATTTCGGGACCCGCGGAAGAATCCACCGACCTCTACTACGAGGTCGATCGCATTATTCCGAAGCTGACGCGGGGCGAAGTGCACCAGGGCCAGACCAAGGGTGAGGATCGCGACCGCCTCGAAGCCTCGGGCGACTACATCGTCGACGAGAAGAACAAGACGGCGACGCTGACCGAGACCGGCATGGCGAAAGCCGAGCAGTTGCTGTCACATCGCATGCAGCCCGGCGGCCTCTATGACCCGGCCAACATGCCGCTACTCCACCACGTGCAGCAGGGGTTGCGCGCGCACGTCCACTACAAGCTCGACGTGCAGTACATGATCAAGGACGGCGGCGTCGTCATCGTTGACGAGTTCACCGGCCGCCTGATGCCGGGCCGCCGCTGGAGCGACGGCCTGCACCAGGCCGTGGAAGCCAAGGAAGGCGTCAAGATCGAGCGCGAGAACCAGACCCTCGCGACCATCACCTTCCAGAACTACTTCCGCAAGTACCTGAAGCTTTCCGGCATGACCGGCACGGCCGAAACCGAGGCTCCCGAGTTCCTCAAGATCTACAAGCTCGACGTCATGGTGATCCCCACCAACCGGTCGATGCAGCGCGTTGAAGAACCGGACCTGGTCTATCGCACCGAAGGCGAAAAGTGGGCCGCCATCGTCGACGACATCATCAAACGGCAGGAAGAGGGACGCCCGGCGCTGGTCGGCACCGTCTCGATCGAGAAGTCGGAACGGCTCTCGAGCATGCTGAAGAAAAAGGGCACCAAGCACATCGTGCTCAACGCGAAGTATCACGCGCAAGAAGCCGAGATCGTCGCGCAGGCCGGCCGCAAGGACATGGTCACGATCGCCACCAACATGGCCGGTCGCGGCACCGACATCCTGCTGGGCGGCAACCCTGAATACATGGCGCGGCAGCAGAGCCTGAACGAAGAAGTCGCCGAGAAGGTGAGCAAGGGCGACGAGAAGTACGTCGACGATGACCAGTTCGTGAACTTCTTCCACATCGACAGCTTCTATCGCGTCACGCGCGCCGACTGGGACCGCATCTACACGCACTTCAAGAACCAGTGCGAAGACGAACACAAGCAGGTCGTGAATCTCGGCGGCCTGCACATCATCGGCACCGAGCGTCACGAAGCCCGCCGCATCGACAACCAGTTGCGCGGCCGCGCGGGCCGCCAGGGCGACCCGGGCTCGTCGCGCTTCTACCTGTCGCTCGAAGACGACCTGATGCGCATTTTCGGCTCGGATCGCATTTCCGGCCTGATGCAGCGCCTCGGCATGGAAGAAGGCGTGCCGATTGAACACGGCATGGTCAGCCGCGCCATCGAGCGCGCGCAGAAGCAGGTCGAAGCGCAGAACTTCGCCGTCCGCAAGCACCTGCTTGAATACGACGACGTGATGAACAAGCAGCGTGAGAGTGTCTACACGCTGCGCCGCGAAATTCTCGAAGGCAAGATTCACCTCAGCGAAGAGGACATCAGCGACATCCGCGGCTACGTGATGGCGACCGCTGAGGAGCTGTTCGACGAGAAAATCGAGGAATTCCTCGGCACCGACGTGGAACCGGAAGACTGGGACATCCCCGCGCTGCAGCGTGACGTTACGCAACTGTTCGCCCTCGGCGAAGACGACTACGCCGCGCTCAAGTACAACGACATGAGCGCGGACGAGATCCGTGACGCGCTGTGGGCCAAGGTGGTGGCGCGCTACGTGGACAAGGAACACATCGTCCCCCGCGAGATCCTGACCCGGGTCGAACGCGACCTGATGCTGCAGATCGTCGATCAGCAGTGGAAGGACCACCTCTACTCGCTCGATCACCTCAAGGAAGGCATCGGCCTGCGCGGCTATGGCCAGCGCGATCCGCTGGTGGAGTACAAGAAAGAAAGCTTCACGCTGTTCCAGGACATGCGGCGGCGGATCGAAGAAGAGATCGTCCGCTACTTATGGTGGCTGAAGCCGGTGGTCGAACGCGAGGGCGGCGAGCCGACGCTGGCAGTACCCGCGCGTCCGGCGCCCAGGAAGCCCGCGCTGAACTACAACAACCCGGCGGCCGAACGGCCCTCGGTGTTTACGCAGCCGCAGGCGGCGCCAGCTGGGGCGCCCGACGACCTCACCCAGGAGCGCGGCCCCGCGCGGGTCGGCGGCGACGACGTGATCAAAACCGTGAAGCGCGACGAGCCCAAGGTGGGCCGTAACGACCCGTGCTGGTGCGGCAGCGGCAAGAAGTTCAAGAAGTGTCATGGAGCCTGACACCGATGGCACAGAAGAACCAGGGCCGCAGATTACACAGATGACACAGACTAACAACAGGTTGGCAGCATCCTTGGAAGCCGGTTTGCGCACTGCTCTCACCTTCGACGACATCCTCCTGTTGCCGCGGCACTCCACCGTGCTGCCGGCCCAGGTCGACGTCAGCACCCGCCTCACGAAGAACATCAAGCTCAACGTCCCGCTGCTGAGCGCGGCTATGGACACGGTCACCGAGTCGGAGATGGCCATCGCCATGGCGCAACAGGGCGGCATCGGCATCATCCACAAGAACCTGTCGATCGAGAACCAGGCGCTCGAGGTGGACCGCGTCAAGCGCTCCGAGAGCGGCATGATCGTCAACCCGATCACCGTGGCGCCCGAGGCGCTGATTCGCGAAGCCCTCGAGCTGATGCAGAAGTACCGCATCTCGGGCGTGCCGATTACCGAAGGCGGCAGCCGCGAGGGCCGGCTGGTCGGCATCCTCACCAATCGCGACCTCCGCTTCGAGACCAACCTCTCGCGGACGGTGGCCGAGGTGATGACCAAGGAGAAGCTGATCACCGTGCCGGTCGGCACCACGCTCGACCAGGCCCGTGAAATCCTGCATCACGCCAAGGTCGAGAAGCTCTTGGTCGTGGACAAGGATTTCAAGCTGAAGGGGCTGATCACCGTCAAAGACATCCAGAAGGCGATCAAGTATCCGAACGCCTGCAAGGACTCGCTTGGCCGCCTGCGGACAGGTGCCGCCGTTGGCATTGCCCGCGACACGCTGGAGCGTGCTGAGGCGCTGGTCAAGGCGCACGTTGACGTGCTGATCGTCGATACCGCGCACGGCCACTCGCAGGGCGTGATGGACATCGTCCAGAAGATCCGCCACGCGTTCCCCGACCTCGAACTCATCGCCGGCAACGTGGCCACGGCAGCCGCGACCGAGGCTCTGATCAAGATCGGTGTCAACGCCGTGAAGGTCGGCATCGGCGCCGGCTCCATTTGCACCACGCGCATCGTCGCCGGCATTGGCATGCCGATGATTTCGTCAATCGCGGAATGCGCCGCCGCGGCTGCCAAATACGACATTCCGGTGATTGCCGACGGCGGCATCC
>Ga0163144_10028075_pt1 | contig 10871 bp, 7 predicted proteins | sample OliLak19BULKMAT1_FD_123175 | JGI IMG/M metagenome (GOLD analysis project Ga0163144, IMG submission 123175) | Freshwater microbial mat bacterial communities from Lake Vanda, McMurdo Dry Valleys, Antarctica - Oligotrophic Lake LV.19.BULKMAT1 | ecosystem: Environmental > Aquatic > Freshwater > Lake... | reverse complement strand
TTGAGGCGAACTGGAAGGTTTGCAGGATTAAGATCTGGATTTCTTAAGCTGAATGAAGCAAATACGATTTCATTTTTTCCAAATTCATACAAATCAACTTCGCCTACATTAGGAACTTGAATAGTACCAGATGCATTTGGCAATGATTTCAATCGGTTAGATGAAATCTTACTCAGATCCATTCTTACTACGTCACCACGTGCACGGGAACCTTGATTGCCGCCACCTTGAGTAATCGCTGTATTGCAACTGCCGCCACTTACCGTTACTGTCATACCGCCAAAGCTGCATGCGTTAACGATGTTCGCATCGCGACCCGCTTGAGTCGATCCGCCTGCTACAATTGCCAAAGTAGCCATTGCTACTTTTAGTGTTTTATTATTCATAAAACCTCCTATCTAAGTCCTTTCGGACTGTGCCGGATAAGTTTCCTTTTGGGATTTTGTCTCGGCTGTTTAAATGGATGAACCAACTTAGCCCATCACTCTTTCTACCACTACACTAGCATGTATATTTTCTATTTTGCAATAAAAAATGGAAAAAAGTTTAAAAATTGACTTTTTGAACCAGTTCCCGCCTTTTAGAGCTTCTTCTGGCCAGGAACTGGTTGGGGTATAAAAAAAGTAAAAATTGAAAAATGTTCAAGGAGTTCCGGGCGCCTAGGACGTCATGCGATTGAGGGGAATTTCATTTCCATGCCGATCAATATAAGTCGCATATTTAAAGGAGACATAGAGTATATCTCGCTGCCAGAGGATTGCCTTCAGGCGGGCATCGAGGTACATGAGTTCTGTTACATAGAGGTTGAGGCACCAACGATCATTGATGATAGCCAGAATCGGCGTGGTAGGATAGCAGTCGTCGGGAAATTCATTAAAAAAAAGTTCTGAACAAATGTAAGGGATAAATGCAATATCCTCAGAAACTTCAAAGCGTGGCCGCGCAGCCAGTGAAGGAATTATCTCCGGGAATGTTTTGAAGAATAGTTCGCGAATGACTGCATAATCAAATCGTGATGGCACCCGTTCAATGAGAAGCATCGCATGCCGTTTATCAAAAATCTCTTTAATTTTCCCATCATAAACCCAGTGAAGCGAGTTGTGGAATTTTGGACCATTCCAACGAAATGCACCTAAGAAAATGTGTATCGGTTTGCCTAGATAATCGCGAGACCACAAATCACACAGTGCAGGCTGTGTGCTCAAATGATCGCAGTGGAAGGCTGATTCTGGCAAAATAATGATTTCCGTCCGCGGATTGATCTGCTGAATTCTCTGGAAATAATTTTGTGCAACTTCAGCTTGAGTGGTAGAACTTCCCATAAACGGAAAACTTGCGGGCAGAACGGTAATTCTATCGAGCCATACAGGTTTTGGGGTTGTTTTTAAAGAAAGTACTCCACTGATGCACCATGGCAGCAGTGTTGCACAAACTAAGAGTGCATTGCGCAGATTGCGCTGCACTAAAAACAAGGTGATTGTTGCAGGTAGCAAATACATTAGCAACGCCAGAAGATTTTTTCCAATGATTGGTATAAGCATAAGGAGTTGTGGATGCGCCGCCAAAGGAAGTAATGGGTGAAACGCAAAATAGCCTTCCATAAGGCCAAATATCCACAAGCACATACGATCCATAAAAAAGATGTAGCACCACAAGGTAGCAGTCCAGAGTGCAATGATGGCGAGCGGAGTAGAAAGCTTGAACCATTTTGCTATGCGTCCGTTCATTAAAAACCAAATGCCGGCAATTAAGGCCCCAAAGCCTAAAAATCCAAATGTAGGAACTAAGCGAGCTAACCCATCTCCCGCTGCAGTGAAGCGATCAATACCTAAAAGCACACCGCTCAAATGGCTACTCATAGCAAGGACGCCCCAGATAGCTCCATGCAAAAACCCTAAGTGTTCATGTGTTGCTATATAAAAAAGTGGAATGGGAAATATGAATCCAATCCACCAAAGCTGAAAAGGAAATATGAATGGTACTGCATAGAGTATTGCCGATGCGATCAATAAACACCAAGATGATAATTTCATATTTTTACCCTTTTTAATTATTCGCTTACGCAGCTGATGGCACTACATAGAGTGGATTAGAAAGTGGCAATCCTGCAACGAGTTTATCTAGTGTGCGCGCTGGTAGTATTGCGCCAAAATATTCTACCGATTTAAATGTAGGGTCGTTGCGCCCATCATACCACCCGAAAAGCAGGTCATTTGTTACTGAATCCAATGCTAATGCTTGGAATCCACGATTACCAACGCGAGAATTGGAAATATCAATTGGTGTTGACCATGTTTGCCCATTATCGCGTGATATAATCAGGAAGATTCTCATATTTTGTGAACCATCAGGATTCTCTGCAGCTACAATGGCATAGAGCGCTTCGCGCGTTGTATCATAAAAAATTGATTGCACCGAGTGGAAAATGTATCCCTTGACTGGTTGCGACAGTGAATCTGAATCATCATATTGAAATTCATTATTATCCAAGATGATCGTATGCCATGCCCCAGCATAATTCTCATCGAGTAGCCCCGGAGATTTAAAGACCAGCGTTATTGGGCTAACGTAACTATATGCACCGGCGCAACGGGGGATCGATTGGAGCCACACTCTGCCATCAGCAGATGCGGTGAGATCTGATTGGATTGCACTGTTCATGAGTGCAGGGAGTTGCACAAAGTCCACCAGTCCAAAGTCCCCAAGCCCACTGATGGGAATAAATCCAACGGTTGGTATTTGATTGCGCGTAACAAAATCAATGAGTGTGCATTGAAAGTAAAGGCCGTAATTAAGATCTTTATCGGTGCCAAAACAATATTGCGGATAATCATATGCTTGTGTGCCCATAGGATCGGGAGTGCTAAATATAAGCTCATAAGAGACTCCATTATTACTGCTAACATAAAATATAGCAGGCTTGAATGGAGCTTCTTGCGCGCTAGCCGAGTACCACATATTGCCATATTTATCTGATGCAACTCCGCGCGCATCACCGAATCCATCAACGGGTTGTAGGTTTAGGGGTTCATTAATTGGCCAAGTTTTTCCGCCATCAAATGACACGGCGCTATAGAGTATGCTTGTGCCTTGGTTATTATCGATAACTCCATATGAGATCACAATATTATCGCGATCAGTACGATTGATTGCTGTTGCAGTATCCCATGCCATAACGCCGGGTGTAAGATCGCTGAGTTGAATGGGTGCGCTGATTTTTAATTTTCCTTTTTTATTTGTTTTTCCAATGGCAATCATGAGATTCATGGTGCCATTTGTTTTATCGGCTACCATGGAATTATCGGTCCATGACCACACCGTGCGCCCATCATATGCATCATTGAGGTGCGAATCACGGAATCCACTATCTGCGGCAGATGGATCGGTGAATCGAGTGGTATTGATAAATCCGTTGCTGAGTGTGTAGTTTTTACATATTTTCTGTTTTGGTTTCACAATATACGTAATCGTGGTGGGCATCAAAATTTGTGGCCCAGGTGGAATGATATTGCCAAAAGTTCCGGCACATTGCACCACGAGCGCACCTGCATTAGTGATTTGCACAATGTAGCCAGCCGGTGGATTGGGAAGAGTTTCAGGATCTTGCTCAAATGAAAATACTGGGCTCAATCCATTATTTGATGCAGCAACTACCGCATGCGGTACTAAACCATTTGGCCGGAGTTCTTCGGGTAAATACCCATAAGAGGTGTAAAGATATCCGCCCGGCACGAGTGGCGGCAGGAAGGGGACTTCTTTTGGCGCGTTTGCAATTTGTCCCGTTTGAAAATTAATCAGCGGAATTTGAATGGTAACCTTGGTGCTTTTTTTTGAACATTCTTTGATGATATCAAGCGTGATCCAAAATTTTGTTCCTGGTACGGGAAATCCAAGTGAATCACAAAGCTGTAGTTGTATGTTGTGTTTGAAACATTTCACTTTGCATGAAGATTCATGTTTTTTTGCGTTAATGGGTGCAGTGGTGGCTAAGCAGCAAAGCACAATCATGCTGAGGGCGAGCAGACGTTTATACATATTTTTTTTCATTATGAGCATTCCTTGAGCGATCGGGATTTGATACATCAATACGGAATCTACTAAGTTGGCGCGATAGATGTCAATGCTGTGGCAGCATTTGGCCGGGGGGATGTGTGTAGATTATTGAATTTAAAACTTTTTTTATGATACCGTGGGGTTAGTTAAGAATTACACAAAAAAGGAGATGATGAAATGAAGAATATAAAAATATGCTTGCTAGTCGCAAGCGCATTGGCAGTGCAAAGCGTGCATGCGGCTGATTCAGTAGCAATAATCAAGCAGGCCATTGATACCATGATTAGGGATGGTTATGGGCGCAGTGATTTGTTTGCGGGTGCGCAGGCCAATATTAAAGCGGGTGCAGAAACACGAATGAGTACATTTGTGAGCCAAAAAGATAAAAGTCTTATGCAAGCGAGTAACGATCTGGGCGATTTGCAGTCTGAGCTTACTGGAAACATTTATACTGTTTCACAAAACATAAATAAAGAGCAATCGGCTCAATATTTGCCAGACTATCTTCAGGAGATTAAGACTACTCTTGGTAAATTAAATAGTATGAGAATCTCTGGTGCCAGTGAGGCGCAAGTAGTACTAGATTATTATCGTAAGCAACTTGCAGTAGTGGCTCAAAAAGCAATTACTCAGTTGGGCGCTAAGCTAAAGGGTGCTACAAAGAGTTCAAATAAGCTTCCTTTTTCAAATAAGCCATTGCCAACGCCATCCGCAAAAGGTGGCTCGCGACCGCCGCAAAAACCAGTGCCGCAAATTCCTGCAGCCAAAGAACAGGTAGATACAAGATCAGCAGTATTTGGGGGTGCAGCTACGCGAGATAGTATGGCCAAATTAGCACAACCAACACCAAAGCCGACTCTTGGGCAACGAATTAAAGGCTTTTTTGTTCGCGGGAAATAGCAATCGATAGGTAATTTAGATAGAAATGAGAGAGGTCCTGTGATTTTCATGGGACCTCTTTTTTGTGTCTTGTGGCGCAATTTAATTTTCGAGTTTTTTATTCAACTCGGGAGAGGCGAAACGAACGGGTTAGAAATTTCTCTAAAGATCTGTCGAGCTGATGATGGTAAATGCCGTTGCAGTCTCTCGAGTATGCGAGAGTGAAAGTAAAATCTTGGGCGCACAAGAATGCCAGTCTGGAACATGCTTTGCGAAACACTCTTCAGCGATAATAAAATAGGGCGCGCCGCGCTCTGAATGCGCCACTTCTACTGCACGGCAGAATGTTAAGAAAGCCATGTTGTGTTCCGGCCATGCTTGGCAGAGTGCTTTGAATAATGCTTCGCGCGCAGCAAAGCGGGCGGCAAAGCGTTCGGCGCTTTTTTGATGAATCTCCAAGCAATACATAATTTCATTTGCTGAAAAAACGCGCTGCAATTGTTTGTGCGAATATTCGTGCCAATGCGCGAAGCGATTAATGTCGACTACGTCTATGCCAATGCCTATGATCATTAAATATCCGTTCGCCCTGCCGTATCCGGCGAAGCCTTGCGCGAAGCCTGCGAGGTATTCGAAGGGTTGCGACTTTCGTCATACACAAATCCGTAAATCAAAATAGTTATGAGCGCCGCAAAGAAGCACCAGACGGATGTGAATGCCTCAAAATAAAAGATTGATGTGGCAATATATGAGATTATCCCAAGGCCACCTATCATCCAGAGCGTTTGGTTGCGTGCAATAAAAAATGGTTGAATCGTTGCAACGATATAAAGTAGGGTGAATGACGAACTGAACCAAGTTTCCTGTGCGATTCCATAAATTATATTGCAATGTGCCGTTATCGAGAGTGGGTAGAGCAAGCAGTAGGTAATAAAACCAACTGCACAGGCGCAACCTGCCATCATAGAAAAAAGATATTGTTTATATTTGTGCGGACTATCAAACCGTTGAATAGCAATTGGCAGCCACACTGGCCAGACTATGCCGGCAAACGCGAGAAAAATGTAGGATGCGACTAGGCGAATTGATTCTAAATTCGGATTGATAAAACTGAGCCAAACAAATCCTTCTGCAATTTGCTGTATGCCAAAAATGAGTGGAATTGCCGCAATCATCTTGAGCTGATTTATATTTTTTGCACGATACAGCGCAAATGCGCCGCAGACAAGTAACGCAAGTCCGGCAGAAAAACTAGCAGTGGCTGAAAAACACATATGAGTACCCTTTTTTGGTTATCTACTTCTTAACTCAATGTTAATGCAAAAATGGTTAGAAAATCAAGGGCTGGCAATGCCTCAATGCCGATCATATTTGAGAAATCCGATAGAAACCCTAATCCGTTCGTCCCGCATGTCCCTCAAGACTTCCCCTCAATTCAACTCGGGACAGGCGGGATGAACGGGAAATAATAATCTTTTTTTAAGAATAAACCAAATTCCTTGGAATTAGATTCTGTGAATGCAATATCTCAACCGCGTTGCTGGTCGAGATATTGATCGAGTGAGCGATACATGATCGCTTCCTGAATGTGCACAACATCAATTAACTCACTGTGCGCCAAATCGGCAATTGTACGCGCAACCTTGAGAATCTTATGATACCCTCGCATGCTCAGTTTGAGTTTATCAAATGCTTTTTTGATAATTTCTTCCGCAGCCGGAGTGAGTACACAAAATTGATCAACTTGGTCAGATGCCATGGAGGCATTGTGGGTGGTGGCTGCCCCGAAGCGTGTTCGCTGCACTTCAATTGCATGCTCAACCTCTTGATAAAGCTGTGCAGAACTTTTTTGTGCAGTGGTATCTTTGATCATTTCGTAGTCCACCGATTGGACGTTAATTTGCAGGTCGATGCGATCAATCAAAGGTCCGGATAATTTCTCAAGGTACTTTGCAATGCGTATGCTCGAGCAGTGGCAATGGCGCTTTTTATCGCCCAAATATCCGCATGGGCACGGGTTGAGTGCGACCACGAGCAAGCATGATGCCGGGAAGCTGACCGATTGTGCGACGCGAGAAACATTCACAATTTTATTTTCCAGTGGCTGACGCATGCTCTCGAGTGTGTCTCGTTTGAATTCTGTCAGTTCATCCAAAAACAAGATGCCGTTGTGCGCCAAGCTAATCTCACCCGGTTGTGGGTAAGTGCCGCCGCCAATCAATCCCGGTTGGGAAATCGTGTGGTGCGGAGCGCGGAATGGACGCTGCAGCACAAGGGGCTGATTGTTGAGTTTGCCGCTGATCGAATAAATCTTACTCGTTTGGAGCACTTCATCAAAGTTCATGGGTGGCATAATGGTTTGCAAGCGTTGCGCGAGCATTGTCTTTCCCGATCCGGGGGGGCCGATGAATAAAATGTTATGGCGCCCGGCAGCAGCAATTTGGAGCGCTCGCTTAGCCTGCAGCTGCCCTTTCACTTGAGCAAAATCTATTTTGTGCTCTTGCTTGTCTTGCGCATAATTCGCGAATGAGGTAAGTGTTGGTTCAATGGTGTGTTCGCGTCGCAGGTAGGCAACCAGTTCGGTGATATGTTCAACGCCAATCACTTCAAGGCCTTCAATGAGTGAGGCTTCCGATGCATTTGCTTTGGGAAGAATGATTCGTTTTTTCCCGAGTCGTTTGGCATCATAGGCAATCGCGAGTGCACCCTTAATGAAGCAAATTGATCCATCAAGAGAGAGTTCACCAAGGAATATTGTTTCATCCAAAAATGCACGCGGCACTACCAAATTTTTGTTGACCATCAAGATGCCCACTGCAATGGGTAAGTCAAAGAGTGTGCCAACTTTTTTCAAGTCAGCAGGCGCTAAGTTGACGGTGATGCATTTTGCCGGAAGTTGTACGCCACTGTTTTTTATTGCGCTCAAGATGCGCTTGCTGCTCTCGCGAATTGCGGTGTCCGGCAGGCCAACGATGTAGAAGTTCACGAGGCCAAAGGATAGGTCGACCTCCACCTGCACGAGGTGTGCGTTAACGCCAATGGTTGTTGCGGAGAAAAGTTTTGCTGGCATAAAAACTCGAATTTGTAATGGCTGCGAATTATTAAAAATGCTTATGTATACATCATTTATAACACAAGTTTTTTCATTTGAAAATATTTATGTTTTGATTTTGACTTTGGGTTGTTTTTGAATCATTGCATTTTGGGGCGGAAATTGGGTAGGTTGAGGGTAGAACATTTGTAGTTCAATCAAAGGGGAAGTTTATGAATTATCGAAGAAGTCTTGTGGCGTGTTTATTGTTTGTTGCGAGCGCATACGGTGTGGGTTTAATTGCAGGAGGGTTTACTGTTAAGTCAGTGACCGCACCTCAAGAGAATGTGAAGCCGGCTAAACCAGCAGCGCAACCAGCGGGCAAATCGGATCCTTGCTGCGGGACAGTGGTTCTCGATGATAAAATCAAAAAACAATGCCCTGGAATACCTAAAAATCTGTCTAATAATACCTCATATTCGTTTTTTCAAAAGCCATGTGCGCTACCGGCTAAACCTGTGAGCTCTGCTGGCTCTGCGGGTGGGGTTGTTGCGCCCTTTAGCACAGATGATTTGCATAAAACAAAAGCGAGATTTACTAAGGGTTTGGCGAAAAAGACGGCTAGCTTGAAGCAAATAAAAGGAAAGCCAAAAACCGACGTTGTAACGCTTACTGGTGATAATCCAATTCAGATTATTACGTTTACTCCTACTGAGGGGAAAAATGCTAATAAGGAAGTAGATATAACTCTTTTGATAAAAAATAAAGATGGAGGAGAGGGAAGAAATGTGTGGGGAGCGGCTATTTTTAAAGATGGTGTTAAGAAAATAGATAACATCGGGCCGTTTGAAGGGCCAAAGGGCATAGGTTTTCAGTACACAATTAGGCCGGATGGCGCAGCCAATATAAAACCGCTACTTGATTCAAGCCCTGTGAGGCTAGGTGGTTATGATATTTAAGATCAGATAATAAACGCATTTCAAATTTAACGGGAAAGGGTTGGCGCAAAAGCTGACCTTTTCCCGATTTGCCTTTAAGGCCGCAATTTTGGTGGTAGTTTTTTGAAATATACGTAAAATATATAGCTATCAGATCGTTCAATAGCGTTATTTTAGTGATGAACCAAAGGGCATCTTCATGATACAAACACATCGTTGCCTCTCTTTTTTTCTTGTGTTGTTCTGCATTAGCCACCTTCATGCGGCGCTGATTTTAAAAGGAGATCTAGATGCACCAGCCGGTCAATCGTTTTCTTTTCCCATTCAGAATCATGTGCAAAACAATCTTGCTTCCAATTTTTATGTGAGCGCATCGCCCGGCGTTGCCCCCGACCGCGCAAAAGAGTATGCGATCGCCGCAATCCAACGAGGTGCAGATGTATTTCGAGCCTTTGCTCCCGAAATTGTAAATTTAAACGGCACGCCGCAAATCAAAAATCCCTTGTTCGATAAAGGAATCGCATTTTTGAGTTTGCTTCAAGGCGAATTGGTGACCTCTGGTGGCTTTGGCACGCGTGGTGAGCATTTGATTGCAACAAGCGCAGATGATTTGCGGACCATTTACTTGCTTGTTGATTTTCTCAAAGAGTCCGCAAAGCCAGCTCAAAGCGACGCAGATAGTTCTCCATCAACCGATTCTGTGGCTGCTCCGGATGAAACGGTTACGAGTGGATTCCGCCTTCACATGCAATCAGCAACCAACGGAGTTCTGCGTTTACACAATGTACCTGATGCGAATGGATTAATTTCAAGCGGTATCGTAGGCCTCTTGGGCGCCCAATCGCACGCACTTGCATGCGCAAAACCGAATGTTGGTGATTTTGGTGATGCGGGAACTGGTGTGGCAGTGATGGTGCTCGGCGAATTGGGGCAACGAGCAGTGTTCACGTTTGTTGATGCCAATACCGGACTGGGCACAAATCAGAACAAAGCGGCAGCGCTTGATCGCAGCTCCGATTTCATCAAGATTGGAAATGACATCATTTCCATTGAAGATATTGTGGATATGTATTGGAATCTTGATTTGAGCCGTGCATACATTGCATTGCGCGTTCAGGGCAATGGTGATGCGAATGATGGCGCTCGTGCAATTGTGGTGGCAAGATTCGAGGATACGCAAACCGAGCAACTGATTCCTCTGGCCCCGCACATAACTCGCAACAGACTCGTCCTGGGCGCAATAGCACCAGCCACCGCGTTTGATGCCGTTCCGAATAAAATTGTGGGCGCAGTGGGCGCAAATTCAGAAATTTCAATTCACAAAGTGCGCTCAATGTTTACCAGCACCGGAACTCATTATTTGATTGTGCTCGGGGGTAATGGTGCGCCGCAGGACACAACTCGCCAAATTTTTGCAATGCCGCTCGTGAATGGCGCAAAAGATGATGCCATTAATGGTACGCTTGCATCTCGCGATTCGGCTTCGAAAAATGTGTACGATAGCAATCCAAAAACACTTTTCTTGGGTGCTCGCAAGCGCGTTCAACCCGCAACGCAACCAAACGAGATGCTCACCAGCGATGATGTGGCTGCGCAAGTAGGCGCGGGCCCTGTTCCCTTCGGTGATGTAACCGATCTTTATGTTTCTCGTGATGCAGTGTTTGTGACCGTGCTCAATGGCGCAGGCGACCAGCAACCGGGAACTTTTTATTCACAAGCATTATTCGATGAGCAAGGAAATATTTTTGCCTGGACCGCGTGGCAGCGTGCAGGTGGGCGCGTTGATCAAATTCTTGGTGGTGCAGTTGATCCGATAAATGCGGGCCTCTATTCGATGGCGCAGGTTGATGGGGAAGTGAACACGGTTAAACGAACTGATTGGAGTTCTGGTGCCAGTGATGGTCTCGCGCAGTTGGTAAACGCATTTGAACAAACATTAGTGCAAGAGTGTGGGGGCATTCGCGGACTTT
>Ga0163144_10028074_pt1 | contig 10871 bp, 12 predicted proteins | sample OliLak19BULKMAT1_FD_123175 | JGI IMG/M metagenome (GOLD analysis project Ga0163144, IMG submission 123175) | Freshwater microbial mat bacterial communities from Lake Vanda, McMurdo Dry Valleys, Antarctica - Oligotrophic Lake LV.19.BULKMAT1 | ecosystem: Environmental > Aquatic > Freshwater >... | reverse complement strand
TTTCATTTGCAGCTCTTCAATTTTTTTACGCAAATCATCATTCATTTTGTCGCGCTCTTTGATCTGCATTTCATACTGCTCTGACAATTGTTTTTGCGCCTTTGCATACCCTTCCTTGATCGAATCATTCAACCTTTTTTCCATTTCGAGCCGCATCTCTCGCTCTCGTTCATCTTTTTCCCGAATCTGTTTCATCATTTCAAGTAGCATCTCATCATTTTTGCGAAGCTTTTCTTCCTTCTCCTTCAGATTATTAGTCATATCTTGCTGTTTTAGCGCCAACTCTTCCTCAACTTTTTTGCGCATCTGTTCTTCACTCTGCTTTAATTGCACTTTATTTTTCTCAGCAAACACATTTTCTAATTTTCTTTTTTCCTCATCAAGTTTTTCCTTCATTTCATCGCGAACTTGAGTAGACAATTGGCTCATCAAAGCCTGCGTCACTTGGATAGTTTCACCACACGATGGACATTTCAAATCATCATTCATAAAAATATATTAACAAATAAAACCCGAAAATTAAAGCCACAAAAAACCTCCCATATTGCGGGAGGTTGAAATTTAAATTCAAAAAAATTACTTTGCAGCTGCTTTTTTTGGTTTCTTTTTATTTTTGTTTGTTTTATCACGATTTTCGCCTTTTGCCATTACAATACACCTCCTGTATTTCAAAATATTTACTCCATCCATTGTCTAAAAAAACGCAATAAATTTCAATAGAGAATATAATAAGGTATAATAAACAAATGGCACAAACAATAATCACAAAAAGAGACGGAGCAGAAGAAAATTTTGACAAAAACAAAATTCGAAAAGTTTTAATCGCAGCAGGTCTTCAGCCAACACAATCAGAACAATTAGCAAACAATGTTGAGGAGTGGCTAACTACAAATAATTTTGAAAAGATAAATTCACTAAAACTTCGAGACAAAATTCTGGAAGAACTTCAAAAAGTCGACCAAATCGTCGCAAATCTTTACCAATGGTACGAAAGCACAAAAGACACAAAAACCATCTAAACATGGATAGCGCTTACAAAATACCATTTTTATAGGTTTTATAATTACAGCACTAGGAACATACTTATTTCATTTACAGTTGATTATTTTGGTAGAAGGAGTAGACGGCCACCTACATTATTCCCCAGCATAGGGTAAAATTAATTGAATTATTATCTCAGAATGTCGTTGATTTGACATTCATTAGCTTATATATTAATATATCCCTACTAGGGGGATATATGGCATTCCGTCCGAAAGACACCAATGGAAGAATTGCCCACAGATTAAAAATCGCACGCGGGCACCTTGAAAAGGTAATCCAAATGGTAGCACAAGACTCATATTGCATTGACGTAATGCATCAGCTACAAGCGATTCAATCAGGTTTAAAAGAAACAGGCAATCTAATATTGGAAAATCATCTTAAAACATGCGTCGCTGACGCCATCAGCAAAGGAGAATCAGACCAATCTATCGCAGAAATAATGGAAGTTTTTAAAAAGAAGTAATACAGGAGATAATATGAATAAAGATAAAATAATATACACTTTTGTAGGTTTAATAATAGGAGTTGTCGGTGTTTGGACGATAAACTCTCTAAACTCCCGTCCCAAAGACTTAAACACTCAAAACGCCTTTTCAAATTCCTCAAGCTCAAAAACTATCGATTCTCATTTTATTGAGCAAATGATCCCCCATCACCAAGATGCAATTTCGATGGCAAAAGTTGCGCAAGCCAAAGCACAACATTCTGAAATTAAACAACTCGCAAACAATATAATCGATTCACAAAGTAAAGAAATCAATCAAATGCAAGATTGGTACAAAAAATGGTTTGGAAAAGATTTACCATCAGGATCCCAAGTAATGAATCAGCACGGGATGATGGAAACTAATAGTCAAACCCATATGAGTATGATGGGCGATGACACTGATTTAAAAACGCTTGATAATTCCTCTCAATTCGATAAAGCTTTCATCGAACAAATGATTCCTCACCACCAAATGGCAGTTATGATGGCAAATATGCTACTAGATGGATCAGATCGTCCAGAAATGAAAGAATTAGCAAACAACATAGTTTCAGCTCAAACCAAAGAAATAAACGAAATGAGACAATGGTACAAAAACTGGGGTTATGCAAATGGAAATTGATAAATTATTTGTGGCTATATTTACTATTGGTGGAATAATATTTACATACTGGTTTTTCTTAATCAAAAAAGACGACAAAGTAGTTACAGCAACCAACAATAGTTTAGACATTACAGTTGAAGGCGGATATTCCCCCAATGTCATCTCTATTCCAAAATCACAAACCACCACACTCAACTTTTTTCGTAAAGATCCCAGTTCCTGCCTTGAAGAAATTGTTTTACCAGAGTTCAAAATCCGCAAATATTTAGATTTAAACCAGACAACTGCAATTAGCATTACGCCAAAAGAATCAGGTACTTTTGAGATTTCTTGTGGAATGAATATGTTTCACGCAAAATTAATAGTTGTGGAAAAATAATATTAATATGACAGAAACCAAACAAACTTTTCCAATCAAAGGAATCCATTGCGCTTCTTGTATAAAAGTAACAGAACGCGCACTAAAAAAAGTCCCCGGAGTAAAAGAAGCAATCGTAAATTTGGCAACCGAAAAAGCTACAGTAACATATGACAAAGACACATGTACACCAGATCAACTCGCCGAATCCATAAAAAATGTTGGCTATACTCTCGAATTTCAGGAAAAATCTGACGAAAATAGATCTTTAGAAAAACAAAAAGAGTTAAAAACCTTGCGAAATAAAGTTTTCATTAGTCTCTTCCTCGGAGGACTAATTTTCTGGGGCAGCTTTCCAGGTCTAATGAGTACTTCTCCAGCTATTTTACGAAACTATATAGTCCAACTAATTCTTGCAACCCCTGTTCAATTTTGGGTCGGGGCCGAATTTTACAAAACAGCAATTGCCGCCATAAAACATCGAACGTCCAATATGGACACGCTTGTTGCTCTAGGAACTACTGTCGCCTATCTTTACTCGGCCCTAGTAACAATCTTTCCACAAATATTTTCAAGCATAAATATCGAAATAATGCCCTACTTTGACGTTTCAGTAATTGTTATTGGACTAGTGCTCCTCGGTAGATATTTAGAATCCAAGGCAAGATCCGGAACATCAGACGCAATCAAAAAATTAATCGGACTGCAAGCAAAAACAGCTCGTGTAATAAGAGACGGAAAAGATATAGATATTTTAATTCAAGAAGTCGCGCTAGGTGATTTAATCCGCGTCAGACCAGGTGAAAAAATTCCTGTCGACGGGCAAATTACTGAAGGAGAATCATCAATTGACGAATCAATGGTCAGTGGCGAAAGTATTCCTACGGATAAATCTATTGGCGATACAGTCATCGGCTCAACAATCAATAAATCTGGAACATTTATCTACAAAGCCACAAAAATCGGTTCCGACACCATGCTTTCACAAATCATAAAACTAGTCCAAGAAGCCCAAGGATCAAAAGCCCCGATCCAAAGACTCGCGGATACTGTTTCTTCATACTTTGTCCCGATAGTTATTATCCTTGCATTAACCACTTTTGGTTTATGGTACATATTCGGCCCAAGTCCATCATTTCTTTTTGCAATTTTAAATACCGTCGCAGTACTCGTAATCGCCTGCCCTTGCGCAATGGGGCTCGCTACACCAACAGCAATAATGGTCGGCACTGGAATCGGTGCTCAAAAAGGAATTTTGATCAAAGATGCCGAGAGTCTGGAGATTGCAAACAAAATTCAAACAGTAATTTTTGATAAAACAGGAACTCTAACAAACGGCAAACCAGAAGTAACCGATATTCTAGTAATTGGAGATAAAACTGAATCACAAATATTACAGCTTGCTGCCTCTATAGAAAAAGGTTCCGAGCACTCTCTATCTGAATCAATTATCAAAACAGCCCAGTCAAAAAATCTCACTCTATTTAATATTACAAAATTTCAATCAGTCGCAGGTCACGGAGTAAAAGCACTAATCGAAAATAATAATATTTTGCTCGGCAACAAACGCTTTCTTGAAAAAGAAAATATTAATTACCAAGATATTGCTGAAAAAATAAATAAACTTGAAAGTCAAGGCAAAACAGTCATGGCACTCGCATCAAATCAAAAAATAATCGGCTTAATTGCTGTTGCCGACACAGAAAAAGAATCCGCAAAATCTGGAATAAGGGCTTTACTAGATAAAGGTATCGAAGTCGTTATGATTACGGGCGATAATCAAAAAACAGCAACAGCAATTGCTGAAAAGCTCGGCATCAAAAGAGTTTTATCAGAAGTCCTCCCCGACCAAAAAGAATCCGAGGTCAGGAAAATCCAAGCAGAAGGGAAAATAGTCGCAATGGTTGGCGACGGTATTAACGACGCGCCAGCGCTAGCTTCAGCAAATGTTGGTATCGCAATGGGCTCAGGAACCGATATTGCAATCGAAGCCGCAAACATTACATTAATAAATAAAGATTTAAAAACTGTCGCATCAGCAATCGAACTTTCAAAAAAAACAATGCGAACAATAAAAATCAATCTTATCTGGGCTTTCGGTTACAACATTATTTTAATTCCAGTCGCAATGGGCATACTTTACCCATTTACAGGCATACTCTTAAATCCAATCTTTGCCTCAATGGCGATGGCTCTCTCATCAATTTCAGTTGTATCCAACTCGCTTTTATTAAAACGAATTAAAATATAAATACTTAATTTATTACACTTGGATCAAGTTTAAAAACAACAGGCGCTTTAACAACAAATTGTCCATTGATATCAAAAGGATGACCAAATCCATTATCTTGCAATAACCTTCCCTCGATATCACGAATACTTTGAGCTGTTAAATTATTTATTTGGTTAAATCTATCGCTTCCCAGTCTGTCATATAAATCCATATTTGGAAAATATCTATTTGCTATCTCCAGAAAACTCCCACTAGTAATAAATATGGGTTTATCACTCCAATCATATCTATCATAAAGTCGCCATTCCGAATTAGGAGTTAAAGTAATTTGCCAAAAAGGATCCAGCCATTTCTGCAGATCCACAACATATGCGGCATCTGATATTTCCCCTTTGATATTTAAGGTATGTTTATTTAGAGAATATTGAATATCATGATATTGACCACCAACTACGATTTGCGCATCAAATTCAACCGGGAATCTATTTAATTTTATAGCCTTTTTCAACTGATCTTTAGATCTAAGGAGGTATGGATACCCGCTGTCTCCGCTCAAAACACCTCCTAGTTCATAGGCTAGTATTTGTTCATATGGTACTCCAGCTGAAATGTCTCTAAGTCTATTTACAATTATATCTGGATAAATTTTTGAGATATCAAAATTATTAATATTTCTAAATAAGAAATTTTTAATACACGCAGAAGTCATATGCCAACCTTGAATTTTAGTATATTTTTCGGCTAGATTAAACTTTAACCAAGCTACAAGCAAAGCTTTATTGGTCTCAGTGGAATCATATTCATATCGAGTTACTAATTGATTATATATTCCATATCTATCAGCCTCACTCCCTCGAGGTAAAATACCTAACTTTTCTACAAACGCAGCTGCTCGACTAGTGGTCGACCAATTAGCTCCAAGCTCATTAGCTCAGCGGTCTTTATTACAAAATTCCTTCGTGAAATATTGGTTTGCTGCTCTTTATTCATGATATAACTTAAGATTATACCAAAAAGACCTTCATACAGCACTTATCAACATCATGTCGGATCAATAATGTATGCATTATTTAAACAACCGATTACTATATTTCAAAAAATTCAGCACGCACATCCCCTAGTCCTACGTCTACCGCAATCACAACGAACTCACCTACGCCGACTGTGGCAGCAAGCCCGACCGGAACCCCAACCAAATCCCCAGTTCCAACAGCCACAAAAACATTAGCGCCAACCGCAAGCCCAACAGCAAAGTCATCCAGTAGCGCGTCACCAGTTGCAAGTAGCTCATCGGCAGCATCGCCAACTGCAAGCGCAACACCATCTCCAACACCAGTTGGCAATTAGAATACATCTACTATTGAATAATAAATTTTATGGATCAAAACACCTATAATTGGTATAGCGCCCTTCTCAAACCAACATGGGCGCCTCCATCTTGGTTATTTGGACCGGTTTGGACTTTACTCTACTCAGTAATTATCGTGACATACGGCACAGTGTTTTACAAAATCTACACAAAAGAGCTCCCCGCGATCATCGCCTTACCGTTTGTGCTCAACATAATTTTTAATTTATCTTTTACCTATTTTCAATTTGGACTCAAAAACAATCTTTACGCATCAATAGACATTCTCCTCGTTCTCGCAACGCTTGCCTGGGCACTCGTCGCTGTTTACCCACATATCAAATGGATCGCACTTGCAAATATCCCGTATCTACTTTGGGTTTGCCTTGCCACAGTTTTGCAACTGACGATAACACGGATCAATAGGTAAATAATAATATTACTTTATAAAAACGAAATTATCTCAATTTGACTAAACAATATTCAGTTTAAAATAGTAGATTAATAGTTGCCAGACTAGGATTCGAACCTAAAATAATGGATTCAGAGTCCATTGTGATACCATTTCACCATCTGGCAATGTCTGATTTAGACGGCTTAATATACTCCAACTATATTTATAAATGCGTATAATACCCACAATTTATTAATTATTATAATTGTAAAGGTATAATAACATAAATTAGCCTTATTTTAAACAATATTACGCAATAAATCAAACTTAAGGACACGAATACACGCTCATATCAGGAAACTCTTTTTCAAATATACGAACAGGCTTCACACACATATTTGAAGAACCAAAAGCATCAAATCTAACTCCAGCCTCTTTCAATCTAATCTGCTCAGAATAGAAATATTTAGGCTTAAAATAAACTTTATTATTTTTTGAATATTCTAAAAGCTCCTGAGTCTTAGCTCTAACACGATCAGTATAAGCCCGATTGTATCTAATATAAGTTTCAGACAACGAATAAATATTAATAATCAAAAATAATCCTACCAAAATACTCACAATTCTCATAATTTTCGACCCATATTGCAAAATCGCAACCAAACCAAAAACAAACAATAGCCAAACTTGTGGCGTAAATCTAGAATTATTCGGAATTGGAGTCGACAAACACGAAAGTAAAATAGCAAAAAAGCAAAGCAAGGATAACTTTGTTTCAATTGAATAATTATTCTTACAAATCATATATACGAATCCAAACATAAATAAAATAAATATTCCACCCGCCCACGCTCCCCACCCGCCCATAATCGTATCAGGATTTGCAAAAGAAAATAGCTCACCTGGTTGAACACTAAAGGGAATTTTCAATCTAGAACTAGTACCCATAATCCTCTCAGTCGACGATTCCGAAAAAACTCCCAGAACTAATCTTTCAACTCTATTTTTGTACAATAAATTTTCAGGCATATTTAATTTCAAAAGTGCATCATAATCATGTTGAATCGGAAACAAAATCGGCATACCATCCCGTATAGTTGTGATAAACGGATTAAAGCAAAACACAAAAACAGAAATCAAAAAACCTAGAACCGACAATATTATCAAATTATTTCCGGACCTCAATTTTCCAAGCCACATCCAAATCAAAAACATTCCAAAAATCCAAACAAATCCATAAACAAAAGAAGTCAGCTTTGAAGAACTAAAAAGTGCAAATGAAAAGACATACGCCAAAATTAGCGCAATAGAATTTTTCTTAATTAATATTAGCGACAGAAAAACTACACAACAAAACAACAAATAGCTATTTCCATCAATGTAATAATTCAATGTCTGACAGATCACAACTGGGTTTAAAACAACTGAGAGTGAAACAAACAAAGCAACTATCGGATTTAAATTAAATACTCGCCGAAAAACAATATACCCATAGATAATTACTGCACTGGCTAAAACAAAAATTATCCCTTTTGCGTATTCAATTTTATCAAAAAAATCGTACAAAACAGTCTGATAAATCTCCACGCCTTTCGTAAAATAATACATCCGGTAATATCTCGAATACAGTTGATCCTGAGGATTCAACATTTTAAAACTAACTGGATTCCATCCATTTTTTATCACAAACAAATCATCCATATGATAATCACGCCCATCAAACGAAGAATCCAAATATCTTGAAGCCAAAGAACAACTTGAATAAATCATCAAAAACAAAACTAAACTATAGACAAATCCGGACAAAATTTTCCTAAAAATACCACCATTCTTTGTACTAAAAATTAAAAAAATCGCGGTTCCAAATAAAGCAATCCAAAAAGTATTATGCAAAAACGAATACCCAAACAAAAATCTCGTAGAAGTTACAAGAACACTTAGAAAAAGAAAAACGATTACAGAGTTTGCATATTTTAAAACAATTTCTTCGATTTTTGAGTTCATATACAATTTTATTTATAATCCTCTAGTCAGACACTCGCAAAAAACAAAAAATATGATAGTATCAATGCATGAAAAAAACATTAATGATCACGTCATTTATAGCAATTTCATTATCAGCTTGCACATCAAATGTTAAAGTAGAATCCCCAAAGCCAAGCGCAACAAACAATATGGCAACTCCAACAGCAACCGCAAATCAAACCCCATCACCAACCCAAAGTTCAACATCAACTGCAACTCAAAAGCCAACCGTAAAGCCATCATCAAATACAAAATCAGAAGTAAAATCTGAAAGCACAGTCAACTCAAATACTAATATTAGTATAAATTCCAACGGTACAAATGTTAATATCACTTCAAAAAACGGAAAAAGATACGCAGAAGTAAACGGATCAGAGGTCGAACTCGACTCCAAAGGCTGCTATGATTACAACCAAAACGGCACCAAAATTCACACATGTATTAACTAAGATTTATGATTGCGCGTAGTCGATTGATTCTTGGATTGTGACAATCCCCATATTCGAAAAGCAATTGCACTTCCCAAACAAATCGCCACCCCACCTGCAGCTACGAGAAAAGAAGGGTTAGCTAAAGTGGATTCGCCTGTAGCAATAGAATTACCCATCACAGTTCCAAAAACAACAGTACCACCAGCAAAAATTTCTGTTGCTATATTTCCAATCTTCCGATATTCTTTACCACTTTGCCGTTCTTCTAATCTTCTAATTCTTTTTAATTCTTTTAATTTTTTTAATTTTTTTGTTAAAAAAAATATTTCATCATTTACAAGATTATACCGTTGCTGTTCCGTCATTTCCAAATCACATGCTCCTGATTGCAAATTCTACTCTCTCCAAACACAAATCCCTCCCAAGCACTTCCATCGTCTCAAAAAGAGGCGGTGTAGCAGTGCGACCAGTCATCGCAACACGAATCGCCATAAAAAGCTCTCCGACTTTCCAGCCACTAGTCTCAACCAACAATCTTAAAGGGGCTTCAATTTCAGAATGTTTCCAATCAGTTACTTTTTCCAAATTTTCGTGAACCAAATTCAAAATATTTTTTGTTTCCTCTGTACTTCGAGTCTTCACAATCAAAAGTTTTGGATCGTAGCCTGAAATATCCTCAAAGAAAAACGAAACCAACTCATCAAAATCACTCAAACGAACCAATCTTTCTTTGACCAGTGGGAGAATCTTAGATAGATCATTATCAATATATTTTGTATACACTTTTCCACCGATTTTGCCTGTTAATCTCAAAGCTAAATCCTGATCATTAGTCATCGTTCGAATCCAATGTCCATTGACCCAATCCAATTTTGCTAAATCAAATCGTGGTCCCTGAGAACTAATCGCACTAATTTCAAATAATCGAGTAAATTCATCCAAACCATATACTTCTTTGCCCTCAGGATTCTTCCAGACAATCAGTGACATATAATTCAAAATCGCTTCCGGCAAATAACCCAAATCTTTGTAGTAGGAAACCGAAGCATGACCATGTCTTTTTGATAATTTTCCCTTGCCATCAGCATTCAGAATCAAAGGTAAATGCGCATGTAGTGGCATTTCCCATCCAAAAAATTTATACAACAAAATATGCTTAGGAGTCGAAGAAATCCACTCTTTACCGCGCAAAATATGTGTAATTTTCATCAAATGATCATCGACAACAACCGCCATATGATAAGTTGGATATCCGTCAGCTTTAAGCAAAACCTGATCATCAATCAATTCACTTTTAAACTCAATTTTCCCTGCAATCAAATCATCAAATTCCAATAATTCACCATCTGGAACTTTCATTCTTACAACATAGGTCACCCCTGATGATAAATTTTTCTCGACTTGCTCAGAACTAAGTATCCTACATCGTCTATCATACATTGGAGGCTTTTTCTCAAGCTCTTGTTGAGTTCGCATTTCTTCAAGTCTTTCCTTTGTACAAAAACAATAGTAGGCGTGTCCTTTTTTAATTAACTCATCAACAAAAGGTCTATAGATTTCCAATCGCTCTGACTGACGATATGGCCCGTAAGGCCCACCAATCAGTGGACTTTCATCAGGACTGAGTCCAAACCATGAGAGTGCATCATAAATTATTTGTTCGGCATCCTGTACAAACCTAGCGCGATCAGTATCCTCAAGTCGCATCACAAACTGTCCACCCGCTTTCCGCGCAACAGCATAATCAAAAAGCACTTGATAAATCGTGCCGATATGAGGAAAACCCGTTGGTGATGGGGCAATACGTGTACGAACCATAGTTGCATTCTATCACAACTAAAACTATACTTGTACTGATATAAATTCATTATGGCATCAAGATTAACAACCATTTCTGACGTTACAAAAAAAGGTGGGATTTTGGTAGGAATTACAATTGTCCTG
>Ga0163144_10028073_pt1 | contig 10871 bp, 9 predicted proteins | sample OliLak19BULKMAT1_FD_123175 | JGI IMG/M metagenome (GOLD analysis project Ga0163144, IMG submission 123175) | Freshwater microbial mat bacterial communities from Lake Vanda, McMurdo Dry Valleys, Antarctica - Oligotrophic Lake LV.19.BULKMAT1 | ecosystem: Environmental > Aquatic > Freshwater > Lake... | reverse complement strand
GCGAGAGTATCCACAGCGTTGGTAGTGGGATCTGCAAGATGTTCATCGATTCTCGTGCCTGGGAAGATCCGAAGCCAGCGTAGTGCGACTTCGGAGTCGGACCATTCGCGAACCACATCGGGCCGCGTCCGGGCGACAAGGTGCAAGTGATTCGAGAGAATCGCATAGGTCAGGACATCCATCCCAAAGACGGAGGCAAGTCTTTCCATGCGAGCGCGGATCCATTCACGTCGATGTGAGTAATCTTTCCCAGTCGAAACATCGAATCCAGCGAGATAAGCCTTTCTAATGCAACGTTGGACTAAATGTACAATACAGACTTGGTTCGGATCAAACTGTTCAGCACGTGGAGTACGGGGCATATCAAAATCTCCTTCGCAGCAAATCCTAGCAGACGACAACTGCCCTGTCAAGCCAGGTGCCTGGCACCTACCGGAATCCCCCTAGCAGACGACACCTACCCTGTCAAGCCAGGTGCCTGGCACCTGGCGGAATCCCCTAAGCGCGGATGCCCTTCGAAAGGCGAGCGAACTACAGCAACGTGTTTGCAAACTTTTACCTCAGCGTTCCAACGAAGTTGCGGTTTTGAATCAAATCCAAGCGAACTTGACTTCTCTGAAGTTTCAAATCAAACAAACACTTAGAAAGGCGGTGTCCAATAGCCAGTGAGGTCAAAAATGTTGCACCAAAAATAGAATCGACGGCTGTCTTTTGAACAGCTCGACAACCGCAAAGCGATGAATAGCGATATGCTGCCATCCGTCTCGGTCGGACCGAAACCAAGCCTGCGACGCGATGATGTCGAGCAAGGCGGGTCGGCAAAGTTAGCTACCAAACAAGAATCCCTATTGGCCCTTGCAACGGGAGCACTGTTTGTGGTTGCATTACGACTAAAGCATCTTCGGTATGCCAAACAAGATGAAATGTCGGTAAGCCCGAACGAGAACAAGCAAAACAACTCAAGGCGAACTGGTTTGCGCTTGAATCCGTTTGACAGTATCCGCAGCCTTGTGAAGCAATTGGTCTATCGCCGCACCTAGCTTTTCTTTATTTGGGCTGTCCCGGGTATTCAGCAGCGCAACCATATTGCTGCCATCCCATCTACGAATCAAGATCGTTAACGTGCCCGGCAACGATCCCGTATGCCAGTAATTGAGGGTACCAGTCTTGGTAACTCGATTGAACCAACCTAACGAATAGAACTTATCCAAGGGTGCTCCGCTTTCATCGAAACCAGCGAGTCCTGGCGGGCGAGCATGCATAAGTTCGATACTTGATCGGTTCAAAATAGGGCAATGGTCCCAGTCATCGAATGCTGTCGCAAATCGAGCAAGATCTTCCGCCGAGGCGATCCATCCGCCATGCGAGTCCATCGCTTCTAGGTTCCAAGCCCCGTATGGCGGTGGCACTTGCTTGCCTAAATCTGTTTGAAAAACAGACTTGGATTTGCCTAAGGCATAGTATCTCACTTCGTCTGGAACACGTCCCTCCAATCGAGTCGCACCGATGCGCATGGTAGTGATCCCAAGCGGCTTGAAGACCCGTTGTTGAATATACGATTCGTAGTTCATTCCTGTGATTTTTTCGATGACACGTCCAAGCAGGCAGTAGCCAAAGTTCGAATAGGCGTAGCGCTCACCCGGTCCGAAATCTAGCTTTTGGCTGAGCATCGAAAGTATCACGTCGCGCTGGTTAGCTGGCGATGGAACGTTCTGTTGCTTCGCAAATCGAACCGATTGAAACATCGGGTCAAACGATTTGTCCCGATCCCAACCGCCTCGATGCTGTAGCAATTGTTCAATGGTGATGTCACTCAGGCGTGTGTCTAATTCAGCTCCAACAGCGGTCATTTCCGAGCTCAAGTCCAAGACTTCAAAAACTTTCGCATCTAGACTGAGTTTGCCCTGCTCGAACAATTGCATTATCGCAACTGCCGTGATCGGTTTTGAGATGCTTGCGATTCGAAACAAGCTTGTGGTGGTTACTGGCGTTTCAGTTTCAACTTCAGCGTAACCAAATCCTCGCGAATAAACTACCTTGCATGCCTCGGTGATCGCGACGCTTGCTCCCGGCACTTCATGTTTTTTGATAAATTCTTCAACTAATCGATCGACTTCCCAGAAACTCGAGATTACTGGAGCCACAGCGGGCACTTGTTTCTTTGCATCGTTCAAACGTGATTTACCGTCTTCGGACGGCTTCAAGGCATGGAGCAGAGCCAGAGTGGACCAAGCGGTCGCAGCGATGGAAATGAACTGGTCTTTGCCATGCGGAAAATCGGATTCAAAATACTCTTGCACAGGCTTTGCTCGCGTCGACACATGCCAAGTTCCGTCGTCGAGTTGGGTCGCGAGTAAGTGCGAGACTGCCTTTTGAATGGCTTGGGTGGTTGCGAATTCAGAGGTACCTGAAACATCTTGGTAATTCACAATCGCCATAATCGCGGAGCCGGTGGAGTATGCATCGGTTGCCATATCGTCCATTTGTCCCCAACCGCCGTCGTCACGCTGTTTGACCAGCAGTGCATGCACGGACTCCTCTTTCGCGGTGGATTTTGTATCCGTGTATAAAAGTGCATTGAGTCGAAAAACGAGGTCCTCGGTTTCGGTAGCCGTATGGGTTTCCAACCATTTGGTTACCGATTCGCGTCTCGCTGCAATCGCATCGGTTTTGCTAGAGTCTGTACCGAAATGTTGGAGTGCCCGGAGCGCGACGTAGGTTGCTGTGAAGTCGCTACCCGAGGTTGGAGGACGGGAGCCACGATGACGCCAATGCTTCAAGTCCGATTGTGCCCCGAGTAAGTAGTTGCTGACCGCTTCGGTAACTTCGTCCGGAGGCCAACTACCTTCATCGAGCGTCCACAACGCATAGCCTGCCGTTAGTATATCGCCTCCCTGCCCCTTGCCCTGACGATAGTTTTCTAGTCCTCGTTTCAAATGATCATGTGTGTGTTTCAGCTGCCGAGCGATGTTGTCATCGTCGATTTTGAAGCCTTGCCGCTTGGCTTCTGCAAATGCGAAGACCGGGACAGCTTGGCTATGGCAAGTAAAACACTGTCGCTTGTTTGCCGATCCGATGGAGCCAGCTTCGAGGGTTGGCAACGCTTTGGTGATTGCTGCTCGAACACGTTCGGAGGACGGCGTAACCTCCTCGGCCCCCTGTGCGGATGAGGCCAGCATTGCTGCACAAACGACAGCGAACCATCTAGTCTGGAACATATTGGTAGGTCGATCGAAACTGGGATGGGCGGGAATGTACAAGGAGGGATGAACGGAAGTATATTGTACCTCATTGGGCTATGGTCATGTTTTTTTCCGCTCAAGAGGAGTGCGGTGTTACTCGGATGCAATTTTCATTGCGAACGCTGTTGTTGATGATGTTGGTGCTAGGAACCACACCACTTTGGTGGGAAAACTTTTTGCTCCCGTTCTTCGTGATTTTGGTGGTTTGTATTGGGATGTCTTTGCATGCTTTCGGCGAAAGCTCGCGGGACGAACAAGTTTAGTCTAGGGGGGCTTGTGTTTGTCCTCGATAAGCTTTGCAAATCCGTAGACAGACTTTTTTGCCTTTTAAAAACCGCTTGGCTTTATGACAGCGAATCGTTATCTGCGAAGCTGGCTAGAACGATGTGGGGGAGATGAGCGACGCTCCGCCTTGCATGAATCACGACGCGGAGCGTCGTGCAACTAATTTTGCAACCCAATTTTTTAGGTTGGAGGTCGCGATTGCCCGGATCATTCATAAACCCAAGCGTAAGCGAGGGACCGGCAATAGCCGGCGTAATGCTCGCGGTCTTTTCGAATCAAATACCGGGCCAGTGCCTCACTCTCGTCGACCCTGACTCGACAGTACGAATTGCAAAACGTAATAAGCTAAGGTTGCCACGGATTGCAGAGTCGCTGCTACGTAGGTCAAGGCGGCGGCAGTCAAGACGCTGCTCACTTGCGAAAGTTCTTGGTTGTTGATGATTCCAAGGGAAACCAATTCCGTTTTCGCACGCGAGCTGGCGTTGAATTCAACAGGTAAGTTGATGATTTGAAAAACGACTGTGGCCGAAAATGCAAGAATAAACAGAATCATGGCGATGGGTGCTAGTCTGCTAAGCCCTGCCGCGCCTAATCCCATCGCTGCAAAAAGAAACACCATACTGATGGAGCTGCCGAATCCAGCTATCGGCACCGCTAAGTTTCGCACGACGAGCGGTGCATAGTGTTTTGCATCTTGAATGGCATGCCCGACTTCGTGGGCGGCGATTCCGACCGAGGCAATCGAGTAACCTTGATAGACGTCCGGGCTCAGCCGAACGACTTTGGAGGACGGGTCATAATGGTCAGAAAGATGTCCCTGGGACTGCTCGATTGGGATGTTTTGCAGACCGTTTGCGTCCAAGATGCGGCGGGCCGCCATCTCACCATTCATCCTGGTTGGGATTTGACTGGTGCGTTGGTACGCTGAACGAATCAACCACTGCGCCCCAAGTGCGAGCAGCATAGTGGGTACTACGAACAACAGATAAAGCATGAATACGGTCCTTAGTCCATTTGGTAATTAGCGGGTCGAAGCCATCGTCTACCCGCATTTTCTGTACCATTACCGAAACCAGTTCGTACCAATTAAAGACTACTTTTTGTCTTTGCTCACGTCCTTCAATTCGCCGCAGTCTTTGATGCTAATTTTCGATTTAGTCGTTCCGGAACCGCTGCCAAGGCTCTCAATTTTTGTAACGACGTCCATGCCTTCGATCACTCGTCCGAAAATCACGTGTTTACCGTCAAGGTGCGGAGTTGGAACTGTCGTGATGAAGAATTGCGAACCGTTGGTGCCGGGACCCGCATTGGCCATGCTCAACAATCCTGGCATGTCATGACCAAACGTAAACGCCTCGTCCTTGAACTTCTCGCCGTAAATACTTTCGCCGCCGGTGCCGTTACCGCGAGTGAAGTCGCCGCCCTGCAGCATGAACCTAGGAATCACTCGGTGGAAACTGCTATCCTTGTAGTGCAAAGGCTTGCCTGAACCGCCTTTGCCTTTTTCGCCAGTGCAGAGGCAACGGAAGTTTTCAACCGTTTTCGGCACGTCGTCACCGAACAAACCCATCACGATTCGTCCAGCATCTTTGCCGTCTATAGAGATATCGAAGTAAACTTGAGTGGTAACTTTACCATCTTTTGGGGAATCAGCTGCAAGAGCCATGGTGACCAACGCGAGTAAGCAGGGAAGGAAAAACAAACGGGACATTCGAAAACTCCAACATGAATTAAACAAACAAACGTCTGACTGAGCGGACATTCATCCGATGCCCGAGACACGATTGAGTAAAGTATACCGAAACGTTGCGGCATGGGCAGGGAGCAATTGTTCCATTCAATGTACAGTCGCCGCCGACTAACATCATTAATAGCAATTCTTTAACGATTGCAAAAAGTGGTGGCGTTCGTCGAGAAGTATGTCAATTCTTCATTTTTTTTATTTTTTCGGAGGCTCTCGATGGGAAATCGAAACATCAATCGCCGGGATTTGCTCGCAGCAGGTGGGGTCGGAATACTGGGAATTGCTGGTGCAGAAGCTATGCCCAGGCAGGGATATTCAGCGGAGACCGGTGGTTCTTCTGCCTCCACCGAATTGTCGGCTCTGAATCGTTTTCCACGGATGGTTCAAGAGTGGCTGATTACTCAGGTGCGAGAGGCGGAGAATCGTGGCAACACCCTGCGGTCGGCGGTACAAACGAAACAGGATGCGCTGGACTATGTCGCGTCATGCCGAGAGCGAATCAAGAAATGCTTCGGCCCGTTTCCCGAAAAGACGCCGCTCAACGCTCGCACTACTCGAGTTATCGAGCGGGACGCGTATCGCATTGAAAACGTGATCTTCGAAAGTCGTCCCGGCATTTTTGTAACCGCGAATCTTTACGTTCCCAAAGGGAGAACAACGCCAATGCCCGGCGTCGTCGGCACATGTGGCCATTCTCTGAACGGCAAGGCCAACGAAGCCTACCAGTCCTTTGCTCAGGGACTAGCACGATTGGGCTACGTTGTTTTGATCTTCGATCCCGTCGGTCAAGGAGAGCGATTTCAATATCTGACTCCGGACTTGAAATCGCGATACAAAGGGGGCGTTGGCGAACATATCCATATGGGCAACCAACAAGTGCTCATCGGTGAATCTCTTTGTAATTGGTTCGCATGGGACGGCATTCGAGCTCTTGACTATCTATTGACTCGGGAGGAGGTAGATCCGAAACATGTTGGCGTTACCGGCAACTCGGGAGGTGGGACACAAACCGCTTGGCTGTGCGGTGTCGAACAGCGATGGACCATGGCGGCACCCGCTTGCTTCATCACGACCTTTCGACGCAATGCCGAAAACGAACTGCCCGCGGACACGGAACAGTGTCCGCCGCGCGTATTGTCATTGGGACTCGACCACTCCGATTTCCTAGCCGCACTCGCTCCCAAGCCAATCGTTATTCTCGCTAAGGAACGGGACTACTTTGATATCCGAGGTGCCACCGAAGCGTATCATCGACTCAAGAAACTTTACACGCTACTGGGCAAGCCGGACAACATCGAACTCTTCGTCGGTCCAACGTACCACGGTTACTCTCAGGAAAACCGTGAAGCCATGTACCAGTTCTTCAACAAGCAAACCAGTCTTCCGGCAGTTCAGTCGGAACCGACAATCGTCCTTGAAAAAGACGAGACACTGTGGTGCACACCGCGAGGAACGATCAGCGATTTGGGCTTGCGAACGGTATTCTCTATCACACGTGAAACATCACAATCGCTAGCAAACTCTCGCGGTACGATTCGCGGCGATGCGTTGAAGCACGCGGTAAACGACTTGCTCAAATTGCCAGCGGGCAATCAACCGATTCCAGAGTATCGAATACTCCGCGGAATGGGAAATAGAAAGTATTCAGCGAAAGGCAGTTGCACCTATGCAGTGGAGACTGAGCCTGGGATTCACGCATTGGTGACGCGATTGTTTGAAGACCAGTTGATGTCGCGCCCACCGCGAGGCCAAACCCGTGCCATCCTCTACGTTTCCCACCGATCTGTGGACGCAGAACTTCGTAACGAAGCGTTCATCGAACAACTTCGCAGATCCGATTCGGATGCGGCATTCTATGCATGCGATGTACGTGGCATTGGCGACTCGCAGCCGGACATCTGCGGAGCCAATACGTTTCTCAATCCTTACGGCAGCGACTACTTTTTGGCCGCTCATGGGCTCATGCTGGATAGACCGTATTTGGGGCAACGCACCTTCGACGTGCTCAGAGTCGTCGATTGGCTTGTGGACCAAGGTCACACCGAGATCCATCTTGCAGGCAAAGGTTGGGGAGCTCTTTCCGCTGCTTTTACTGCTCTGCTGAGTAACGCAGTGAAGCAAGTGACGCTCAAGAATGCATTGCGTTCGTTTACCGAACTGGCTCAATCGGAAGATTACCATTGGCCCTTCGCGGCCTTGTTGCCGGGAGTACTGAAGAGCTTCGATCTACCAGATATTTATCAAGAGCTTCAGGCCATAGGGATCAAAAACATCGAGCCATGGGGCGAGGCAGACGGAGCGTCGTAATGGTGCTTGCTCATGGAAACCAAAGCTTCGCAGCATGGGCTGCGCTAGCCACAAAGCTCGCGCTCCCACGAGTGAACTCTTGGGGGCGGTGCTATGCAGCACCGCCAAATAGACGTAGGCGTGGTGATTGCGCCGTCGCTGCCCGTTCCGTTGGCTTGACAGGCATGTTTGCGAGCGCAGTCGTAGCGCACTCCATGTCGTTCTTCAGTTCTTTGGTTTGATCATTTGTCCATCGATTGGCACCCCAGCCAGCCAATAGAACTTGTTCGCCCGGTCCAGCGCTTCGGATCGCCAGTTCGATTGCTGTCTCGCGGTTCGGAACGATTTGAATCGAGGCTGGGTACTCACATCCGTCGAGAACTTGCCACACGGCTTTTTGTCCGCTTCGGGTCGATTGACGGCTTTGAGAGAGAATCACACGTGTGGCCGAACGTTCCAAAACACGTCCGTAGGCAGCTAGCTGTTCTGCGGTCGCGGCCTCGGGGACTTCTGCCACACAAATAATAGGTGTTCCATGCTTGGACAAAGCATGCATCGCTACCGCCAATCGATCGGCTTGGTCGGCGCTGTCGATCACAACGGGACAGTACTCAGAACTTGGAACACGCTGCATGCGACCAGGGATTTTATGTAGCCGTTCGATTCCTTGTACGATTTCAAACAGCTCAAGACCGAATGCATAACCAACCGCAGCGGCCCCGAGCATATGCCGAGCATTGTGATCTCCAAGCAACAGGCTAGTGAGTGGCATGACACAATTGCCAGCTGAAACCATGAGCGACTGTTCGCCAGGCAGGCTATTCATTCGCTTTCCGCGAACATCTGCGACTGCATCGAGCCCGTATCCGATCGAATGCGGTTGATGACGTTCGATCCAACGATTGAGTCGGGCATCGTCGGCATTATAGGCTACGATTCCATGTTGCTTCAGTTGGCCAACGATTCGGTGCATGGCATTTTCAACGCCACGAGCTTGCAAGGAATCGATGCGTTGCGATTTCCTAAGTCCTGTAAACAAGAGGACGTCAAATTCGATACCGCTCGCTGCATGCGAACGCAACATATCGTCCGTCAGTTCGATCACGGCTGCTGGTGTCTGGTTCTCGGCACTTGTTGCGAGCCACTGAGCAAGTTCATTTCCGTCTGCATTGGAATGGGCCACCAGTCCTGCTTCTTTGCCATCGCTTGCACCGAGCGAAGTGTAGTAAGCAACTCGATTGCCAATTTTCTTTAGCATCGAGGCGACCAACAACCCGGCTGTGGTCTTTCCATGCGTGCCGACGATTGCAATGGTAAGCATCTTTTCACTTGGCTTGCCGGCGAGTGCATGGCAAAGGCGAGCATAAGCTTCACGCACATCGGGAACGATGCACTGTGGGACACTGGAGGGCAAAAACTGCTCGGTGAGAATCGCTTTCGCGCCACAGTTGATAGCATCGATCGTATCGCGTGCGGCATCCGACTCGTCGTCCAAGCCGATGGCAAAGACGCAGTCCTTGACAGAGTTGTCGATGCTGGACAGACATGCATCGCATCGGATGTCGTCGGCCCCGACGATTTGAGCCGACGGAAAAAGTTGCCGAAGCGATACGGAAGAATGAGAATTGTGCGACATGCCTGTGGCCTCCTTGCCAAGTTTATTTGTGTTGTCCGTGGATCATCCTGATCCAAGATTCGACTTGCGGGTTTGCGTCACTGGGAGACTCAAGACCGCATCAACTAAATAACAACGTGTCTCAAACCAGGGGTCCCCGTCAAGCCGAAAAAACAACAAAAACACTGGCGTTTTGCTAGCATTCTCAAGAGTGGAGCGATTCGTTTGATCGCGTTCCGGCTTAAACTTGCGAGCGGGTTGAGTTTTTTGGCTAGACCGAATAACGGTTGCGAGCCTTACGATCGCGGGGTCATTTATCGTTACACGCGGTAACGCTTGCCAATGAAAAAAACAATTTGCTTGCGTCGGACTCGATTCGCGTTGTAGGATTAGTCGTATCTAGGCAATGCGATTAGGGCCTATCGTAACTCTTTCCTCTTCCTGGCTTTTTTCGATATTTGAGGAGTTCTGATCGTGATTCACTATTCGTGTGACAGATGCAAACGGGAAATCGATGGTTCGACTGATTTGAGATACACCGTCACCATCGAAATTGAAGCGGCATTAGACGGTCCGGATCATGAGTTGGTCGATGATCCGGATCATCTCGATGACATCCAGGACATGCTGGATTCCGCGGACGACTTGTGCAGTTCGGTGTTTGATGACGAAGTGTATCAGCGGAAGCAGTTTGATCTCTGCAAAGACTGCTTCCGGCAGTACATCAAAAATCCATTGTCGCGAGAAACAACGACGCCGATGGGTTTCAGCAAAAATTAGCAGTTGTCCAAGAGTTCAACCGCAGCAAATTTTTCTCCTTCTAGCATCGAAAGACTCGCTCCGCCTCCGGTGCTAATATGCGTGACTGAGTCCGCAAATCCGAGTTGTTCGATTGCTGCAGCGCTATCACCTCCGCCGATAATGCTTGTCCCGTCGCATTTGGCGATTGCCTCAGCAACTGCGATCGTACCTTGGTCGAATGGTGGCATTTCGAAAACACCCATTGGACCGTTCCAGACAATTGTCTTGGCTTTCTCGACGATGGCGGCAAATTTCTTGGCGGTTTCAGGGCCGATGTCCAGTCCCTGCCATCCCTCTGGAATCTGTCCAGCTGGTACGACTTGTTTGTTGCAGCTCCCTTTGAAATCGTCGCCGCAATGAGTATCCACCGGTAGGACTAACTTATCTCCACCCATGGCGATCAGTTTCTTAGCAAGTTCGACTTTATCTTTTTCCACGAGGCTCTTTCCGGTTGCACCTCCCTGGGCCAACGAGAACGTATAAGCCATCGCACCGCCGATCAAAACTTGGTCGCACACACCGAGCAGGTTTTGAATGACATTGATCTTGTCGCTCACTTTGGCACCGCCGAGGATCGCGACAAAGGGCCGTTGAGGATTGGCGATCGTGTCGCTTAGATATTGAATTTCCTTGGCGACCAGGAAGCCTACAACTTTGGGCTTGCTGCCCATAGCCATCGGCACAGCGACCATGGAGGCCTCCAATCGATGGCAGGTTCCGAATGCGTCGTTGCAATAGATGTCTGCCCAACTTGCTAGCTTATTGGAGTAGACCGGTTCGCCATCCTTTTCGCCCGGATTGAATCGCACGTTTTCCAAAACCAGCACTCCGCCGTTTTGAAGCGACTGGACTTTGGCCTCTGCATCGGCACCGACTGTATCGGATGCAAAGGCGACAG
>Ga0163144_10028072_pt1 | contig 10871 bp, 3 predicted proteins | sample OliLak19BULKMAT1_FD_123175 | JGI IMG/M metagenome (GOLD analysis project Ga0163144, IMG submission 123175) | Freshwater microbial mat bacterial communities from Lake Vanda, McMurdo Dry Valleys, Antarctica - Oligotrophic Lake LV.19.BULKMAT1 | ecosystem: Environmental > Aquatic > Freshwater > Lake... | reverse complement strand
GGAGTTGGGAGCGCGGGTCGCGCTTATGGCAGTTGCCTAGCGATCCGGTAGCCCAGCCCTGGGCGGTGCAGCAATCTGGCTCAAAAGGTTAGGTTGTATATCCATCGAACCGCCGTGTACGAGACCCGTACGCACGGTGGTGTGAGAGCCTCTCCCCGTCAGCTTAACGGCTGGCGGGGCGGGCTACTCGATTAGTCGCTTTTTTCTTTTTTCGTTGATATTATATAGTTTAAGGTTGGTCTTTTGGTATTTTCCTCTCTTTCCAATCGGATCAAACCACCTTCAAATGTCCAATCAAAAGTCACTTCATTCTCACCATAAACAAAGTATTTTTTCTTGAATTCTAACTCTTTCATATTGTCATATCCAAAATATTGTGTAATTGAATCAATAAGAGTTTCAGATTCTGTGTAATAAATAAACCTTGAAAGATTCTTAAAAACCTTTCTGAATGTCAGAACAAAGCCTTCCTGTTCAGGATAGTTGCTATAGATTACGTAATTGAAGTAATTAAAATAGAACTTAGGCAATTTGAAAGCATACGTTTCTATGTTTTCTACCTCTTCAGTAGGGTTTATTTCTACCACCGATTCCTTGTTACAGAATCCAATTGCTTCGTTAAGAAAGTCCTCTTTATTTTCAATATCATCAATCACTTCGGATAACTCTGAAATCAAATGTTTTGGTTCAATAATTTTCGTTGAAATATTGAACTCGTTGTAGAGGACTTTTGATTTAATCCTTAGTTTTTTATCTATCGCTACGAAATAATCGCAATGAGCTCCATAAAACGAGTGTTCACTATCAGCTTGTATATTTTGCATATTGTCAGTAGGCTTAGGCAATTTGTCAATTTTATATCCAATCATATCAAGCATCAAATATGCGGTGGTGTAGTATTCGTATTGATTGACAGGTTCTTTTTTATGTTTAAACGTAGTCTCTACATATTCGAGATACGTTATTTTGGTTCCGAGTTTTAATAAGAAATCGTCAATGTTCTTAATAACTTCATCATAGCTCCAATTACCAGAGTTATATTCAAGTTTGAAACCATAGTCAGCCATGGATTTTCTGAAGTCCTTGTAATACTCACCATCTTGCAAGAGTTTTTGAGAAAAAGGTCCAATATCCTTCATTAAATCCCACATCGTTGAGCTGGGTTTAAGGTTTGGAAACATCTTTTTCATAATATCTCGGTTTTCTTCTGTAATGTCAATCCCAGAAGGTTGCAATTGAAAAAGAGACTTCATTAAACCACACATTTTTCCCAAGCCCATTTCTTCAAGCGATTCGTCAAGGTCTTGAAATACTTTTTCCATATTCATTAGTTCGGATATGTCCTCTTTATCCTTTTCGGTCTCGAAGTATTCAGTTGGAGTTCCAAATAAAGGCTCAACGCTGTCCTTTCCCCATCTCAATAAGTGTTTATCAGAAAGGAATTCTAAAGTGTCCAAGTCCGCTTTGAAGAGCTGATTAGTTGGATTATAGCTTTTCATCAAGTCGGTGAAATGAGCTGGTGTATATGGGAATTGCAGATATTTCTTGTGCTTAGAAATAAAAGATTTGAGATCCTTAAATTCAGGCTGTTTAAGACTGCTTATTACATTCCAATCTAAGTAAACTCGAATCATTTGTTTCTGTTGCTTTTAATTGCGACTAACGTGAGCATCTACGCTGTTTGCGCCTGCGTTGGGTTGCGGGTTGGGCTTGGCGCAAATTGGCATAGATGCATTGTTCGTCATATATTTATTAGCAGCATAGGTCTGTTACAGGATAAAGTGCCGAAGTCCTCAAAATCCTAACCTCTCCTAAGTTACCTCCAAGTGGGTCATTAAAACTTCCAGTGGGTTCAGGCAATAATTCTATCCCGAGAATACTGAGTGGCGTATGCTCTGGCAAGCCTAAATCCCGAAGAAGAATAGCAATTTCTTCCTGCCTCCAAAGTGTATGGGCTTGAATTGGTACTTGTATGTTTTGCGTCAGTTTGCGATTAGTCGTTGTCACTGCACCTACGAAATTGTATTCCAGTGTTAAACCTGCGCTTTTTTTATATGATGCAGCCTTTGTTCGATTCAACACACTCCCTAACCTTTTATCCAATTCTATATTCCGCATTGTGCTGCCGTCAGCTTGCTGCACCTGTGCATACAATACAAACCATATTTGAGTATTGGGAGGCAAGGCTTGTATATCCGTACCGTTATGGAATGCTTTGGCATAAGCGGATGAAGCAAGAATGCCGTTTTTTACTCTGAACAAGTTGCATCGCAGCGACGGGCATGGATGCTGAACGCCTTCCAGCACAACAGGTGGTCCAAATCTCGCCTGCGCTGTACTCCAAAACGGACGTGCGGGTGAGCCTTTGTCATGACCGACACGAAATTCATAAGCATAGAACCCAAATAATTCTGGTGAATCAGGGTAAGTTCCGGGCGGGAGCGGCACCAAATAATGCCTGTCGGAATCTTGCGCTTTGACAAGACGCTGCATGGCGGTCAATCCAGCAAAGTCGTCAGACTGCCCAGGTGAAACAACTCTGATGAGTTCAGGGTCAAGCGACCATTGCTGGTAGCCACTTGATTCTGGCAGCGGTTGGTAATGTTGTAATAACATAGGGTCAGCGGTTTGTGCCAAGACCCTAACAAAATAGGCATCCCTGTCGTCATTCGGCGGCGTTTCAAACTCCAGCCACAGCATCTTGCGACGTTCGCCAGTGCTTGCATATCCTTCACCAACGGTATATGGGCTTAATGCAATCCCTGCCGAAACAACTTTTGGAATCTGCTTTGGCGGTGCTGTAATAGGTAAATGATTTTGACAACCTACTTCAAGTTCTTCACCATTCTCGAGCAGTACAGTCAGAAAATATTGAACCTGCACTTCATAAGGTTTGTCGTCCGTACCAACTGGAGGCTTAAATGCATCAACAAACACCACCTCCATAACATCACGGTTCGGCTCGGCTTCCTCGCTCGTAAGTGGCGTAACTGCGTGCATCATTCGGATTTCCCCAACCAATTGGCGAGGTTCGCTATACGAATTGCCGTTCAGGGTAATTTCCCGTTCAAATTTGAAGGTAGGTGCTGAAAAACCTTTCCATGTCCAGTCCCGGTTAATTCTCCACCGCAATACATTTATCCATTGATTGGGCAGTTCACCTGCTGCCATAAACACAAGGCTGCTGCTGTTGGCCGGGAGGTAATGCTTCAATCCTTTTGAGCAGCCAAAGATACCTCTTTCACCAGGGGGCATTTGAATAGTTGTATCATTTGCAACCAAACCAACAGCACCAGCAAGCCTTTGGACAAGCACAGGCAGTGCATCATTTTGAAGTACTATGGTGGTGGCTTGATTTTCTTTTTCTAAATCAGTGGGTTGAAGATAAACCGAGCGGATAATATCCTGTGGAGCCTGTGGCAAAAAGAAGTCTGCCTCTGAACCAGCGTGTTTGTGCAAAACAATGGTAGAAGTTTCACCAAGCCTTGCACGTTCATTTCCAAAATAGTTGTAATCTTCTTCGCCTACACCCCTTACTTCGATTTTTACATCTCTAGCAGAAGGTATCAATAAAGTGCCACCAGGATTTGGAATAGTCTGTGTACTTAAATCCAAATCGTTCAAAGTTGAACAATCTTCGAACTGCAATTCCAAATCGTAAGGCTGACTTAAATCTACTGGAAAACTTCGGGTAGTTTTATACCATTCTATATATCCTTCCTCGTCAATCTCAGACGGGTAAGGGTCAAAGTCAGGTATCCTTACCAATACTCTAATTGCCAAAATAGGTGTATCAATGTCTGGCACGGAGGGGTTAGTAATATCTGATACGGGCAGTCCTTTGTTGGCATTTAATATTGCCAACAATACTGCCCGAACATTCGGGTATTTTGTGTAAAGTGCTTGTGGTAAATCAATTTTGGGTCTAAAAACTCGGAAATTCGTAAGTGTTGCGTTTTGCGGATTTGGGTCTTCTTCAAACCATGTAACAGCGCTTGGCGGTACAAAACGTTTAAAGTGAACATGACAAATTGGGGATTCACCGGGCAATATTTGATTGTCACCCAGTGTTGGACCTCCATTTGTCGCATCAACCATGCGTACTCTGAATTCATATTTGTCTCCATATTTCAACGGCACGTCGTAGGCGTTTTCAGAATGGTAGTACAACGGCTTTGCTCTTTCTCTCCCCATAATGATTAGCATATCATCAGGGTCGCTCACAACCAAGGAACCTCCTTTCCAGCGGGTGAAATAAGAAGGAAGCCAGAATTGCTCTTGTATTGTGGACGGGAAAACCTCCGTTCTTGATTCCCAACTCATAGCACCGAAATCAATGCCCGCAAATACAAACTGGTCTGTAGCAACTTCGCTCAATGTATGCCAATTCAATGTGCCATTTTCCCTTACATCAATACGATATCCAACGACACCCATTGGAGCTTCTGCTGGTACGTTCATGGTTTCAGGGTCAAGTCCCATTTGGCGGTTTTGAGCAATCAAAATATCTTCATCATCCCAAGCGAGTTGAATGCCTTCCTCCCTTATCGGCGCAGGTTCATCGCCACTTTCCTCTAAGTGGTTTCTAAATTTTGCTTGACCTGCATGAACGATTTTTGCAAATCCATCATTAAAACGGCTTACTTCTATGAAAGACTCATCAAAATTGCCAGGAAGAGGGGTCACAGTCGGGTCATCGACGACCGGGAACAAAACTGGGGTGAACAATTGGCGGCTTGCTTGTAGAGCAGGTATGCGCGTGCCAAACACTTTCAGAAACCCATCTGTGCCCACAAGACTACCATAATCGCTTGAAACATCAAGGCCGATGAACAACCATCCACCGTTTTTGAGCAAATCGGCTGGATTAACTTGCACGGTCAATTCATAAACAATGCTCATTTCCTTTGCTAATCGAGGCTGTCGCAAGGCAAAAGACATGGCTTCTGCCCAACTAACCGTATCGTCAATTGGCTTTGAAACAGGAGGTGTTTTTGGAGGACAATTAAGCAAACATGTATAAGTGTCATCTGCAGAAGCCAGTTTGGTTTTGGGGGCAGTAAACGCAAAAGCACTGGTGTAGGTACTCATCAGATGTTTGCGTACCATGAACTCCGCTTTGCGAATAGGAACTGCTTCCGATTTGGTAATCTTAAATTGAGCCGCCAGTTCTTTGAACAATGCAGAACGATTAACAGACATCGGAGGTGATAGGACTTCAGTCGTATCTACATCACTAAATCCGGGCATCTGTTGCCAGTTTTTAGAAAGAAACGCCTTAAAAACCAGATTGCAATCTGCAAAGGTTGGTCCAGGGTCTGCAACAGGTAGTCCTGTGCCCAACGGCAGCAAGGGGCTGCCGCTTGGTATAACCAAGATATTGACGGACAGCGAACTAGTGTTTGCGTTCCAGCTTTGCAGAAAGGACGCTATTGTTAATTTATGTGGTGTTGTTGCCATTTTTCAAATTTTTAAATAGAACCAATTTCTTTACTTTCCTCATAAGCATAGGAAGCGCTAATGTTAATGACTAAGAAAATACTGACATTAACGGCTACCTCACCCGAAGCAATTCCATTGCCGCCCGAAATATAGCCCTGCAATTCTGCGGCAATGTTTACAGAAGCAACGCCTAAATCAATACCTGCTTCTAATTTAACCAACCAGAGCCAGGCTTCAGTTGTGCCGTCCCAGACATATATTACTCCACCGGCAATAAATGCTTGGGCTCCAAACGGACCTATGTTTGTACCTGCCCCAATCCCTGCATATCCTCCAATTTTTAATTTTGTTTTTGATTTAGGTGAAATAATCCAAGATACACCTATATCAAGGCCAAGAACAACGAAGAACACTCCGCTTATTGGAATTTTTGCTTGCGCTCCAAATCCAATTTTTGCATCTAGCGCAAATGCCATACCAACTTCAGAATCAATTGAGACTCCAGCCGATACTCCTCCTTTGAATTTTAACTCGAGCGAAAAAGGGTTTAGTGTTTTTTCTAATTCTTTTTCTTTTGCAGTTGCATCTCTTCCATTCTCCTTTAACTGTTTAATTTCATCCTGCAATTGTTTAATTCCTGAATCTTCAGGAACTGCGAGAAGACATTTAAACTTAGTGGTACCTTTGTAAAAGTCAATTATTAACTTACATTGGTAACCAACTGAAAGTCTTATTTCGTGCTTCCCATTGGTCATGCCCAACTCAATATCTTTCACACGTTGGTCTTGGGCGAAGCCAGGGATGAATGCTAATGCATCTCGAATGACAGGGTTCATAAGAGATAATCCTTCAACTAACTTCGATTGCTGTTGAGTCCCGGACCTTAGAGAGAAGCGATTGCCAAATAATTTGGAAATGCCAACCATACTTATCCAAACAAAGAAGGTGTCCAACTCTGCCTTCCAATCGTCATAATTCAGTTCAAACCTTAGTGTCGACTGGTCATATTCTACAACCATTTGGTTTACGCCATCTTGCGCCATCAAAAGAGGAGCGCGTGGATTAGATAAATTTACAGCAGAATTAAGTTGTAACTTTCCTGTACCATTTTGAACCAATAATTTATAATTGTTGATAGGGAACTCAATAGTATTCGCAATAGGGGGAAAAACCCCTTTTGTGGAAAACAACGCAAACGGGTCGGCAAAAGCAGGTTTCAAACTCGATGAAATTTCACCTGTTCCTGCAACAATCATTGGTCGGCGGAACAGAAAAGCTTGCGAGCCTGTGTTTTGCATAAAGCCATAGTCGAAGCGGGGTTGTGGTGAAAACAAATCGGCTGGGTCGGCAAAGCGAAAGGGGCCGGCAGGTCCACTCACGCTCATGGTGTTGCCTAAAGGTGGCAGCCAAGTATTTTCAATAAACAAAGGTGTACCTCTTGACACATCTGCCGAGGTGGCTTCCTGCGGGTCAGCGATGTTGCCGGGTGCCGCCATCTTTACTACAGACCATGAGCCATTATTCGGAAGCACAGGCTGCCCCCTCAGTACGCCGATAAAATTTGGCGTGCCAGCATTGTCTGTTACGTCCACCTCGAAACGAGTTGCTCTGAATTTGAAGCCTGAATTACCGATGTTGAGTACGGTGTCAATGGGACCACCGATTGCGCCTTGGTCAACTATTAGTTTTTGCAAAGCCTCTTTTGAGAGCAACCTTGGAAGCCATGGATTGACAGAGGCATCGGGTTTGGGTTCCAATTGGATGAATCCCAAAATTCCCCGTGAAAAAACATTGACATCCATCTGTCCATCGAATTGAACAATGGCATCAAAATAGACAGGTACGAGTTCAATGTTGTTGCTGTTGGCAGGGTCGCTAAATTGAAGGATGTTGTTTGATGCGGGACGGATATTTTTTAGGTTGAAACACCCTTTGAACACACCCGGGCGGAATTCATAAGGATTATTTGGTATTGCTGGCGGCGTAATAAAATTAAAAATGCCTGACTGAGTAGCCTGCCAGCCGCTGTCCTTGCGGATTACGCCCCCACCACTTCGCCGCTCTATGGTTACAGAACGAGTTACGGTAGTTCCCCATGGATAAATCTTTGACACGAACTTGATGATTTCAAAAGCCGTGCGACCTACCATTATTTTGAACTGAACCTTGCCAATAGAAGCCAACGCCGCCGGATTTTCCCACTCGCTAAAATTGGAAGCACCATAACCTGAAAGGTCAAAACGGGTAACTGGCACAAATGGATTGCTGCCTCCCAATGAAAATTCTGCATTGAACTGGCTTTCTACCGAAGCATCTGATTGAAGAGTAGCCCCCAGCACGCTCAAGCCCAGTTCTGTTCCTGTTAAAAGTTCATAGCCGTTCAGGGTCTGAACCATCAACCCTTCAAACCCGGGCGAAGGTGATTCAAACTTTGGCGTCCCCGATTCTGCCATCAGATTGAATTGGATGCCTCCCTGCATATTTTTATTCGGAAACTCAGGGCGGACAATATTCAAGGAATCAGCATTTCGATTTACAGTATTTAGAGGATCAAGAGTAAAGCCCGCCTTCAAGCCAAAAGCAAGAGTAGTCAAGGCAACGGCTTGCTTTCCTTTGGAGAATTCCTCATCAATTTGTCGTGCAACGACTTCGGGAATTATCGGAGAAAGTTCCTGACTAACGCTTATGAGCCTTGTTGGCCCTCCATCAGAGGCAGAGGATAGGTTTTCGGGAAACCATCCCAAAGCAGCAATGTTTTGGTCTTCCGACAGCGTTCTTACAGGTTCCCATTGCACTTGCGGCAGTGTGAAAATATGTACAGTGCTTAATGGGGTATGCACCGCCAAATTCTTTACAACGAAGGTATTGCTGCTCTGGGGTGCCTCAGTTTTCACCATCTTAGCCATATATCGGGAGTCGCTTTGGCGACCAAAAAGATTCGGGCTGACAGAAACCCCTATCAAATCCATGTTAGTTGAAACATCCAATAATTTCCAACCTGTCATTCGTTTTTCAAGGTCGTCAAAAACTCTTTCCGCTTTGTTTTTTTCTTCACTTTGCTTTTCATTAATTGTATGTCTCGTTATCGTATCAAGTTCATTTTTCTCAACGTTGACCGGAAGCGGTCGAATTGTAGGTTCGCTTGATGGCTTGATGCCCACACCTATTGAATGCAATAGTTCTCCTTTATAGGTAACGATTGGGCTTGTAGGTTCCTTCCATTGCACTTGGGCATAAAGGGCTGAAGTCGCCCGATTGTATTGCGAACTTTCTCTTATATCCAAACCGCCTCTAAGGTTACTTACATAAGGGTCTGGTAGGATTGGCTTCCACCTAAATAATCCATGTACTAATGTCAGAGAACCTAATTGGATATTGTTTCGATTGTCATTTGATATATCTCCAAATAAATACAACCCTGCAGCCTGTGAAACAATCAACAAAGCATTCTCCAATGCATAAGGTTTGGGCTGTTTTTTTAGTGCATTGGAGTCTTGTAGTAACGTGCTAATTTTTATATCCTTCCCCTTAGCCTGAAATACAACCCATCCTGTCAACTCGTTCAGATTTGATAGAGAACCTTCCGCAAAAACTGGACGGTCAGGCTGCATTTTTCCATTACATCCGGCCATGAGGGTCTCTCCTTCCGATGCATGGCAATAATAGACTAGTGCAAATACACCCTTATAATTTAAGTGAAGAGGCACTCTTGGCGGGTTTTCAGGAGAAATATTCCAGCATGAGAATCTTTGGTTTATTTCAACCAAAGATGAAGTATCAACCTCCGTTTTGTCACTATAAAACAATAATGCCTTTGGGTAAAGTAGAACCGACGTATTGTTTGGAATGGCATTTGGCTGAATTTCGTCAGAGCCAATCCAACTTGCGGTCAAGTCTGCGGACAATTGCAAAGCCCACCCTCCATTGTTTTCTGGTTCGCTGAGGGTGGCAGGATTGCTTACTCTGACAATTGGCAAAGCCCAAAATGAATGTAAGATAGTAGCATCCCCTTCAGCGACAAACAAATTGCTGTGAGTGAAATCCGCTTTCCATGTTTGAGGAGATGCTTGACACGGGATGAAGATGTGGTTCAGAGCAGCATCATAAGATACGGGCAAACTCAGGTTGTCGAAAGTTAGATCGTTGCCATAACCATTGAATTCGCCCTGACTTCCTTTTACGTTTATTAATTGTCCATTTTCCCATTCAAAGATTACTTCATCTGGATATTTAAATTCAATTTTTTGTGCTGCACTACATCCCTCAGTATCAAAAGGGCTTTTTTCCGGCTGAACCAATTGAAGCGTTAATGTACCTGAGAAGTTTCCCTTAAAGTCTAAAAATTGTCCGTTCCATTTTTTTTCATTTTTGATAGTAAAACTTCCTTCTTTTATGTTAAAACCAATATAATCATTAGCACCGGCCTTAGATGAAAACAGTTTGCCAAGCAACCAAACGTGTCCTGCTTTCAGTGCAACAGACTGATTGTGTCTGAAACTGTCAAGCCAAATGTTCCGCTTTGCCTTAGAGAATAAAAAATAAGGAACGTTGCCGTTTTGAGAGCGTACGGTCAACTTATCTTCAAAATAATAAAAATCAAACCAAATGGGTAAGCCGTTTTGAGAATTAAATGGCCCCATTCGCTCACCTACCTTTTGATTCCATCTCCATTCAGCAGAGGTCTCTATCGGATTGATTGGAAGGCGCAACTCTCCCATTTGTGAGCCTACAATAGGAATATTCTCTTTTCCTGCCAACCGCTTGACGATAAATTTATCCTCGTCAGGCAACTTATTTACGGCATATTTTCCGAACTCAAGAATCTTCTCCTTGGTGGGTTCTAGTTCAAATTCAGTAGTATGCAATTTGTCCGAAGAAATGTCCTGACGGTTTCTTCGCAAATTGTAGCCAACCACTCGACGAATAGTATCCAACTGCATGTCGCTCTCAGATGAAAGCGCAGTTAAGTCTTGTGTTAAGTTGACTAATTTGGCGGTGGCTTTGTCTTTTTCCATTATTTAATATTTTAATTTTGGTTTTAATTTTGACGAACGGCAGTCTGTCCATCTACCCCTCCAATTTCTTGCTTTCCCACTCCCACATGCAACCAGTAGCCTACCATAACTATAATTCAACGGCACGACCCAATTCGCTTTCCTCTTCCTCCACATCGCCCAAAGCGTCCTAAACGACGTAAAACCAGCCCCTGCGAGCCCTTGTAGCGCTTTGAACAACACCTTGAGCATGCCCGGAGAAAAGATAGTCATCAATCGCCTTAGGTTGTAGACTGTAAAGATCAATCCTACATCTGCACTGGCTCGTTCCAGGTAGCGTTTGGTCATGACGTGATCAAAACCCCATTGCCGTTTGATGGTGCCATAGGGATGCTCCACCAGTTGTTGTCGAAGTTTGTAGGTGGCCGGATCAGC
>Ga0163144_10028068_pt1 | contig 10872 bp, 8 predicted proteins | sample OliLak19BULKMAT1_FD_123175 | JGI IMG/M metagenome (GOLD analysis project Ga0163144, IMG submission 123175) | Freshwater microbial mat bacterial communities from Lake Vanda, McMurdo Dry Valleys, Antarctica - Oligotrophic Lake LV.19.BULKMAT1 | ecosystem: Environmental > Aquatic > Freshwater > Lake... | reverse complement strand
GCGGGCGAGTTCGCGGGCGTCGTTGTCACCGATGAGCGCGACGCCTTCCTCGCTGACTTCGGCCAGGTAGATCTTCCACGCGTTCTTGGCAACCTTGCCGGCATCGGCTTTGTGGCGCGGCTTTTGCGGTGGGCGCTGATCGTTCCGTGATGATTCCCGGGTTGGCAGCTTTTCAGAGGCGTCTCCCTTTTCCCCATCCCCGGTTGACGAGCCATCCTTCTCCATGATGGGGTCTTCCGGCTGGCTTTCCTTTTCCGAATCCTTGCCCTGCGACTTCCCTTTCCCGCGCCTGCGGCGGTTGGGTCGCTTCGCCTCCTGCTGCTTGCCTTTCCCGGAGCTGTTTCCGGAATCATCCGGGTTCGTGCCGCGATCCGATTTCACATCCGGCTTGGGCTCCTTGGCTTCATTCGGTTCTTTCTTCGCCCCCGCCTTGCGGGGTAGTTTGCTTGAGACCCTGCGGCTCTTGGGCTCCTTGGCTTCTTCGTTGGCAGGCTGGGATGATGCGGAATTCGTTTTTTCTGGCATGTGAATGGCGTGGTTGCGGAGTCGGGAAACCCGCGAAAAATGATGTGACTCAGTTCCTGATATCGTCGGCGTTATTCACGATGCCGTCCTTGCCTTTCGAAATGATGTCGAAGTCGGGGTTCTTGGCGAGCGGATCGGAGCCGACCCTGTATATGTATTCGGCGCCCCAAGGATCAATGATTTTCACTCCGGCTCCTGTGCCTTCCGTCCAGCCCTGCTTGTTGGTCACGGGATCGAGCTGGGAAACGTAAATCTTCTCCTGCGGGGTGGCGTTGGCTCCGTTGTAGTATAGCAGGGTGAAGAGGCTATTGCTGTTCCCAGCCGGTGGATAATTTCCGTTGTCGAGCTTGTATTCCTCAAGGGCATTGGAAAGGAGTTTGACCTGGATTTCCGCCTGGGAGTTCGCCTGTTTCTGCGTAACGAATTGAAAGCCGCCGACGGAGAGGCCCATCAGGATGATGATGATCGTGACGGTCACGAGCATCTCGATGAGAGTGAAGCCTTTCGTCCGGGCAGGGGAAAAATTGGGTTTCATTGGTTCAAGTTGTTTGCCATGCGCCGAAAGGTAATCCGGATCCGGGGAATTTCACCCCGGAATCTCCCGGTCACTGTTCGCTCATCGTGGAGATCATCTTGATCAGCGGCAGGAAGAGGGCGAAGACAACCGCACCGACGACAAGGGCGAGGAACACGATCATGAGCGGCTCCAGGATGGAGGTGAGGGCGGTGACCGCGTTATCCACCTCGTCGTCATACACGTCGGCTATCTTGAGAAGCATCTCGGGGAGTTGTCCGGTTTCCTCGCCGACATCCACCATGGAGATGACCATGTTGGGGAAAACACCGCTGGCGGAGAGAGGGGTTACGATGGATTCACCCTCCTTGACGGCCTCATGCACTTGGGAGATGGCCTCGGCGATGATAACGTTGCCGGCGGTGTCGCGGGTGATGTTAAGCGCCTGGAGGATGGGCACGCCGGAGGTTACGAGGGTGCCGAGTGTGCGTGCAAAGCGGGAGACGGCGGACTTGCGCGTAACGTCCCCCAAGATCGGCAGATGGAGCTTTGCCTTGTCGATGAACTTCCGCCCGCCCTTGGTCTTTCCGATCGCATTGAAGCCGGTGTATATCCCGCCTGCTGCGACGAAGAGCCACACCACGTTTGGGATGCCCAGGATTTGCCTGCCAAGGCAGAATTCGGAGAAACCAAAAACAATCTGTGAGATCAACGGAAGACTCGAATCGGTTTCGGAGAACATCTCCTTGAATTTCGGGACGATGAAAATCATCAGGAAGATGAGGATGGCCACCGCGATGAACATGACGATGGCCGGATAGACCATGGCGGAGACAATCTTGTTCTTCAGCTTCTGCGCCTTTTCCTGGTATTCGGCGAGGCGGTTCAGGACGATCTCGAGCACACCGCCGAGTTCCCCGGCCTTTACCATGTTCACGTAAAGCTTGTTGAACATCTTGGGATGCTGGGCGAGCGATTCGGAGAAGGTGGAGCCGCCTTGCACGGAATCGGCAAGCGAGCTGATTGTGGATTTGAGGGCGGGGCTGGGTTCCTGTTTCCCAAGGACGGTGAGTGAGCGCAGCAGCGGCAGGCCGGAATCGATGAGGGTTGCCAGTTGGCGGGTGAAAACCATCAGCACCTTGGGCTTCACCGTGGACTTGCCCTTGCCGAAGCTGATGCTCTTGCCCCCTGTCTTTTTCAGAGCGGTTCGTTTCGCTATGATCTTATCCTTGCCGTGTCCCTCCTCTGAAATCCTCGTTGGATAGAGACCCTGGGAACGGAGTTTCTGGATGGCTTCCGCTTCTGTGGCTGCGGCGACGCTTCCGTCGGCCTGTTCACCTTTTGCGTCGAGTGCTGAGTAAATGAAGTTTGGCATGGGATTTCTGATGGACGTTACTGAAAGAATGATGGCGGAACGGCTTTTGGCGATGGAAAAGTTATGGGAAATTCATCCCGCGCGGGCGTCACTTGCGGGATTTTGGAGCGGATCAGGTGTATTTGAGAACTTCCTCGATGGTGGTTTTCCCCAGATAGATGTTCCGCAGGCCGTCCTCGCGGAGGGTGTGCATGCCCAGTTCGATGGCTTTCTGCTTGAGGACAACGCTGGGTGCGCGGGCGGTGATCAGCTCGCGGATGGGCTCTGTGATGTTGAGCAGTTCGTAAAGCCCGGCGCGCCCGCGGTATCCGGATTGTCCGCATACCTCGCAGCCTGCACCGGTGTAGAACTGCTTGTCGCCGAGTTCATGGGGCGAGATGCCGAGCTGGGAGAGGATGGCCTCGTTCGGTTCGTAGGGGGTTTTGCACTCCTTGCAGATCGTGCGGACGAGGCGCTGGCCGAGGACGCCTTCGAGCGAGGCGGCGACGAGGAATGGCTCGCAACCCATGTCGATGAGGCGGGTGACGGCTCCCGGTGCGTCGTTGGTGTGGAGGGTGGAGAGCACAAGGTGGCCGGTGAGCGCCGCCTGGATGGCGATGGTCGCGGTTTCCTTGTCGCGCATTTCCCCGATCATGATGCGGTCCGGATCCTGGCGCAGGAAGGCGCGGAGGATGCGGGGGAAATCGAGGCCGATCGCCTCGTTGATTGGGATCTGGATGATGCCGTCGATGTCGTACTCGACGGGATCCTCGGCGGTGAGGAGCTTGGAATCGATGGTGTTGATGCGGCGCAGGCCTGCGTAAAGGGTGGTGGTTTTGCCAGCTCCGGTCGGCCCGGTGACGATGAAGATCCCGTTGGGTTTCTCGATGGTCTCGCCGATGTATTCGTAGATGTCCGCCGGTAGGCCGAGGTTTTCCAGGGAGAGGTTGACCGAGGAGCGGTCGAGCACCCGCAGCACGATGGACTCGCCATGGTGTGTTGGCAGGGTGGAGACACGCATATCCACGTGTTTCTCGCCGATCTGCTTTACGATGCGCCCGTCCTGGGGGATGCGGCGCTCGGCGATGTTCATGTTCGCCATGACCTTGATGCGGGAAAGGATGGGCAGAGCGAGGTGAACCGGCGGGGGCGCCATCTCATACAGTGCGCCATCAACCCGGTAGCGGATCTTGAAATCCTTCTCGAAAGGCTCGAAGTGGATGTCCGATGCTTTCTCCTTGATCGCCTGGTATAGCACCAGATCAACATAGCGGATGATGGGTGCGGAGTTCGCCTCCGCCTCGGCGTTTTCGGGGTTGAACTCTTCTGCACCGCTGTCGAGCTGGGCGAGGATGTCGTCCATCGCCCGGCCCTCGCCGCCGTAGCATTCGTTGATCTTCGCCTCGACAAGGTAGTCGGGGGCGACGGCCACCACGATCTCGCGGCCCAATGCAAAGCGGAGATCCTCGACGGTCTGCGGGTTGAGCGGATCGACGAGGGCGATGTGGAGTCCCTGATCGTCGAAGTTGACGGGAAAAGCGCCGTGGAGGCGGGCGGTGCCTGCGGGAACCAGAGCGAGAAGGGCGTCGGGCGGAGTCCAGTTCTTGAGATCGACAAGCTTGGCCCCAAGTTCTGAAGCAACCACGGGCCAGACATCGTCGCGGGATTGGATGACCTGGAAATCGGCGAGCAGTTCGGGCACGGTCTTGCCGCTGTTTTCAACCTCGGCGAGGATTTCCTCCGCCAGCGAGGCGTCGATCAGGTCGCGGGATTGGAAAAGTTCAAGGAGTTGGCGGTTGTCCATTTTGGGTAAATTTCAACTTTCAGAATTCAACCTTCAAGGAAGAGGCAGGTGTTCTGAAATTGTGGGGGTTGAAGATGGAAATTGAGAGTTGGCTATTGAAAGTTGAAGGTTCTAGTCGAAGTCGCCCATGGTTGCGTGGACGACTTCGGAGCCGGAGGTGAGGCCGGAAAGCACCTTGCGGATGCCGTCCTCGCGCAGGGTGCGCATGCCCAGCTCGCGGGCACGGCGGCGGAGCTGGCTGGTGGTCAGGCCGGTGTTGATCATCGCACGGACCTCATCGTCGATGTTGAAGAGTTCGAAAATGCCCATCCGCCCGCGGTATCCGTTGCCCCGGCATTTATCGCAGCCGACAGGGCCGTAGATCGAGGCGTCGGCGGTGCGGGAGGCGTCGAGGTGGAGGGCGCGCATTTCCTTTTCCGTGAGTTCTGCGGGAGCCTTGCAGATGGGGCAGAGCTTGCGGACGAGGCGCTGCGCCAGGATGGAGCGCACGGCGGATGCGATGAGGAAAGGTTTCACCCCGATATCGGCGAGACGCGCCACTGCGGAGGGGGCGTCGTTGGTGTGGAGGGTGGAGAAAACAAGGTGGCCGGTGAGTGAGGCGTTGATGGCGATGTTCGCCGTTTCCGCATCCCGGATTTCCCCGATCATGATGATGTTCGGCGCTTGGCGGAGCATGGCCCGGAGGGCGGCGGCGAAGGTCATGCCGATCTCGGACTTGACCATCACCTGGTTGATGCCGGGCAGCTCGTATTCGACGGGATCCTCGACGGTGATGATCTTCTTGTCCGGCTTGTTGATGACGTTGAGGCAGGCGTAGAGGGTGGTGGTTTTTCCGGAACCTGTGGGGCCGGTGACGAGGATGATGCCGTCGGGCAGGCCGAGCAGTTCCTCGAATTTCGCCTGATCATCGGAGAAGAAACCGAGCTCAGGCAGCCCAAGGAGGAGGGCTGTCTTGTCGAGGATACGCATGACGATGGACTCGCCATGGTTTGAGGGGACGGAGGAGACCCGGAGATCGACTTCCTTCTCGCCCATCTTGAGCTGGATGCGGCCATCCTGCGGGAGGCGTTTTTCGGCGATCGACATGCTGCCGCTCATGACCTTGAGGCGTGCTATGATGGCGGGCAGGAGTTTTTTCGGATGGGTATCGACGTGGATCAGCTTGCCATCGAGGCGGTAGCGGATGCGCACCGAGGTTTCCAACGGTTCGATATGGATATCGGATGCGCGGAGACGGAAGGCCTCTGTCAGGGTTTGCTGGACGAGCCGGATGATGGGTGCATCGTTCGACTCGGCACCGGCTTCGGAGTCCCCGGTGGAAACATGGAATGAATCTGCGGTCGATTCGCCACGCTTCTCCTCCACATTGTAGAACTGTAGCAGGTGGCGGTTGATATCGCTGTGTGTGGCGCAGGCGAGGTTCAGCTCACGGCCGATCACATGCGGGAGGCTGTCGAGCGTCTCGAAATCAAGGGGATCCGCCACCGCAACGGTGAGATACATGCCATCGTCGGAGACGGGGATGGCGCGGTATCTGCGGGCGATGTCTTCGGATACGGTGAGGATCACCGAGGGGTCGAAGTGGAATCCGGCGAGATCGACGAAAGGGATCCCGGCATTGGACGCAAGGGTTTCGGCGACCTGGACTTCGGTTAGGCCGGTGGTGTTGATCAGGTGCTGGATGATCGTTTCGCTGCCGCTGAGAGAGGCGCGCGCTGTTTTGATCTGTTCAGCGTCGATGATGCCGCCTTCGGCGAGCAATTCCGCGAGATAGTCTTCGTTTGAGAACACAGGGGTATGAATGAGAGAGGGATTTTTAGCGCAGGGACCGTTACCTGCCACATGCTTTCACGATGGTCAAATGGCGTGGGGGTGTCAACCAGCCACATCGGGAATTAGCCCGCGTGATTTGGGTTCGCGGCGACGCCCGGATGTCACCAGGGTCTTCTGGCAAAGCACAGTGAAATACCCGCCCGCCCGGAGCATGTCAGCATCGGCAGAGCCTGCGAAGGGCCGCATCAAGTCGGAGAGCGACAAAAGCGCATCCGATTCCAGCCACGGCCGGGACCATTCCACAAGGTCGGTGAAATTCACATCCGCGGTGATGTCGCGAAGCCCGGGATTGAGGTAAATCTCCGCCCCTTCGCTGCGCTGGTGGAGAAAATAAGCGCGGAGCGTTCCCTTGGGACGGCGGCGGTAGAGGTTGTCCGCCGCATCGCCGTAATCGATGGTGAGCATTGCTCCTTTTTTCCAGTCCGGCAGCCAGGACTCCAGCCACAGGCGGCAGGAATCGTGGATCTCCACCCTCTGGCCTTCGGGGAATTCCCGTTGGAAAATACTGCTCGGGGGTAGCTCTGTAGGCGGCAGGAAAATCTCGGCCGGCTTATCTCCGGAATGATCGAGGGCGATCTCAAGCCATGAACCGTCCCTTTTTTCGAAAAGACGCACGGGGAAGGCATCGACCAACTCGTTGGAATAAATGACGGCCTTTCCGGAGCACGCTTCCAGCGCCCCGCGGATCGATGTATGGTGACGGACTTTTTCCCCGAGGAGCGCTTTTTGCCGTTCCATGAGATGGGATGACGACTCCACGAGGTGGAAGCGGGCGCGCAAACGCAATCCGAGGGGCAGGTTCCGGATGACCTGTTTGGCAAGCGTGCCAAGACCCGGGCCGATCTCGATCACGTTCCTTGTCCCGGTTTCACGTAGAGCCCGGGCAACCCATGCGGCGATCGCCTTTCCCGGAGCTTCGGAAAGCTGTGGAGCTGTCGTGAAATCGCCTCGCGCACCGATGTCCCTGATGTTGCGCGAGTAGTAGCCATGGACCGGATCATGCAGCGCCCGTTCCATGAACTTCTCGAAGGGTTCCGGATTTTCTGGATGCACGGGCGGAGTGGCTGGCTGCGGGGATGATTCCCGGGAAACGAAACAACCGCGAACCCATCGGGCGCGCGGTTGTAGGAAAAGTTCCCGTCTTCGGTGAAGATTACTTCGTTGCCGCGGTGCGCGCCTTGCGGATGAAGCTGTTGACCGTTTCGGAAGGCTTGGCGCCAACGGAAAGCCACTTGTCCGCCTTCTCAAGGTCGATCTCGTAGTTGGTGCCTTCAAGCAGCGGATCATAGGTGCCGATCTGCTCGATGTAGCGGCCGTCGCGGCGCTTGCGGCTGTCGACGGCTACGATTTTGTAGTAAGGGCGGTCTTTGGTGCCCTTGCGGTTGAGGCGGAGAGAAACTGACATGATGTGACGTGTTGCGGGGTTGCCCGTTTTTGGGCGGGCGCGGAGGTTGCTTCAATTCCCGTAGGGCGACAAGAGAAATTTTGAGAAGTTTTGGGCCGAAGGGGGATGGATTCACTTTCGGGGTGCAGAAACGAAAAAACCCCCGTCGGGCGATCCCGACCGGGGTTTTCCGGAAAGCTTGCCTGTGCCCGATCCTCAGAATTTCTGGCTGCGGACGTGGCCGTAGTAGGACTCCACGCCGAGTTCCGGCGGGAATTCGGAAAGGCCGTCGTAAACGTTCATATCCACGCGGTTGTCCGTGCCGCACTTTTCATAAGGCGGCTTGAAGGTGCCGCGGTATGTGGGGCAGGTGAAGGTGAAAAGCTCGTAGAAGCCGTATCCCAGGCGGCGGAACATGCGGTTTGTGCCGTCAACGGCACCATATGACCAGCCTGCCTTGCGGCCGTGATCCTCAGTCCTGCGGACGATCATCTCCGGGATCTCGACAACTCCATACAGGATGTTGCTAAGCGCTCGTCCCAGCTTGCGTGTGGAGGTGTATTGGGACCCCGGAGGCGCATGGATGTCCGCGGCGACAAAGCCGGATAAAGCGAGGAGAGCGGAAGCGGTGAGAAGGAGTTTTTTCATGCTTGGGGAAAGTTATGGAATCGGAGCCGGGGTTGGCAAGGAGAAGTTTGGCGATTTTTCCCCTCACAGCTCGAAGGAAAGCACCTTGAGGATACCCGGTGTCCCGCGCAGCCTAGCGAGAAGCTCTGCGGAAGGCTCGGTATCAACCTCAATGACAGTGACGGCGGTCTTCTGCTCCTTGTTACGCGAAAGCGCCATGTTGGCGATGTTGACCTCCGCCTCCCCAAGCGTGGTTCCGATCACGCCGACGATGCCGGGGCGGTCGTCGTTTTCCACGAAAAGGAAGCGTCCGGTCGGGTTGGTCTCCACGTTGTGGCCGGCGATGTGGACGATGCGCGACGAGCTGCCGAAGAAGGTGCCGGCCACGGTGGTGGTTTCATTGCCCTTGATCGCGGAAATCTCGATCAGCTCGGTGCAATTGGTGGATAGCGCGACGGTGGATTCCGTGACGCCGATCCCGTGCGCCTTGGCGATGGCGGGGGCGTTGATCAGGTTCACCTGCGCTTCATGGTGTGCTGCGGAAAGGTAGCCGGTCAGGATCTGGCGGGTCACCAATTCCGTATCCAGCTCCGACACCGGACCGAGATAGGAAACGCGGATCGAATCACACTGCGCCGGCGCGATGACAGAAAGCAGTTTTCCGAGAGACGATGCGAGATTTAGATAAGGGCCGACCAATTCCAAGGTCTTGGCGTCGAGGTTCGGCATGTTGACCGCATTGCGGATCTCGCCGGTCATCAGAAAATCCTTGATTTGGATCGCGACCTCGATGCCGACGTTTTCCTGCGCTTCCGCAGTGGATGCGCCGAGGTGGGGTGTGAAAACGGTTTTCGGCGCAGAGAACAGCGGGAAATCGGCCGGTGGCGGCTCGACCTCGTAAACATCCAGCGCGATGCCAGCGAGGTGCCCGGCATCGATGGATGCCTTCGCCGCGGCTTCATCGACCAGTCCGCCGCGAGCACAGTTCACGATGAGCGCACCCTTGTTCATCAGGGCGATGCGGTCCGCATTCATGATATGCTTGGTATCAGGTGTCATCGGGATGTGGAGCGTGACAACGTCGGCCCCAGCGAGCGCCTTGTCCGCAGTCTCGGCGAGTTCCACTTTCAGGGACTGTGCGCGGGCGGCTGTGAGGAAAGGATCGTATGCGACGACTATCATGCCGAAGGCCTGGGCGCGTTTCGCAAACTCCGTGCCGATGCGGCCCATGCCAAGGATGGCGAGGCGTTTTCCGAACATCTCCACGCCACCATAGATCTTGCGATCCCAGCGGCCCGCGATCATCGAGGAGTGCGCGGGGCCGATGTTCCTGGCCAGCGAAAGCATCAGCGCGAATGCGTGCTCCGCAGTGGAAATGGTGTTTCCGCTCGGGGTGTTCATCACCACGACCCCGTGGTCGGTGGCCGCATCGCGGTCGATGTTGTCCACGCCAACCCCGGCGCGGCCGATGGCCTTGAGATTCTTCGCCGCTTCGAACACCGCAGGCGTCACTTTCGTTTCCGAGCGGATCACCAATCCGTGGTAATCGCCGATGACTTCCAAAAGTTCCGCAGGGGACATGCCTGTCTTGACATCAACGGTGATTCCCTCTGCGGAGCGCAGGGCTTCCACACCTTTTTCTGAAATGGGATCGGAGACGAGGACTCGGTAGTTGCTCATGGGGCGCTTTGGTTAATAGGGAAGCGGGCGGGTAGCAAGAGGAACTGCGTCACATTTGAAAGAAAAACACGAAATCCCAAAGAATTATAAAGATTCAAACTCCGCGCATTTTTCCAGTCGTTGGGACAAGTGGCTGCTTTTCGGGCATCGCAGCGTTTCATATTTGGCTGGGTTCAATCGATCATTCATACTGCTGTTTTTGAGACCAACATCCGCTTTTCCAGTCCTTGTATGTTTGGGCAAAAAAAACATTGTGCAATTTAACTGATGAGTCCGTGAGGCATTGGATTTCATGGACAGCATGCCCGTTTCGGATACCGAACCATTCGAATTCCCATCTGCATCAGTTGGCTCCGGAACGCGCTTCATTGGTTGTGGACTTCATTGCGAAGTTTCAGAAGAAGGAGAAATCGAAGTCCAAGGATTGACCCGCGTGCTACTCTTCCCCCGTGCTCCACTGGTTCTCAGAAGGGAAATTCCCATTGTATCTCGCGCCGATGGCGGGGGTGACGGATTTGATTTTCCGACGCATCTGCAAGGAAATGGGCGCGGATGTGATGGTGACGGAGTTTGTGAGCGCGGAGGGCATCATGCAGGCGGATGACAGGACGCGGAAATACACCGAGTTCGATGAGGGGCAGAGGCCGGTGGGCGTGCAGCTTTTCGGGGCGGACGGGGAGCGGATGGGCGAGGCGGCGCGGAAGATCATCGACAAGGGCTTGGCGGGTAGGATCCCGGATTTCATCGACATCAATTTCGGCTGCCCGGTGAACAAGGTTGTTTCGCGCAACGGCGGCTCGTCGCTGCTGCGGGATTGTCCCTTGCTGGCGAGCGTTGCTTCAGGAGTCGCGAAGGCGGTGGGGATGGATGTGCCGGTCACGGCGAAGATCCGGATCGGCTGGGATGCGGATTCGGTGAACGCGGTGGAGGTGGCGAGGACGCTGGAGGACTGCGGGATGCAGGCGATCGCGGTACACGGGCGGACGCGGGCACAGGGCTATTCCGGCGAGGCGGATTGGGAAACGATCGACGCGGTGGCGCGTGCGGTCGGCATTCCGGTGATCGGAAACGGAGATATTTCATGCGGTGAGGATCTGGCAAAACGGAAGCGGGAAACTGCGGTGAGCGGGGTGATGATAGGCCGCGCGGCG
>Ga0163144_10028067_pt1 | contig 10872 bp, 7 predicted proteins | sample OliLak19BULKMAT1_FD_123175 | JGI IMG/M metagenome (GOLD analysis project Ga0163144, IMG submission 123175) | Freshwater microbial mat bacterial communities from Lake Vanda, McMurdo Dry Valleys, Antarctica - Oligotrophic Lake LV.19.BULKMAT1 | ecosystem: Environmental > Aquatic > Freshwater > Lake... | reverse complement strand
GAATGCGGCGAACCGATTGGCGGGCGAAATTCCGAGTGTCCGATTCATTGGAAGCGTTCGGCACGGTCGAAAGCTGATAGGTTCGCGAATTGCAAATGTCCTTCACCAGCTTCTTGAAGTCGTACTTGTACTCGGTGAATTTTTTGCCCATTGCTTCGAGCAACTCGCCATTCGACGGCGGATTGCTCACGCGGACGTCGTCGACTTCTTCGATGATCCCTTTGCCGAAGAAATGCGACCAGACGATGTTCGAGAGGTTCGTGGCGAAGTACGGGTTCTCCGGGGAGGCGAGCCAGTTGCCCATGATTTGCCGGCGATCCTTGCCCACGACATCCGGCTCAATCCCACCGAGGAATTTTGGCTTCATCTGTTGCTTGGTGACGGGGTGGGTCACTTCGCCGCCGCCCGAATTGAACACGATGAGTTCACGAGGGTCATCGGTTCCCTTGCGACCGATCTGGCTGAAGAACGCGGCAAAGCCGTAGTAGTCGTTCATCGTCCAGCGGTCGAACGGATGATTGTGGCACTGGGTGCATTGAATGCGCATGCCCATGAAAACCTGGGCGACGTTCTCGGACACCTTGAGGATGTCCGTTTCGTTTTGATAGTAATTGGTCGCGGGATTCTTGAAGGTGCCACCGGATGCACCGAGCAATTCCTGCACCCATTCGTTCACCGGCACGTTGCGGGAGATCTTGTCTTGCAGCCAGTTGTAATAGAGCAGCGTTGACTTGTAGCTAACCTGATTCGAAGACTTAATCTGCAAGAGTTCTGCCCACTTCATCACCCACAGTTCCGCGAAGTCCTTTCGGCCAAGCAATTCGTCCACGAGGGCCTCACGCTTGTTGGAGGCCGGGTTCTTCATGAACTTCTCGTACTCTTCCACGGTTGGCAACATGCCGACCACATCGAGAAACACGCGACGAATGAAGGCTTCATCCGTGCAGAGTTCCGACGGAGCGATGCGCAGATCGCTGAGTTTCTTGTGAATCAGCGTGTCGATGTAATTATTTTCGGGCAACTTTGGGAAATCGAACTTCAATCCTTTGGGAAGGATTACGAAGGGGGAACCAATCGTAAACGTGGCGAAGCGGCCCATCAAGAAAGCTTCGCCGCGATTCTCGGCTGTGACGAGTCCCTCGGGCGTGACCTTTGCCGCGTTATCGTTGTTCGACATGAAGAGGGCGAGGCTGGTGACATCGCGGTCGGTGCCGTCCGAATATTTCGCTCGAACCGTGAGTCGTTGCGTGGCACCCTTGCCATCGAGAACGGCCCGTTTTGGATAGACCTCCATCGAAATCGGTGTGGCGACAGTCGGCGGATCAAGAGGGACGCCCGCTTCGTGCCAGCGAATCATGTCGTTCCAGTACTGGTCGCCTACTTTGACACGTTGACCGCCGGTGTGCGGAACCTTACCGCTCGCTTTTTCCATCATCAAGCTTTCCGCCGGCAAGGCGAGATTCACTCGCCGACCATTGATTTCCCGAGTGAGGCGATAGTGATCGCCATCGGGATCAAAGCCGAACAGCGAAAGGCGAAAGCCATCCTTACCGCGAGCTGCCCCGTGGCAGGAACCCGTATTGCAGCCGGAGCGCATGAAGATCGGCATGATGTCGAGCTTGAACGAGATCGGCCGATCGGCCTTGGCGTCCTTGACCTTCACCGGCAGCTTGACCGACTTACCGCCCCATTCGACGAGCATCTCAGTTGCTCCATCCGCGACCGGATGGACCACGTTCCCTTCCAACTTGGCGAACGCCGGATTTGTAAGGACGACCTTCGCTTCGGCGGTCACGTCCCGGGACAGGCCATCGGCAAACCAGGCCTGGACGATGAACGACTGTTTGTCGCGTGCCGTCTCCAGGTTCACGTCCGGCGGAAAGACCTCAAGCGAAGTCAACGGTGACTGCGCAGACGCCGTGCCGAGGAACCCAGCCAGAGCAAGAACCGCCAGAACAAATCGATGCATCGTCATATGTAAAAACCTCGTTGATAGACTCATTGAACGGGGATATCCTCCCCGCACGTAACCCCAAGCTACAATGCCGCCGCAACCGATACCGCCAGTAGCCCGGTTTCCGACTGTGATGGGCGACCGCAACAACCCAAATGTGGTCGTCCAATTCCAAATACTGAACGGAGAACGGAAACTTTTTCACCCGACACCGCCGGCATTCGTGATCTCCATCCGGAGCATACAGCTTCGGGGCGGAGGCCGCCTTAGTCACTGCTGCTTCGAGCCTCGCTTGAAATTTAACTCCAAGTTCCGGATCGATTGCCGCGTAGTAAGCGATGGCCTTCTCATACTCTTCCTCCGCTTCGGGATGGAATCGAGGAGGCTTCATCCATACTTCTCGTGCATTCGCCGGAAGACTTCCTCTGCCGGGATTCCGGCCACTTTCCCACTCTTGATCTCCTCAACGCGCCTACAAATCTCGTCCTTCCAGGCTGCTTCGATTTCCTCGGGCGAGTCGCTTGTTGAATCCGGGTCATCCGCCAACAGCTGTCCGGCGATTCTCAGGCGATCCTCAATCGTTAGCGCCTTGATCTCAGGCATCAATTTCTCGGCTTCTGAGGACAGTCCTGCTGTTTTGAGCATCGGCCACCTCTTTCCAAGTAACTAAACGAAACGTCCCTATCCACCAATCATGTCGCGAAGGATCCCGAGGATCTTGCCAACTCGATTGATCGGATAGGCCTGCATGTCCAGAACGAGGCTGGTCGCTTCTAGTTTCGCGAACGCCCAGTTCTCGCCGGTCGTTACCGCTCCAAAAATCGCACCCGGCAATCCGCCCCTCGTTTCGTTGAAATACTGCGCTCCCATCATGCCGGCGGCACACTGACCGTAACCGGTCGCCAGGTCTGAATTCTTCGCCCCGGCAACCAGCAGCAGCGGTGCCTCCAGCAAGTGCTGGACGGCGGACTTCGCGATGATGAAATCGCAATACCCGCGCAATCCACGTTCCGGGTCGGCGTTCAGTTCCGCGCCGGAAAACAAACTGCACAACTCGGGAAACCGTAGCCGAAGTTCCGTCAGCACCGGAGCGATGATCAACTCCGATCGAGCTTTCCCCGTGTTCATCGCACGCGCCAGCGGCACCGACCCGTTCAAGTAAGTAACGAGCCAGGGGCTTGGAGTAAGTTCTGCCGCCGAGGCAAAGAGATCCGAATGTTCGGACACGCGCAAGCCGAACGTCGTTCGGACCTGGTCGAGCGTAAAATCCGAGTAAGCCATTCGCCCTCTCCGTTCGACTGACTGCCTCCCATCAATTCTCTCGATGTTCCTACAAGCCTCGACTAAGCGTCATGCCAGCATCGAATACAAAACACCCAGGATTTTCCCGGATTCATGAATATCGTACAACCGCCGGTCGAGCGTGAGTGAGGTTCCATTCAAGCTCAGGAACGCCCACAGGTCCCCTGTGCTGACGGCTCCGAAGACGACTGGTGTCACACTGCCTCTTTGCTCGTTGAAGATCTTCGCACCGATCATCCCAGCCACACATTGTCCGTATCCGCTCGGGAGATCGCTGTTCTTCGACTCCGTAATCATCGCGACCGGAGCCGACAGCACGTAGGGCGTGGGCGACCGGGAAAGTATAAAGTCACAGAAGCCTTTCAGGCCCCGGGCGGCATCGACGGTGAAGTCGATTCCGGAAAAGAAGCTGCACTGATCGCGAAAACGCAACCACAGTTCGGTAAAGAACGGAGCGATCATCAATTCGGATCGAGCCTTCTCCGTGTTCATGGCCCGTGCCAGGTGAGCCGCCTCCAAGGTCCGAGCAAGCCAATTGCTCGGCGCGAGTTCTTCCACGCTGGCGAACAGGTCCGCAGCATCGCCGATCGACAACCCAAAGGTCGTCGTTACGGATTCGAGTGTGAAATCGCAGTACGCCATATCAGAAACTCGGAACTCCCATCGCAAGGGTTCACTTCAGAATATTCCTGCCCGCTATCGACCACGAGAACGTCTTATTCGATTCAGCCAATATTCGGGATCACGGTACAGGTTCGCGATCGCATAGGTCAAGATTTCCGTGCCTTTCGAAACATCTCCTCAATTGGCTCGCCGACAATATTGCCAGAATCGATGTCCGCAATTCGTCGCTCCAACTCCGCCTTCCACGCTCGCCGAACCGCTGCTTGATCCTCTGTTGGGCCCTCCAGACGATCGAACAGATACTTGACAATTCCCTCCCGATCCTTCTCGCTAAGTGATTCCAGCTTGTCGAGAAGCGTTTCGGCTTCCTCGGACAACTCAAGTGTTAAAGCTGACATCGTTAAGCCTCCCTCCATCACTTGCCGACCTGATCAAACGGTCGACCAGCGTTTCCCGTTCGATCTTAGATCGGGCATCCCAATCCTTCCTTCCCTACACTCCTTCAATCTTAGCCGTTCGGACCAGCTTGCGTCACCCCCAGTGGCTTCGTCATCGGTCAGGTCGAAAGCCTCAACTAGCATTACAACCGTCACAGGCCGTATCTCACATAGCAATACAGCAGACCCAACGGCACCAGCGACACTTGGGCGATCATCGCCAACGTTCTCGCCCAGGGTCTAGCGTTGACCCATTTCCGGCGACTCAGGATCGGCTTTTCCGCCAGCGTGTACATCAGGGCCGCCACCCCGGTCGCACCGGCCGTGGCAACCAGTGCCGCGACGATGAAGTTGACCCCGGGCCCAAATCTCTCCAAGCCGAGCGAACGGCATACCATCAGTGCCGCGTGGCAAAACGGCAGATGGAACAGGTAGATGCCATAACTCCATTTCCCCGCCTTGGTCGGCATCTGTAGGCTGCCGGGCACGTCCACCTTCGTTGTTGCGAAGGACCAGACCACCAGCGTCGTGAGCAAACCCATCACCGGGCCGAACGCGGGGAAGATCATCGCCCAGCCATTGATTAACACACCTAGCAACCCAATCATCCCCAACCACGGTCGCCCTTCGCGTTGGCGAGGGCGAAACATCGCCAACACGGCTCCCGCGAGCAAATTCACCGGAATTAGAAACCACACACCGGGGCCGTACTCGGCAAATCTCCCTGTCCCGATCCAGTCGTCGATCCCTGGTAAACAGGTCACGCCGATCACCAGCACTAACAAGATCGCGGTCCCCATCGGCCGGAGCACCCACAGGATGAGTGGCAACAGCAGATAGAAATATTCCTCAACGCACAAAGTCCAGGTGATGCCGTATGGCTTTCCAAAGTTAGGCGACAGATGCACCGTGAACGTCAGGTAATGCACCAACTGGTCGCGAAACCCTGCCCACTCCTCGGATTCGCCCAACACCAAAAAAAACAGCCCGACAAATACGAGCGCCAACAAGAGCGGCGGATAGATTCGCAAGAAACGATTGGCATAAAACGTCGCCAACCACGCGGGTTTGCCACGCCCATTCAAGAGAATGGAACCGATCAAAAATCCCGAGATGCTAAAGAACAACCCCACCCCGGTGTGACCGAGGTGCCCAACCCCGCGACTGGGGTCGAGATGGCTCACGATTACAAGCACGCAAGCCAGGAACCGCAGCAAATCCAGCCACGGCAGGTAGGTTGGCATAACGATTCCGAAGGCCGATCTCGGCCATTTTCAGTTCTTCTTCGGCTCGACTTTAGGAGGCGGCGTCCCAGCCTTGGCGGCCTTCTCACGCTCTTCCTGTTCGAGACGTAATTGCTCCAGGCGTGTCAAACGTTTCGGCGGAGCAGCCGTCGGCGGCGGGGTGGGCATTGGGGTCTTGGCAACGACTGGAGCAGGGGCGTCCTTCTTGGGCGGCAATGGCACATCGATTCGCAATTCACTCGCGCCCAGGTTATGCAGAACCTGTTCGCCGTTCTCGACAACCACAATTTGGCAGAACAAATTTCGCTGAATTCCGGGCGGTGCGGTTGGCTCAACCTTGATCGGGAAAGCGATTTCTTTTGTGTCTTTATTAATGTCTAGTTCCGTTGTCGTGGTTTTGGCCTGCAAGCCGATCAGACGCAATTTGGCCGTGCCTGCGAATGGCTTGGTGTTCGCGATCTTGACGAACATCTGTGTGTCTTTGCCCTGCTCGACCGCCCCACGTTCAAGCGTGAGGGACATATAGGGGGCCGCAATTTCGATGGTGGCCAATTGCGACGACACCCACACCGGGCCGCTCGGGACTGCGGCGTTGGCCATGACTACATATTTCCACTTGCGAACCGGTGCCCCGCCATTGGCGTTCATGGCGAGATAGGCTTCATTCTGCCCTTCGGGAATCACCACGGAAGACGCGGAACCGACACCTGGCGGGTTGTATAAGGGCACCACGGTTATCGCTGCCTTGAATCCTGGGGCTCGTTCCGCGACGATCTTCAGGTTCATCGAGCCGCCATGTACAAGTGGCACCTTCGGTTCAACGATCGAAATCTTGAACGGCACCGCTTCGGTCACCGTCACCATGGTTTCCGCCTCGGTCCGATAGGTGTAAAGCGATTGACCCGGAGCGCTATAGACGAAGTCCGAACGGACCTCGAAGGCGGACTTAACTTTCACGTTCGGATCGATGTGTGTGCCCGAAAAACTCACGCGGCCCGTTCCAAGTGGAGCATCTGGAGCGGCCTCGAACACCATCGGCGTGAGCGACATGTTCGCGGGCATCACGTCGGTCGCGACACCGACTTTTGCGGGTAAGCCATTCGTCTGGATGTTCATGTCGCCGCCAAAGTCGATTCGCCCTGCGTTCACATACGTCGCAAATCGATTGCCTCGGGGAACCGGAAACGCCTGGCGTTCCTGCGTGTACAGCGAAAAAGGCGGTGCCGAGATCACCAATTTCGGCTCGACAGGAGTGACCTCAACGCGATAGGAGTAAGTGGGAGCACCCTTCTTCAAGTGATCGGTCACGCTGATCCAGTATTCGCCATCTTGAGGGATGGTCACTCGAAAGAAGCTATCGGGCCCACCGGAGTCGTCGTTGCCGACCATGGCACCGGCACCTATCAGCCCCATGTACATGAGTGAGTCCACAGGGGAGCCGATTCGCCGACCGTAGCAGTGGACGTCAAACACTTGCCCCTTCTTGGCGGCGAATTTGAAACAATCGATGTCGCCGGGCTTTTCAATCACACCGTTGAATGCACAGGGCCAAACGCCCACGGTGGCCTGGGTGGCGACGTCATTCGGCTCCACCTCAACAACATTGGCTGCGTTTTCGCTGAGGCGGAACGGCATGCCCGAAGGGCTGATTCCGCCTGCGTCCTGGCAGAAAATTTCGAATCGACCATCGGCAGGCATCTTGGCCGGCAGCTTCACTTTTTGCTTGATCTCGCCAGCCGCATCGCCGATGAAGCGCACTTCGACTTCCTCGCCGAGTTTACCACCAGCGGGAACCACGGCCAGCGGTCGAGGGAAGGTGCCAACATGCACCCGATACTGACAGCTACCGTTCCCCTGGTAGGACGTTTCCCGAACCATGATGATGTAGGTGCCATCGGCCGGTGCGACGATTGAGAGACACCCGTCTTGCTTGAAGAGTGCCGAGTCATCCGATGCAGCCAATTCGAATCGCTTGCTGTCCAGGATCGCGATGTAAGGATCGAAGAAGGTGGTGCCAAGTCGCATGCCTTCGATCTCGGCACTGATCCGCTGACCCTTTTTCGCCTCGACCGAATAGTAGTCCACGTCCTCGTTATCCGCGATGCCATGAACCGTGGAATTCAACGCGATCTTCTGAGGTAAGGCAAATTCGTTGTTCGGTTCCTTTTCATCAACAATCGGCAATGCCCCAACCCAAACGGTTCGCAGATCGGTAACGCCGGTCGCGGTTCGCACGCGCAGGCCGTGCTCCCCGAGTCTGGTATCCGGTGCAATTTTCAGAGAGAGTTTGACCTGCGTGGCGTTGACCACTTCCAACTTCGTGACGGCGAAACCGGGCGAATAGAAGACGGCTTCCTGAGCGTCTGCGAGGTTGCCGCCACTCAGCACGACGGTGGCATCGGTTCCACGCTGCACGCCGCGAGGTTGCACGATGCCAAGCGATGGCGAAGCGGCAAAAACGCTCGTGCTGAGAGCGAGAGTGGTGAACAGGGCGAGAAGCATATATTTCATGTTGTCCCTCACGTTTTGCCTTCGCTTGCGCTTCAGGCTCCGGAAAACAGCGCTTTGATTGCCGTTCCACGATTGAGCGTCATCGGACGCCCACCGCGATCGATCACTTCTCGACCAGGATCCACTCCCAGGGCCTCGTACACGGTCGCACCCAAGTCAGATGGCTTATAGGGGTTCATCGCTGGATAGGCCGCCTGCTTGTCGCTCTTGCCGATTACCTGTCCGCCGCGAACTCCCCCGCCCGCGAAAAGAGCAAAGAAGCAGCCACCCCAGTGATCGCGGCCATCCTTGCCGGTAATGTTTCCGCCATTATCCGTGCCCATCTTCGGTGTGCGGCCAAACTCGCCCACGGTGACGACGAGTGTTTCACTCAGCAAACCCCGTGATTCCAAATCATCGAGCAAGGCCGAGTACGCCATGTCGAACGGCGGCAGGAGGCGGGTCTTCAGTTGTTCGCAATTACCCGTGTGCGTGTCCCAGTTATTCATCGCGCCCATGTGGGCCTGAACGTAAGGCACGCCCGTTTCCAGAAGTCGCCGCGACAAGAGCAGCGATTGGCCGAACAAGTGCCGGCCATATCGATCGCGCGTGGCAACGGATTCGCGGCCTAGGTCGAACGCACTCGCCAATTTTCCGCCCGTGAGCAGACCGAAGGCTTTGGTTTGCTTTTCGGTGAACTGCTTGCCCTCGGCGACCTTCTCCATCAGCGTTTGTTGATGATCGACCGACTTCAACAGAGCTTCCCGATTCCGAAGTTGATCGACGGACAGGCCGAGAGTTTGCAACTCGCCTGCTTTGAAGCCGACAGAGTTCGGATCGCTCGTCACATGCCAGGGGTCGAATTTCGCCCCGAGCACGCCACCGTTTTGACCGGAAAATCCGTAGCCCGCGTTGAGATACGTCGGCAACAGCACGCCGTTCGGAATACCGTCGGTTCGCGGCTTCGCGTATTCCAGTCCGCTCGCATAGTTCGGCCAATCGTGCCGGGTGGCCATGTGATTCGAGCCCGGCGGCAAGGCGTCGATACCGCTTAACAAGAAATGTGTCCCCAGTTCATGGACGGGAACGCCGTGCGTCATCGAGCGCACAATGGCGAATTTATCGGCCCGAGCCGCGGTTAGAGGGAGATGCTCGCAAATCTGAATGCCCGGAACCTTAGTCGCGATCGGCTTAAACAGTCCTCGGATATCTTCGATTGCATCAGGCTTCGGATCGAACGTATCAATGTGACTCGGTGCGCCGGTGAGAAAGATCATCAGAACCTTCTTGGCCTTCGCCTCGGGCACCGCGTGGGCGGAACGAGACAAACCTAAGCCCAGAAGACCCGAGAAGCCAACCTGTAGTAATTCGCGTCGATCCACAAGACTCCTCCAAGCACGATGGCCACGAAAAGGCACGAGAAGTCACAAAAAAGAAGAGCAGAACGGCGAAAGGGCGGGCAGCCCCAGGGCTAGGTTACAGTCTCGGTTTTTGTGGCTTGAGTGCCTTTTTGTGGCCATCCTTCGGTTCAAACGAATTACGCCAACAAATCCTTGACGAGCTTACCGCCGTCGACGATTTCGATCGGCCGGTTGCCCGGTGCCATCAATTCCTTGTCGGCGTTGATGCCGAGGCAATGATAAACGGTGGTCGACAAATCCTCGACCGTCAGCGGATCGTCTTCTGGCTCGCTCGCGGTCGCATCGGAGGTGCCGTATACGGTCCCCTTCTTGATGCCGCCACCGGCGAGAACGACACTGAACACTTTCGGCCAGTGATCGCGACCAGCGGTCGCGTTGATCTTCGGCGTGCGGCCGAATTCGCTGGAAACCATGATCAGCGTGCTATCGAGCAAGCCACGTTGGCTAAGGTCGGTGATCAGTGCGGCAAAGGCCTGATCGAATTGCGGCAACTGACCCTGGATGCTCTGCTTGATGGCTCCGTGCATGTCCCAGCCGCCGAAGGTCAGCGAGACGAGACGAACGCCAGCTTCCACCAGACGACGAGCCATGATCATGCGCTGGCCGGCGGCATTGCGGCCGTAGGCATCGCGAAGCTTGGCGTCCTCCGCATTGATGTTGAACGCTTCCTTGGCCTTCGGGCTGGAGATCAGCGAATAGGCCTGCTGGTAGAACGTGTCCATTGCTGCAATGTTGTCCGACTTCTCGCGGGTGGCGAAGTGGTCGTTCACTGCGGAGAGCATGTTCTTGCGGGTCGTGAAGCGCTTGTCGTCCACGCCGCCTGGCAGGGCCAAATCCTGAACGGTAAAGCCTGGATTCGCGGGGTCCGAACCCAGAGCGAACGGAGCAAATTTGCTCGAAAGATATCCGCTGCTCGCGTAGGTTGTGGGCACGCTTGGGATGCACACATAAGGCGGCAGATTGTTCCGGACGCCGAACTCGTGGCTAACCACTGAGCCGAACGATGGATACTGAAGTGCCGGGCTGGGACGATAGCCGGTGAACATGTTGTGCGTGCCACGTTCGTGGGCCGCTTCGCCGTGCGTCATCGATCGGCAGACGGCGATCTTGTCGGCAACCAAGGCGGTCTTCGTCATGCACTCGTTGAAAAACACGCCATCTAGCTTGGTTTTGATATGTGTCATCTCGCCGCGATATTCGATCGGAGCGTTCGGCTTCGGATCCCAAGTTTCCTGGTGGGCTGCACCGCCCGGCAGGAAGATATGGATCAAGGACTTGGCTTTGCCTTCCTTGCTTTCATAGTGCTTAAGGTCAGCATTGGCCGCCTGGTTGCGAAGCATGCCGTCGAGAGTCAGCCCGAGGCCGGTGGCAGCACCCACCTGGAGAAACATTCGTCGGCT
>Ga0163144_10028066_pt1 | contig 10872 bp, 3 predicted proteins | sample OliLak19BULKMAT1_FD_123175 | JGI IMG/M metagenome (GOLD analysis project Ga0163144, IMG submission 123175) | Freshwater microbial mat bacterial communities from Lake Vanda, McMurdo Dry Valleys, Antarctica - Oligotrophic Lake LV.19.BULKMAT1 | ecosystem: Environmental > Aquatic > Freshwater > Lake... | reverse complement strand
GGGCAGGCCGGATAGCCGAACGCCGGTCGGATGCCCTGGAACTTCTCGTCGATCAAATCATCGTTCGACAACTGATCGACGATGCCCCAGTCCTTGCGCGCTTGTGCGTGCAGGTACTCCGCGAACGCCTCGGCAAATCGATCGGCGAGCGCCTTGACGATGATGGCGGAGTAGTCGTCGTGCTTGGCTTCGTATTTCTTGACCAGCTCATCGACGCCCAGTCCCGTCGTGACCGCAAACGCGCCGACGTAGTCGGTCACGCCGCTGCCGGCCGGCGCAATGAAGTCGGCGAGCGAGCGATTCGGCTTGTCGTCGGCAATGACCTCCTGCTGGCGCAGCATCGGGAAACGGACGCCGTTTTCCAGCACGATGTCATCGCCCTCGGCGTTCGCCTTCCAGAACCCGTAGACCCCGCGCGCACGAATCAACTTGCCGTCGACGATCTGCTTCAACAGCGCCTGCGCGTGGCCGTAGAGTTCGGTCGCCGCCGCGCCGATGGTCGCGTCCTTCAGGATGGCGGGGAAGCGGCCCTTCAGCTCCCACGCCGCAAAGAAGAACTGCCAGTCGATGAACGGCACGAGATCTGACAGCGCGACATCCACCTTCTTGAGGCCGGTGAAGGAAGGGACGGCGACACCACCGAAGTCGAGCTTCAAGCGGTTGGCGCGTGCCTTCTCGATCGACAGTGTCGGCCGGTCGCGCTTGCCGGCATGCTGCTCGCGTAGCTTCACGTGATGCGCGCGGTTGGCCTGGTCGAAGGCCGGCTTCCGCTCCGGATTGATCAAGCTGGCCACCACGTCGACGACGCGTGACGCATCAGGGACGTGGACGGTCGGCTGCGAGTATTCCGGCGCGATCTTGACCGCCGTGTGCTGCGGACTCGTGGTCGCGCCGCCAATCAGCAGCGGCAGCGTCATCTTGCGGCGCTCCATTTCTGACGCGACGAACACCATCTCGTCCAGTGACGGCGTGATCAGCCCGCTCAAGCCGATGATGTCGACCTGCTGGTCGAGCGCCGCCTGCAGGATCTTGTCGCACGACACCATCACGCCCAGGTCGATGACCTCGTAGTTGTTGCAACCAAGCACCACCCCGACGATGTTCTTGCCAATGTCGTGGACGTCGCCCTTGACGGTGGCGGTCAGCACCTTGCCGGCGTTGCTGCGTTCGGTGGCGCCGCCCGCCGCCAGCCGCTCGGCCTTCTCGGCGGCCATGAACGGCTCCAGGTAGGCGACCGCGCGCTTCATGGCGCGGGCGCTCTTCACCACCTGCGGCAGGAACATCTTGCCGGCGCCGAACAGCTCGCCGACCACCTTCATGCCGTCCATCAGCGGGCCTTCGATCACCAGCAGCGGCCGGCCATACTGGGCGCGCGCCTCTTCGGCATCGATCTCGATGAAATCCACGTTGCCGTGCACCAGGGCATACGACAGGCGCGACTCGACGGAACCCTCACGCCACTTGAGATCATTCTCGCGCTTGGTCCCCGAGCCCTTTACCTGCTCAGCGAAGGCGACCATGCGCTCGGTCGCGTCCGGACGCCGGTTGAAGATGATGTCCTCGACATGCTCGAGCAGGTCCTTCGGAATGTCCTCGTAGACGATCAACTGCCCGGCATTGACGATGCCCATGTCCATGCCGGCCTTGATGGCATGGAACAGGAACGCGGAGTGGATGGCTTCGCGCACCACCTCGTTGCCGCGGAACGAGAACGACAGGTTGCTGACGCCACCGCTGATCTTCACGCCTGGGCACGCCTGCTTGATCAGCCGCGTCGCCTCGATAAAGTACTTGCCGTAGTCGTTGTGTTCTTCGAGGCCGGTGGCAATGGCCAGGATGTTCGGGTCGAAGATGATGTCGGACGGTTCGACGCCAGCCTGCTCGGTGAGCAGCGTGAAGGCGCGCGTGCAGATCTCGAGCTTGCGCTCGACGGTGTCGGCCTGGCCCTTCTCGTCGAAGGCCATGACGATCATCGCCGCGCCGTAGCGCCGCACCAGGTGGGCCTTGGCCAGGAAGTCGGCTTCGCCTTCCTTGAGGCTGATCGAATTGACGATCGCCTTGCCTTGCACGCACTTCAGGCCGGCTTCAATCACCGACCATTTCGAGCTGTCGATCATGATCGGCAGCCGGGCGATCTCGGGCTCGGTGCCGATGTAGTTCAGGAACTCGGTCATGCACGCTTCCGAATCGAGCATGCCTTCGTCCATGTTGACGTCGATGATGTTGGCACCGCCGCGCACCTGGTCGAGCGCCACGGTCGCCGCGCCGGCCCAGTCGCGCGCCTTCACCAGCCGCTCGAACTTCTTCGAACCAGTGACGTTGGTGCGCTCGCCGATCATCTGAAAATTGCTGTCCGGCCGTATCACCAGCGGCTCTAACCCAGACAACGTGGTCATGCGGATCGCGGAGCCCGGATCCCCGATCCCGGCCTGGCGAGGGCGCACCCCGGCCACCGCCCGAGCGATCGCCCTGATGTGATCGGGCGTCGTGCCGCAGCAGCCGCCGATGATGTTGACGAAGCCGCTGTCGGCGAAGTCTTTCACGAGCGCGGCGGTTTCGTCGGGCGTCTCGTCGTACTGGCCGAACGCGTTGGGCAGGCCGGCGTTGGGGTAGCAACTGACGTGCCCCGGCACCGTGCGCGCGAGCTCCGCGAGATACGGCCGCATCTGTCGCGCGCCGAGGGCGCAGTTCAGGCCGACGCTGAACGGCTTGGCGTGCTCGACCGAGACATAAAACGCATCGAGCGTCTGGCCCGACAGCGTGCGGCCGCTCAGGTCGGTGAGCGTGGCCGAGATCATCAAGGGCAGCCGGATGCCGCTCTCATCGAATGCCTCTTCCACCGCCACCAACGCCGCCTTGGCGTTGAGCGTGTCGATTTGCGTCTCCACCAGCAGGAGGTGAGAGCCGCCGTCGATCAACCCGCGCGCCTGTTCCTTGAACGCGTCCTTCATCGCGTCGAAGGTGATGGCGCGGAACGCCGGGTTGTTCACGTCGGGCGAGATCGACAGCGTCTTGGTGGTCGGGCCGATCGAGCCGGCCACGAAGCGCGGTTGGTGCGGCGTCTTCTTCGTCCACTCGTCGGTGACGCGGCGGGCGAGCTTCGCGGCCTCGAGATTCAGTTCGTACGACAGCGCCTCGAGGCCGTAGTCGGATTGCGACACCGCCTGCGCGCTGAAGGTGTTGGTTTCGATAATGTCGGCACCCGCGTCCAGGTACTCGGCGTGGATCTCGGCCACGACGTCGGGGCGCGTCAAGACGAGGACGTCGTTGTTGCCCTTGAGATCGTGCGAATGCGACGCGAACCGCATGCCGCGGAAGTCGGCCTCGGTCAGCTTGCGCCGCTGGACCATGGTGCCCATGGCGCCGTCGAGCACGAGAATGCGTGTCGCGAGCAGTTGTTCGAGAGTCTCGAGAGTGGTGAGTTCGTTCATTTGCTATTTCGCTATTTCGCTATTCGTAATGTTCTTCGCTTCGGCTTGGTGCCAATCGCGAGGAGCACGGCGAAGGGGTCGTGGGTGCGGCGCGCGCCGAGCGTGACGCGGACGTCCTTGAAGCCGGCGCGGGTCAGCAGGCCCGTGAGGTGATCGTCGCTGAAGCCGAACCACTGGTCGCCCAGCTTCTCTTTGACCCAGGTCTCGTCGTGCGAGCGCAGGTCGAGAATCAGCAGGCGGCCACCCGGTTTCAGGATGCGCGCGGCTTCGGCGAGCGCGGCCGCAGGTTGGCCGGCGTGGTGCAACGCTTGCGACAACAGCGCCAGATCCATCACCCCGTCCTCCAGCGGCAGCTTCTCGAGCTCGCCCTTCTTCCACGTGATGTTGGTCAGCCGCTTGCGCGAGGCGAGCGCCTTGGCGCGGTCGAGCACGCCGGTGGAGCGGTCGATGGCGACCACGCGGCGCGCCCATCGGGCGGTTTCGACCGTGAGATACCCCTCGCCGCAGCCCAGGTCGGCGACATCAAGGGGCGGCAGCAGCAGGCCCAGGGCGCGAGACCACGCGGCCCAACTGCGGCCGGGGACCAACTGGCGGCCATCACGCGTATCGGGGCTGATGTGCTCGAAGTTCTCGCGGCGCAGCCGCAACACCTCTTGCAGGCGGGCTTCGTCGGCCTTGACCATGGCCGTGCCCGCCGCGTCCTTGAACTGTCCTTGCAGCATGGGCCACAGTGCGCCGGCCCGCTCCTCGCGCACCGAGGGCGCCAGGCGATAGAAGCTGTACGAGCCATCCCGTTCTTCCACGACCAGGCCGGCTTCTTTCAGTAACCCCAGGTGCCGGGACACGCCCGACTGGGCCAGCCCCAGGATGCCGGTCAGCTCCTTCACATTGAAGCGGTCCTGATCCAGCACGCGCAGCAGCCGGAGCCGGGCCTCGTCGCCCAGCAGGCGATAGAGCGCGGACGCCTGTTCCATATCTACTAATGTAGATGAATGGATGAAGGAACGCAAGGGCGGGTAGGGCAGATGGGGCGGGTGGATGTTCTGACCCGCCCTACCCGCCCTACCTGCCTCACCTCGCCCTACCCGCCCCACCCCGCCCGTGAGATAATGCCCCTCTTATTTCGTGCGACGCGCGCCCTGAATGGTCATGGGCGCCTGACGTAAGACACCAGCAAAAGGAAAGGCACCGGCCGGCTCACACCGAGCCGCCGGGGTCTGAAACACCAATGGGAATTCTCGACCGACTCCGTCCGCAATCCAAGTCCACCCACCCCGATCCCAACGTCCGAATTGAAGCGGTGCACGAGACCGATGCGGGTGATCTCGCGTCGCTCAGCGGCTTTGCCAAGGACGATGGCGATGCGCGTGTCCGGCGGGCGGCGGTGTCGCGCCTGACCGATGCGGCCGTGCTGGCCGACGTCGCGCGTAACGAATCGGACGCCGGTGTTCGCGACCATGCCGTCGGGCAACTGCTCGAGCAAGCCTCCAAGCACGACGCGGATGTGGCGTCGCCCGCCGTGGCGGCGTTGGCGTCGCTCGGCCGGGAGCGCGAGCTGGTGACCGTGGCCAAGGCCGCGGGTCCCGAGGCCGTGCGCCGCGCGGCGATCGCCGCCGTGCGCGATCAGAAGTCGTTGGGCAGCATTGCCCGTCACGCCTCGGAAGGCAGCGCGCGGTTGCTGGCCGTCGAGCGGCTGACCGATGCGGCCGAGATTGACGGCGTCGCGATGCGCGGCGAGCATGCCGATGCCGCCGTGGCCGCGGTCGACCGTTTGCCATCGCCCTCAGTCGAAACGCTGACCACCATCAGCCAGAAGGCGCGCGCCAAGGCCGCACAGAAAAAGGCTCGCACGCTGCTCAAGGCCATCGCGCCGGCGCCGGCCCCGGTGGCCGAGTCGGGACCCGCGTTCAAGGACGCCGAACAGCAGACGGCCCGTGATCTCGTCGCGCAGATGACCGCGTTGTCATCGGTGGCTGACTTCGCGCAGCTGCGAGAGTCGTACGCCGCCGGCCGCGTCGCGTGGGTGGAGCTGCTGGCCGACGCCGACATCCAGGACGACATCCAGGCGGCGTTCGAAACCGCGTCCGACGCCGTGCGCCAGCGTCTGGCGGCGGATGAGGCCGCGCGCGCCGACGCCGACCGTCAGCGCCGCGTCCTCGAGCAGGAACAGGCCGACCGCATCGCCGTGTGCGTGGCCGTCGAAGGCCTCGCTGGCGAAGACCTCGTTGATCGTCTCGCCGGGACGCGCGCGACGTGGGAAGGCATGCCGGCGATGCCCGAGGCGTGGGCCGCGGAACTGGATCGCCGCTTCGCTGAAGCGTGCCGCGCCGCCGAGAAGCGTCACGAGCGCCGGCTCCTCGCCACGCAGTCGGCCGAACGCCTGCCGACGCTGGTGCCAGAAGTGGAAGCGCTCGCCGCCAACCCGTCGTACGCCGACATTCGCAGCCAGTGGTACGCGCTGCGCAAGCAGTGGCAGGCGATTGCCCGCGACGTGGAGATCGACGCCGAGTTGAAGACGCGCTTTGACGCCGCGTCGCAGGTGCTCGAGACCCACGAACAGGGGTACCGCGACAGCAAGGGTCAGGAGCAGACGAAGAACCTGCAGCGCTTGCAGGCGCTCGTCCAGAAGTTCGAAACCCGCGCCTCGGCCGAAGGGCTCACGCTCAAGCAGACCGATCAGCTGTTGAAGGACGTCAAGCTGGCGGTGGGCACCATGGGCCCGCTGCCGGCCAAGCAGGATCGTGAAGACCTGATGGTGCGGCTGCAGGCGGTGCGCACGTCGTTGACGCCGCGCATCCAGGAATTGCGTGAAGCCGAAGAATGGAAGCGGTGGGCGAACGTCCAGGTGCAGGAAGAGCTGTGCACCAAGATGGAAGCGCTCATTCCGCTCGCCGACGCCGATCCGGAGAAGGCCTCGAACGAGATGCGCACGCTGCAGGAGCGGTGGAAGCCGGTCGCGGCCGCGCCACGCTCGCAGGCCGAAACGCTGTGGACGCGCTTCAAGGCCGCGCAGGAACAGGTCTACGACAAGTGCAAGGACTTCTTCGCGAACCAGGCGACCGAGCGCGTCGAGAACCTGAAGAAGAAGGAAGAACTCTGCAGCCGCGTCGAGGCGATGGCCGATTCCACCGACTGGGTAAAAACCGCCGACGCCATGAAGACGCTGCAGGGCGAGTGGAAGGCGATTGGCCCGGTCACGCGCGGCAACGAGAAGGCCGTGTGGGAACGCTTCCGCGCTGCCTGCGACAAGTTCTTCACGCGCCGCCAGGAAGACCTCAAGCAGCGCAAGCAGGACTGGACCGAGAACCTCAAGCGCAAGGAAGCGCTGGTCACCGAGGCCGAGCAGCTGTCGCAGTCCACCGAGTGGGAGCAGGCCGCGTCGCGCATCAAGCGCCTGCAGGTGGATTGGAAGGCGATTGGCCCGGTCAAGAAGAGCAAGTCCGACGCGATCTGGAACCAGTTCCGCGCCGCCTGCGATCTGTTCTTCGAGCGGTTCAAGAATCGCGACTCGGTGGCGCTGACCGGCAAGCTGGTCGATCGCGAATCGGCGGTCGCCGAACTCGAGGCGTTAGTGCCCGCGGCTGACGCCACCGGCGTCCAGCAGCCTGATGATCTCTACGCCAAGGTGCAGGCCGCCCGTGCCCGTTGGGTGCAGGGGCCCGAACTACCGCGCCACACGCTCGCGCCGTTGTCGGATCGTGTCAACGCCGCGCTGTTCGCGCTGGTCAGCCGCTGGCCGGAGGCCTTCAAGGGCACCGACATCGATCCCGAGCTGACCAAAGGCCGGATGGAGAAGCTGGTCGCCAAGGTGGAGAAGCTGCTGCCAACCGAAGCCGCCGAACCGGCGAAGAACCTGTCACCGGCGGAGTTGCTCGCGCGCCAGTGGCGCGAGGCGCTCGCCGCCAACACCATGGGCGCCGGCTCCGGTCGTCAGGCCGAAGACGCGCGTCAGCGCGCCGCCGAGCAGGAAGTGCGCAGTGCCCAGGCGGCGTGGGCGCGCATGGGCCCGCTCTCGCCTGACCAGCGCAAGCCGCTGCAGGAGCGCTTCGATCGCGCCGTCCGCAAGTTCCTTGAGATGCGCCGTCGCAGCGCCGCCCGGGCGTAGATTCTTTAGCAGGAGGCCAGGAGATCAGGAGGAAGTGTTCTCCTGATCTTCTTGTCTCCTGTTAGAATTTCGGGGCCATGAAGAAGCTTGCCCTCATCTGTATCCTTGCGCTGGCCTCGTGTTCGTCGCAGCCGGTCGCGCCTCCTGTCAGCCCTGAAGTTGCCGCCTGGCAAACGCGTGCCGAAGGCGTCACCATCATTCGCGACGATTGGGGCGTGCCGCACATCTACGCCAAGACCGACGCCGAGGTCGTGTTCGGGTTGATGTACGCGCAAGCCGAAGACGACTTCAACCGCGTCGAGACCAACTTCATCAACTCGCAGGGCCGTCTCGCCGAGGCGGAAGGCGAAGCCGAGATCTATCGCGACCTGCGCATGAAGCTGTTCATCGATCCGGTGCAGCTCAAGGCCGACTACGCCGCAGCCGAGCCGTGGCTGAAGGCGCTGATGGACGGCTGGGCCGACGGCCTCAACTTTTACCTGGCGACCCACCCCGAGGTGAAGCCGCGCGTGATTACGAAGTTTGAACCGTGGATGGCGCTCAGCTTCAGCGAGGGCAGCATCGGCGGCGACATCGAGAGGGTCAACCTCGACCAGCTCGAAGCGTTCTATTCGCCGACGCTCGCGAACAAACAGGCGAGCTACGGCGCAACCGCGCCGGAGCGACCGTTGGTCGCGGCGGCGGGTGGCGACCTGGAACCTCGCGGCTCCAACGGCATCGCCATCGCCGGCGCCAACACCGCATCGGGCAAGGCGCAGTTGTTGATTAACCCGCATACCTCCTTCTTCTTCCGCGAAGAGGCGCAGATGGTCAGCGAAGAAGGCCTGAACGCCTACGGCGCACTGACGTGGGGCCAGTTCTTCATCTACCAGGGCTTCAACGACAAGGCCGGCTGGATGCACACCTCCAGCAGCGTCGACAACATCGACGAGTACCTCGAGACGGTGACGAAGAAGGCCGACGGCACCTACACCTATCGCGTCGGCACCGAGGAACGGCCCCTCACCGCGTCGAAGATTAGCGTGCCTTACAAGACGGCGACGGGCCTGGCGCAGAAGGAGTTCACGGTCTACCAGACGCACCGCGGCCCCATCGTACGCGCGGCCGACGGAAAGTGGATCAGTGTCCGCTTGATGAACGAACCGCTCAAGGCACTCACGCAATCCTATTCGCGCACCAAGGCGCGCGGCCTGGACGAATACAAAAAGGTGATGGCCCTCCACACCAACTCGTCGAACAACACGCTCTACGCCGATGCTGGCGGCAACATCGCCTACTTCCACTCGAACTTCGTCCCCAAGCGCGATCCCAGGTTCGACTGGACCAAGCCGGTTGAGGGGACCAATCCCGCGACGGAATGGAACGGCCTGCATTCGTTCGACGAATCACCCAACGTGGTGAATCCGCCCAACGGCTGGGTCTACAACACCAACAACTACCCGTACTCCGCAGCCGGCGCCAACAGCCCGAAGCAGAAAGACTTCCCGGCCTACATGGACTCGGGCAGCGAGAACCCGCGCGGCGTGCACGCCATTCGCGTGCTCGACGGCAAAAAGGGCTTCACCATCGATTCGCACATTGCCGCCGCCTACGACAGCTACATGCCTGAGTTCGAGATCCAGATTCCGCTGCTGCTGAAGGCGCATGCACAGGCGCCCGCGTCGAACCCGCTCAAGGCCAGGGTGGCGGAGCAGGTTGCCGCGCTCAAGGACTGGGACTATCGCTGGTCGGTCACCTCGGTGCCGACGTCGGTCGCGATCTTCTACGGCGAGGATCTCTGGCAGCGCGTCAGCCCGGAGGCGCGCAAGGCCGGCGTCAGCGTCTATGACTACATGCGAACGAAGGCCACGGCGCAGCAGCGGCTCGAATCGCTCGCCGCCGCCACAGACAAGCTGCAGGCCGACTTCGGCAAATGGCAGACGCCTTGGGGCGACATCAACCGCTTCCAGCGCCTGACTGCCGACATCGTGCAGAAGTTCGACGACAGCCAGCCGAGCACGCCGGTGATGTTCACTTCGGCGCGCTGGGGGTCACTGGCGTCGTTCGGCGCCCGTGCCTATCCCGGCACCAAGAAATGGTACGGCACGAGCGGCAACAGCTTCGTCGCGGTGGTCGAGTTCGGCGACCAGGTCGTCGCCAGGGCGGTGACGGCCGGCGGCGTCAACAGCGATCCCCGGTCGAAGCACTTCAACGACCAGGCCGACCGCTACGCGACCGGCAACCTGCGCGACGTCTACTTCTATCGCGCGCAGCTTGAGGGCCACACCGAGCGGACCTACAAGCCGGGGCAATAAGGAACGAACGGAACCACGAAGGGCGTTCCGCGCGGTTCAGCCTTCGACCGCCTCGGCGCCGGCCACTTCGGCGGCCCGAGGCGTCCGCCGCCGGAAGAGCACATGCTCGATGTCCTCGACCAGCGTGAAGGCCGCCGGTACCACCACCAGGCTCAGCACGGTCGAGGTGATCAGGCCGCCGATGACCGCAATCGCCATCGGCGCCCGGAAGCTCGAGTCAGCGGCGTAGCCCAGGGCGATCGGCAGCATGCCGGCAATCATCGCCATCGTCGTCATCACCACCGGCCGCGCCCGCTTGTGGCAGGCGTCGATGAGCGCCTCGTGACGCGACATCCCGTGCAGTCGCCGCGCATCGACCGCGTAGTCCACCACCAGGATCGAGTTCTTCACCGCGATCCCGATCAGCATGATGAGGCCGATCAGCACGGGCATCGAGATCTGCGTGCCCGTCACCAGCAACGCGATGAACGCGCCGGCGGCTGCCAGCGGCACCGCGATGAGAATCGTGAGCGGCTGGCCGGCATGGTTGAAGAGCAGCAGGAGCACGCCGTAGACGCACACGATGCCGGTGATCATGGCGATGCCGAAGCCGAGAAACAGCTCCTGGAAGACCTCGCTGTCACCCGACGGCTGCACTGTCACACCCGCCGGCAACTGCTGGAGTGCGGGCAGGGCCTTGACTTGCGCATCGACGTCGCCCAGCGGGCGGCCATTCAGGTCAGCCGTGATCGTGACGTTGCGGCGCCGGTCGAAGCGGGCAATCTGGGACGGGCCGCTGCCGACGACGATGGTGGCGACCGCTGAGAGCGGCACGACGCCGCCAGTGGAGCGTGGCACGCGCAGCTGTCCGAGCATCGCCGGGTCGGCCAGCGCGCGGTCGGCCAGCTGCACCCGAATCGGCACCTGGCGGTCGGGCAGATTCAGTTTGGCCAGCGCCTGGTCGTAGTCGCCGCGCGTGGCCACCCGGGCGGCAGCGGCGATGTCGGCGGTGGTGACGCCCAGGGCGGCCGCCCGTGCCGGGTCCGGCCGCACGATCACTTCC
>Ga0163144_10028065_pt1 | contig 10872 bp, 8 predicted proteins | sample OliLak19BULKMAT1_FD_123175 | JGI IMG/M metagenome (GOLD analysis project Ga0163144, IMG submission 123175) | Freshwater microbial mat bacterial communities from Lake Vanda, McMurdo Dry Valleys, Antarctica - Oligotrophic Lake LV.19.BULKMAT1 | ecosystem: Environmental > Aquatic > Freshwater > Lake... | reverse complement strand
AGCCTTGATTTGGCTAAAGAGGTTTTGACGGGCCATCATTTTTTCTTTTTGAGAAAGGTTTTTGAATTGAGGGTTCTTGTAGAAGGCTTCGGCAAGATCAATGGCTTGGAGTGATTTTTTAAATTTGATTTGATCGAAGGCGAGCTGTTCTTGATAGTTTTTCATGAGCTCAGCTTTGGGGGCATCCGCAAGGGAGGACTCTTTGATGAATTCATAAGTGGCTTTTTCGGCAAACCAAGTGGCGAAGGCTTCGTTGAAGTCGGCTTGATTGGGTAGATAAAATTGAAGATGCACCAGTTCGTGAAACAGCACTTCGATGAGTTCAACACGGCTTCGCATCATGGAGGAGAGAACAGGATCGGGGAGCCAGCCCGTGCTTGAGTAGGCACTGACGGGTCTCACATAAACGTCGAGCCCTTGTAGTTTGAGAGTTTCGGCAAATTCTAGGGCATCGGATTTTTTGAAATAGCCTCTGTAGGGAAGGCTTCCAAAAATGGGATATTTAAAAAGATGGGCTTCGAGCTTGTCAGGCTCGGCTGCGACAACCACGTGAGTGACATAAGGCTCTTTGAGTTGGACGAAATGAGTGTAGTTGCGGCCAGTTTTCATTTTGAAATTGAGAGAAGCGTATTTGATAACCTCTTGGCTCAATTGAAGATATTTTTTTGTGACGGGATCCGTCAGAGGGTCGTGCATGACTTCGGGAATGGGGCGAGCATGAATGAAAAGGGAGCCTTGTTGAAGGCCCTGCGAAGTAAGATAGTTGGGCATGCTGTGTTGGCACGAGGCTGTAGCGAAGAGCGCGATGAGTGAAGAAGAATAAAGAACATGTTTCATCGCGGACGACTAGAAAAGAAAGCGGAGGCCGCCGGCGGCTGAATAGTGAAGATAGACTTCTTCTTTGTCCAAATCAGTCGCGAATACGTTGAAACTTCCTTCAAAGGCGAGGCGATCGGCCACAAAGAGCTTGAATCCGATTCCTCCGTCAGCGGAAATAGATTTTGTGTCAGCTTCGGGATTGAAGCTTAGGTCGGTTTGGCCTGCGAGTAGGGCGGCATCTTCGATCGTGCCTTCAGTTAAAGATTTTCGAATCATGTAGCCCAATCCACCTGTGATGAAGGGGCGAAAGGGGGCCTTTTTGTCGGCAAATTCTAAGACGAGGTTGGCCCCGAAGTTTTTAAATTGGGTGGTGCGTTTGATGCGGTAGATGGAGTCGTCGGTTTCTTGAGTGTATTTGTCTAGGTTTTTGGAGCTGGTGTATTTGAACTCAAGCGAGGCATTGCCGAAGAAGTTGTAGGCAAGTCCACCGCCTAATCGTTGCACGGTGGTGTTGTTTTGTTCGCCTCGAGTTTTACCGTTGTTGTATTTGTAATAGGAGCCGTTCGCCGAGAGTTCGAAATAGCCGGCGTGAGCTGCATAGGAGGATAAAAGAATCAGACTGGCCATTGAGAGCTTGCCAAGAAGTAGCTTACGCATAGAATTTCATTTTAATTCACTTTGCCCATGAGTGAAAAAGAAATGCGCTATGATAAACTCGTCTCGAGTGTCTTTAGAGGCGAATGAGGGTCACATGAGCGACAAGAATATGACAGCCCCAAAGTAGACTCACTCTTGGAAGCTAAAACTGGGGAAATAGCTAAGGAAAAGGAACTCGCAGGAACTCATGAAAAAGCTCGATAAATATTTTGCGACCGAACTCATCAGGACCATCTTGATGAGTCTTGTTGTGGCGGAGCTGGTTCTTCTTTCTCTTCAGGCGATTCGTCTCTCGGGTTTTGTGATCAACCAAGGCTTGGAGCTTTCACTTATCGCTCGAATGATCATGGGCCTGACGTTAAGTTTTTTGCCTATCGTTCTTCCTATTTCTTTTTTGTTTTCGCTTTTGATTGTGTTTGGTCGTATGGCTTCGGACTCGGAGTTTTTGGCTTTGCAGGCCATGGGCCGCAGTCCTCGACGCCTGCTGATCCCTGGACTCTGGGTGGGCGCTCTGATGAGTCTGATGAGTCTCTGGGTTTCGTTCTATCTGGGGCCTTTGGGAAATAGAAATTTTGAAATCGCGATTGATACGGCTTTTAAGAAGAAAGTAACGAGTGTGCTTCGTGCGGGAACCTTCTCTGAAGGTTTCTTGAACATGGTTGTTTTTGTGGATCAGATTGATCCGCTTACTCAGGATTTGAAGCGTGTCTTTTTGTTCGATGAGAAAAGTTTTAGCGAGCATAGCGCGATTTCCGCTTCCCGAGGCAAGTGGATCGAAGGCGGACAATCGGGCATTGGAGTTCTAAAACTCTTTGACGGTCAGATCCTAACGCAGAACCATGAGAGCGATCGCCTTCAGCGAATTCGTTTCGACGAATACAGTATATATGCCGATTTCAATACAGAACTCTCAGGAAGCCGCGACTCTCCCGCCAGTCAGAACTGGGATGGCCTTATTGAAAAACGAAAAGAGTTGATGGAAAATCCTAAAGCCGACGCCCGCAGCGTTTGGATGGAAATCGCCCGCCGCATCGCCGTAAGTCTGGCGTGTATCCTCTTCCTTCCACTCTGTTTCGCTCTAGCTCTCGACAACCGAAGAACCGCAAAAAACCGAGCCGTCTTCAGTGGACTCGTGATCGTACTCGTCTACTGGTCGTTCTATTTCGGTATTGCTTCAGGCTTTGGACGCATCAACATAGCCGCCTTCAAAAGCCAAGAAATCTGGTCATGGATCGCCATCTTCATCCCCAACATCCTAGTCATCAGCATCGGCACATGGCTCTTCCGCAAACGCTCTCGTTTAGCTCAGGATTGATCAATTTATTTTATCTTTAATTTCAATGGCTTATCTGTTCACCAAATGGTTTCACTATGTTCACTAAAGTCTTGAGTCGCGCGTGGCGGATCTGTATAACACGGTGCAGGGAAAAAACATGGAAACAGAAGTCTACTCCTACAAAGAAGCGTCACGATTCTTAAAAGATCAGTGGCTCATTCGCAAAGACAAGAACCCAGCGTTGTCTGTTCGTTCTTGGGCTAAGCACCTTGGCTTTAAAAGTCACAGCATGCTTCAGCACTTTTTGGATGGCGACAAAAAGATTCCTAAAAAATATATTCCTGTTTTTATCAAGCATTTGAAGCTTTCTACTCGCGAAGGTTTGTATTTTGAAACGATGGTCGATCTTCAAAGGGCTAAGTCGCTTGAAGAAAAGATGATTTATCTTGAAAGGCTTAACGAGTTGTTGCCAGCTCAGCCTATAAAAATTCATGAAGTTGAAGCCTATAAGTCGATTCGTGATCCGTTACACAATTTGATTTTCGAGATGGTGAATCTTGTTGATTTTAAATACGACTTGAAATGGATTCAGCAACGCATTTACTTTGAAACGAGTGTTGAGAGCATTCATCATGCGATCGAAAGATTGATCGGATTAGGTCTATTACAAGAAACTCCAGACAATCGTTTGGTCGCGACTGGAATTAATTTCACGAACCCTGTTGATGTGGCGAGCAAGGGCGTTCAAGAGTACCACAAAAACGCATCACTCCTTGCCGCTGAAATGGTTACAAAGCAGGGAGTGGATGAACGCGAATTCAACGGATACGCACTTTCCGTTCCGGTAGATTCGTTGCCTAAAGCAAAAACTTTAATTCGAGAATTTATCAAACAATTTGCTTCAGAGCTCGGAGCAAATGAACCCCATAAATCAGAACTCACATACCAGCTGAATGTGCAGTTCTTTCAACTCACAAATAATCCCAAAAAGGAAAAAACCAAATGAAAACTTTAAAATCTAAAACCTCACTCTTGCTTTTCTCTCTGTTATCTTCCGTGCCTCTAGCTCAAAATGCTTCAGCAGGTGTGTCCGGTTTGGGCAACGGCGGCGATGTCCGAGTTTGTTTCAAGAGTACTGACACCTACGAAACTGTGCTTGAACGTATTTCTGCCAATCGAGATGGTGTGAATACCGACGTGTTTGCTGGAATTGATATCTCTAGGCTCGATGTTCGGCTTTTTGACTTTGTAGCTGCTGAGAGACGCGGAATTTTTGGAAAACCTGAAAGCACATTGGTTGAGTTGGATGGGGATGTTTTTGAAATTTTAAACAACCGCATCAATGTGTTTAAGGATAAGACTAATTTTGATGAAATTTTAACTCAAGTCATCGAAGGGCCTCTTGCTAATGACAAATGGACGCCTTCCTCGACGGGAGTGGTGGAGATTGATGATTCTAATCATGGTGTGAATTTGCCTTCGAATTGCATGCTCATTCAAATTGCTGTGCAAAATGATGTGGGTGTGGTTTATGACGAGCGCCTCTATGCGCGTTTGAATGATTTGGAAAAAGCCGGCTTGATTTTGCATGAGATGGCTTTTTTCCTCGGACGAATTCACGACAAAACCATTACGGCTCTTAATGATCGAGATAGAAGAAGCACTGCTTTAGATCATGCAGACTCTACTCGTATCCGTGAGTTTACAGTTCGGGTTTTTTCTCAGGATATTGAAGAGCTATCAAGCTTAGAAATGTTTGAATGGCTTGTTGATGATGTTCGATTGGCTGTGAACGGTATAGCACTCAGTTCCTACAGCTTCGTCGATATTCTCGGCGAACAAAGAAGTGTTTTAGATGCATGGGCCACTGTGGAACAGCGTGTGGTTAGAGACTTTGACGCCAAACATGATTTTTTATCCTTGCGTTATGCCGAGGTTCTCGGCGCCGCAAAGATCGTAAATCCTGGAGCAGAGGTTTTGATTGATTCAGAAGGAAATCTTCTCGGAATCAAACAGAAGTTTATATATGAAAATTTGACCTTCACTTCTGGCAATTTCTTTGAAGGAAATGGAAGGCTTGCGTCAGGCAACTTGGAGCGCAGTACTGTGATTCAAAGTGTTCCTGTAGGGGGGGGGGAAGTTTTCTTTCATGGAAATGGACGTCTATACAGAGGAAGTCTCTCTCAAGAGCATACCTTCGCAAAAAGACGCGGAACAAAAACTTTGCGAAACGGAGATCAGTTCTGGCTGGATGAAGAAGGCTACTTAACCAACCGCTAAACTTTGAGAAAAAGAGAAAAGTGCTACTAATCAAAAACTGATCCAGCAGGGTGAGGTCTTAAGAAAAGAAAAGGCCCACCCACCGTATGAGCTCATTTACCGCAGGAGCCCACTTCACCCAGAAAAAGGTGGGTGGGCCTTTTCTTTTCTTAAGACCTCACCCTGCTGGATCACAATAAGAGTTTGTAAAACAAATCAACCATTGCACTGATAAAGATAATAAACTTCCGAAGCCTTTTTAAGCAGAGCTTGATAGAGGCGACAGTCATCCATCTTACGTGACGAACGAAGTAGTTTCCAATGCGGCTTCTTCTGCCGCTCCTCAGAAAGAAGATACTGAGGATGGCGATTGAACTCACTCACTCTAGATCCGTCAGCCCAGTAAAAAATGCGCGGACGAATCTTATGCTCTTTCGTTCGACTCGAATCGATAAAGAGAAGCGAAGAATAGACTTGATAGCTTTCGACAAGAACGGGTTCGGCGTCGAGACGTGTGGTGTCTTCGAGAAGTGTGTGCAGGCGTTCCCAACCCGAGAACTCACTAATACGCGAAGGCTGACGGAGCTTTTGAGCCCACTTTTTGTTGAAGGGTTGTACGAACTCAGCAAGTTGTGGCCCCTGCATCAGCACCATCCAGCCCAGAGTAACGATGAAAATGTTTTGAATGATGAGGGCCCAGAGCGAGAGTGGGCGATTGCGCAAGCGGGAGAGAATCATCACGATGGCGGCGATGAAGCCTACGAGAGGCCAGTTGGCTTCGGCAGGACGTTTGAGGGCTGTGAGTGAAAAGAATAGAACGGGGACGATAGCCCACATGAAGAGAGTTCCGGAGAGGCGACTGCTCTTGACGGCTAAGAAAAAGCGGCGTGCATCGGTGAAGAGAAAGCCGAAGGTGGAAATAAAAACGAAAGGTGTCCAAAGCAAAAGCTGAGAGGCCCAGAGATCGCCCATGAATTTGAAGTTGTTCGTTTTGAAGGCGCTGCCGAGAGCGTTGTTGAATTGGAAGGCCACTCCCGCGCCTTCAGCTTGTCCTTGTGCGCCCATCCAAAGGAAGTAAGGGAAGAGAAAGGCTAGGCAGACGATGCCCATCATGAGGGAGTTCCAGAGGCCGACTCCGCTAAGCATAAGCAGGAAAGCTGCAAGCACGGCGGTGTATTTGGAATAGGCAGAAAAGGCGAGAGACACGCCCGAGAGTACGGAGAGCGCGATCAGCGGAGGGGTTGGGTCTCCGAGCACATTGTTGTGGTAGCGACGTTTTTGAAATCCGATTGCCGTTAGCAAGCAGAGAGACCAGCCGAAAAAGAGGGGGCCGTCGGGAGTGACAATTTGGGGGCCGAGCAAAAAGATCGGCGCGAAGGTGAGGGCGATCATTTGAGTCACTCGAAGAGGAGCTCGTTGAACCCACTCAATACATTTTCCAATGACCATGGGACAGGCCACGGTGCTCAAGAAATAAGGACCTGCTTTGAGTTTAATAACAGAGAAAAATAAAGGGTAGTTGGTCTGCATCTCCACGGGAAAGATAGCTTCGATGATGGCGCGACCCAGTCCAATGACCCACGCAATCATGGGGGGATGATCGAAGTAGCCGAGTTGAGGATTGAGCGACCATGTCCAGTAGTAGGCCTCATCGGGATGCACGCCTCCAAAGCCCGAAAGCCATAGACGCAGCAGGAATGAGACTAGCAACAGGGCAGCAAAAAACAGCAAAAGCTTTAGAGGTCCTTCCAGCTAAGCTTGAGCTGTCTTGCGGCGAGTGTTTCGTTCACTTTGGCGTAGGCCATGTGACGAGGGCGTCCGGCGAAATGTTTTTCGTAGGCGTTTTCTTCTTTGGCTTCTTCCGCAATTTGGATCATCACTTGGCAAAACTTTTCTACAGCTCTCAAGGATTCTGTTTCGGTGGGCTCTATCATCATGGCGCCTGGAATAATGAGAGGGAAGTAAATGGTGGGAGGGTGAATGCCTTCGTCGATTATGCGCTTGGCGATGTCGAGGGTTTTGATTCCGTTCTTTTGTTGGCGTTTGTCGGAGATCACAACTTCGTGCATGCAGGGTTTGTCGAAGGCCACTTCGTAGTGATCTTTGAGTCTCATGCGCACATAGTTGGCGAGTAGGATAGCGTCTTGTCCGGCTTTTTGCATTCCTTCGGCGCCGAGTTCTCGAATGTAAGTGTAGGCACGAACCATCATCAAGAAATGACCATAGTAATCCTTGATGGCTCCGACGCTTTCAGGGCGTTTGTCGTCGAGAACGAAATCGTCTGCACCAGAGGGGTTCTTTTCTACTGTGGGTACGGGGAGGAAGGGAATGAGAGTTTTGGAAACTCCGAGACCACCGCAACCTGGGCCTCCGCCACCGTGAGGGGTGGTGAAGGTTTTGTGCATGTTGAAGTGCATGCAATCGATGCCTGCATCGCCTGGGCGTGTGATGCCGAGCATGGCGTTCATGTTGGCGCCATCGCAATAGACGAGACCGCCGCGATCATGAATGAGTTTTGTGATTTTGAGAATATCGCTCTCGAAAAGACCGAGTGTGCTGGGGTTGGTGATCATGATGCCAGCCACATCGCCTGAGCGAGTGAGCTCGTCGACCTGATTGAAATCGACTAAACCTTCAGCTGTTGTTTTGAGAGGCACGACTTCGTAGCCGCACATCGCCGCAGAGGCGCCGTTGGTTCCGTGAGCGGATTCGGGGATGAGAATTTTTTTGCGATTTTCGCCACGAGCTTTGAGGCAGGCCTTGATCATTTTGATGCCGAGATATTCGCCTTGGGCACCGGCTGCAGGTTGAAGACTCACGCGTGAGAACCCTGAAATCTCTGAAAGAAGATTTTCAAGTTGGTACATCAGCTCCAAAGCGCCTTGAGCAAATTGCACGGGTGTTTTGGGGTGGATGCGGGTGAATCCACGAAACGAGGCCGTGGCTTCGTTGACTCGGGGATTGTATTTCATCGTGCAGGATCCAAGGGGATACATGCCGTTGTCGATGGAGAAGTTGAGGGTGGAAAGACGCGTGAAGTGACGCACAACTTCCAGTTCTGAAAGCTCAGGCAAATGAGGAATCTTTTGGCGCGCGTTGCGTGCTGGCGGCGGAGCCTCAGGAATTTCGAGTTTAGGAAGGCTGTGTGCGCAGTGGCCGGGGCGACTGAGTTCGACAGAGAGTGATGTTTTTAATGGCCAGTTCGACATGACTTAGGCTCCCAACAGCTCGATGAGTTTATCGAGATGAATTTTGCGATGACGTTCAGTGAAAGCGATGTTGAGGCCTCGGACGAATCCTGATTGTTTCGGAATCTCCACTTCGAGACCGACGAGAATGCCAAGCTCTTGGGCTTGAGCAATTTTTTCGTCAACCCAGAGGGATTCTTTTTGGCCTGCGAGAATGGTGATTTCGTTGAAGACTTCGCCGTCGAGAACTTGAAGCTCTCGTTTGGATTCGACAAACTTTTTCTGGAGCGCGCTGCGCACGTAGTAGGCCAGTGAGCGGCAGTCGCGTGCGATGCGAGTGAGTCCTTCGGGTCCCATGAGGGTGAGATACATGAGAGCGCGGAGGGCCATGAGGTTTTGGTTGGAGCAAATGTTGCTCGTCGCTTTTTCACGGCGGATGTGTTGTTCGCGAGTGGAGAGAGTGACGCAAAAAGCTCTTTGTCCGCGAGCGTCTTCGGTGAGACCGACAAGACGGCCGGGCATTTGGCGAATGTCGGCGCGTTTGCAGGCGAAGAGTCCGAGGTGAGGTCCGCCGAAGCCTACGGGAATGCCTAAGCTTTGGCCTTCGGAAACAGCGATGTCGATGCCTGCGTTGCCGGGGCTTTGGAAAAGACCCATGGAAAGAGCGTGACCCACATAGGCGATGCTGCGGGCGTTGTGTTTTTCAGAGAGAGCGGTGACTTCGTTCCAGTCTTCGATCAATCCCCAACGATTGGGTGATTGAAGTACGAACGCTACAGGGCGTTCTTCGGCTGAATCTTGAAAACTAGCTTGAGTGCAAGTGAGAGTCTGCGGATCGGCTTTCCATGTGCGCACTTCGATGCCTTGGTCGGCGAGACAGGATTCGAGAATTTTTCGAGTGTTGGCGTAGATGCCTTCAGCGACATAAACGATAGGATTGTTTTGAGGGCGAGTGCGTGCGGCCATAAGCACAGCTTCGAGTACGGAGGTGGCTCCGTCGTAGAGTGATGCGTTCGCGATTTCCATTCCGAGAATTTCGGAGATGACGGATTGGAATTCAAAGATGGCGTGCAAAGTGCCTTGTGACACTTCGGGTTGATAGGGCGTATAGGCCGTGAGGAACTCTCCGCGATTGGTGATTTGATCGATCACTGAGGGCCAAGTGTGATCATAAACGCCTTGGCCCAAATGGCTTTGCATCCAAGCGCCTGTGTTTTTGTTGGCGAGGGATTCGAGATGCTCCATCAATTCTGGCTCTGAGAGCGCGGGGGGGAGATCGAGCAACCCCTTGAGGCGAAGCTCATCGGGAATGGCTTGGATCAAGCCTTGAAAATCGTCGACACCACAGAGGTCTAGAATTTCTTTGCGTTCTTCAGCAGAGAGGGGGAGGTAGCGCATGGCTTATTGAGCTACCTGTTCGTAGGCGGAGGCGTTGAGAAGTTTGGAAAACTCAGCTTCGTTGGAGATTTCAATTTCTACGAGCCAGCCGTTGTCGAAGGGGGCAGAATTCACGGGAGCAGGATCATCGCTAAGCGCTTCGTTGGTTTTTACGATTTTGCCGCTGAGTGGAGCGAAGAGATCAGAAACTGATTTTACAGATTCGATGCTTCCGAAAACTTGGTCTTGTTTGATTTCAGTACCGACAGCGGGAACATCTACGTAAGTAACATCGCCCAGTGAGCTTTGTGCAAAGTCAGTGATGCCGATAACAACAACTTTCGGATTGCTTGTTTTGCGAACCCACTCGTGTTCTTTGGTGTATTGAAGGTCTTTGCGAATCTCTGACATGATCTTTTCTCCTAGTGCTCTTTTGCGGGCAGTTATGGCTAATCTTGTTTGTAGAAAGGTCTTTCGGCGCTTTCAAACAGAATTTTCTGATTTCGTATTTCGACACTGAAGGGGGCTTCTGCCGTGGCGCTCACCAAGGCGAGGCCTATGGCATGGCCTAGTGAGGGGGCGTAGGAGCCTGAAGTGATGAAACCCACTTCACTTTCTCCCGAAAAAACTTTCATACCTGCTCGGGGGGCCTGTTTAGAGCTTGTTGTGAGGGCAACGAGCTTACGCTTGGGACGCTCTTTACTGATTGTAAGACGCTTTTTTCCCATGAAATCGCCTTTGCTGAGATCAACAGCCCAAGAGAGGTCGGCCTCGATGGGGTTGATTGAATCGGTGAGTTCGTGGCCGTAGAGCGAATAGCCCATTTCTAAACGAAGGGAGTCGCGAGCCGCCAAGCCGCAAGGCTTAAGACCATGGGCGTCACCTTTGGCCATGATCTGAGTCCAAAGGCTTAGAGCTTTGTCGCTGGATACGAAAATCTCGCAGCCTTTTTCACCCGTGTATCCCGTGAAAGCAATTTGAACGGGAATGTCGCAAAGCTCAGCTTGAACAAAATCAAAAGGGCGTCGTGTTTCGGAGTAGCCACAATCCGCCAGGATGGCGGGAGCTTTGGGCCCTTGAAGCGCAAAAATAGAAGCCTCATCAAAGAGCGCTTCGAAACGCACCTGTGTCGCAATGTCGAAACTGTTGAGATGCTGAAGGTCTTTCATTTTGTTGGAAGCGTTCAACACTAAGTAATATTCCATAGGTGAAGAGTGGTAGATGATGAGGTCGTCGATGCTGCCACCATCTTCGCGACACATGAGCGCGTAAACAGCACGCCCCACTTTGAGTTTT
>Ga0163144_10028064_pt1 | contig 10873 bp, 4 predicted proteins | sample OliLak19BULKMAT1_FD_123175 | JGI IMG/M metagenome (GOLD analysis project Ga0163144, IMG submission 123175) | Freshwater microbial mat bacterial communities from Lake Vanda, McMurdo Dry Valleys, Antarctica - Oligotrophic Lake LV.19.BULKMAT1 | ecosystem: Environmental > Aquatic > Freshwater > Lake... | reverse complement strand
TGGAGGGGGAGTTGCTTGCGATGCGGAAGGTGCAGAGTGCGCGGGGGCCGCGATTTGAAACGCAGGGCAAGCATGATGATCTGGTGTTTGCGCTGGCGCTGGCGTTGTTTGGGATGAGGGCGCGGATGTTGCCGGTGGAGCCGGAAGAGGTGAGGCGGCGGGTCGGGTGGTGAAACGCTTGCGCTGGCCGTCTTGCTGACCCTTGAGGGCTTCTCGCAATCTCTCCCAGGCTGTCCCCAAATCCGAAAACCGCACTGGCGGGGCCGAGCGGCCGACCATTGATTCTGAAGAACTGCTCAAGGAAATGTTCTCGTAAATTCCCCGCGCTTGTGGCTCGAGAGACAAGGTCACCCTTGCTGAGCAACGGTGACCCCTTGCACCCTCCGGAGGTTAGAATCGGAACTTGGCGTTTAACTGAATAACCCGCATTGCGCCGGTGCCGCTGATTTGACCGAACGTAGCCGAATTCATCCCGGTAGTCGGTCCGCTGTAGTTTACGTGGTTCGTAGCGTTAAACATGTCCGCGCGAAACTGGAGATTCGTTTTCTCGGTCAGCTTGAAATTTTTGGCCAGCGAGATGTCCATGCTCCACGACGCCGGACCGCGGACGGAACCGTTCCCCAGGTTGCCGGGTCGAATGGCAATCCGCGATTGCGGATCTACGGGGACAAACGCAAAGGCGTTAACATCCAAATACTGAATCGCACAGCGCGCCCCGGCGATGCAACGGTTCGCCGTTTTTTCCTTCCAGTTTGGAAAGGAAGTCGATCCGCCGATGTAATCGGGGCGGCAGTACTGCCCCGAAGCACACGTCTGAGTGACAGTCACGCGCTCTCCTGCGCGGGTATTAAAGATGCCACTGACCTCCCAGCCGCCGATTGCGCCACGAACCAAGGGGTTTGCGTTCGCCAACGCCGGAAGTTCGTAGATCCAGTTGGCAACGAAGCGATGCGCCGTATCGCCTGGATTCGGACCGCGGTCGGCCCTGGGATTGTTAAAATCCTGGATGTTATTGCTGGAGTTGTCTGAGCCATAGTACGCGCCGATATCGCCGCCGGAGATACCTAGGGTCTTACCGAAGGTATAGTGGCCGTCGAAGGAGAGCCCGCGGGAGAAACGCTTCCGCACGGAAGTCTGCCAGGCGTTGTAGTTGGTGTTCTGGGAGTTGTCGACGTAGTAGCCGCCAAAGATGATGTTGGGGTTCGGCCGGATCCCCGTCAAGCGATCGGGGAGGTTCGGGACACGATGCAAGGGAAACTTGACTCCTCGATTGCCGACATAGCCGGTCTCGATCATCAACGTAGATGTCAGGGCTCGCTGGATGTTGAATTGATAATGCATTGCATATGGATTTTGAAGGCCCGGATTAATAGCCGAGAACGGGAAGCGTACGGCGCTGGTTGCCGCCTGTCTTTCAACCACCTGGCGCAACTCGTCGGTATAGCGCGGGAAGGCAAGGCCCAAATCCCGAGCTTCGGCCAGGCTCCAGCTCACGCGGAACGGTACGAGCGGATTCGCCACGGCCTGGCGGACAACACCGGGCATTTGCGGACTAAATAGAATTCCGAAACCGCCCCGGATCACCGTCTTACTATTCCCATCCAGGTCGTAGGCGAAACCGACTCGCGGACCGAGGTTTACCCAACCATCGTTGTTATATGGATTCTCCGGATCCCGGGCCGGACCGAAATCGAACTTCGCCCAATCGGTTGGCGGCGAGGGATTGTAGAAACCGGCCGCGATCTTTGTGGTTGGCTTTGAGACATTCTTCGAATAGAAGTCGTAGCGAAGACCCAAGTTGAGAACAAGGCGTGAGTTGATGCGCCAGTCGTCCTGCATAAAGAGGCCCAGCTCGTGCATGCGCGAACTGTACGGCGGAGATCCAAACGTAGGTGTAACGCTGCTGGGGATGTTATTCAGAAAATCCGCCTTGCTTTGGAACGCAAAGGAGGGGTTTTCAGGGTTACTCCGGAATCCGGTATTCAGGCCATATTTGCCGCCAAACTTGAAGGAATGTTTCCCCATGCGGCGAGAGATTTTCTGATCGAAGCTGTATGTTGTCCCGAACATATCCCAGATTTCCGCTCCACCCACACCGAAGCCCGATGCCCCGGCAATGGAGATTCTGGGGATACTCCGATCCCATGGCGCGATCTCAGTCCCGCCTTTCGGATCCTTGATGTTGAAGTATGCATCGAGGCGCTTCATGTCATTAAAATTCCAGCCGAAGCGGCTTTCCGACATCCAAGTAGCGCCGCCGGTGGTAAAACTCGAAGTGACCCGGTCCTGAACATAGTTGTAGGTTCTGTCGTTCTTGCCCGCGACATAGTAGCTGGGATCGAGTCCGAACGGCCGCATTCGCGTGTAAGTTACTGCAAGATTGCTCATCGAGGTCAAACGGGCGTCGCCCTTGAGTACAACGTGATTCTCGCGGCTGGTGGCGTTGCGAATACCCTCGAACGCACCCACGTCGCTGTTAATGGGAACGTTGGGCAAGGGCAACACGTCCATCATTAACTTCGTTTCCGGAAACGGCAATGCCCTCAAGATCTCGTCGCGGTAAGACTGCGTGGGCACGGTGCCGTTGACCCGCCTGGAAGCGGACTCGCGGTAGCCTTCATATGTGGCGAAGCCGAATACGCGGTCCTTGATAATAGGAGCGCCCAGCGTGCCACCGAACTGATTGAATACGATGCGCGGCTTGCGGATTTCCGAGCCGTCTGCCCTTCTGGCCGCGACGAAAGGATTGCGCGCATTCAAAACGTGCGACTGATAATTTTCAAACAACGTGCCGTGCCAACTGTTGGTGCCGGACTTTGAGATGATGTTTACCTGGCCGCCGACAACGCTGCCATATTCCGCCGGTAGGATGCCGCGAACCAGTTGTACCTCCTGGATAGCATCGATACTCAGTACATCAATGTAGTTTCGGGCGCCGTATTGCGCCATGCTCCGCTGTTCCGGATTGGAATTGGCATCCGTGCCGTCTACACTAATCCCGGTACCGCTCGCGCCGATCCCGTTCAATCGTGGACTGCGGCCGCTGCCGGAGTCCACTCCGGCCGAGAGGCGGAGAATGTTGCTGACATTGCGGCGTCCGAGAGGAAGTTCAGTGACCTTCATTGCCTCGAAGGTTTGCACCTGCTCCGATGTGGCCGTATTGATAAGCGGGGCGGAGGCTTCCACATTGACAGATTCCGCGACGGATCCGATCTCAAGGGGAAAAGTGCGCCTTACCGTTTGGGCCGCGGTGAGTTCCAGACCCTTCAATTCGTGCCGTTTAAAACCTTGTGCCTCTACCCGGACCGAGTACGTGCCGACGCGCAGAAAATCAAAGGCGATTTCACCCGTCGAATCCGCATTACGCACCACAGTCGCGTTGGTTTCCAGGTGAGTGAGCGCGACGGATGCCCCTGGCACGGCGGCACCGGTTGGATCTGTCACGACACCGTACAGCGTGGCGGTGGTGACTTGAGAATTGGCAGCGGCAGTGGTCAATAAAAGCGCTGCCCATATCCAATTGGACTTAAGATTGTTCATGAAGACTCCTCGTTACGACTTGGCTAAGCATATGTGCCAGTCCTGATACAAGCAAGCGTCGAACGGTTCGGAACGGTTCGGAACTTAGCAACTCAGCAGGGCGTTTGGCTGAATGACCCTGGCACCACACGAATCTGACCGGCCTGCGCACCAAACGCGAAAGGTTTCTGTGGCTGCGCCGATTTCGAGCGAATCTTCTCACTGGTCGCGGGCGTGCCGGCTGTGGGTCAGCGTGACATTGGCGGCGGGTACGACAGCTCCGGAAGAGTCCTTTACCGTGGCGTAAAAGCAGGACAGGGCGAACATCACCTTACGAATGTCGATTTCATGAGACTCCCTCGTTAAGAAAGAATCACTGAAGTTTATATTTTGAGTGCAGCGAAAGCAAGCGGAGAAAGGTTCGGAACGGTTCCGAGGACCGCTAAAGCACTCGAATTGCCAATAGCGACGACTTGGTCGGAACTTTATCGTGAACTTCAGTCTTCAGGACAGCCTGGAAATACCAAGGTCCGGTATGCGACGGCGATTCCTTGCGCATGCGGCGCAGCAGTTCAGCCAGTGAGTCCTCGGTCGCCAGGTACTCAGCGGCCGCCTGTGTCGCCTGGGCATTCAGCCCGCTGATCAAAAGGCTTCTCTGATCGACCGCCATCCCGGGAAGCATGCTAATTAAAGCAAATTCCTGATCGCCCTCAGGTTCCTTGGCGGCGTAGTTAATGATGTATTCGGCGGCCTCCCCCTGGCGCGGATTCACGTTTACAATCGCCCGCTGCCGATCGCCCTTACTTGAAGTCAATTGGAATGGAGTTTTGCCCAGTAGTGGTTCCAGCCATTCGTTGGCCTCATTGTTTCCGAGTAGGATCATGTTGTCGCCCCGAAGGTCTTCCCAACTCACAAAGCGGCTTTGGGTCGTCTGCAAAGGGATGAGAAGACGAGTTAGCAGCGAGGATAGATGGACGCCGGCCACAGCTTCACCCAACTTGGTCTGATTCACAACGGGAGTGAAATAGAAGGCACCGCCCTTTGGAACTTGGAAAGATTGATGGAAAAGCGCCTCGTCGTCGGCATGGGCCCGAAAGCGCTTTGGAACGGTCTCCAGCGGCAAAACCTGTTCGAAGTGCTTGATCACCGCCGTCATGGGGCTGCTGAAACAGATGACAGTTTGGCGTTTGGCCTGAATCCATGGTCCCCAAATTTCTTTTGTCGCGGCCCCGACCTCGGCCGAGGGCGGGGCGGAGTTCGATCCCAGGACATACCCGGCAGCCAGCAATACTACCGCTGCAATCGGAAGAAGTACCCACAGCAGTGGCGGTCGATGGATAGAGGCGGGGAGGGGATTAGAGTCCACGGGCTGTGCTGTTTCAACAACGGGTGGGGGCGTGGGCGGTGGAGGAGCTTCCTTCACGCGCCGAAACGACGGGACGTATCTTCCCACGGGGAGTTCGATACGGAGTGAATGAGTGCCTCCCTCTCCGGCGTAATATTCCTGGAGCTTTTGCCGCAACGTATGCGCCTGACGTCTAACGACGGAATCTTCGCTAGGTGAATAGTCCGGTCCGCGAAGAAAGACCTCGGATCCAATCAGGTATTCGTTTATTCGGCTGCTTTCACCGTGGAGCGTCAGGTCACAAATGTAGCAAAGGAACTTCTGCAGCTTCTCGGATCGCTCAAAGGAGCTGCTGTGGATTACGGCTTGTATCTCCGCTTGCACATCTTCCGGGGTGATGTCGTGAAGGTCAGTCGTAGCGGTGTTCGACGGGGGGTGCAACTTGGCTCCAATCTGAAACCGAGTCTATACCAAACCGTAATCAAATTGTGAGATGCCTTGGCCTGCGCCCATGAAGGGTGCCGTTGGTCAGGGGTCGTGCGTCAGTCTCGCTCCTCAAAGCCGCATGCGAACCGTTCGCGAACCGTCCGTATCTGCAAGGAAATGGGTTTACTGCGCTATTCTCGTGGAATTGGGCCGCTGGGTCCATATGACGTTTTTATGCACAAGCTACTCGCCTTCTCGCTGCTATTCGTCGTTACGTGCCAGGCCGAGCTGCTCCGTATCGACATCGCCGAACGCCAGGAAATCCTGGGAGGACAGGCCTTTGGAAAGGCCGGCGTATATGAACTGATCCGCGGTAGGGCCTATTTCGCCGTGGACCCAGCCTTGGCTCAGAACAGCCGAATCACGGACATAAACGCAGCGCCGAGAAATCACTACGGGAAGGTGGAATTCTCGGCCGACATAGTTGTTCTGCGTCCCAAGAACGCCATGTCGGGCAATGGAATCGTTCTAGTAGAAGCTCCCAATCGCGGTGCAATGGGTATGTTGTCGATGTATAACCGCGCCAGGGGATCGAGGAACGCCAAGGCGGCGGAGCAATTCGGCGATGGGTTTTTAATGCGAGAAGGATATACCCTCGCATGGGTAGGGTGGCAGCATGACGTCCCAAACCGGGAGGGGCTTCTGCGTTCGCACGTCCCGGTCGCGCCCGGAGTAGGCGGTTTGGTAAGAGGCGAGGTTACTCCATCGACTCCGCTCCAGCGGTTGCCGCTTGGGGACAGCGGGCATCTCCCCTATAGAGTCGATTCGGCGGAGAGTCTGGTACTGACTGTTCGCGAGGAAATTAACGGGCCGCGCTCGCCGATGGCGGCCTCCGATTGGCGCATGGAAGGGACAGAAATCGTCCTGGCAAAGCCAGCAATTCCAGGCAGAACGTACGAGTTTGTGTATCGCGCTAAGGATCCGCCGGTAGCCGGTCTGGGGCTGGCCGCGCTTCGCGATTTCGTTTCAGACCTCAAGTACGGCGCTGGCCTGCCGGGTTCCGCAGCCGGCGGGGCCAGGATCCAGCACGCTATCGGCGTGGGAACCTCGCAGAGCGCCATGGCGCTTAAGGCCCTGCTCTACGAAGGTTTCAATGCGGACGAGAAGGGACGCATAGTGTTCGATGGCTTGCAACCTCACGTGGCCGGCGGCAGGCGTTCCACCTTCGAAAGATTCACTCAACCCAGCCGCACCTCGGGCCCGCATCGGAATGCGAGCTTTTCGACAACGGATCAGTTTCCTTTTTCCGACGCCGAAGATACAGAGCCCGTGACTGGGAGAAAGGACAGTATTCTGGCGAGAGCTCGCGCAGCCAAAGTGGTGCCGAAGATCATCTACACCAATTCAAGCTACGAATATTGGGGTTCTGCCGGTTCGCTGGTGCACACGAGCCTGGATGGAAAGCGCGATTTGGAATTGCCCGCGACGACGCGAGTTTATCTTCTGGCTGGCGGGCAACATGGTCCGGCGGCGTTTCCGCCGCAGCGTGGAGGCGGAGAGAATCTGCCAAATTGGAACGACTATAGTTGGGCATTACGCGCCATCCTTCAGGACCTGCGACAGTGGGTGGTAAAGGGAACTGTACCGCCGCCCTCTCGTTACCCTAGACTTTCTGACGGAACGCTGGCGAAGGGTGAGCCCTTGGCCTACCACACGCAGTATCTGGATTTTGGACCACAGTATTTGACGAAGGGGGTTGTTGCACACCATCCTCCAAAGCCGGGCGCGAGCTACGCGATCCTTGTACCAAAACCCGATTCCGATGGCAATGACCTGGCGGGCGTCAAGATGCCTTGGGTCGCCGTACCCCTGGGTGCCTTTACCGGTTGGAACCGGCGGACAGCATCTATTGGGGCGGAAGGTGGCTTGTTGGCCAATACCGGTTCGTACTTGCCCTTTACATCTGAGCGAGTTCGCAAGCAATACAAAGGCCAGGCCGAATATCTCCGGCAGATCGAGGCCGCCGCTCTCCAGTTGGTCAAGGAGCGATTTCTGCTCGAGACTGATGTGCCGCAAGTCGTGCTTTTTGGGTCCAGGGTCTGGGACTGGGCCTTGGCGGATGCTCCCCAGCAGTAGCAGTTCGCCCGTTCCGAACCGTTCGAACGTAGCGTCGAACGTAGTAACGGGCATCGGGTCCGTATATTATTAGGGGGATGCGGCTCGTCACTCTGTTTATTTCCGGCAGCCTGTTGGCGCAAGCCCAGCCGCAAGCCGCGCGTGGCGTGATCGATAAGTACTGCGTCTCCTGTCATAGCGACCGGGTCAAGACGGCAGATGTATCCCTCCAGCCGTCAACCGCGAATACGCCCGAAACAAACCCGGCACTTTGGGAAAAGGTAGTCACAAAGCTGAGCCACCGGCATATGCCGCCGATCGGGTTGCCACGCCCCGACGAACAGGGCTACAACATAGCTGTTTCGTCGCTAACCGCCTCACTGGACAGCGCCGCAGCCGGGCGGCTCAACGCCGGGCGCACCGGGACTTTCCGGCGGCTCAATCGGGTGGAGTATCAGAACGCCATTCGCGACCTCCTGGCCGTCGACTATAACGTGGCCTCTCTGCTGCCGAACGACGAAACCAGCCACGGCTTCGACAACGTGACGGTGGAGAATCTCTCCCCAACGCTATTGGAGCGATACCTGACTGCGGCTCAGAAAATCAGCCGGCTGGCGATCGGCAGTCCAATTCGGACGCCAGGCTCGGACGTCATTCTCATCCCGCCGGACTTGACGCAGGAAGAGCACATCGAGGGGCTCCCATTCGGCACACGGGGCGGAACATCCGTCAACTATCATTTCCCGGTGAACGGCAAGTACGAGATTCAGATCCGGCTGGCGCGCGATCGCAATGAGCGGGTGGAAGGCTTGGATCTCCCTTATCGGGTGGAGCTTACACTTGACGGCACCCGGGCAGGGTTGTATACGGTCACCCCACCGCCACGTGGCTCAGACCATCAGGACGTTGATAAACACCTGACTGTCAAACTCGCGATTCAGGCCGGGCCACACCAGATAGGCGTTTCCTTCCCGAGGAAAACTTCAGCGCTTCTTGAGACAGAGCGGCAACCCTACCAGGCGCACTTCAATATGGATCGGCATCCGCGAATTCAGCCGGCCCTCTACTCGATCTCCGTCATCGGCCCCTACGAGGCCAGCGGTGCAGGAGACTCTCCCAGCCGACAGCGCATTTTCGTTTGCCGGCCCTCGGGACCCACGGAAGAAGATAATTGCGCGACGAGGATTCTCACCAAGCTCCTGCGTCGGGCCTATCGGCGTCCGGTCACCGCTGCCGATCTGCAAGGGCCGCTCAAGTTTTACCGCGATGCGCGCTCCAGCGGCGGCTTTGAGAATGGCATTGAAATGGCCGTTCGTGCATTGCTGGTAAATCCGCAATTTCTATTCCGCATCGAAAAAGATTCTGCGGGCGTCCCTTCAAAAACTGCCTATCGAATGGGGGATGTAGAACTCGCGTCGCGCCTCTCGTTTTTCCTATGGAGCACGATCCCCGACGACACTCTGCTCAATCTCGCCGAGCGCGGAAAGCTGAAGAATCCAGCCATTCTTGAAGAGCAGGTGCGCCGCATGCTCGCCGATCCACGATCAGGCGCGCTGGTCAACAATTTTGCCACCCAATGGCTTTATCTGCGCAACTTGGCGGCGACAACCCCCGATCCGCGGCTGTTCCCCGATTTTGACGACAACCTGCGCGTGGCCATGCAAAAAGAAACTGAGCTTTTCTTTGAGAGCATCCTTCGAGAAGACCGGAATGTAATGGATCTCCTGCGGGCCGATTACACGTTCCTCAACGAGCGTCTTGCCAGACACTACGGCATTCCAAACGTGTACGGGAGCCGGTTCCGGCGGGTCTCCCTCGGCGAATCCGGCATTCGTGGCGGGCTGCTCAGCCAGGCCAGTATTCTTACGGTGACGTCTTATTCCACCCGCACCTCGCCGGTCATTCGTGGAAAATGGATTCTCAGCAACATCCTCGGCACTCCGCCTAGTCCGCCGCCGCCGGCAGTGCCGCAGTTGAAGGAAGCAGGTGCCACGCGGGAAGGAAAGTTTCTCACCATGCGCGAACGCGTAGCCGAGCACCGCGCCAATCCTGCCTGCGCGAGCTGCCACAATCTTATGGATCCGGTTGGCTTTGCCTTCGAGAATTACGACGCCGTCGGACGTTGGCGAACCGCGGATGGCGGTGTGCCAGTCGATGCGTCCGGCGTGATGCCGGATGGAAGTAAGTTCGCCAACGCGGCCGATCTGCGGAAGGCAATGCTTCGCCGTCCTGAACTTTTTGTTTCGACACTGACCGAAAAGCTTCTCATTTATGCCCTGGGCCGCGGTGTGGAACCGTTCGACGCGCCCGCGGTCCGCCAAATCGTCCGCGACTCGAGCCGGAAAGAATTCCGTTTCTCGTCGCTCATCCTGGGAATAGTAAATAGCACACCGTTTGCGATGAGGAATTCATTATGATCATTTCGAAGAAAGCTCTAAACCGGCGGACAGTCCTGCGCGGCATGGGCGCCGGATTGGCTCTCCCACTTCTGGACGCCATGGTGCCGGCCATGACGGCGCAGGCCGCTACCCCGGCGAATCCCGTTCGCCGTTTGGGGTTCATTTACGTTCCGATGGGCGCCACCATATCCCAGTGGACGCCGCCGGAGGTGGGTCGCATGACCAGGCTCTCTCCAACGCTGAACTCGCTTTCTCCGTTCCTCGATCAACTGACGGTGATCAGCAACCTGGAGCTGAAGAACGCGTACTCGCCCGGTAATCACGCTACGGCTAATTGTTCGTTCCTTAGCGCGGCCAAAGCAAAACTGACCGAAGGTACGGATTACGAGTTGGCAACGACCGTGGATCAGATTGCGGCCAAAAAAATCGGAGGCGATTCCCCGCTGCCCTCCATGGAGCTCGCCATGGATATGTTGACGACGATTGGGAATTGCGACAACGGCTTTGCCTGCGTCTATCAGAACAATCTGTCCTGGTCCTCGCCCACGACGCCTCTCCCTGCCGAGGCACATCCACGCCTGGTCTTCGAGCGGCTATTTGGCGACGGCGGAAGCGCCAGTGAGCGTCGCGCGGAGTTACGAAAAAACGCGAGTATTCTCGACTGGGTCTCCTCCGACATCGCACGGATTCAGGGCCAACTCGGCACCAGTGATCGCGTGAAGGTCAGCGAGTATCTCGACGCAGTTCGTGAAGTGGAACGGCGCATCCAAAAGGCGGAGAAGCAAACCACGAATGACGCGATTCCCGATCTCGACCGTCCAGTCGGCGTGCCCGCCTCCTACGGTGACCACGCCAAGTTGATGTTCGATCTTCAAGTGCTGGCTTGGCAGGCCGACGTCACCCGCGTCATCTCCTTCCAACTCGCCCGTGAAGCCAGCACGCGAGTGTACCCGGAAGCTGGCGTCACCGATCCGCATCACCCTCTAACGCACCATTCGGGCGATCCCGAGAAAATGGCGCGAGTCGCCAAGATCAACGCCTATCACATATCGCTCTTTGCCTACTTCCT